>Ga0078972_1004444_pt1 | contig 34390 bp, 33 predicted proteins | sample YelNatPaOPGAMG01_FD_67568 | JGI IMG/M metagenome (GOLD analysis project Ga0078972, IMG submission 67568) | Hot spring thermophilic microbial communities from Obsidian Pool, Yellowstone National Park, USA - OP-RAMG-01 (SPADES assembly) (version 2) | ecosystem: Environmental > Aquatic > Thermal... | reverse complement strand
TGAAATTATCAGAACCTATAGGCACAAGATCAATGCTTACAAAATCTATTCCTGCACCCATTTTAGCAAGCATTTCCTGTGCCTGCTTCGCTCTGTCAGAAAACTGCCACGCTATCATTATCCCCTTCTTTCTGTTTTCGTAATTCTTCTCAAGGTACTCAGCAAATTCTAAGACTGGATTTTCGTCCACCTCAATGTCATGATCTTTGGGCCCTACCCATACTGGTATACCAGACTTTAAACCACTTATGAATGGATCTGAAACCTTCCTTGCACCGAATGCATCCAGAATGAATTTCTTGAACTCCTCTTCACCAAGTTTTGATAAGGAGGGGATATCATAATAGCCCCATGATAGAACTTCAATATTGGGAGTGTTTAACTTATCTATTCTCTCTTTAATCAACTTAAGAATACGACCCTTAGTTATTTCTACGGCTATTCTTGAGATGTCAGATACAATCCATCTCCTGTTAAGTTTTTCGGCTACCGCAGCTGTGGTTCCACCACCAACAAAGAAATCTGCGACTACATCACCTTCTTTTGATGAAGCCTTTATTATCCTTTCAAGAAGCGCTTCAGGCTTTTGCGTAGGATAACCTATATGTTCCTGTGTATTACCCTGAATGCTGGGGTAATACCACACGTCTGTGGGTATCTTACCTCCTCTTTCCAGAACCTTTGATATGTTTTTTTCCCTTGCCCCCCTGTATTTCAGCCTTTCAAGGGTTTTAGGTGAATAAGGCTCTCTCACCGCATCAGCATTGAAGAAGTAAACGTCTGTTTTTGAATAACGTAATATGGTGTCATGCTTTCTCCCGAAGTCTTTTTTCTTGGCAGAACCAGCTTGGTATTGCCATATTATCTCATTCCTGAAATTATTGTATCCAAATATTTTATCCATTTCCACCTTTACATAATGAACAGCGTGCCAATCCAGATGAACATAAATAGACCCAGTTGGTTTTAGTAGTCTTTTCATTTCCAATAATCTTGCGTTAAGCCAAATAAGATATGTAGGTAATCCACCATCCCAGATATCGCTAAACGAACGAACCTCATTCTGATCACCGAATATAACGTTGTAATTTCTACCTGAGAAAAATGGTGGGTCAATATAGATCAAGTCAATGGATTCAGACGGTAACATACGCATTATGTGGAGATTATCCCCCCAAAATATTTTGTTTGTGTCTCCATTTCCCGCCCCAAACCTTATTTCCTCCATTTTTTGAAATGGAAGTTTTATGAAGGGAAATTTATCGGAATACCCTTTCCCCTTAACATAACCAAGTGGTAATTCATCAACAGGTACGGTCCCAAATCTCTTTGGAATTTTGTAGAACTCCGGCTGCTCCGCAATTTCTATGACCGGTTGAGCGGGTTCCTCCTCTACCGTGATTTCTTCAAAATCGGTTAACTTTTCACTTATTCCATCTTTTTCGTCCTTGCCCATATTATTTATTTAATAATGAGAATGTTGAATTTAAACTTTCCCTTAGGAACAGGTATATGGATTAGTTAGAATGGTAAGGTTGCTGAAAACAAACTTTTGTAGGGTTCAGCTTACGGCCACCCCACCACGAATTCCTTCATTTCCTCCTTATCCTTATCCAAGAAAGGAAGATTAGCATAGTGCCTGAGTTGCGTTAGTTCAGTATGCCCCTGACTCAATGCTATTTCCAGGGCCTTATCAGGATATGAGAAGAAAAGCCAAGATTCCCACATCTTCCTGAATGATTTCGCTGATAGTCCTTCAATCAATGGAAAATTATACGCTAGCCATTTATCGAAAGCAATACGGGATGGTACGGTTATAGAGAAAAACTCCCTCATCACATATTTACCAGGGATAGATAACCGCACTCATCTCTCCCTCTGCTTCCTTTTAGTTTTCTGCTGGGCCCATTCCGGTAAATGAATAAAATTCCCGTCGAACTAGTCAGGATTCTGCTTGAGCCTCACATCTTCTTCATAGTGCAGGCCTGTAATCTCATGCAGTATAGAAATCGGACCGATAGGTACCGATAGATTTTCAAATATATAAGCAGGAACCTCTGATCCTTGAAGGAGAAGAGGACAATATCTAACAAATGAAGTGTTTCTGAGAAGGGGGAAAGTTGAAAATAAGCATACCGGTGTTATGGTATTAACAGAAAAAGATAAAAAGAGGGAAAAACTATTAAAATATATAATAAATTTAAGGTTTAAGGTGAAGACCTTATGAGTGTAGAGTTCAACGAAGATGAAATTAGAGAAGTTATGAATAGATTAAGTAAGGATAGGCCTATTTTTCATTCTGAAGATGATTTCAAGTTTTCATTGGCTTGGGAAATCAAAGAAGAATATGAAAAAAAGGTATAAGTATCGCAATAGCGAGGGTAAGGGAAATAAAGAAGAGTATAGAAACACTTCAAGGGAATTCCGTAATGAAAAAGCTTAAGAAAATCGAGGCTGGATAAGAATAAAATATAGTCTGGTTTACTTAGAAGGATAAAAAGAAATTTGAAAGATAACTGGGGTATATAATCATAAAAAATTGCAAAAAAAATTATCCTGAAATTATAGATTAAATTATAGTAGAAACTTTTAATACCTCCTTCGGTAATTTTAAAAAAATTGATGAAATCAAAAATGAATAATAGGGAAATATTAGAGAATAATGAAAACGATCAAGGAGATTTCTTGGACTTAATATCTTCTAATTTTCTACGTAATAAATCAGTTAAAAGCTCGGATACTGACCTATATCCTAATTCAGGATGTTCATTTATAAACTTTTCAGCCTCATCAAATAAAGCCTTTGGGATTCTAGGAGATCCATATTTCTTTGGCATCTTTAATAATAAATTAATACATAGATTTAACTATTATGCTTCATATATGTCGCAAAGTTTAAATACATCTTATTACTACATATATGCAACAAAGGTGAGGCAATATGATTAAATGGAGAAGTGTAAGAATACCGAATAAGCTATATGAAGAAGTAAACCAAAGAAAGGGAGATCTTAATTGTACATCAGTATCTGAAGTTGCAAGAAAAGCTCTCGAAGAATTTTTAATATTACATAAAGAAAAAGGAGGGTCTAATGATGGAAGATCTTGAGAAATTCCAAATTTATGCAGATGCAAAATACGCATCATATACAATGATGAACACAATGAGGTCACTGAGGCACTTAATAAAGGAGGGAGTAGATCTAAACAACAGAGAATCATTTAAGAACTGGATCCTGAAAATGAAAAGAAAAGGTGTAATGGACAAAACTCTGAACATATACATAAAGGCATATAACAGATATCTTGAATGGAGGGGTGAGGAAAAAATAAAACCGTATAAAGAGATGAAGCCATTTAAGACGGCCAGGGCTACAGAAGAGGATTACAAAAAACTGATGGATGCCTGCTATGGATATACTGAAATAAGAAATAAACTTATGATAGACCTCTTATTCAAAACTGGGATCAGGTACAGGGAATTAATAAATATCAGGCTAGAAGATATAAAGGAAGATACTTTAATAGTAAGAGGCAAAGGGCAAAAAATTAGAGAAGTATATCTCCCAAGATCTGTAAGAGATCTACTCAAAGAGTATTTAAAAATAAGAAAGGCAAAACCTGGGAACAATTTCCTTTTTGTAAATTATTATGGAGACCAGCTGACATATGCCGGAGGCCGTCAAATACTGCATGAAATTGCAAAAAGGGCAGGGGTACACTTTTCGCCACACATGGCGAGGCGGTTTTACGCAAGAAAATTATATCAGGAGGGCTATGATATTGAAAAAATCCGCCTGTTACTGGGTCATGAAAAACTAGATACCACAAAAACATACCTCAAAGTGGATCAAGAGGATGCAATTAACGAGCTTAGAAAGAGAGACTTCGATTTTTTATATTTAAATCTTGAGGTACAAAACCAGACAACTCCGTCTAGTACCCAACGCCCCGGCTGGGATTTGAACCCAGGTCATGGGTTCGACAGACCCATATGATAGACCACTACACCACCGGGGCTATTTTAACCAAAAATTAACTGATTATTTAAAGATTTCATCATAAAAATGTTTTTAATCATGGGGATAATTTGGTTATCTATGAAAATCGTAAGCGGTTCAAGCTCTTTAATGCTTTCAACTAGGCTTTCAGAAGTAACGGGTTTTCAGATGGTTCATAGAGAAATAAAAAGATTCCCCGATGGTGAATGCTATGTTAGGATACATGAGAACCTTGATAACCAAGAAGTAATTCTAATTCAGAATACACATCCAGATTGGAATATTATTGAATATCTTCTCCTAGTGGATGCTATAAGGCAATACAATGTTAAAAGGTTAATAACAGTGGTACCATATTTCGGGTATGGAAGACAGGACAAAAGATTTAATGAAGGTGAACCAATAAGTGCGAAAATTATGGCTGAACATTTATCAGAGAATGTGGATAAAATTATAACAATCAATTTACATAATTCCGAAATAATTAAATGGTTCAAAACTGAGGCGATTGAAATAAAGGCTGAGATAGAACTTGCAAAATATTTTGAGAAATTTAAACCAGATCTCATTATTTCTCCTGACAAGGGTTCAATAGAAAGGGCAAAATTTATTTCTGGAATACTTGGGATTCCATTTCATTCTTTCCAAAAAAGGAGGATAGATAGTGAAAGGGTAGAGATTGAAACTGGAGACATAGATGTCAAGAATAAAACAGTAGCAATTGTAGATGATGTTATTTCCACAGGGGGTACAATTGCAACAGCGGCTGCCCTCTTAAAGTCTAAGGGTGCATCTAAGGTGATAGTTGGTTGCGTTCATGGTCTTTTTGTTGGAAATGCCCTTCAAAAAATGCAAATGAATGTAGACATATTGTTCTCAACTGATACAGTGGAAAATGAAAAGAGTTTAGTTACGGTCTCTCACCTGATTAGTGAATACTTGAAATGAAAGATTTTTATCATAATATCAATTATGGTTTTGAAAAGGGTGTTTTGTAATGAAATTAAAAATGTGTGAAGCGCACGGGCCTTTCAGGGGAGAGAAATGCCCTATATGCGGTTCTGAAGGAAAGCTTATATTAAATGATTGGGAGCTTGAGGCCCTAAGTAAGATAATTACTGGAATACTCAGGCATTTTCCTGAAAAATTTAATGTTAAATTGGATGAGCATGGGTGGGCAAGTATATCGGATATATCACTTGGAATAAGGAATAAAGAAAGGAAGTTCAGATGGTTAAAGGATTATCATGTTGAATATTTTATCCTGACAGATCCTAAGGGAAGGTTTCAAATGGATCCTGACAAAAAACTTGTAAGGGCAGTTTACGGGCATTCCATTGATGTGGATCTTACTGATCTGCCTAGGGATAATATACCTCCAAAACTTTATTATTCCATTTCAAAGGAAGAAGAGGAATTTATAAATGAAATTGGTATAAAGGCAGGAGAAAGAAGATGGGTACACCTTTCAAAGACATATGATGAAGCATATATAGCAGGTCTACATAGAACAGATGAACCAATAGTGCTTGAAATTAATGCAGCAGAGGCAATGAACAATGGTATAGAATTCTTTAGGGCAACGAAGACAATATATATAACAAAGGAAATACCCCCAAAGTTCATAAAGAAGGCAAGGAAAAGAAAGGTGGAAATACCTGAGGAAGAGCTTAAGGAAATAGAATTAGAAAAAAAGAGGAAAGAAGAAAAAGAAAAAAGGAGAAGGGAAAGAGAAGAAAATATTGAGGAGGGCCGGTAGATCAGCTGGTAGATCGCCACACTTGCAATGTGGAGGCCCGGGGTTCAAATCCCCGCCGGTCCATCTATTTTAATTTCCAGCATTCCAATTTCATATAATTCTCTTCCATTGAAAAATAATTTATAAGGGAATATTTCCACGCCTTTTTTAAATGCCATTTTTAGAATTTCCGAAAATTTTGGATCAGCAGAGTAATTTGGCATAAAGTAGTTGGCATCTCTGAATACAAGGAATAGTATACCTGCACCTAGGCCACCTTCCTTTATTTTAATAAGATCTTCAACGTGCTCTCTACCCCTTGATGTTGGTGCGTCAGGGAATTTTGCGATCTTTCCCTCGACCAATGTACATCCCTTCACCTCAAGGTAGTAATCAATCCCTTCAAGATTTAATAAAAAATCAAGTCTTTTACCCATATATGGTACCTCCCTTTTCTTAATTTTAAAATTTTTTCCCAGAAAACCGCCTAATATTAGATTTTCAGCAATTTTGTTATGGTATTTTGAATTAATCAAAACTAATTCATCTTCAATTTTTACGTAGATAATTTCGCAATTAAGCCCTGTATTTTTCTTAATAGCATATACCGGATACCCTGGTATTAACAATTCATTTAATCTCCCAGGATCATGTAGGTGGCATATTTTTCCCTCTTCCGTCTCAACAACAAATCTGTTCAATCTCTTTTTATAATGGTATTCTTCAAATTTACCCTCTATCTCAAAAACCTTATTCATATAATTTTACATGGAAAAAATATTAAAAATACTTTACATTGGTTAAAATTAAATAATCACATATATTTCATCAATTAATGGGCATTTTTAGGAACTATTTGGAACTGGGTAAAATTAAAGAAAGTTTATTGCTAGTTTTTGGGGGTGCAGCAGGAGGTGCACTTGTTCATAACACCTTCAATTTTCTTTATTTCTATTCTCTTTTATTCCTTTTTTTTGCAGTAATGGGTACAAATTCTATAACAAACTATATAGATATGGACATAGATAGAATTATGGAAAGGACAAGAAACAGACCTTTACCGAGCGGTAGAATAAAACCACCAGAAAAGGCCATCTATTTTGGTATAGTCTTAATATTAGTAGGAATTTCCGGTTTCCTTTATTATTCTCTTTTTTATTCTGTAATCTGGATCTTGTTGGGAATATTATTTGATCCAATTTTATATAATTATCTTACCAAAAGAAGGACACCTTGGAATATTGTAATAGGATCTTTTGCGGGTGGTGCTCCTGTTATGGTGGTCTGGTCAGCCTTGTCAAAACAATTTTTATCAATTGAAGCTATATTGTTAATGTTTACAATAGTAATATGGACACCAATACACATATGGAGTCTATCAATAAGGTACAAGGAAGATTATGAAAAGGCTGGAATACCCATGTTGCCAGTTGTAAAAGGTATAAGATTTACGATACTTGTTATAGCATTTTCTTCAATTCTCTTGATGGTGATATCTTCAATACTTTCAATCTTATTATCATTTTACCTTTTTTTATTTATAATGTTTCTGAATATTTTTATGATATATATGGTATTGAAGCTTTTTTCAAGACCTGATGAAAAAACATCCTTCATAGTTTTCAAGATAAGTTCTCCTTACCTGGCCATGCTTTTTCTAGCCATAGTACTGAGGGCCATTTTTTAGTTTTTTGGAATAAGAAAGGTATAAATACTAAATATAATTTGATCCTTAAGGTGATTTAAATGGGATTAATTAGTGAAGAAGATAAAAAATATCTTACAGAGGAATTCGAGAAAAATATGAAGGAAGAGGTGAAGCTATATATATTTACTGTAAAAGATAATTCCTGTAGGTATTGTAAGGAAACTGTGGAAATTTCAAAGGAGCTAGCTTCACTCTCAGACCTTATTGAGGTAAAGGAATTTGACCTTTCAAGCGAAGAGGCAAAGAAGATGGGTATAGAACACGCACCTACAACAGTTGTTACAGACGGAGATAAATATGGATCCAGAATAAGATACGTGGGCATCCCTGCAGGCTATGAATTTTCGAGCCTTGTGGAAGATATTATGAGTGTTTCAAAAAGGAAGGTAGATTTTGACTCACATGTAAAAGAACATCTGGATGAAATTGACAAGCCGATAAGGATTCAGGTATTTGTTACACCAACTTGCCCATATTGTCCTAGGGCAGTTAGGGTAGCGCACAAATTTGCACAGTATAACAATAACATCACGGGTGAAATGATTGAGGCTATAGAATTTCCTGACTGGGCAGATAAGTTTGGAGTGTCGAGCGTACCTCATATTGTAATAAACGAGGACGTTCAATTTGTGGGGGCATATCCAGAAGAGAATTTCATCGAATTTGTAATGGAAGCCTATAATAAATCTAAATAGAGAAAAATTTTTCTTTTACCATTAATTTAAATTATTTATGCTTGGTTTAGTTAGGAAAAGGAGCGGTGATTACGTTCTTTATAGTCGTGAAAAAATAATTTCAGCTGTTAAAAAGGCACTTAAAGAAACAGGTGAAGTCGAAGATATAGAAAGAGTATCAGAAAACATTGGAGAGATTGTAGAGAAAAAGTTGCTGAAAAAATTTGAGAGGGAAATTCCAGGGGTAGAGGATATTCAAGATATTGTTGAAGAAACACTAATGGAAAGTGGGTTGATAAAAACTGCAAAAGCATATATTTTATACAGGCAGAAAAGAAAAGAAATTAGAGAAATAAAATACCTTTTTGGAATCAAGGATGATCTTAAACTTACAATAAATGGGGTGAAGGTACTTGAGGCAAGGTATCTTCTAAGGGATGAAAATGGAAAAATAATAGAGACCCCAAGGGAGATGTTCTGGAGGGTGGCAAGATACGTTGCTCTTGTTGAAATACTATATATAGATGAGGTTTTTGATATAAATAAAAAACAGAAAGAAAAGGATATATTTTCAGTGTATACACCAAAAAGGACCCAGATTTCACCATATGAAATGGAAATGTTAAAGCGCGCTTATTCCTGGCTGAATAGGGAAAAATGTATGAAGGTATCATTTGATGAACTTTTAAAAATACTCGATGAAAAATGGGATTATGTTGAAGACTATGCAAAGAAATTTTATGAAATAATGGTAAACCTTGAATTTGTACCAAATTCACCAACATTAATGAATGCAAATACGATCCTTGGGCAATTATCTGCCTGCTTTGTAATACCAATTGAAGATTCAATAGAAAGTATCTATGATGCATTAAAATACACCGCACTAATTCATAAGTCAGGGGGTGGGACTGGATTTTCATTTTCAAAATTAAGACCACAAGGGGATATGGTAGGTTCCACAAAGGGAGTTGCATCAGGACCAGTTTCCTTCATGCAGATTTTTGATGTTTCTACGGATGTTATAAAGCAGGGAGGAAAGAGAAGAGGAGCAAACATGGGCATATTAAAGGTGGACCACCCTGATATAGTTCAATTTATAAATGCTAAGGGGTTTGAAGGTAAATTTAAGAATTTTAACCTTAGTGTAGCCATTACCGATAGTTTCATGAATGCCCTTGAAAATGATGAAAGTATAAAACTAATAAATCCAAGGACCAGAGAGGCAGTAGGAGAAATACCTGCAAGGCAGATATGGAACCTAATAACATCCCAGGCTTGGAAAACAGGAGATCCAGGTGTTATATTCATAGATGAAATTAATAGGCATAACCCAACACCTCTTCTTGGAGATATTGAAGCTACAAATCCCTGTGGTGAACAACCATTATTACCATACGAATCATGCAATCTAGGATCGATAAATCTAAGTAAGTTTGTTGAAAATGGTGCAGTTAACTGGGATAAATTGAGAAAGGTGATAAGAATCGCAGTTCGTTTTCTTGATGATGTAATAGATGCCAATAAATATCCATTACCTCAAATTGAATATATGACAAAACAAACCAGAAAGATTGGACTGGGGGTAATGGGTTTTGCAGAGATGCTTATAAAGCTTGGAATACCATATGCATCCAATGAAGCCCTAGAAATTGGTGAAAAGGTAATGGAGTTTATTGAAAAGGTTAGCCACGAAGAGAGTTCAAATATAGCAAACACAAAGGGAGTCTTCCTAGCATGGGAAAACTCAAAGTGGTTTGATAAAGGTATAAAAATGAGGAATGCTACTACAACAACAATAGCCCCTACAGGCTCAATATCAATAATTGCAGGTACTTCATCCGGGATTGAACCATTATTTGCCCTTGTTTACATAAGGCAGATTTTAGAAAATACAGAGATGCTAGAGGTAAATCAGCTTTTTGAAGAAGAATTAAAAAAGAGAGGTCTTTATTCAGACTCACTTATGAGGGAGGTAGCTCGCAGGGGATCATTACAGGATCTGGATCTTCCATCGGAATTAAAAAGGCTATTCCTCACAGCACATGATATTGATTTCAGATGGCATGTTCTGATGCAGGCAGTATTTCAAAGACATACAGATAATGCAGTCAGTAAAACCATAAATATGAGGAATGATGCTACAATGGAGGAGGTTGAAAAGGCCTATATGCTTGCATATAAATTAAGATGCAAAGGTATAACAATATACAGAGATAGGAGTAAGAGGGAGCAAGTTTTATATAAGGGTGGAGATAAGGAAATAGAGGAATTGATATCAAAGCATATAAAATATAAAAAGGAAGAGATAACACAATCAAAAATATTTGGTGATCAGTAGAATTTAAATATACTCTTGTCATGATTATTAAAAAGCGGGGTGGGGTAGCCAGGAAATCCCGACGGGCTCATAACCCGTAGATCGGTGGTTCAAATCCACCCCCCGCTACTCATCAATTGCTTCAAATCCATGGTCCTTTATAAGTACAGTTCTTTTTACCCTGAATCCATATTTCCCTTTAATATAAATACCCGGGGAGAATATGAAAATACTATTTCTTTCAAGTTTATCATTACTCCCAGGATATATATATGGAGAAGAAAATCCCCCTGCAGGATAACCCGTATAGTGTGGATATGAAAAATTCCTTTTTCCAAGATATTCCCTTGATACCATATCTATCTCATTGCAACTTTTACCCTGGAAAAAATGACGAGAAGAAAATTCAAAAACGCCATTATAAAAATTCCAGAGATCCTTAAGATCATCATTGAAATCTGTAAATATTACTCTTGAGATTGAAATCTCATATCCTTTATAAAGGGCTCCCATATCAACAAGTATTACATCGCCCTTTTCCACCACCTTATCCCCTGTCCTTCCAAGAGGTACAGAGGTTCTAGGTCCTGCTGATACAACAGTGGGAAAAATAAAATCATCAAATCCTTTTTTTAACAATCTGTAATCAATCTCTGCCCTTATTTCATTTTCCTTCTCACCTATAGAAATGTTGGAAATAAAGTCATTAAAGGACTCCACCATTTTTTTTATACCCTCTCTAATTATAGGTATTTCATCATCAAATGGTTTTTTGAATGCAGGTGAAGGATCGAGGAAATCCGTTTTTATACCGTTTAATTTTTCATGCATCGAAAAAATTTTTTCATTTCTAGTAAATTTAATTAATTCTGAGTCAGGATCCATTGTAACAATATATTTTTCATTTTCTAAAGATGAATCATCCTGCGCTTCATGTACTATGAAAAAGACATCACCATCCTTTAAAATCATATATGTAAAACTTCTAGATTTTGTTATTTTTGTGACAAACTTATCATTTGGTAAAAAAATAAACATCTTTTCACCTAGAAATAAATTAAGCAATTTTCTTCTCATTTCCATATGATTCATAATTATTTACCTCCAATCAAAGCAAAGTAATTTTTAATCTGATATTTAATTATATTTTATTCTTATTTCCTTCTTAAGATAAAAAATATTTAAAAATAAACTTTTCTAGAAAAATCATATCAATAAAAATTTTGAATAATATGTAAAAATTCTATTTATTTTGATATTTTTTGAATGAAATGAATTTTTTTGTTAATAGATATTTTTAAAAATTCATCTCTACTTATGGTAATTTATCAAAAAATTTTATATAGATGTAAAATCATGCTGACAATTGTCAGACATATGGATGAAGGTGATCTTAATGGGATGGGATATGTTATTAAATGAGGCAATGGAATTCAATTCCAGATTCTCCTCTTCAGAAACCAAAATACTTGTTGCAGGAGTAGGTGGTGCTGGGTGTAATACTGTAAATACATTAAGCGCACTTAACCTTAAAGGAGTCGATCTTTTAGCGATAAATACTGATAGGATATCCTTAGAAAGATCAGGTGCAAACAAAAAATTATTGCTTGGAAAGAGGTTTGTAAATGGACAATCAACAAGTGGAAATATTGAGTTAGGGGAGCTAATAGCAGAGTCTTCAATTCAAGAAATTAACCAGATGCTAGAAGGTTATGATATAATATTTGTTCTAGCGGGGTTAGGAGGAGGGAGTGGCGGTGGTATTGGCCCTGTAGTTGCTCAGCAGGCAAAAAGAAATAAAAAGTCTCTAGTGGTCTCTATAGTAACATTACCATTCAAAGCAGAAGGGAAAAGGAAAATGGATATTGCTAAACTTTCACTTGAAAAATTTTATCAAAATTCAAATACGGTTATAGTTCTTGAAAATGATAGATTATTAAATATTGTTCCAAATTTGCCTTTGGAAAAGGCATTTAAGATAATGGATTATCTTGTAAGTGACATTATTCATAATATATCAGAGGCAATCAATAAACCCTCAATGATACATATTGATTTTGCTGATCTTATGAAAATAATGAAAAATGGAGGTACATCAACAGTAATGTATGGAGAAGGTGAAATCAACAGTATACCGGAACTCGTTAGTGATACCCTTAAAAATAAATTTTACAATGTTGACCATACCACAGCAGAAGGAGCACTAATTAATATAGTTACAGGGCCACACATGAGTCTTTCAATGATGAATGAGCTTGTTGAAAGACTTACTGAGGGGATGGATGAAGATTCGGAGAAAAAGGTGGGTATAAGGATAGAAGAAGACCTTTCTACAAAGGTAAGAGTAACTGCAATATTTACTAATGTGAAATATCTTGGAATGACTAGGGAAGTTTCCCTTGTGAAGGAGGAGGCATTTTCTGACATTGATTCAGTATTTCCTTAAGAATACCCATAAGTATATGATATTCCCATTTAGTGATGCCCGATCTACCTAATAATCTCTTTATCATTCTGTATGAATTTTTTTTCTTGTGATTTGGATAGAGTGTACTATCCACAATCTTAACAATAGTTTGGTAGAGACGATCTAGATCCTCCCTTTCTGCGAGCTTTTTCTCCTGGGAAATCCCCCTGTTCTTAAAAATCTCGTAAAAAATTATAGCTGCTGCATGTGTTATATTCATAACAGGATACTTTTCACTTGTTTCTATGTGTAAAAACAAGTCCATTTTCTCCAGTTCATCATTTAAAAGACCTATATCTTCTCTTCCAAATACTATAGCAACGTTTCCCTCAAATTCCGAAATAAACTTCCCTATTTCTTGTGGGCTTTTTGGTATTCTGAGGAAGTGTTTTTCAGATAATGTTGAAATTCCGCTAGTTCCTATTACTAAATTCATATTTTTTATCGCATCATCGAGCGAATTAACAATTTTAGCATTTTTAAGTATATCGTCGGCATGCATTGCATATCTATAGGCCTCCTCATCTATTGGAACCTGGGGATTTACAATAATAAGATTTTCAAGGTCAAAATTTTTCATTACTCTAGCGAGTGCGCCTATGTTTCCTTGATATTTAGGGGAAACAAATATTACATATATTTTAAGCATAAAAATAAGATATCATTCATTATTAAAATTTTTTATTTTATTAGCCTAGTAGAAATACTTTTTTAAAAATGATTTATTATATTTTTTTATTTATTTTGTAAGTGTTGCATAATAAAAATTTCATAATTAAATTCTTTCTGGAATTGATTCTATTAATCGAACTAATCAAAAACCAAGATTTATTTTAATTAATGTACTTTTTCTATTAATTTCATCTATAATCCCTTAATTTTAATAGAAATCCTTATATTTATGTCTTAAATATTATTGTTGTAATGCTTGCACTTAAATCCATCAATTAGACCAATGAAGGACTAAAAGGGCCATCAATTGAAGCAATGATCCAGTCAAAAGATGGGGAGCAGATGATGGTAAGTAGGATCCTTAGATAGGATTTCTACAAAGCCATTTTATTAATTTGTGTAAATTAAAAAAAAATAAAATATTGAAATACAATCTAATTATCATGAACGACTATAGTCAATATACATTAAAATGGAAAAGTGGCCAAATAACAACTACTCAGTATACGTTATATGCAATTCAGATTGCTGTGGTAATACTTCTTTCTTGGTTAGGAGTGGTGGCAACTCCTGTTGTGGGGCCAGGCATTGGATTTCTCTACTGGGCTTATCCCTTTTTTATAGTTTTTACATGGTGGTGGGGCCTTTGGGGTGTTTTGTCTGCATTTATTGGGTGTTTCATAGGTGCAGGTCTTTTGACAGGTCTTCCGCTCATACCTTCCCTTGCATTCAGTGTCGGTGATTTAGTTCCTGCACTCTTAGTTTTACTTTTATACAGGGGCTATTTAAGAAAAATAGGTGTTGATCCACTTGGAAGGGACATATTAAAAAATAAAAAAGCTCTCTTCTGGTTTGTTTTCTGGGTAATGGGAATAACAAATATAATAGGAGGTCTATGGGGAGTTTGGGTACTTGTTTGGCTTGGTTTTGTTCCCGCAAATGCATACTGGCTAGGCTCAGCTCTTTGGATAATAGGTGATGCTATAGTCCTAATAATAGCTCCATTTCTTTCAAGAGCCCTCACACCCATTGTTGAAAGATATGGTCTTATATCAAAAGGACTTATATCTTAAAAGTGGTCTAATGAATAAAAGAGAGAACAGGATGGGTGAAAAAAGATACGTAAAAACCATTCTTTTTAATGCTAAGGCAGATTCTTTCTTTGTTAATTTACATCCATTTACAAAATTTGCTATTTTTCTTTTTCTTTCTATAGCTGTTATTATAGCAATGACAAAACCTTATCCTGACCTTTTATTTTCCTTTTTTATTATGATAGCAGTTGTTTATTTTCTAATTGAATCACGAACAATAAAATACCTTGTTAAAAGTTATCTAGTGTTAATAATTATAGCACTTTTTGTCCTATTGATATGGTGGCTTGTTTTTAATCAAGTTGGTGTTCATGTTATCATTTCATTTTCGATTTTCGGGGCTGTCTTAAAAATAACAAAGGAATCTTTATACATAGGTCTCGCAAAGGTATTTGGATACGGAGCTATGGCCCTTTTGACACTTCTGATTCTTATGACCACTAGGGATATTGAAATTGTAAATGCACTTAACCAATTAGGTATTTCTTTTAAAAAGACCTTCTTTATATCACTTATATTTAGGAGTCTCAACATAATGGCAGAAGATCTTGAATCTATCAGGCATGCTCAATTTGCGAGGGGTGGAAAAACAAATAAGAAAAATCCATTTTTAAAAGCAAAGGAGTTTTTGGCATTATCTGTACCCATAACTGCACTTATGATAAAAAGGGCTGTAGAAATGGGACAGGCGCTTGAGGCAAGGGGTTTTTCTAAAGCAGGTAAGCTTTCTCAACCTGTGGTAAAGAAAAACATTGGATTACTAGATTATTCTTTTCTAACAATATCAATTCTCTTACTTTATATTTCTATAACAATGAACATAACCCAGGTTCTAGGTGGTGTACAATGGCTGAACCTGTTATAGAGATTAGGAATTTATACTGGAAATATCCAAATATATCTGAAAAATCAACTTTATTTAAGATAGAGAATCTGAACCTGAAAATATTTAGAAATGAGTTTTTTGGTATTACAGGGGCGACAGGTTCAGGAAAATCCACAATATGCCAGATCATAGCCGGCCTCATACCTCATCAAATAAAATTACCAGAGGATAAATTGACAGAGTATTTTCGCGGTGAAGTGTATGTTCTAGGTGAACTTGTTTCGGCCTTAGAAAAAAAAGAAAATTCCTATATGATTATAGGAAAGGGCTCGATGGCCCCCGAGGTAGGACTGGTAATGCAGGACCCTGAAAGTCAGTTTCTTACAATGAGTGCACTGTCCGAAATAACTCTTGGATTGCAAATAATTGGTCTTCCAAAAGAAGAAATTATGAGGAGAGTAAAGGAATCATTAAGTATAGTTGGTCTTGATGATCTTTATCCTATACTGGATAAATTACACCCCTCTGAACTTTCTGGAGGGCAGAAGCAAAGGCTTATTATAGCAAGTTTTATTGCAATGAGACCAAAAATATTAATTTTGGATGAACCCACTTCAGATCTTGACTCGGCAGGGAAAATTGAGATAATAGAAGCAATTGCAAATCTAAAAAAGATAGGAGATATTACAGTTATACTTGTAGAGCATGATCCAGAAATACTGAAAAGATTTACAGACAGAGTTGCGGTACTATCGGAGGGAAATATAATTGCAATAGATTCTCCAGAAAATATATTTTCAAATAAGGATCTAAGGAAATATGTGGAAGTATCTGAGCTTGAAAGCATAATAGAGAGTGATGAGGATTTTCTTAAAAAGATTGATGCAGATGCGGCAAGAAGCTTTAAGCCAAAGAGAAATGAAATAAACTTAGGTGAAGTGGCAATTGAAGTAAAAGATCTTTTTTATGAGTATCCAGATGGTGCTCTAGCTTTGAATGGTATCGATATGAATATTAAAAAGGGAGAATTTGTAGCTCTCATTGGACAAAATGGATCGGGTAAAAGTACTTTTTCAAAGGTTATTTCTGGTTATTTAACTGGATGGAAAGGGATGGTGAAAATCCTAGGGGAAGATATATCAAATAAAAGGATAAGAGAGAGAATACCTGCAATCGTGGGATATGTATTTCAAAATCCGGATCATCAGATATTCAATAGGAGGGTTGATTCAGAAATAGAATATGGTCTATGGAATATAGGAATAAAAGAAGAAGAGATTAAAAAAAGGGTGGATGAAACACTTGCAAGGGTAGGATTATTAAGGAAAAGGGATGAAGATCCCTTATTTCTTAGCAGGGGAGAAAAGAGGAGACTTGCTCTTGCAAGTGTTATAGCTATGAAACCACAAATACTTATTGTAGACGAGCCAACCACTGGACAGGATTACAGAATGTCTAAAGAAATTATGGAAATATTGATGGAAATGAACAGGGAAGGTTCTACAATTATAGTAATTACCCACGATATGAGGCTTGTTGCCGAATATTGCAGAAGAGTAATAGTAATGAAAAGGGGAAAAATAATATTTGATGGAAAACCTGAAAATCTATTTGAGAATGAGGAATTATTGAAGGAATCGTCCTTAATAGCTCCTAGGGAGGTTCAACTCTCCAAAAAACTTAAAGAGACTGGAATAATGCAAGATCTTCTCCTTAGTGCTAGAGAATGGTTAGAGTTCCTAAAATTTGAAAATGAGAAAAAAAGATATGTTCTATTGACCTTTGAGGCAATGAAAAAACATTCTAAAAACCTTTCCAGAGAAATAATATCTAAGGCAGGTAAACCTGATGCCATAGTTTACATAGAAAGGGGAGGGATGGTGATAGGTAGACTTATGAGCGATTATCTTGGTGTCAAGGATCTTTATGGCATAAAGGCCTCATATTATACAGAAGATGGCATTCCAAGTACACATGTTAGTGTAGGAGAGATTTCAATTAACATACCGATTAATAATTATATACTTCTTGTTGATGACATTGCCGATACTGGTAAAACAATAGAAGCGGTAATGGAAAAGCTCAAAAAAATTACACAAAATATTAAGGTCTGCACCATTGCCTATAAACCACATTCTTCAATAAAGCCAGATTTCTACTCATATATTGTAGATAATGATACTTGGGTTGTTTTTGAATATGAGGAACAGGAAACAAGAAGATCATTTGAAAAAAGGAACAATGAAATAGGCCTAAAATTCATAGAAGAAAAATTTGGAAGGTGAAAGTATAAATAAGATTAATTAATTATTAAAATTATGGCGGATTTAAAAAAAGAGATTAAATCATGGCTTACATCAGGGACAGACACTAAAGAAGATGTACTCGATCTTGTTTGGAGCATTAAGGAGGAGGGTAATGTAATTATAGCAGAGCATCCCAAGATACCATTCATTTTATACATTTCAATTGGAGAGAAATTTATTAGATTAATTGTTAGTACCGGTATGGATACAGCACTTCTTGAGCCACAGCAAAGGCTTGATATATATAGGAAATTACTTATTCTGAATGATAAGATAGATCTTGTTAAGTTTGTTATATCTGGAGTGGATGAAGAGATTATGTTAAAGGTAGATCTTGACGTAACTACATTAGGTAAAGATGAATTTAGGGATGCCATAACAGGCATTGTTGCCTCACTTTATCTTATGGTGAAAGAATTCCAGCTTGAAGAGGAATTCAATAGAAGGATAACAGAAAGAATAATCTCAATGGTAAGGGAAAAGATGAATGAGGGTGCAAGCACATCAGACCTCCTTACATTCTTGACTAAAAAGGTTGGCTTGGACTCAACAACAGCTCAAAAAATAATAGATGAAATTACAAAAAAGAATGAATATCAGCCTGAATATCAGTGATCTTATATGGATGATAAAGAGATTGAAAAATATGTGGAAGATCTTTACAAGGAACTTGATGGAAAAATTAGTAAAGAGGAATTAAGAAAGATATTCAATATTTGGCTTTCTTATAATTATTCACCAGAAAAGGTAAAAGAAAAAATTTTACAGAAATATAAGCCAGGTAGAATCCTAAAAATAGGTGAAATTAAGGAAGAGATGAAGAATATAAATACAGTAGGAAAAATTCTTACAATAAAATTGACAGAAAAAGATGGAAGAAGAACATATTCTGGCATAATTGGTGATGAAACAGGGACAATACCATTTACAACTTCAAGAGAAATGCCATTTAAAAAGGGGGATGTGGTTAGAATCACAAATGGATATTCAGGATATTTTAAAGATAAACTAAGATTATATATTCAGCAGAATTCAGGTGTTGAAAAATTGGATAATTATAAAATAGAAAGGGTACAGACAGTGCCTTCAAAATATACGATAGATAAAATAGAAGGTAAATCAAGAAACATAGAAACAAAAATGCGTATTTTATATGCAGAAGAAAGGGAGACAAATGGAAAAAAGAGGGTTTCAGGTATTGCTGGGGATAATACAGGAACTATACCATTTACAGCCTGGAACAAGAAACTTGAGGAAGGAAAAAGTTATATTGTGAAGGGCGCCTATGCCAGAGAGTTTAAAGGCAAGATCTATTTGACAATTGATGAAAATACAGAGATACTAGAATTGAATGAGGATGTTCCAGTAAATGAAAAAATAATCACACTTCAGGAGGCTATAAAATCTGGTATCGCAACAGGATGGTTTGAAGGTATATTTCTTGAGGTTAGCGATGACAGTGGCTTAATAGCAAGATGTCCAGTCTGCAGAAAGATACTCAAGGGAACAGAATGCCCGGAACATGGTAAGGTAACCCCTATTAATGATGTTATTGGAAAGGCAACATTTGATGATGGAACTGCCTCTGGAAGGGTGATATTTTTAAGGAATGAAATGGAATCGATACTTCAGAAAAATTTTGAAGAAATCTTAAAAATGGTGGTCTCTACACCGGGTATACCAGTTATAAAAGAGGAACTTGAAAAAAGGATATTATTAAAACCATACCGTATTCTTGGTAAACTGTCTGTAAAGGATCAAAATTTCTTTAATATAACCATATTTGAAATAAAACCAATAGGAAATAAGGAGCTTTCAGAGCTTAAGGAAAGACTAATGGGGATGGTATGATGGCTAGGGAACCGGCCTGGAGGATATTTGCTTTTGAATTCAATGATAGTATGTTTGTTCCAAAAACAGGGCAGGAAAAAGAAACAAATTATATATTAACAAGAATGGGAGCAAAGATAAACAGAGTATTGATTTCGGGTATTATTGAAAATAAAAATATAATAAATGAAAACACCTTTATTACTGGTATAGTAAATGATAGAACTGGCACATTTCATATTTCTGCAGACAAAAATTATTCGCCCTTAAAGGTATGGTCATATCTTTTTTCAATTGAGCCACCCGTCAGAGTATTGCTTGTTGGTAAGGTAAGATCATATGGGGAATCAAAAAACCTTGATATCAGGGTGGAAAACATAACCGAATGCGACTCATTTATTGAAGATTATTGGAGATTATCTGCAGCTATAAATCTAGTTGAAAGGATAAAGATAATGAAATTGGCTCTATCCGAGGAAAAGGATAAGCTTTTAAACATGGGATATTCTGAGGAATCTTTAAATAGTATATTCGCAGCAATTGAAAATTTCAAGGATACAAAAATAGATGCATACCTAAAAACAATAAAGGAAATGTTTGGAATTTCACAGGAGGAAAAGAACCCTGAAGACGTTATTCTACAATTAATTGAAAGTCTTGATTTCGATGGAAAAGGTGCAAGATATGAGGATGTTGTAGAAAATGCACTCAAGGAAGGCTTCGAAAGGACAAGGGTTGATGAGATCATAGATTCATTGTTAGAAAGGGGACTTATATACGAGCCATCGGTAAACATTTTTAAAAAGCTATAGAGATCTAATATCCCCTACCCTTCCCAGTTCCATCAAACCAATTCTGTCATCTATGCCTATAGCCTGAAAATCGTCGATTTTTTCATCAATCAGTAAAGGGGAAAGAATCTCACCATTCAGAATGTCGGAGCCTGATGAATAAAGGCTAGGTGATGGAAGAACCAAAATTTTATCGTTAAAAATATATGAAGGGATTGTAATAATACCTCCAGAGAAATCTCTTATCTTTATGGATGGATGTTCGTGACCCATAATAAGGAATCCATCATAGTCAATTTTTTTATCTCCATGTGCAAAGACATATTTTCCTATCTTAATGTATTTGTGCAATGGTATATTGTATTTCAATAGTATGTTCTTTAAATAATTATCATGGTTCCCTCTTATAACAATAAGCTCAGCCCTTTCCTTTATATAATTGATTATTTCAATAATCTCATTCCATTCCTGTCTCATATTCCTGGAGAACTCGTGTTTAAAATCACCATTTATCAATATCTTCTCCGGTTTCAAATTATTAAAAATAGTTTCTAGGATTTTTAATATTCTCAATTTTTGAAGCTTCGGGAGTAAAAGACCCTTCTGGGCCATCACCTCTTCATATCCAATGTGCAGATCACTCAAAACTGCAATTCCATAATCTTCTATGTAAGCACAATAATATTTTGTTAACATAATTCCATCAATTGACTTTTTTTCCACAAAAATAAAAATATTTTTTACTATTAAAAGTTAACATGAAAACATGGAAATGAAAGATATTGGTGAAAGAAAGATCATAGATTCACTCATGGAGATGTTCAGTACAATAGTGGAAGATGATTCATTCTATTTCAATAAGGATGATACATACATACTAGTTACAACTGATACAATAACTAAAAAAACACATATACCAGAAAAAGTGGATCCCCAAAAAGCTGGATATTTTTTTGGTGCATTAAACTTGAGTGACATAGCTGCAATGGGTGGGATTCCTAGATATTTCCTCTCAGCGTATTCAGTTTCAAGGGAGTTTAATTGGGAATATTTTTTAGGGTTTAACAAAGGTTTAAAGTCATGCCTAGAGAGGCATTCAACAAAGCTCGTTGGCGGTGATATGAAGGAGGGATATGATTTTACTGCTACAGGTATAGTAATAGGAGAGGTTGAGTCAAACAGGATTATGAAAAGGATAAATTTCAAACCAGGTCAAGTAGTGGCTGTCACAAATAGTTTGGGTTATAACGCAGCGGGATATTTCTTATGGAAGAATGGAGAGGAAAAAGGTGCAGAAATTATGCTTGACATAGAACCAAGGATAGGGGAGGGAAGGTATTTATCATATTTAGGTGTAAATGCCGCAATGGATCTTTCCGATGGTTTATTTTCTTCAATCTACCAAATTAAAAAACAGACAGGAACAGGATTCAAAATAAAAATGGAAAGTATTCCTGTACATCCATTAGCATTGGAGGTGGCCAAAAAATATTCAATACCAATTAAGGAGATAGCTTTAAATTTTGGTGGAGAATATGAATTAATGTTTTCCGTAGACTATGAAAAATGGGAAAATGTTAAAACTTCTATGGAAAGGGAGGGATTTATTGTAACAAAGATAGGAGAAACATGGAAAGGTGAAAATACAATATTATATGGAGAAAAAGAGGTGATAATAAATGAAAGAGGATACGAACATTTTTCGAAGGGCACTTTTCTACAAGGTAGAAGGGAATAGGTTAAGATGCTACCTATGTCCTCATAATTGTATAATAGAGAATGGAAAATATGGAATCTGTGGTGTCAGGAAAAATATAGATGGTGAACTTTATTCCGCGGTTTATGGAAGAGTAAGCTCAATGGCTATGGATCCAATTGAAAAAAAACCTCTTTTTCATTTTCATCCTGGATCCTGGATTTTCTCGATAAGTACTATTGGATGCAACCTTAAATGTAAACATTGCCAGAACTGGGAGATCAGTCAGGCATCGATAAATTCAATGAAAATTCCCTATTATTCCCCCGAAGAGATAGTTGCAATTGCAATGGAGGAGGGATCACAGGGGATAGCATTTACTTATAATGAGCCAACAATATGGTATGAGTATACATTAGATGTAGGAAAGATATCAAAATCAAAGGGTATGTACAACGTTTATGTTACCAATGGATATATAAATGAGGAGCCATTAAGAGAGATATCAAGATATTTGGACGCAATGAACATTGATGTTAAGGGATTTACAGATGAATTTTATAGAAAGATTACAGGTGGAAGACTTCAGCCTGTTCTCGATACAGTTAAGCTCGCACACTCTCTTGGCATACATATTGAGCTTACCTATCTAATAATTCCTACCTTAAATGATTCTGAAAAGGAGATTAGGGATTTTTCAAAATGGGTATTCGAAACACTGGGTAGGGATGGAATTGTCCATTTCTCTAGATTTCATCCAGATTATATGCTAAGAAATTTGCCTGAAACACCTGCAAAAACACTCCATAGGGCATATGAGATAGCAAGGGAGGAGGGTTTAAATTATGTATACCTAGGTAACCTGTGGGAAGAGAAGTATGAAACAACATATTGTCCCAAATGTGGTGCACCGTTGATAAAAAGATCAGGGTATAATGTAAGAATTGAAAATCTAACAGATGATGGAAGATGTTCAAAATGTGGTGAAAAGATAAAGATCATTATATAATTTCAGTAATTTCTGAAAATGAGACTGAATAACCTGCTACGTGAAATATTGCCTTAATTACACTTTTTCCATCTTCTTGGCCTTCATAGTCATATACAAAAATCTGATTCCTTTTTTTCTTTATCCTGAAAGAACCAATAATATTATTCCTTCTAAATATAACAAATTTTCCAGGTTTTACGTCCTTTTTTATTTCAGGAAGTAAATATCTATAAAGAAGATCCTTTGGATCTAGAATAAAATCATAATTTACCTTAATATTTTTTATATTTTCTACCTCATCCCTAGGAACTAGGAATAGTTCATCTCCGAAAAATACGTTAACTAGGTTATAATCTCTTGTTAGATAGGATAATGAATCCAAAATCTCTCTTTTACTAATTAAACCCCCAGTTATATTTACAACCCTGTTAACATTTATTGCGCCAAATGCTTTTATGAGTCTCTCCATATATAACTTAATTCCTGTCTCATGATCATAGTTTTTATCTATAAACAATAGATCATCCTTTGGCCCTTCGGCAAGAAAGTTATATTTAAAGAGTCTGTCAATTATATCCATTGTCTTTTCTTTTCCAAGGGGTGATTCCTCAATTATGTATTCCCTTTTAACAAATCCCCTTCCCCTTACCATATTTATTATTGTCTCATGATACCTGTCTGGGACGAATCCCTTTATCGCCTGAAATATTTGAATATTTTTGATTGATGCATATGTAGGTATATCCGGTATACCCCTGGTTAAATATAGCATATTACTTCTTTTTAATCTTTCAGGAGAGATATAATGCCAGCATCTTATTAAGGCTTCTATCTCAGATCTTATGCCAAGATGAAGTAAATCAACATCAATAGGTGTTTTCTTCCTTGTTTCCACATCTATACCCTGTTTATAAAATAAATACTTTAAGAGTTGCTCTTTGGAAAAGGTCTTTGAGATTATATTACCATAAACATAGTACTTCCCAGAGCGCCTGAATTTTAAACTTTTAAGCATTTTTTTATCCTCATCACTTAATTCATTTTTAAATTCAATTATAATATTATTGCCAAAATAATTTTTATTTTTAATTATATACTCTAGAATTTTTTCCTTATTACCATTTATTTCAACGATAAATGAATGGTCCCCCCTTGTTTCTATATAGGCTGCACCCTCAATGAATCCATCCTTAATTAGGAAATAATTGAAATCTTGGCCATATTCCTGGAGAATTTCATTCCTGTAGGGTAAAAGAAATGGATCATTTGAATCAAGTAATAATTCCTTTCCCTCCTCTTTTGTAACCTCATATCTTCCATAATATCTTTCTCCCATTACATCAATACTACTTAATTTTTCAATAATAGGAATAATTGTTTCAGGATCAATCCCTGTTATAATTGATATCTCCTTCAATGAAATAGGGCCCAGATAATTAATAATCATTTGAAGGAAAGTCTCTATGTTACCCTCTTCAACATTTATATACGATAATTTTTCCCCAGGATTATTTTCCTCATTTTCCACAAAATCCCTTTGAAGGAAAAGATTTTTTTCAAGAACTCCTAGGTTTTTGAAAACCTCCTTTTGTGTTAAGTTCAACTCCCTTGAAAGTTCCTCTGGATCTATAGCCTCCCTCGCCTTTACCTTCTCCAAAAATATTCTGATTTCATTCATATTTTCAATTTTTTTATATTTGAAAATTTTACCATTATCAATTTGAGTAAATATAAATCTATCATTTAAAAATCTACCGTAGATGATGTTCTTCTCTTTTCTTAATTTTTCCCAATAATCTAAAGAAAAATTTTTTGTTCTTATAAATGCTTGATATGGTGACATTAAAAATATATATGAATTAAATAATTCTTCAATGTTATCTTTTATTTTAGTGAGTTTATGGAACCTATATCTTTTTATATCTTCCCTGGTTGTTACATTGCCACCCATTAGATTTCTAAGATCAACATTAAGCATATATTGCTCCTCATATCCAGGTAAAAAGAAACCCTTGCCTATTTCCCCTTCATTTATTAATTCAGAAATAATATCCTTTAATTCATCCTCACCAATATTTAAATAAAAGGAAATTTCCGAAAGTGTCAAGGGACCAAAGTAATTGAGAATCTTTTTTATAATGAATTTTGCAGATGCCTTTTTATCAATCCTTTTCACTTCCCTTAAAGACCAAATTATTTCATCTCCCAAAAGGTCTTTCCTTGATATCATATATGCCCTTTCAAGGTTTCTTATTAGATCTATAAACTCATCCCTCTTTGAACCCAAAATCTTCTGTACCTCGGTGGAAGTTTTATTGTTAAATGCATCTAATATTTTTTTATCCACATTAAACTCTCTGCCATATATTGTATAATAGTAATTGAGATAGTCTGGAATTGTAAAAACAGGTCTGTCAGTATATGCTGAGACTATCCTTCCCTCTTTTAAAAGCTCTAACGCTAACCTCCTTGTCTCTTCAAATGGAAGTTCAGAGTGTGAATATATATTCACACCTCTCTGGGAAAGTATATCAGCAGATCCTACTTCCTTTATGAACTCTAATATGTCTTCTTTATTCTTTATTTTAAATTTGGAATTGAAATACATTTTTATATTTTCAGGTGTAAATAAATAATTGAACTCTGTAGGCATTACCTTCCTTAGTATTTTCATATGTATTTCCTTTAATAATGAGTATCTGTCCTCCATAAGTACTATATCAGATATACTTGATAATATAACTCCATTTGAGAATATGGAGGGATCAGTACTGTAATCCTTTATTTTAACACCTATTTCATCATTCTCTATCTTTTTAACTATTTCAAGCGCGTGTGGCACATCCATAACAATATTAAAAATTTCATTATATGTTTCTTCCAATACTGGAAAGTTGGGAATATCAGAAAGCATCTCAAGAAGCTTATCACTCTTAAGTTGTTGTCTGGTGACAGATATATCGGCACCCTTGTATTTTTTTAGTATCATGAATGACCTTGTAGCACAATGCCTGAACCTTTGTTTAAACAACTCTGTGTTTTTAATCGCATTCTTGAGATCCTTTTCAAAATTTTTTGAATTAACAAAACTTAGTATCAAATTAAGATCTATCCTTTTGTTAGTGGTAATCATAAACGCATCGTCAGTAACTGTAATTCTTGTATTTGTTAAGAATCTGTTTGCTATGTTATGTGCAATTACCCTTGAAAGTGCATCGTTTACCCTCCTGCCATAGGGGAAATGAAATATAATATTATGCATACCCGAGGGGTCTATATATCCCTCTATAAGAACAAAATCATCCTTTGGTACGAAATCAACAATCTGTTCTTTTATATACTTATAAATGCTTAAAGCTCCAGCCCTATCCAGGTAATACTCGTTCATGAGAAATCCCACAACATCCTCATTTTTTCTTATCATATCCTCAATCTTCTTCCTGAATTTTCCTACCTCAATGCTAAGATCAAAACTTCTGGGTAACATTTCTCCGGCCCATGATGGAACAGTTGGTCTTTTACCCTCCGCCCTTCTCACATAGACCTTTGATCCCCTCAACCTTATAAATTCATATGTTCTCGATCCAAGAACAAATATATCCCCCTGTCTAAGTCTTTCAACAAACTTTTCACTAAGGTCACCAATTGGAACATTATTCTCATCTATTACAATAAAGTCCGCCTCCTCAGGTATTGTACCCATGTTCATAAAATATATCATCCTAGTGGATTTTTTCTTACCAAATTTTCCCTCATTCTCATCGTACCATATTTTAGAATAAAATTTTTCTCCATATGTTTTTCCTGAAAGGTAATCAATTACTTCAAGAAATTTCTCATAGGGTAAATCGTGGTAACAATATGATCTCTTGATAAGAGAATAGGCATCCTTTATGTCCCATACCTCCTCTAGGCTCATTCCTACAATTACCTGTGAAAGTACATCAAGGGAATTCTTAGGAACGAAAACGCGATCTATAAAATTATCGTAGACAGATTTTGTAAGAACAGTACATTCTATTAGATCATCCATATCAAAAACTATCATTCTTCCCTTAGATACTCTGTTGAATGCATGTCCTGAACGGCCTATTCTCTGCAAACCCTTTGCAATGCTCTTAGGGGATCCAATTTGTACAACTATATCGATATAACCAATATCTATTCCAAGCTCTAAACTTGTTGAAGAGATCACACATTTAAGCTCTCCTTTTTTTAACATCTCCTCAACTTTGAACCTAATACTTTTACCCAGTGATGAATGATGTGCCTCAAGACTCTTAATCCCCCTTTCCCTTAGCTTAAATGCTACATGTTCTGTTCCGCTTCTAGTGTTTGTAAAAATTAAGGTAGTTCTATGAGAATTTATTATATCAACTAGGATATCATACATTTTTTCGTTAGCAATTTCAAAGGGTGTATGAACAAGATCCGGAACAGGTGTTATAACCTTAAGGTCAAGTTCTTTTTTTGCCTCCACCTCAGCTATATAAATGTCCCTTAAATCTCCATTATCGTTATATCCCGCAACAAATTTTGCCATTTCTTCTATTGGAGATTGTGTAGCGGATAGCCCTATCCTTACCAATGGACCAGAAAGCCTCTCCAACCTTTCAAGGTTTAAAGAAAGCATTACACCTCTCTTATTAGAAGAAAGTTCATGTGTTTCATCAATAATTACATATTTTACTCCCTTAAATTTTTCCCTGAATTTCATTGAGGATAGAACAAGAGCAAGTGATTCTGGGGTTGTTATGAAAATATGTGGAGGGTTTTTTAGCATTTTTTGTCTTTGACTCTGAGATGTATCACCTGATCTCACTGCCACCGTAATCTTTGGTATATCCATACCTCTTTCTTTTGCAATCTCTTTTATTTCTGCCAGTGGTTCCTCCAGGTTTCTATGTATATCATTTGCAAGGGCTTTTAGCGGGGAGACATAAACACAATATACCCTATTCTCAAGATTTCCTGATTTAGCCAGTAAAAAGAGTTCATTTATTATAGAAAGAAATCCTGTCAATGTTTTTCCAGATCCTGTTGGAGCCGATACCAAAACATTTTTACCATTATGTATATAGGGAATCGCATATGCTTGAGGTTCAGTTAATGTGGAAAATTTTCTCTCAAACCATTCCCTAATAATTGGATCGAATAATCCCAATACCTGATCCTTTGTAAATTTGCTATCTATTCTATGTATCATCCCGATACGCCTGCAGAATCGTAAGGTAAAGTTTTACTTCATATTTAATTTTTTTCCAAAAATTTTAAAAAACTCATTTTAAAACATTATTTTATTTATTTAAAAATATATTTTTATAAACAAAATATTAAAAAATTATTTATACTTAGAAAGAAGGGATGAAACCTTAATAAGAGGTATTAATTCTAAATTCTCCTTGGCCAGATTTTCCTTTGCACCTTCCTCCCTATCTACTACCACAATCACTTTTTTTACAATTGCTCCGTAATCTCTCAATATTTTTGCTGCCCTTATTACCGATCCCCCTGTTGTAATTACATCCTCCACTAGAATTATTTCTTCATTCTTTTGTATATCTCCCTCCACAAGATCCTTTGTTCCATGTTCTTTACTCTCTTTTCTAACTATTACATAAGGTCTCATTGTTTCAAGCGCCAATGCTACTGCTATTGGAACTGAACCTAATTCTATACCAGAGATCTTTTCGTTGCCAATATATTTGGCCATAGCTTCCGCAATCTTTTTTAATATAAATGGGTTTGTAACTGCCTTTTTTATACTTATGTAATAATTACTCCTCCTTCCTGAGGCAAGTGTAAAATCTCCAAACATAACGGCACCGGATTTTATGATGAGATCTTCAAGATCCATAATTGTTAAATTGATTCATATATAATAAATTTTTAAAAATGCTCCGGCCGGGATTTGAACCCGGGTCGTCGGCTTTCTTCGTTTTCTTTAAACTCGAAAGGCCGAAATGCTTGACCGGTCTACACCACCGGAGCTAAAAAGATGAATGATGAAAACTATAAAATATTTTTCAGTGAATTGGCCACCAAACCTTAAGTAGCTCTATAATTATTCCACCAATTATAGCAATATATATCACAAGCTTTGGATCAAGTTTTGGACCCTTAGATTTCTCCTCCTCAAAATATCTTATTAAACCTGCAGCGGATTGAAAGCCAACATTTTTTCCCTGATCAGCCATACCTAGAATGTTTATATAGAATCAATATTTAATCTTTTTTACACCAGAATAAACCCGGCGAAAATATTATATTTAATTATTGTATGTACCGCAATTGCACCAGCATGGAGACACGATTATGACAGAGGTTCTGGATGAACTGGAAGAAAAATACGCAAAGAAAAAAAGGGAATTGGATTTACATAAGGCAGAAAGGGAAAGATTTGATAAAGAGGCGGATGAGTGGGCGCAAAAAAGGGATGAACTTAATCAAAAAACAAGAGAAATGTTTAAGGAAGCAAAGGAACTTAAAGATAAAAGGGATGAACTAAATAAACTGGTTCAGGAATTGAAGAAACAAAAGGATGAAATAAAATCACAATATTTGAAAGCTCAAGAAGAATTAAAGGAAATAAGAAAAAAGGTAATTTTTTCAAGGCAAGATAGGCCGTCAATTTCACAATTGAAAAAAAGGCTTAAGGATCTGGAGACAAAACAGGAGACAAAAGTTCTTACAAAGGAAAAAGAAGCAGAAATTGTAGAAGAAATTCATAATCTTTATCAGGAGATTGAAAGATTAAAAAAAGAAGAAGAAGAGATGGTTAAAAATAATCAGGAATATATGGAGAAAAAGTCAGAGGTTTTAGCCTTAAAACTAAAGCTTGATGAAATTTCGAAAAAGATAGAGGAAGTTGTTAATGAGGCACAGGTGTACCATGATAAGGCGATGGAACTATATGATAAAGCACAGGAAATTCGAAAAAGCGCTGATGAAGCCCATCAGAACTATATAACGGCTGTTCAAAAGGCTAGGGAAGAAGATAATATTGTTCATGATATTTTAAGAGAACTTAAGAACTTTGAGAAAATAATAACGGGTCTAAAGGCAAAACAGAGTGCAACAAAGAGATATGAAAAAGAAACAGAGTTGAAAAAGATGGCCGATGAAATATACAAGAAGTTTATGAAGGGGGAGCCATTAACTACAGAGGATATTTTGATTTTACAGAAGGCAGGTTTACTTTAATAATTTTAATGCAGAAAATCGTAATATTTATATAGTAAAATTTAGATTTATAATTATGTCATGGAAGGGCATAGCAAATAAATGGAAAGTTCTACCAATTTTTATAGCAACTATCTTGGTTTTAACTGCTTTCCTTGGAATATCTATTGCAAGTGGAGGGACTTCACAGACCTTTGTAATACTTATTCATGGTTATTCGATGACAGGTACGGAAGGAAGTGATCAATGGCAATCTGGAGTAAACATATATAATCAGTTATTAAACAAAGGTTATGTGGTGGGTGAGGTATCTTACTATGGAACATTTAAATTAGTATTCAGCAATGGCTTTAGCTTCATTGATTCGAGTTTTTATGGTACTTCCGATACACCAATAGAAAGCATTGCATATGAACTCAGTTTGGCTATAAAAGTGCTATACAATCATTATGGCTACATAAATATTGATATAGTTTCCCATAGCATGGGTGGATTAATAACAGCCTATATGCTAGAACATTATAAACTTCCAGTGAACTTAAAATATGTCATATTTATAGCATCACCATTTGGGGGCTCACCATTTGCATCAATAGCAAGCTATCTGGGATTAACCATTGTTGTGGGAAATCAAGTTAAAGAAATGACCCCTGGTTCTTCATTTTTGCAAAATTTGAACACATACGAATATTATCTGCATATAAACTATCCCAACACAAATTATATAGTTTATGCTGGTGATTACGATCCATGGTGGGGCTATTTATTTTTCAGTGGTGACAATGATGGGGTTGTAAGCGTAAGTTCCTCTGTAAACATATACTTCAACTATGGATATGTATTTAATGATCTTCATACATCTTCCCTAGATTCATTCACATGGTCTGGAATTAGTTATTTTGAGGATCAAACAGTTGCCAATTACATTATTTATAATCTTGCTGGCGGAAGGTAAATCAATAAATATCTTTCCATTTATTTTTTATCTTATTAGGATCCTTGAGATATTTTTCTTTTATCTTATTTTCAGGATTTATGCCGTAGAGATTTGCAATTGAAAGTGTGATAAAAATTACATCAGATATTTCCTCTTCGATATTTTCATAGTATCTTATGGCCCTATTTAATTCCCCTACCTCCTCTGATAGAACAGATAGAAGAAACAGTGGGCCCATTCTTTTATCATTCTCTGTGAAATTCCTTTCAATTTCCTTTAATAAATCCTTTAGTTCCATATCTTTAAATAATAAAAACAAGTTTATTATTTATTTGATGTAATCTATGCTAATGTCATAAGTTTCTATTCCAAATTTATACCATATTATTGAGGCAATTAAACCTATTAACCATAATATGAAATTGAGTGTTATATATTCCGAAACACTGAAGTTCACAGTATATATTAGTGCAAATATATAAAGAGAAATGGGGAATATTCTTACTATACTTATCAATGTTGTTCTTCTTAAGGTTTTAAAAAGCTCAGGCTCAAGGTTCGTCCTAGATATCCAGGCAAATTCACTAAATATCATATTTACAAATAGTATTAAAAGGAAGATCCAAAAATTCGTAATTTTCTCTAAAATCAATAATAGAAAAATTGTTAGGCTACCGCCTGCAAAAGAAATCAAAGTATATTTCTTTTTACCTATTTTTATAATTGGTAGGGCTAGAAAAGCTCCTAATGAAGCTCCAATGGTAGCAGTGAAAATAATAATATTTGTTTGCTCTGGAAATATATATGGCCCTATGGCTATAGCCATTAGCCAGAAGCTCATATACTGTGATATTCCAAGCATTATTAAAATTGGAAGTACTAACCTAATCTTAGGCGGCGGAATTTTTCTTCCTTCATTTGATATGTAAAGATCCTTTAATTCTTCTTTTGCCTTCTTGTCAATGCCTTTATCCTTTAACCATAGGTATGATTCCGGTATGTTCAACCTTGTATACATAAGAATCCCAATAAGTATCAGTGAAAGTAATAGTAATGCAATCCTTTGTTCCTGCTCATTAACAAGAAATGATGTGAGGAAGAATACAGAAGCAACAGCACTTCCTATGTTCATAAAATTAGGTATTAATGTTAATGTAATGGACCTCTCTTTATAATCAAAATTCTCTGAAAGTAATGCTAATGCGGGTGGTTCTTCACCACCCACTGCAAACTGAGATATTGCTAAGCCAATGGCAAGATATAGAGCACTATTTGCCAAAGAAATAAAAATAATTCCAATTGTATAGAGTATTAAAGTTATTATAAAAATTCTTTTTCTACCCAAAAAATCTGATAGAACACCCATTATAAAGTTTCCAGTTACAAGAAAAATAGGTCCAATTATTAATAATATTGTCATATACCCAGAAGAAATAGGCCAGTACACAGAGAGAGGTGCTATTGCTGAAACTATGCCCCAGAGAAAAAATCCTCCTGAACTCGAAACTAAAAGATACCTCTGTTTTTTAGTAAACATAGTAAAATGTAGAAGAAAAATCTTATCTTAAATATTACCATGGCACCTCCTTTCTTCCTATCTTGTATCCAATTATATTTACGATTCTATGAATTAATGGGGTATATATTATAAGGGTCAAGATTGAATATACATTCCATATATATTTAAAAAATTCATCTGGAAATGCTAAATATAATAAAAATATAGAAAATAAGATAAATGGATATTGATCCAGTAAAAATGCATTACTCCCACTTTCCATATTTAACCTTCTTTTAATGAATGATCCACAACAATCTCCTATCATAGCACCAAATGAAAGTAAAATAACTATTAAAACCGAGTCTAAAAAGGATTGTGAAAACTTAATTAAATATTCATTGGGAAATATATATGATATTACAATTTGAACAAGGCCAATGAATATACCTGTAAATGCTCCTCCAAAAAATCCTTTCCACGTTTTTCCTTTTCCAAATAACCTTCTACCATCGTAAAAATTTTTATTAAAATCCATAGGAAACTTTCCCTTAAATAGTACTGCTCCAGGGTTTGCCACATAGGCAGGTATAGTAAACCAAATGTAGTTTACAATATTAACCAATATTTGTATTTCCATTGATTATTTAATAGATATACGATATTAATATTTTTTTAATAAATCTTTGAGAAATCTTAAGAACCCTAAGTATCTGAAATATTCTCTACAAAACCTAATACTTAAAATTTAAATTTTTTAGCTTTTCCAATATATCTATTGTGCCATCAGAATATGATCTATTAGATACAAATTTTGATATATTTTTTAATTCTTTCACAGAATTAGCAAGAGATGCAGGGAATCCAGCAACACGAAACATATCAATATCGTTTTCTCCATCACCAACAACACATAGATTATCATTTTTAATATTTAAAATCTTGAGAAGTTCATTAATTGCATTCCCCTTGTCAATCCTTTTTGGTAGAATAAATATCCTATCCACATTTGGAATCAACTTTGTATTATCATCATTAAAAATATTGCTCAATATATCCATATAAATAATTGGGCATGAGACAGCCATTTCTCCCTCAACACAATTCAAATCATTTTCTCTTATTTTATTTTTTATTTGATAGGCAATTTTCTCATCAAAACTATTGTATAAGGGTATTTTTTCTTTATAATATAGAAAATAACCATTTTCATATATTATAAAATCTACTAACTGTTGCATATGTGAAATATAATTCCATCTTCTACCAGTATTTATTCCAAAAAATATACCAAGGGTCTTCATAAACTTGAAATAATGTATTAATCTTTCATCAAATTTTAGATTTTGATCGGTCAAAACCCTATCATAATCAAAGGCTATTATTTTTATTTCAGGCATAATGGGAATAAAAATTTATCTAATAAAAATCTTTTTTAACCAAAATATTTTAATGTAAGTTTATAATTATAATTTAGGGCCCGTGGTCTAGCTGGTTATGACATCGCCCTTACACGGCGAAGATCACCGGTTCGAATCCGGTCGGGCCCATTCATTAATTTATTTATAAAGTTTTTAACTTTAATTTTGTTGCATCCATTAAAAATATATAATATTTTTATAATTTTATAACTTTTTCACCCTTTATTAAATAAATTAC
>Ga0078972_1004723_pt2 | contig 34393 bp, 35 predicted proteins | sample YelNatPaOPGAMG01_FD_67568 | JGI IMG/M metagenome (GOLD analysis project Ga0078972, IMG submission 67568) | Hot spring thermophilic microbial communities from Obsidian Pool, Yellowstone National Park, USA - OP-RAMG-01 (SPADES assembly) (version 2) | ecosystem: Environmental > Aquatic > Thermal... | reverse complement strand
CATGTGCATGCTTCATTGCAATAGTAGCAGATGTAAAGCAAAAATCTATGTAGGCTTCATTTATTAGCTCATCATCAGATACTTTGTTTAGATCTATAAGTATATAATTTAGTTTAGATACATATTTTTCTAAGTTTTGGTCTTCTAATACTGGTAAAGATGTAGGTATGTTCCATTCACCTTTTCCATGGTAAAAAACAATATTGACAATAGGAGGGTAATACTCTTTTTCTTTTATAGCCTCTTCCCAGATAGCACTGTTATAGTAAGAAAGCTGAATAGGTAGTTCTTTATCAAGATAAGATTTATGTTCAAGTACTATCCTTATGTAAGCATCTTGATCTTTTACCTTGCAACTAAAAAGTAGATCAAGCATAAACTTTTGAGATTTAGAAGAAAACTTTTCTGTATTAACAGGCGTTATAGAGTGTATACTTTTAGCTACATCTTTTGCAAAAATACCAAGAAGCATCTTCACTCTCTTAGGATTAGAAAATATCTGCTTAAAAAATGAATCGTGGGGTTGTATATCCATAAATCTATTTTACTACAAATCAAAAGTATTTAAAGGATGCGTTTTCTTCTTCTTAGCCCACACGGTTCAGATGAAGCTTTCTTACATCGTATAATAAGTTTATATTAAAAAGACAGGCATCTGAAACGTGCTTACAGCACTCTGTCCTACCTTTAGTTCCCATCTTATTGCCTGTTTTTCTGCTTTACCTACGACAAGTATGCCACGTAATATGTAAAATATGCTTACAGCACTCTGCTTTTCTTTTACTAACGACAATACGCCTATTCTTAAGCCCACCTACGATGTAAAACATGGTAAACCACTAGTGTGCCAACGGCATTTCTTACATCGTATAATAAGTGTTTTTTAAGAAGACAGGCATCTGAAACGTGCTCACGCACTCTGTCCTACCTTTAGTCCCCATCTTATTGCCTGTTTTTCTGCTTTACCTACGACAAGTCTGCCACGCAATATGTAAAATATGCTTACAGCACTCTAGTGTGCCAACGGCATTTCTTACATCGTATAATAAGTGTTTTTTAAGAAGACAGGCATCTGAAACGTGCTCACGCACTCTGTTCACAGTCTATCTGAGCTTATACATATAGAGGGTCTTTTCAGGATGTTATGACAATTTTTATGTACAGTATTGGGCTTTTGGTAGTATAATATAAGTATGAAAAAAACATTTTGTATAGAAGGTATGAGCTGTATGCACTGCGTTAATACTGTAAACAGAGCTGTAGGCTCTCTTGAAGGTGTTTCGCATGTCCAGACAAGTCTTGATCAAAAATATTCTTTGGTGGAATTTGACGAGTCAGTGTTATCTGATAAAGATATCAAATCAGCTATAGAAGAATGGGGATACAAGGTAATAGATATAAGATAACATGTTAGAAATCTTAGCCACCTTCTCTGATATAAAAAAACGATTTGAGGAACTCTCTTCTTCTATAGACGAAGAAAAGATAAAAAAAGAGATTGAAAAATACGATCATATGATGGGACAGCCAGATTTTTGGTCTGATCAAGAAAAAGCCAAATCTATAAGTCAAAAAAGGAAAGTCCTTCAGGATAAACTAAACAACTATCTTTCTCTTAAAAGCCGGATAGAAGATTTAGATGAGATGACGAAAGACCTCAAAGAGGATGACCTTGATACGATAGCTCTTGTAAGCGAAGAGTTAGAATCTGTAGAGAAGGCTCTTAAGACCTTTGAATTGGAGACATATCTTTCTGATGAAATGGATATAAACAACGCCTATCTTACGATACAAGCCGGGGCTGGTGGCACAGAGGCCTGCGACTGGGCTAGTATGCTTTTGAGAATGTACACAAGATGGGCAGAAAAACATGGATACGAAGCGCAACTTACAGATATAAACCCAGATGATGTGGCTGGTATAAAAAGCGCCACTTTATATGTAAAAGGACCTTACGCTTACGGTTATCTAAAGACAGAAAACGGTGTTCATAGGCTTGTGAGGATATCTCCTTTTGATTCAAACGCCAGAAGACATACCTCTTTTGCATCGGTGTTGGTAGTACCTGAACTAAATGAAGATGTAAATATAGATGTAAAAGAAGAAGATCTTAGGATAGACACTTACAGAGCCTCTGGTGCCGGAGGACAATACGTAAATAAAACAGACACCGCCGTTAGGATCACGCATATACCCACGGGGGTGGTGGTAGCTTGCCAACAAGAACGTTCTCAAATCCAAAATAGAAGAAAAGCGATGGAGATGTTAAAAGCAAGATTATACCAATTAGAGCTTCAAAAATTAGAAGACAAGAAAAAAAGCTTAGAAGGACCAAAAACCGATATAGGGTGGGGTTATAAAATAAGGTCTTACATATTCCAACCTTCTCAATTGGTTAAAGACCTTAGAACTGGTGAAGAATCTGGCAATATAGAAGCTGTCATGGACGGCGAAATTGATAACTTTATAGAGGCTTATCTTAGGAAAAAAGCTCTTAACCAGCTTTCGTTTGAAAATCAAGAAGATGACTAACAAGCTAAGTATAGAGCTTTTATTTAAAAAAAAGAAAAACAAGCAAAAAATAACCATGGTATCAGTAAGCAACTATCTATCTGCCAAGATATGCGAAGAAGCGGCAGTGGATACACTACTGGTGGGAGATTCGCTTGGTATGGTTTTTCAAGGGGAGTCAAACACTTTAGGGGTATCTTTGGAAGATATGATATACCATGCAAAAGCGGTAAGAAGAGGTGCTCCCAACACATTTACCATAGTAGATATGCCTTTTATGAGCTATCAAGCATCTTTTGAAGAGGCTATAAAAAACTGCGGTAGGATTATAAAAGAAACAAAGGCAGATGCCGTTAAAATAGAAGGCGGGTCTTACTTTGCCCCTCTTATAGAAAAACTAAACAAAGTGGGAATACCGGTATGTTCTCATATAGGATTTACCCCTCAGTGGATAAATACCATAGGAAGATTTAGATTTATGGGAAAAACCGATGAGGAAAGACAAAATATAAAAGAAGATTTTAAAAGTGTTGTGGAAGCTGGAGCTTTTATGGTAGTGTTTGAAAGCATACCTGATGTCTTATCAAAAGAGCTTACTTCAGAAAAAGCTATTAGTATAGGTATAGGAGCTGGTGCAAGTACAGATGGGCAGGTGCTTGTTTTTGAAGATATCGTCGGTCTTGTGGATTTTATGAAACCGAGGTTTGTAAAAAGATATTTAAACGGCTATCAAATATTTTTAGAAGCTCTTAAAAGCTATAAAAAAGAGGTAGAAGAAGGTGTTTTCCCTTCGGAAGAGCATATTTACTAAAAGTCCATGAGATAACCCATTGATAAGTATATTAAGACCAAATATATTTAACCAAGAGGATTTAAAATGATAGATAGAAAGAAAATTATAGAAGGTATAACGTTATTTTTGGAAGGCATCGGGGAAGATCTTTCCCGAGAAGGTATAAAAGAAACCCCAGAACGGGTGGCAAAGATGTGGGAAGAATTTGAGAAAGAAAGAAGCTTTGACTTCAAACTCTTTGAAGAATATAGCAGTTACTCTGAGATGATCATAGTAAAAGATATACCTTTTTATAGCATGTGTGAGCATCATCTTTTACCATTTTTTGGTAAAGCCCACATAGCTTATATACCACACAACAAGATATGCGGTCTTTCGAAGCTTGTTAGAACAGTAAGAGCTATGGCTTTAAAACCGCAAGTTCAAGAAAGGCTAACTGAAGAGATAGCAGATCTCGTAAACAAAGAGTTGGAACCTATGGGTGTAGGCGTGGTGATAGAAGCAGAGCATCTTTGTATGTCCATGAGAGGGGTAAGATCTCCAGGTCATAGCACCATCACGTCATCCTTAAGAGGGAACTTTTTAAAAGATATCAGAACAAAGGATGAATTTTTTAAGCTTTTAAGAAAATGAGATTAAATAGATTTTTATCTTTGGCCGGTGTGTCTTCAAGAAGAAAAGCCGATGAGTATATACAAAAAGGTTATGTAAAAATAAACCATCAAGTGGTAAAAGAGCTTGGGACTGTTGTGGATCCAGAAAACGATATAGTGGAGTTTAAAGGCAAAATCCTAAAAGCCCAAAAACCCGTTTATATGATACTAAATAAACCCTGTTGTTATCTTACTTCTTTGGGAGAGGAAGATAAACCCACCATAAAAGAACTGATAAAAGATTTAAAAACGAGGGTCTTTCCCGCTGGAAGGCTCGATTACAACGTAGAGGGACTTTTGATATTAACAAACGACGGAGAGCTTGCCAATAGGATTATCCATCCAAGGTATAAACTTCCAAAAACCTACATAGCGACGATAAAAGGGGATATAGACAATGAAACCCTTGAGAAAATGAAAAGAGGAAGGGTGCTTGAAGATGGTTTTGTAAAACCAGATAGCGTAAAACTTTTAAAGCGTTTTCAAAACGGTGCCAACATAGAGATAGTGTTTCATGAAGGTAAAAACCATCTTGTAAAAAGATTTTTTTTATCTTTTAAAAAGCCTATAAAACATCTTATTAGAACAAGCATAGGACCTATTACGCTTGGAAATCTTGAAAAAGGAAAATGGCGGTTTTTAACACCGAAAGAGCTAAAAGAACTTTTTGAAGCGATACATTATAAAGTTTAGTGGCGGATGGGGCGGGATTCGAACCCGCGGAAGAGCTCATCACCCTTCACACCGTTTCCAGCGGTGCGCCTTCGACCACTCGGCCACCCATCCTTAAAATATTTATTATATCACAGCTTATACTCTCAAGCGTCTTCAATGAGCGTTTCTATGCTTTTTCTTTCAAAGAGGTTTGATACTTTTGGAAGTATTGTGGCTTTTACAATTTCTTTTACGTTATCGTTATCGTTTAACCTTCTGGCGCATCTTATGGTATCCCTCATAGAAAACACAAAATCTATAGCTTCTTCAGACTGGCCTGATTGATAATCTCTGTAGGCTCTTCTAACAGAAGATGCTATTTTTAAAAGCTCAAAGATTTTGTAAAGATTTTTAATAGTAATGTCTGATACATTTATAACCTTGTCGGAGCTTATGCCGTTTATCTTGTCATACCATAGATATATAAAATCTTCTTTAACAAGTTGTTCAAACCCAGACATATAATCTTTTAATATAAGAGCTTCGTCTGGATAATAAAATCCTTTTTCATCTTCAAAAGGAGGATAATCTATATAAAGTATGTCAGACCTTGATTTTATATCTTGAGGAAGTTCAGATACCCCCAAGTAATTTTGAGGGTTCATAGCCCCTACGAAAAGCACGTTTTTTTCGGCTTTTACTATGCTATCGTAAGATAGATACATGTATCTTCTATAATCAAAAAGCGGGTTAAATGCCTTTACAAGGGATGTGGGAAGCGTGTTTATCTCGTCAAAAAACACAAGGGCGTTGGGAGTTTCCAAAGCTTTTATGAGATTTGCTTTGGTTCTTTTGGTGCCTGTTTTGGGATCGTATTCGTATACAAAGGTTATATCCTCTTTTTCCATTTTTGAATGACAGGGTATTATAAAAAGAGGCCTTTTGGTAAGAGCTGAGTAAACCTCTATAAGGAAGTTTTTACCAACACCGGCATCCCCTTCTATGATTACAATACCTTCTTTGTATTTCAGCTGTTCGTTGAAGGCTTTTGATAAAGATTCTAAATTTTGCACAAACCAAGGACTATCTTCAAAACTAACGGTAGGGTTTAAGCTAACTCCGTCTTGATATCCAAAAAGTACGTTTAGTTTTGCCAAATACCTTGATACCCATTTGGGTTTGTGCCTCATCTCGTCTATGGTAAGGTAGTTGTTGTATCGTTTTGGTTCTCTTGAAATTCCATCTTCTCTTGCAAAGCTTATGCGTGAGTATAGCTTTTGATCTATAACCACTTTTTCTTCAAGCTTTATCTGCCATCTTAACCTTTTTCTTGATGCTGGGGGTATGTTTATGAGCGTATTGCCAACTTTTACGTTGTCTTGGTTTATTTCAATCTTATATCTTTCTAAACGCTTGTTGATGATAAATCTTTGTATTAGCTTGTTTAGTCTATCAAAAGCCTCACTTTGGATATCCCTTGGTAAGCTAAGAAAAGCCTCTCTTGCTTTTTTAACCTCATCTATGGATTCTATCTGTGTTGAACTTGATATAGATATATCTTTTATGGCTTGTTCTACGAGGTTTAGATGTTTATCCACAAGATTTTTCAAAGATTTCATAGCCTCTTCTTGAAGTTTTTTGAAAGCCTCTTGGTAAGATTCGTCTAAGCTTTTACCAAATTCTTGAAGTTCATCGTATATTTTTGCATTCATATTTGGTATCTGGCTTTTAAAAGCCTCAAACTTAAGCTCTATAATCTTTTGATAGAGTTCTTCTTCAGCTTTTTCTATAAGTTCTCTTATGTCTTTGAAAGGATAAGACATCAAAGTTTTAAGTTCTTTTAGTTCTGGTATATCTTCAACCTCGTTGTTGTTTAGGCGTTTTTTAAAATCTCTGTAGAGTTTTTGAGCGTTTTTTCTTATAGCTTCTTGGCGCTCTTTTGGATAGTAAAGGTTTAAAAGGTTTGTATCAAACTTCCTAAGATAATAAAGGTTATTTTCTTTGTTAAAAAACGACGTGTATATAGAGCCGTCTGGAGATACCCTTACAACAGAGTATCCACCATCTTCTAAACTTCCCATTTGTTCACCTAATTTTGTATCAAAAAACGTAAGTTTATTTTGTTCTTTATCTGCCAAAAGCACTATGTGCTCATAAATATCTATGTCATTTGGATTGCCAGTGAGCGGATATCTAAAGAGTTCTTTTCTTGTATTTAAGTTGTAAGCTATAAGTTCTTTACCAGCCAGATACAACGTGTCATCTTTTACAGTGGCGCAAGAGGACAAAATATTTATCTCTTCTTGTATATTGGCGTTTGTGTCCATGATGATGGTTTTTTTAGGACCAAAGATAAGTATATTTTTGTTGGAAAGTATTTTTATAAACTTTATTTGGTCAAAATTTTGAAGCCTAAATATATTTTTTGGTTCTATAAGCCCTTTTTCAAAATCAAGATCTACGATCACTACTTGGTTTGAGATAGCACCGTAAACCAACAAACCAGCCCCCACATCAAGCCCACCTGTAGGTCTAAGACCCTCTTGGGATAGTTTTATGCTTCGCCAAGTTTTAGGATTGTATGGATCTACCATTTCGTGAACAGATACGTAAGGAGGGCTTGATATAGCCAAATATCTATTTCCAAAGATTATGTTGACCACCGCTTGGGAAGGTGGCCTTGCGGGTAACCTTACAAGTTTTCCGTTGTACTTGTGTAAGCTAAAAAGCCCATGTCTTCTGCCAGCTAAAAACCAATACCCATCTTGAGATACAGACATGGCTTCTACCCAGTATTCTTCTATCCTGGCATCCTTATCCTGTTCCAAATACCCTAAGCTTATCTCTACATCTTTTATGTAAACTTTGTTGTTCTTTGGTTCATCAACGGCATTATATTTAAAGAACTTTCCCAATATACTTTTCATAGCATAATAAATTTATAAAATTTTTTAACCTATGTTATAACTTTAGCTTTAGTTATTATAAGAAATTCTTTATATGTTAATATCATAATATGGCTTATATTTAAAAATTGTAAGTTTTATGGTATAATGCTCTTTTGAGTGATAGGAGGTATTATTGTATGGAAGCATCAAGACGCGATTTTATGCAGTACGTAGTCGGTGCCTTTGGTGCTGTGGCTGCAGTAGGAGCAGCTTATCCCATACTTAAGAGTTTGGGACCAAACGCAGCGGCAGCTTTACAATCAAAGGTAGATTACGATGTATCTCAATTAAAACCGATGGATGTGCGGGTCACATCTTGGAAAGGTTTTCCGGTATTTGTTATGATGTTGCCAACACCTTTTAACTGGAATGGTCCAGAAAGAAACAACAAATACAAAAACCACAACAGGGATATACTTGGCAATCACAACGTTTACGCTATCATAGGCAAATGCACTCACCTTGGTTGTATTCCTCTGTGGAAACCAGATGGTGATTCTGCTATGAATCCTTCCAATGTTCCAGTATTTCATTGCCCATGTCATGGTAGTATATATACACCTTGGGGAGATAACATATCTGGCCCAGCGCCGTTACCTCTTGGTGTACCACCACAAACTTTAAACGGCAATAAGCTTGAGATAGGTACTCCAGGCTTTGTTAAGAAGTTCTGGAATCCATATGCTTGATAAAAAGGAGGAATAGTAATGGGTCTTGCTAAATTTATTGAAGAAAGAACACATCTAAGTCAGATATTCCAAGAGCAAATGGTGGATTACAAAGTCCCAAAAAACCTCACGTTTCCATATGCTTTTGGTGTATTGGCGATAATCGCTTTTACTGTGCAAATAGTATCTGGAATGATACTTCTGATGTACTATAAGCCTTATGATACACTTGCCTTTGATAGTGCCGCTCTTTTCATATGGAAAGTTATACCATACGGATGGTTATTTAGAAGTATACACGCTGCTGGGGCAAACTTTTTCTTAGCAGTTGTTTATCTTCACATGTTTACCGGTATATATTACAACGCTTACAAGAAGCCAAGAGAGCTTGTTTGGATAATGGGATTTATAATATATTTCTTGCTTCTTCTTACCGCTCTTACTGGTTATGTCTTGCCTTGGGGTCAGCTTTCTTACTGGGCTACAGAGGTTACGGTTGAAATACCAGGTGCTGTCCCAGGTGTAATAGGTGAGACCATATCTCTTCTCATGAGAGGTGGCTATACCCTTGGAAACATAGCCATTGGTAGATTTTTCGCTTTACACGTGCTGATATTACCTCTTATACTTCTTGGTGTAGTTAGCATACACCTATTCTTAGTTAGAGCTGCTGGTATATCAAACCCAGATGGTAAACCTTACGATAAGAAAAAAGAAGGTGTGCCTTTCCACCCTTACGTCACTCTAAAAGAAGGTGCTGTAGCAATGTTCTATCTTGCATTATTTTTCTTCTTCGTATTCTTCTATATGAAAGAATTCTTACCAGCCACAAACTGGGAACCAGCTAACCCACTCCAAACACCAGCTGAAATAGCGCCAGAGTGGTACCTAAAAGGTTATTACGCTATATTTAGATCTATACCTAACAAATTTATTGGTTTTGTAACCTTCAACTTGGTTTTAGCTCTTATACTTCTTCTACCTTGGTTAGATTTTTCTCCTATCAGAAGCGCCAGAAGAAGACCTCTTTTCTTTGCTATGTATATTGTATTTATATTTGCTGGTTCAGCCTTGACGATTGTAGGTACACTTCAAGCTACGCCAGAAGTAGCTAAAGTTGGTTTATTCTTCACAGCGCTATTGTTCTTGTTCTTTATATCTTTGCCAATCATATCGTTTATAGAGCTTGGTTATGCTAAAGCTAAAGGTGAAGTAGATTATGCTAAAGGGGGTGAACAATGAGCTTAGGTAATATCCTTAAGACAATATTCTTTACTGTATTTGTAGTGGGCTTTTTCTTCATCATATGGGTAAAAAATCCTTTTGTTCAAGAACAAGAGTATCCACTCCCAGCAAAATACAGAGCCATGATTTACAGCGATAATCCTCAGATAATAGCTGCTGGTCGTCAGATAGTCACCCAACAATGTGCCGCTTGTCATTCTTTAAGATATGATGGCGTGTATCCGTTATCTGTAAAATCAGATCCAAATTATCCCATGATCATAAAACAATTTGCAAAACCTATACCTTCAGATAGTCTTTTGGCACCATTCCATCAAAAAACCAAAGGTTTTGCTATGTATCTTCCACAAGATGTCTACGATGCTGCTTTTGCGTCTGAACTTCATACCCTTAAAACCCAGTTTGGTAAAGTGCCACCAGACTTGTCTACTATGTACCTTGCAAGAGGACCAGAGTACTTGTTTAATTGGGTTCAAAACCCTGGCCAAATCATTCCAGGTACTGCAATGCCACCTATATTACAAGGCCAACCAAAAGAAGCTGCTGAAGTGGTAGCTTATCTAAGAGCTGTGGATACGCCCACACCAGCTGAACAAACAAGACGCTTTGAAATGGGCGTAGCAACGCTTGCTTTCCTAATATTCTTTGGTATAGCAATTTACTTATACAGAGGCAGACTCTTAGATAAAATGGGCTTACACTGATAAAAATTACCCTCCCTTTTGGGAGGGTTTATATAAAATTTTTATTAAAATCTTAAAAACTTTATAAATTTCGTTTACTTTTGATATTTATATCTATTTTATATCGTTATTTACTCAAAATGCTCTTCAACACTTCTAAAGCGCTGTTAAACGTTTCTATCTTTTGAACCCCTCCTTGAGCTAAATCTTCTCTACCGCCGCCAGACCCTTCCATTGGTTTTGCTATATCTTTTATAATAGCTTTCATATCGTAGTTTAAATCTTTTGATCTAGCTATGAGTATACTCTTTTTTGGGCTTTTAGAAACTAAAAACACCACGGTGTTTGGATGCTGTCTATAGGAATCTGCTATCTCTCTAAGATTGTCCAAAGAAGCTTCTTCTAATATACCCCAGTATAGTTTTATACCGTTTATTTGTTCTAGGTTTACAGAGGATTTAGCTTCTAAGCGTACCAATTTAGATTTCAACGTTTGAATGTGGTTGTCTTTTTCTTTTAGCTCTTCTTTTAGAGCTATTACCCTTTCTAAAAGGTTTTGCTTGTTGGCACCTATTTCTTGGTATATGGCTTTTAAAAGCTGACTATCTTCATAGGCCTCTCTTACAGCTTTTCTACCAGCCTTTGCAATTATACGCCTTATACCTGCTCCTACAGATGATTCTGATATTAGTTTAAAATAGCCTATATCTCCGGTTCTTTTTACGTGGGTTCCGCCGCAAAGCTCTTTGGAAAAATCCCCAGCGCTTATTACCCTTACTACATCACCGTATTTTTCTTCAAATATTGCTATAGCTCCAGTTTTTATAGCCTCTTGGTATGGAAGCTCTTTTACAAATACTTCTTCATTTTTCATAATCTCTTCGTTTATCATTGCTTCCAAAGCTTCTAACTCTTCTGGTTTTAGGCTTCTATAAAACGTAAAATCAAACCTTAAAAACTCATCTCCCACGTAAGAACCGGCCTGTCTTACAGATTCACCAAACATATTTCTCAAAGCTGCGTGCAAAAGATGTGTAGAGGTGTGATGTCTTTTTATATCCTCTCTTCTTTCTTTATCTATTTTTGCAAGTACATCTGTACCTACTCTTAGCCTTCCCTTTATTAGTTTTCCTATATGGGCTATTACTCCATCCGTTGGGGTTTTGGTATCGTTTACTATAAAAAGTGCTTCGCTGTTTTCCAGTATACCGCTGTCTCCTATTTGACCGCCTTTTTCTGGATAAAAAGGTGTTTTATCAAGGATGATGATACCATCTTCTTGCTCTTTTAATTCTTCTGCCATTTTACCATCTTTTATTATGAAAAGGACTTTTGCTTGTTCTTCGGTGTTTGTATATCCTGTGAAGATTGATTTTGCCTTATCTTTTATGCTAAGGTATACCTCATCCACCTTTTCTTCGCTTTTGAAGTGTTTTCTCGATTCTTCTTTTTGTTTTTCTAAAAGCTCATAAAAACCTTTCATATCAAGGGTCATGCCTTTTTCATGGGCCATCTCTTGAAGTATATCTAAAGGAAATCCGTAGGTATCGTAAGCTTTAAAGATAAAATCCCCACTTATAACGTTTGACTTGTTCTCAGCTATGTATCTATCGAAAAGCTCCAAAGAGTTTTCCAAAGTTTCTAAAAATCTCGATTCTTCAGCTTTTATTATATTTTTAACAAACTCTTTGCTCATTTCAAGCTCTGGATATGCGTTTTTTAGCGTATCCACCACCACATCTACGCTTTTGTAGAAAAACTCTTCTTTTATACCTATCTTATAGCCAAATCTTACAGCTCTTCTTAAGACTTTTCTTACCACATAGCCTCTTCCTTCGTTGGAAGGTATAATACCCTCAGATATGGCTACGGTGCAAGCTCTTGAATGATCGGCTATAACCCTCATGGCAATATCAGTTTCTTCATCGGTTTTGTAGCGTTTAGAAGAAAGATCTTCTACAAAATGTATAATAGGCATTATAATATCTATCTCAAAATTTGAGTCTTTGCCCTGTATGACAGATGCTATTCTTTCAAGCCCCATACCAGTGTCTATAGAGGGTTTGGCTAAGGGTTCCATATGTCCGGATTCATCTTTGTTAAACTGCATAAAAACGAGGTTCCAGATTTCTAAGTATCTTTCATCTTGAGAATATTTTTCTCCCCTATCTATGTAGATTTCAGAAGAATATCCGCAAGGACCAGTCTCTCCCATTTGCCAAAAGTTATCTTCATCCCCCATACGCCATATTTTGTCCTCTGGCACTTTTACCATATCTTTCCATATGTCGTAAGCTTCTTGATCGTTTTGATGAACGCTTACATATATCTTATCTTTTGCTAGTCTCAAAACCTCTGTAACAAACTCCCAAGCGTAAAGTATGGCCTCTTTCTTAAAGTAATCTCCGAATGAAAAGTTTCCAAGCATTTCAAAAAACGTATGATGTCTTGTGGTTCTTCCTACGCTTTCAAGGTCGTTGTGTTTGCCTGATACTCTGAAACACTTTTGACAAGAGGTAGCTCTTTTGTAAGGTAAACTTTCAAGCCCTAAGAATACATTTTTAAAAGGTACCATACCAGCATTGACAAAAAGAAGCGTAGGATCGCTTTTAGGTACTATGGAAGAGCTTTTCACAACGGTATGCCCTTTATTTTCAAAAAAAGATAAGAACTTTTCTCTTATTTCATCTGTTTTCATACATCTATTTTACCAAGTTTTTATATTGTAGGTCAAGCGTAGAGATAAGGTTAGCTAAGACCCAATTCTTTCAGCTTCCTCCAAAGGGTGGTGCGGTGTATTCCAAGCATTTTTGCCGCCAAGCTTTTGTTGTAATTTACCTTTTCTAAGATAGCTTTTATGTTTTCTTTTTCTTCTTTTTGCTGATAATTATGATTTTGAAAATCTAAGCTTATGTCTTCAACGCCCACAACACTGCCTTTGCTTGTTATAACAGCTTTTTCTACTATATGTTCTAACTCTCTGACATTTCCTGGAAAATCGTAAGAAAGAAGCATCTTCATGGCATCGCCGGAAACAAATTTTACCTTTTTTGAATAAAGTTTTGCATACTTTTCTATAAAAAAGTTTACTAGAAGCGGTATATCTTCTTTTCTTTCCCTCAAAGGTGGTATACGTATATTTACAACGTTTAGTCTATAATAAAGGTCTTCTCTGAAACGTCCTTGTCTCATAGCTTCTTTTAGATCTTTATTGGTAGAAGCCGTAATCCTTATGTTTGTTTTCCTTGACGTGTTTGAACCAAGTCTTTCAAACTCTTTTTCTTCTACAAGATGAAGGATTTTTGCTTGCAAGCTCAGTGGCATATCCCCTATCTCATCCAAAAACAAAGTTCCGCCATCAGCTATCTCCGCTTTACCAGGTTTGTCTTTTGTAGCTCCAGTAAAAGCTCCTTTTACATATCCAAAAAGCTCTGCCTCCAAGAGGCTCTCTGGTATAGCTGCACAGTTTACTTTAACAAAAGGAGCATCTCTTCTTGGGGACAAAAGATGTATGTATTTTGCCAGAAGGCTTTTGCCGGTGCCAGTCTCTCCTTCTATAAGCACATTTACATTGTGCTCTGCGCAGGAGTTTACCAGATCAAGTATCTTTTGAAATGTTGGGCTTTTAGTGAAAACATAGTCTGGTTTATCGCAAAAAGACATCTGATCTTGCTGAATTACATAAAAGGATACCACATATCCAAAACCAAGTTGCATGGGAGATACTAATGTTGAGGCTTTTTGCCTACCGCAAGGAGTTTCTATGTATATATCTGCTCTTTCTCCTTCTGGTGGGAGTTCTTCTAAACTCAAATTAACAAGCTCTTTTACATGCCTTCCAACTAAAGATTCTTCTTGAGTTCTACAGAGCATTTTTTTAGCTATGTTGTTGTGCTCTACTATATAACCTTTTTCATCTAAAACAAGCATCGCTTCTACAATGGAATTTAAAATGGTCTCTTTGTAGGTTTTTTGTCTTTGGGATTCTAGTATACAAGAAACTACGTTGCTAACATCTTTAAAGACCTCCACTACCCCCTCACATGTATCACCGTTCAAAAGAGGGCTCATACTCCAACAAGCATGAACATCTGTGTTGGTTTTTATATCGTAAACCTGCACGCTTTCTCTCTCTTCCAAAACAAGCTTTAAAGGACAAGAGCCACATATACTGAAAAGTCCTTTGCAAAAATCATTTTCTTTTACGCCAAGAAGCTTTTTGGCAGAATCGTTGGAATAAACTATCTTATAGTCTAAGCCTATTACCAAAACCCCGTCAAGAAGCTCATCAAATATACTAAAATCCATAAAACATATCAAGCATTCCAATCCACAGGTACACTACCCATCATCCTTAAACTCTCCTCAAAAGCCCCCATATATTTCATAGCTGTTATCATAGAACCTTTAAACTTTAACTTCTTTGTAAGCATAGCAGCCTTTGGTCCCATCTGTCCTGTAGCAAGCGATTTCCAGTCTTCCAATGTAGCCCACATTTCAAAATCATAATCTTTGCCGTCTGCCACTCCACAGCTTACCGCTTCGCCATTTTTTACAACAAGCTCCACAGCCTCACCTTCTTTAGAAATTATATAATATTTTAGCTTAGCAGAAAAGTTTTTGAGATCATTTTTGAGTTTTTCATTGTTGTTCCATTGGTCTTTGTAAGCTTTTATAAAATCATAAGATAAAAATTTATACATAAACCACTCCTATACACAAAATGGGGGCAATAGAGCCCCCTATATGCTATAAGCCTTAGGAAGAAAGAGCTTTGAATACTTCGTTAAAAGATACTTCGTCGTTGTTTACAAAAACGCCAACACCCTTTCCAACGCAAACAGAGTACTTTGGGCCAGTAAGAGCAAAGCCTGCAAGAGGAGTCCATTCTTTGCCAGACATGGCTGTATAACCTTGGGTTTGCATCTCAGCCATCATTGTATTGGCGGCACACATCATGGCGGCCATGGCAGCTTCTTCTTCACTTATGTTGCCTTTGTAAGACAATAGCTTACCATCATGAGAAAACTCGCCAGCTGCCCATACACCTTTTATGCTTAAAAGTTTATCAAGGTTTGCCATATTACACCTCCTTAAATATATTTTGATAGTACTTCAAAGGCCTTGTCAAAATCAGCTTTTGAAAGTTCCAAAAACACACCGATGTTACCGAAGATACAAGCTACATACTTACCACCAGCCACCGCAAAGCCCTCTACTGGATAAAAACCGCCTTTGCCAGTGTAAGTGCTCCAGCCTTTAGCCTGCATATTGCCCATAAGCTTGTTGGCAGCACACATCATAGCTGCAATTTCAGCTGATTTTTCATCAAGATCCCCGTAGTAGGCTACCAACCTACCATCGTCTGCAAACTCGCCCGCTGCAACAGCTCCCGGGAGAGTCATGAGCTCTTTTAGCTTGCTAACTGTAGCCATAAGCCACACCTCCTAACGTTTGATGCATATGATATGGCAAATAGTATGCCAAACTAAAAGATAGGTTTTTTGTGGACTTTTAAAAAGATGAAATGTTTCATGTTGCATCAGTGTTGCATCAGTTTGCAACAAAAGGTGTTTTAAGTATTGCATAACTATATCTTGCATAAAAGCCTTAGAACATATTTATTTCATATTTTTTGCTCAACTAATTAATCTTATGTTATATTTTTTTATGTATGAAATTGGATATATTTAGGAAAAAAAGATATATAGAAGAGCGAAAGCTTTTAAGGAGAGTAGGGGCTTTAGAGCTTGTTTTGATGGGTGTTGGGGCTATCATAGGAGCTGGTATATTTGTAATAACAGGTATGGCTTCAGCTACTATGGCGGGTCCTGGTATCGTTCTTTCTTTTGTGTTTGGGGCTATATCCCTTGGGATTAGCGCTTTTGCTTACGCTGAGCTCAGTTCTGCTATACCAGTTTCGGGTAGTGCTTATAGCTATACCTACTCTTTTTTGGGAGAGATAATAGCGTGGCTTGTAGGATGGAATTTGGTGTTAGAATACGGTATATCCACAGCGGCGGTGGCAGTAGGATGGTCTTCTTATTTTAGGGCTTTTCTTAAAAACAGCTTTGGTATCTTGTTGCCACATGCTCTTACTGGAGCTTACAATCCATCTGGTGGGACTTACATAGATATAGGCGCTTTTTTAATCATCCTTTTGATGTTTGGTATTTTGATTTTAGGTATAAAAGAAAGTGCTTTTGTAAGCTCTTTCATCGTTGTACTTAAAATCTTGGTGCTTATTTTGTTTATAGTGTTTGCTCTTCCTCATATTAAGTTTTCGAACTACAAAGACTTTTTACCTTACGGTATCTCCGGTGTTTGGCATGCCACAGGGCTTATTATATTTGCCTATCTTGGTTTTGATGCGGTTTCTACGGTGGCAGAAGAAGTAAAAAATCCAAAAAAAGATTTACCCATAGGTCTAATAGGCTCTTTGAGTTTAAGCACATTGTTTTATATAGTGGTTAGTCTTGTGCTAACTGGTGTTGTAAATTACAAAGAACTAAATGTGCCAGATGCTTTATCTTTTGCCATGGAAAAGCTAAATATGCATTTTATAGCAAGCGTTATATCAATAGGGGCGGTTATCACCATTACAAGCGTTATCATGGTTATGGGTCTTGGTTTTACAAGGGTTGTTTACGCTCTTTCAAGGGATGGGCTTTTATTTGAGTCTTTGGCTGATATTCATCCTAAATTTGGTACTCCTTACAAAGCCACTATTTTAGGAGCATTTGTGCTTTCTTTGGCGGCGGGTTTATTTCCTTTAAAAGATCTGGCGGAGATGGTCAATATAGGCACTTTGTTTGCTTATTTTATGGTAGGTATAAGTATTGTTATGATAAGAAAATCCCAAGACTATCAGCCAAAGTTTAGAATGCCTATAGCAAAAATACTTTTACCATTAAACTTGTTTACACTTCTTCTTATTATGGCGGGGCTTCCTCTGATAACATGGATTAGGTTTTTTCTATGGTGTGTTGTTGGGCTTTTAATATATATATTTTATGGATACAAACATAGCCAGTTAAACCGATAATGAATTATTTGTATGTGGATAAAGAACCTCTTTTGAAAGAGGCGATAGAACATCTTTCTAAAGGGGATATTTGGTTTATAGATACAGAGACCACTCCCAGAAGTATTAGGCTTTTTCAAGTAGCTTTGGAAAAAGGACCCGTTTACGTTGTGGATTTTTGGTTTGTGAAAGAAGCCCCAAAGTTTATAAAAGATGCAATAGTCAAAAAAGGGATAGTGGGACACAACCTCAAATACGATTTGAAATATCTTATGAAATACGATATACACCCTTACACAACTTTTGATACGATGATAGGAGCCCAACTTATAGGTTTAAATAGAGTATCTTTGGCAAGTGTTTACAATTATTTTACAGGGGAGCCCTTGGATAAAAAAGAGCAATTTTCGAACTGGTCTTCAAAGGAGCTAACTCAAAGCCAGATATCTTATGCCGCCAAAGATGTGGAGGTTTTAAGGCTTTTATATGAAAAGCTAAAAAAAGAGCTCGACAAAGAACCTATACCTATCGACATACTCAGGAAATCAAGAGTGGCTAAGGTTTTTGGTCTTGAAAGTCCATACGCTATCATAGAAATGGGTTTTGTTCAAGAGCTTGCAAAGATTGAGCACACTGGCATTGGCATAGACACCAAAGAGATAGAACTTGCCAAAAAAGATCTTCAGAAAAAAACCCAAGAGCTTGCCATGAATTTTTATATAAAATACAGGATAGACATAAGCAGTCCCAAAAAGCTTGGAGAGTTTTTAGAAAGGCACATGGGGCTTACACTTCCAAGGACCGAAAAAGAAAACATCATCACCGATGACAGCGTTTTGGTAGAATACACAGAGAGCAAAAACCCAAAGATAGTGGATGTGGTAAATAGTGTTTTGGAATTTAGAAAACTTCACAAACTCCAAGAAAAGCTAACAGAAATTTTAGAACACAAAGAAGAAGATAGGATCTATCCAGAGTTTTGGCAAATAGGAGCTATCACAGGGCGTATGTCTTCTTCAAGACCAAACGTTCAAAACATACCAAGAGAACTAAGAGGTATCTTAAAAGCCAAAGAAGGACATGTGTTTGTAATAGCAGATTTTTCCCAGATAGAATTGAGGATAGCCGCTGATTATGTAAAAGATGAACTTATGATATCTGTAATCAACAAAGGAGAAGATCTTCATAGATTTACAGCGTCTTTGATAACGGGTAAACCTGTAGAAAACATCTCAAAAGAAGAACGTCAGATGGCAAAAGCGGCAAATTTTGGTCTTATATACGGCATATCTGAAAGGTCTTTATCGCTTTACGCTAAAAACTCTTACGGTGTAGATATGTCTTTAGAAGATGCCAAGAGGTTTAGAGAGGTATTTTTTTCTACATTTCAAGGAATAAAAGCTTGGCATGAAAAAATCAAAAAAGAGCTAAAGGCAAAGGGTGAGGTTAGACTAAAGACCATAGGCGGTAAACCAATGGTGGCTTATAGCTTCACAGATGCTGCCAATTACCCTATACAAGGCACCGGTGCTGAGCTTTTAAAATTATCTGTTTTGATATTTTCCCAAGAACTAAAAAGATATTTTAAAGATCATGATGTGGCAAACGTGGTAAACCTTATCCACGATGAGATTGTAGTAGAGGCAAAAAAAGAGTATCAAGAAGATGTCTCGAAGCTTTTGAAAAGTGCTATGGAAAAAGCAGGCTCTATGTTGCTAAAAGATGTAAAAGTAGAAACAGAAGTGTCTATAAACGATAGATGGACTAAGTGATGCTCAAGTTTTTATTGCTTAGGTTGTTTCAAGGTTTACTTGTGGTGATAGCTGTGAGTTTTTTTTCATTTTTGGCTATCAACTTCGCCCCGGGCGGATTTTTTGATCAGCTTAAGCTAAATCCAAGTGTATCACAAGAGACTATAAAACAATTGGAAACGTTTTACGGTCTTGATAGACCTCTTTTGATAAGATATATAGACTGGCTTTTAAACGCTCTGAGGTTTAACTTAGGATATTCTATAGAATACGGAGAGAGTGTAAAAAAACTTATTATGGAGCGTATACCAAATACGTTGATGGTGTCAATACCATCCGCTTTTTTGTCTTGGAATATCGCTTTTTTGTTGGGGGTTTTATCGGCTTTTAAAAAAGATAGTATCTTGGACAGATTTATTCAAGCTATATCTTATGTTTCAATGTCTGTGCCCTCTTTTGTGATGGGTTTTTTGGTAATGCTATTTTTTTACAAAACCCACGTTGTGGATCTTTCCGATATGCTAAGTGGAGTAAATCTCAAACATCTGATGCTTCCGGTAAGTGCTTTGGTGTTATCTTCTTTTGGTGGACTTTCAAGGCTTGTCCGCACATATGTTTTAGAAATACTCAACAGCCCTATGTATCTTTTCCTAAAAGCTTCAAAGGTTAAAACATCTGTTGTGCTAATCCATGTTTTAAGAAACGCCTTATCCCCTTTTATAGTGCTTCTTGGATATGAGTTATCCTCTTTGATATCGGGAGCTGCTTTGGTGGAGATCGTTACCAATTGGCCTGGCATGGGGCTTCTTATCCTAAACGCCGTCTTATCAAAAGACCTGTTTTTGGTGATGGGAAGTCTTTATATAGGTTCTATTATGCTTATTGTAGGAAACATCATTGCAGATATGCTTCTTTTTATCAACGACCCACGGATAAAAAAAGAAGATATCATCTAATGGGCTAAAAGCTGATAAAATTTATAAAACAACAAAGCCAACATCAAAAGCACATATACCCTTAAAAATATCAAAGAAAACTTTACCCAAAAACTATATTTGTTCATATGTTAACTCCTGATTGTTCACGTGTTAGCTCCTGATGGAAATAGAGTTTGAAACGCATATATCAAAGATAAAATCATTACAAATACGATAATCAAAGCCACAAAAACGTTTGACCATACGCTGTTGGTATAATCCTTCATAAGTTCTTTGTCGTTTAGTAAAAGCAACAAAAACAACAAAGCAGGTGGTAATAAAAATGTATTCATAACCTGTACCAAAAGATTTATAAGTACCAAAGGGGCGTTTGGTATAAGGACTATGCTACCAGCTACACTTACACTAAGTATGTAAATTGTATAAAACCATTTTGCCTTTTGAAAAGGTAAGTTTAAACTGTGTTCCCAGCCAAACACTTCTCCAAAAGCCCAAGAAGTGGAAAGAGCAAGTGTTACAGCAGCTACAGCACCAGCGGAGAAAAGACCTATTGCAAATATAGTCCCAGCGTACTTACCTAAAAATGGTACCAAAGCTCTTGCGGCCTCCGAAGCATCTTGTATGTTGTTGTAAGGTGGATGTCCATAAAGAACTGCTCCTGTGGTTATAATGATGGAAGCAGCTACAATAGCAGTACCAAGACTACCTACAAATGTATCTATCCTTCCTATTTTTATATTGTTTATACCCATTTTTCTATCCACCACAGCGCTTTGTTGGAAGAAAAGCATCCAAGGGGCAATAGTGGTGCCTATGTTTGCTATAAAAAGCGTTAGAAACGTAGGTGAAAGTATATTTATACCTTGAAACGTAAAAGATTTCAGCACCTCATTTATATTTGGATGGGCTTTTATAGCCGCTGGTATGAAAACTAACTGCAAAAGGGCAAAAGCTATAAGAGATTTTTCTACAAACATGTACCCACCGCTTAAAACAAGCAGTATCATAGCCCCTATGGTTATTGGAATAGTCACCTCGTATGGAAGTCCAAAGACCATCTTGACAGCGGCACCTATACCTATAAACTCAGTAACAAGGGTAAATGTGTTTGCTATAAAAAGGTCTGCCAATGAGAAAAACCCCCAAAACTTTCCAAATTTTTTATATATAAGCTCTGCGTGCCCTTCTTTTGTAACAGCTCCAAGCCTTACAGTCATCTCTTGCACCACAAAAGCAAGGAGCGACATAATAACTACAGCGCCCACAAGCGTGTACTTTGTCTGAGCCCCTGTAACGGCATAGGTGGTGATACCACCAGCATCGTTATCTGCCATCATCACTAAAAATCCAGGGCCTAAAATCAAAAATGGTGCGATGATTTTCCTTGCAAGAATGCTTATCTTTGATTGTTCTACCATGGTTAATATTATAAGTGAGATTTTTTAATTTTTTATTAACACTTATTTGTTTTCATCTAAAAGCAAAATAACGTCTATTTTTGAAAGGCTTGCAAGCTTTTTAACAGGTTTATCTTCAGTGTGCTGTACTTTTTTCACACTACCCGTGTCTGTTCCTTCACTTTCATCCGAGGTAAAATACGATTCCATCGCTCTGTGCTGTACTTTTCTTACATCGTCTTTGCCTGTTCTTTCGCCTTCATCCGAGGTAAAATACGCTTGTAGTGCTCTGTGCTGTGCATTTCTTACATTACCTTTGCCTGTTCCTTCACTTTCATCCGAGGTAAAATACGCTTGCAGCGCTCTATAATCTTTTTCACTAATAACAGCCACTTTTTTATGCATCTTGATAAGCCTTTCTTCGGTTTTTTGTAAAGACTTTTCGCTTTTACATCTTATTACTCTTACTCTACTTAACGCTTTTAGTTTTGGTAAACTTACCATTTAAAAACCTCCTTTAAATACTACATTTAAGTATAGCTTTCTAATGTTAAGAATATATTAACTTTTGATGAAAAAATCATGAAGAAATATTGATTATAGGCTTTTAAGAGCCATATGTAAACAATTCATGTCTTCCTCGGTGTAGGATAAAGATGATGTGAGCCTAAGTATAGCTTTGTTTTTTGGCACAGTTGGATATCTTATGGCTTGTATGAAAATATTTTTTTCTAAAAGCTTATCTTTTAAAGCTGTAGCTTCGTCTTCTTTGCCTATTCTGATGGGTATTATGGGACTATTACAATCGTCTTTTGTTTCAAAGCCACGTTCTTTTACAATATTCAAAATAGTTTTTGTTCTTTGTCTGAGGGCTTTTGTATACATATTAAGATTGGCTGTTATAAGCTCCAAAGCTCTTATGGAAGAAAGCACCATAGGAAGCCCCAAGGCGGTGGAAAAGATGTAAGACCTTGCTTTGTTTACAAGATAATCAATGACAATTTTATCCGCACAAACAAATCCCCCTTGTGAGCCAATGGCTTTTGACAAAGTCCCCATTAGTATAACATTTTCTTCTGGCAAAAGCCCATAAAAATCAAATATACCTTTCCCAACAGTGGCACTTGCATGAGCCTCATCTAAGATAAGATATGCTTCAAAGGTTTTTGAAATCTCAACGAGTTCTTTTAGCTTGGCTATATCCCCTTCCATGCTAAATACAGAATCAGATACTATATAAGCTCTTCTATGGTTTTTTCTTGTTTTTTCTAAAAGCCCAAAAAGTTCTTCCATATTGCTATGTCTATAGATATATTTTGATGCTTTTGATAGTTTTATGCCGTCTATGATAGAAGCGTGGTTTAGCTTATCGCTATAAAAAGCGTCTTTTTCGTCTCCAAGAGCTTGGAGAAGCCCTATGTTGGTGCAATACCCCGATGCAAATACAATACAATCCTCTTTATCCTTAAATTTAGAAAGAATATGCTCAAGCTTTTCATGATATTCCGTATAACCACTTACCAAGCTTGAGCCCGTGGCTCCTATTGTGTTTATTTTTCTTAAATGTTGGGTCACATAATCTACAATCTCTTCATTTTTAGCCATACCAAGATAATCGTTAGAACAAAAGATTTTCTTATCTTTTACTGTGGATCTTTGTCTATAAAGTTTTTGGCTTTTAATAACATTTAGCTCTTCCTCAAAATGCCTAAACATTTTTCATATTATACTGTATCATAGTAATCTTTATAATAATTTGTGATATACTAATACGAATATGAGGATTAAATATATACATTTTATCAAATACAGGTTTTACTCTTATATTATCTCTATAATACTTATACTTATTTCAGCTTTTAGCCTTTATACGAGAGGGCTTAACCTTGGGCTCGATTTTACCGGTGGTACTATGATGGAAGTGAGATTTCAAAAGCCAGTGGATACTAAGCAAGTAGATAAGGCTTTAGAAGCTTATAATATAAAAGATGCTGTGGTGCAGCGTACAAATACCGGTGATATCATTATAAAGACCAGAATAGGTGAAAACCCCCAGTTTGTAACAAAAGCTTTAAACAGCATAGGTAGTTTTGAGCTTTTACAAAGAGAAGATATAGGTTCTGTGGTAAGCAAAGACCTTAAGAAAAAAGCTATACTTGCCATAATAACCGCTTTGGTGGGTATACTTATATACCTTAGTTTTAGATATGAGTTTTTGTTTGCTATCGGCGGTATATTGGCATTGGCCCATGATGTTTTTATAGTGGTAGGAGCTTATTCGCTCACTTACAAAGAAGTAAGTTTGGACGTTTTGGCTTCTATACTGGTGGTGGCCGGTTATTCTATAACAGATACGGTAGTAGTCTTTGATAGAATTAGGGAAAATCTAAAATTAAGGAAAGGTATGGACTTATCTGAGGTTATAAACCTTTCGGTAAATCAAAACGTAGTAAGGACTATTATGACCTCTTCTACGGTATTTCTGTCTTCTTTGGGTTTATATATGTTCGGTGGAACAGTTCTATCGGATATATCTTTTGCCTTTTTGATAGGGGTTATAGTGGGTACTCTTTCTTCTATATTTGTGGCATCGGCCCTTGTGCTTGATGTAAAGATACTTCTTAAAAAGTTTAGAAAACAAAACACCTAATCATTGCCAAATTGTTTTAAGTTTATATTTTTATTAAAAGCTCTAAAGCATAGGAGTAGTTAGTATGGGAAAGAAGTTAAACGCTCATGACAAGTTTATATTTGTTCTTACACCAACGGTGGTAATTATAGTTATAGCTATCTTTATAATCATATTTAACTATGTGTCAAAGCATGGTTAATATATAAGGATTCTTTATATACTAATAAGATATATTTATTTACTTATATATATGTAGTTATATTATAATTAATATTATCTAACTTTAGGAGGTATTATGGCAAAAAGAGTTGTGATTATAGGCGGTGGTGTAGGTGGTGTTTCTACTGCTTACAATCTTAGGAAACTAGATTCTAACCTGGACATCAAAGTGGTTTCTGGTAGACCTTATTTTGGTTTTACTCCAGCCTATCCTCATTTGGCTGTAGGATGGCGTAAATTTGGTGACATATCTACTCCTCTTCAACCAGTTTTGAAGAAAAAGAACATAGATTTTGTAAATGAGGATGCCGAGAAGATAGATCCAGATGCCAACAAAGTTACATTGAAAAGTGGCAAAGTCTTAGAATACGATTATCTTGTGATAGCTACCGGCCCAGAGCTTGTGTTTACAGAGGGCCAAGAAGAAAATGGACATTCGGTATGTACAGTGGATCATGCTTTAGAGCTCAACAAAGCTTTGGAAAAGTTTTTTGAAAAACCGGGTCCAGTAGTGGTTGGCGCTAAACCTGGCACAAGTTGTTTTGGACCTGGATATGAGTTTGCTTTTATGCTAAATTACGAGGCTAAAAAAAGGGGTCTAAGGCATAAGTTTCCAATATATTATATAAGCTCAGAACCTTTCATAGGTCATCTTGGGCTTGGTGGTGTTGGAAGTTCAAAAAGGGTTATGGAAGACTTGATGGCTGAAAGGGATATAAGGCCAACGGTAAATGTAAAAGCAAAGAAAGTTGAAAAAGATCATGTTGTTTATGAGGATTTAAACGGCAAAGAATATCAAGTAGAATCTTCTTTTACCATGCTTATGCCAAGCTTTATGGGTACTGATGTAGTAGCAAGTGCTGGTGAAAAAGTAGCAAATCCCGCCAACAAGATGGTTATAGTGGATAAGTGCTTCAACAATCCAACTTATAGAAATATTTACGGCGTTGGCGTAGTGGCTGCTATACCTCCAGTAGAGCAAACCCCAGTGCCCACAGGCACCCCAAAAACAGGTCAGATGATAGAAGGTATGGCTTTGTCCACCGCTTTAAACATAGTATCTGATATAAGAAACAGCTCAGAAAGGTATGTGCCTACTTTGGCCGCTATATGTATAGCTGATATGGGGAACGATGCCGCTGGTTTTATAGCTTATCCAGTTATACCACCAAGAGCTTGGACTCTTCAAAAGAAATCAAAGTGGATGCACTGGGTTAAAACTAGCTTTGAAAAATATTTCTTATGGAAGGTAAAATTTGGCGATGTAGAACCATGGTTTGAAAAGATGGGTCTTGAAACGATGTTCAATCTTCACTTAGTAGAGCCTTGTTCAGATTGTAGCGGTGTGCCAGGGAAACAGTAACACTTGAAAAATTATTTTTTTGTGCTATTATATTATTAAGGAGGTAAAATGATATGTATTTAGGATTTAAGCTTTCTATGTTTTTGGCTATCATTTTCTATGGCTGGGTATTTGCCACGTTTTTGTACGGTGTTGCTAACGCTTCCCGTACAGATGCAGAAGGTGAGATTTTCAAGGGTTTTAACGACGAACCAAACATTCAAAAACAATAACTATCTTAGGGTAAATAGCGGGCTTCTTGCCCGCCAATCTATTACTAAATTTATATAAGGTATTTTATACCTATTAAAAATAAAAATATGAGTGTAAGTCTCATAAAGGTTTCGTTTGATATTTTCATATGAAGCTTGTTTCCTCCAAAAAGCCCTAAACCAGCAAAAGGTATAAGCACTAAACTTATCTCAAAAAGTTTGATGTTTAGAAGTCCTACACCGAGATATGTAAATACTCTTAGTATATTGTCAAGCAATGCTATCACTTGGAATGTGGCCCTAAAGGCTCTTTTTTCTATCCTTCTTAATTGAAGGTAAGCCACCAAAGGCGGTCCACCACCCCCATAAAGGCTTCCTATAATACCGGCAAGCATACCCAATGGAAATGCCCAGAATTTTCTTATAATCGGCAGCTTCTCCGGTTTAAAACTAACAGCGTATATCACATAGGATATGATGAAAACTCCCAAAAATCTTGTTATGTTTTGGGCATCTGTATTGGCAAGTATAAAAGTGCCTATTGTAAGCCCTATTATACTACCTGGAAAAAGCCAATATAGTTCGTTAAACCTTACGTGTTTAAAATCATATGCCCCAAGCAAAATAGACCCAGTAAGATCCAAGATAAGCACCACAGGAACCACTTCTTTTACGGGAAACAAAAGGCTTAAAAGGGATACCGCAATAAGCCCAGAACCAAAGCCTATTGTGGCTCTCACATAAAAAGCCAAGACTACTACAAAAGCCCCGTATACAAAATAAGACCAAAAATGAGGATTTAACAAGTTTATTATATCTATTTGCATAAGATGATATTTTACTCTCTAAAATATATTTATGCTCTGATTGATATGATATTTCAGCTTTTAGTAAAATCAAAAATTAAAATATTACATTGTGGTTTTTTAATATGGTTTTTATTTCTTTGGTAATATCATCAACGCTTTTTGAAGCATCTATCGTATAAAAATTGTACTCTTTAGCCATTTTAAGATAGCCATCTCTAACTTTTTTCAGAAAATCCAAATCCTCAAACACATCTTTATCCCTTTTTATCCTATCAAGAGACAATAAAGGGTCAATATCAAACAAAAATACCATGTTGGGTTTGTAGGGTTCTGTAGTAAAATCGTTTAGGGCTTTTAAAAACATTGTATCAAGACCAAAGCCATACCCTTGGTAAGCTATTGTGGAATATACAAATCTATCAAGGATTATGACGCCTTTGAAGTTTTTAAATTCAGTTTGGATCATGTTGCTTCTGGAAGCTTCTATCAAAAAAGTTTGGGTTTTTGGGTCAAGATGCTCTGATTTTAATATATTTCTTAAGCTCTCTCCAAGCTTTGTGCTTCCTGGTTCTCTTAAGAGTTTTACGTCGATGTTTTTACTTTTTAAAAGCTCGTAAACTATGCTTGCTTGTGTAGATTTACCGCTTCCATCTATGCCCTCAAAGACTATTATAAAAGGTTGTATCAAGTTTTCAAGCATTTTCAAAAATCTACATCAAAATCCGTATCTACGATATCGCTATCCTCATAACCAGCGCTATACCCATCTTCATAAGAAGAATCACCCATTTGGCTGTGCTTTTCAGACAGCTGGTAAAATGTGGCAAAATCGCTTAAAAAAGCAAGTTTCAGTATACCAGTTGGTCCTTGTCTTTGTTTGGCAACGATGACTTCTACAACACCTTTTTCCTCCGGCAGCGGGTTTTTTTTGTAATACTCAGGTCTATGTAAAAATATAATAAGGTCCGCATCTTGTTCTATCTGACCGGATTCCCTGAGGTCTGAAAGTTGTGGTCTTTTGTCTGATCTATGTTCTGTTTGGCGTGAGAGCTGAGCCAGGGCTATCACAGGTATTTTTAGCTCTTTTGCCAAAGCTTTTAAACTTCTTGATACTTCTGCTACTTCTTCTTGTCTGTTGCCTTTTGATCTTGTGGATCTTATAAGCTGAAGATAATCCACGGCTATCATTTTTACATCTTTTTCCCTTACTAGTTTTCTTGCTTTTATCCACAAATCAGATATACTTATAGCTGCAGAATCGTCTATATACATCTTTAGACCTGATAGCTCTTCTTTTGTGTTGTTGAGAAGTCTTATCTCTTCTTCTACCACCATACCTGTTCTTAGTCTTTGCATATCTATTTTGCTGGCTGATGACAAGAGCCTAAATATAAGTTGTTCTTTGCTCATTTCTAAAGAGAATATGCCCACTGGTATATCTTTTTTGGCGGTATTGTGCATCATGGATAACATAAAAGAAGATTTACCCATACCAGGCCTTGCTGCTATGATAACAAGATCTCCCTCGTGAAAACCTGTTGTGATTCTATCAAGGTCGGCAAAACCGCTTGGCACACCGGTGACCAGTTCTTTTTTGTGGGCAAATTTTTCTATGATGTTTATAACTTCTTCCAATACATCCTTTAACTCAAAATATCCGGTGGTTATATTCTCTGAAGCTATGCTTATGAGCTTGCTCTGTATATTCTCTAAGAGGGCGTTTGGGTCTTCCGTTTGTTTTGCGTTGTTGATGATCTCAAGACCTAAGTTTATTAGGGCTCTTTGAATGGATTTTTCCTTTATTATCTTTATTATGCTCTGTAAAATCTCTATATCTAAAACTGCTTCTAAAACAAGGGCCTCCAAAAACTCTTCCGTTATTCCGGTCCAAACCCCATTTTGCTCTCTTCCTGAGCCCTGGATATTTTTTGCTATAAAATCTTTTAACAAAACCCTGTCTACCGCTTCTAAATTTGCATTTTTAAAATAATAATCCAGTAAAAGCCTAAAAAGTTCTCTATGGGTCGTATCAAAAAAATCTTCTTCTTTTAGGCTCTCAGCCACAAGGGGGATGTTGGCCATATCGTAGAGCATGGAACCAAGCACGGATCTTTCGGCAGACTCATCCCAAGGAAATGAGATGCCATCCATAAGGCTTCTGTTGTTGTCGTATAAGTTTGGTAGATTTTGGCGATATTCTGGCATATACTATATTTTAAGCTTTGTTACATGTTTAGGTATTTGGCTTTTGTTCAAGCTCTATCATTTTGTCTTGTAAAAGTTTTCTATATACTTCTAAATTCTCATTTTCTTCTATGTATATTTCTTCTGTGGTAAAAAGTTTTATTTTTGAAAAAGGAAGAGGTATTTGAAACCTGTCCCAAGAGTTAAGTCTTATACATTTTGATACATCTGCATATATGCCCACTATGGGTCTTTTGGTTTTTTGAGCCAGATAAACGATGCCTTGTTTTACCACCTTTGGCGGTCCCGTAGGCCCATCTACCGTTATGGCTATATTGTGACCTTGTTCTAAGACTTTTTTTATTTTTATAAGTGCTTTTGCTCCTCCTTTGTCTTTGTTGTCTTTGTTGCTGGATCCTCTTACCACTCCAAACCCAAGGCCTTCTAACAAGATAGTTGCTATATCACCATCTTTGTTTTCACTTGCCATACTGTATATGTTTTTATCTATACCATAAAGGGCTACCAATAGGGCTTGTGAATGCCAAAGTGCGTATATGATAGATTTGTCTTTTGAGTCATCTCTGTCGCAGGTTATATTTATAGTTTTTCTTAAAAGCCTTAAACCAGAGGGTAATATTTTTAAAAACTTTTTTTTCATATAAAAGGGGCCAAAAGCCCCTTAAAGTAATGGATAATCACATATCGAAGTAAAGTTCAAACTCAAGAGGATGTGGTGTGAATCTCATCTTGTTTATTTCTTCTTTTTTGGTTTCAATCCACATTTGGATGAGATCTTCGGTGAATACTCCGCCTTTTAGCAAGAACTCATAATCTTCTTCCAAGGCTTTCAAAGATTCTTCTAATGAGCCTGGGAGTTGTGGGATATTTTCAAGCTCTTCTGGTGGTAATGAGTATATATCTTTGTCAAATGGTTCTCCGGGGTTTAGTTTGTTTTCTATACCATCGATGGCTGCCATCAATATTGCTGCAAAAGCAAGGTATGGGTTTGTGGTAGGATCTGGGAACCTTATCTCTATGCGTTTTGCCTTTGGATTTTGAGAATACATAGGTATTCTTATGGAAGCAGATCTATTTCTGGCTGAATAGGCAAGTCTCACTGGTGCTTCAAAACCAGGTACTAATCTGTGGTAAGAGTTTATCGTAGGGTTTGTAATAGCTGCTAAAGCTGGACCATGTTTTAGTATACCGCCTATGGCATGTTTGCACATTTCTGATGTGCCAGCGTAATCTGATCCTGCAAAAAGATTTTGACTTCCTTTCCATATGGAAAAGTGAGTGTGCATACCAGTACCGTTATCGTTTGGCAACACTTTTGGCATAAATGTAGCAAATTTGCCATATTTGGCTGCCACTTGTCTTACGGTGTATTTGTATTTAAAAAGATTATCGGCTTGTTTTACCAAAGAGTCGTATCTTATATCAATTTCAGCTTGACCGGCTGTAGCCACTTCGTGGTGATGAAGCTCTACTACGATATCCATGTATTTGCTCATTATGCTTACCATCTCTGATCTTAGGTCATGGGTTTTGTCAAGAGGTGGAGCTGGAAAGTATCCTCTTTTGTTTGGTATCTTATAACCAGAAGATGTGAATTCTCTATTCCACCAGCCTTCTTCTGAGTCTACTCTCCAGAAAGAGGCGTTTCCGGTGTTTCCAAACTCTACAGAATCAAAGATGAAAAACTCGGCTTCTGGTCCATAATAAGCTACATCGCCTATACCTGTTTGTTTGAGATATTGCTCTGCTTTTTGGGCTATATATCTTGTATCTCTTGAATACCTTTCTCTTGTGATAGGATCGTAAATATCGCTTATCATCACAATTGTGTTTTCCATAAATGGGTCTATGAAACACGTTTCTGGGTCCGGGAAAGCGAGCATGTCTGATTCGTTTATAGATTGCCAGCCTCTTATGGAAGAACCATCGAAACCTCTTCCGTTTTCAAAGGTATCCATAGATAATTCATAGGCTGGTATGGTAAGGTGCTGCCATTGGCCAAACGGATCTGAAAAACGCAGATCCACGAACTCAATGCCTTCGTTTTTGACTAGGTCTAAGACCTCTTGAGCCTTTGCTTGATTCATATTAAAACCTCCTTAAATAGTTTTCTTTTCAAATAGCAGCCTCGCCTTTTTCCCCTGTTCTTATCCTTATCACATTCTCTACTGGTAGGACAAAGATTTTCCCATCGCCAACCCTTCCAGTTTGAGCAGATTTTATGATGGTATTTACCACCTTTTCAACCTCTTCGTCTTTTACCACAATCTCAATTTTTATCTTTGGTAAAAAATCTATTACATACTCGGTGCCTCTATATACTTCTGTATGCCCTTTTTGCTGGCCAAAGCCTCTTATCTCTATAACGGTCATACCACCTATTCCTATCTCCGTCAAAGCGTCTTTTACCTCATCCAACTTGAACGGCTTTATGATAGCTTCTATCTTCTTCATATTATACCTCCTATGTCAAATATAATACCATACCTTCAAAATCAATTAAATTAAAACTTTGCTCTTAAAAGCCCAAAACTTTTGTTAACAATTTTGTTAACATGTTAACAACCTTTTTACTGCTCAACAACGTTTTTAGTGTCCTTCTCCTCTTGCCATTTTAAGAGCGTGTTTTATGAGTCTACCTATCATGTTTAGGTTATCTCTTACCCCACCTGTGCTACCGGGTAAGTTTATCACTACGGAGTTTTCGTTTAAAATCCCACATACGGCTCTTGACATGATACTTTTTGGCATTTTTCTATAACCATAAACTCTCATTATCTCTTCAAAACCCACCATTTCTTTTATTATAACCTCTTTAGTGGCCTCTGGGGCTATATCTCTTTTTGAAAAACCCGTTGATCCGCTTGTTATAATAACATTTGCTTTGTTTTGTAGGCTTTTAAGACGATCTACAAGCATATCTTTATCATCTGGTATCACTTCGTAATGGACAACCTCTGCATTTAGCGATTTTAGTATATCTATGGCCACTTTGCCGCTTTTATCCTCGTATTCTTTTTTGTAAGCTCTGTCGCTTAGGACTATTACCGCCGCTTTTTCTCCAGATAAATCTTCAAAATAATCTGATTTTCCACCCTTTTTAGATATTAGCTTTATTTCTTTTATTACTATGTTTTTGTCTAAGCCTTTGCACATATCGTAGATGTTTAAAAGCATTGTGCTAACAGCGTTTAAGGCCTCCATTTCATAACCGGTTCTTGCTATGCCCCTTACCGTGGCAAATACCTCTATGCCGTCTTCCTTTATATATAGTTCCCCTTCTACAAAATCAATGCTTATAGGATGGCAAAATGGAAGTATCTGTTGGGTGTTTTTTGCTCCGTAAAGAGCGGTTAGCTTTGTGGCTTCTATGAGATTGCCTTTGGGCAGTTCGTTTGATTTTATCTTTTCTATAGTTTCCTTGCTAAGCTCTATAAATCCGTAGGCTTTTGCCTCTCTTAGGGTTTCTATCTTATCGCTTACATCTATAGTTTTCACACATCGGCTCCTTCAAGGACATCTTCACATTGGCATACAAACTGTTTTTGGGCTTTTGGTATAAAAAGCGTTAAAAACTTTTTAATCTCCTCGTCTTTTTGTTTCATCATATCTATAACTTCTTTTGAGGTGAGTTTATTGCCTTCTATGCCGGCAGCTGGGTTTGTTATTACGCTTATATGAAGAATATGCATACCCATTTCTCTCGCCAAAAATACCTCTGGGCATGCGGTCATACCTACCATATCTGCACCTAAATCTTTTAACATCTCTATCTCTTTTTTGGTTTCAAATCTTGGTCCTTCGGTGCAGGCGTAAACGCCCTTTAGATGAAAATCTACGTTTAGATCTTTTAAAATACTACTTGCAATAGCTCTCATCTCGTCGCAAAATATGTTTGACATATCTGTATGCACTACTTTTTTTGCTTTTAAAAGCCTATAAAAAGAAGTATTTTCTTCATTTATATCTTTTGAAAAACTTCCTTCAAAAAACGTTGATGCCCTTGTTTTGGTAAAGTCAATTATATCTGATGTTATAACGATATCACCGCTTTTAAAAAGTGTGTTTATGCCTCCTGTAGCACCTATGCTGATTAATTTTCTTACACCTATTTTATAAAGGGCGTAGATGTTTGCTCTATAGTTTACAAGATGGGGTGGTATGGAGTGGTCTGTGCCATGCCTTGATATAAAACCAACGCCATTTTTTAGGAAAACTTTAGAAGAAGGCGCCCCGAAGGGCGTTTGTATGTCTAACTCCTCAACATCATCAAATATTTTGTATAAACCGCTTCCACCTATTATACCTATAGAAGCACTACTTTCATGGTGCATAAAAATATAATATCACACCACAAAAAGTTTTGTTTAAGCTTCTAATTCTGATAATCTCTTTATTTCATAACCTTGTTTTAAAGAGTACTCTATAACGTCTTTTAGCGTAAGGTCATCTGGATATTTGAAGTGCATCAATACTTTTGTTTTTGTTGGCCTGCCAAGTTTCATAGACAGTTCTTCCATGTGCTCCATATAAATTTTGAATTTATCTAAAGGTTGTATGGGGTTTTTATAAGCTCCAAAATGAGGTCTATGATAAAAAGATAGGTCAAGGTCCCACCAAGCCACATCCCAACCATGGGCTTTTACAAGCTGTGAGATATATTTTTTATTAATATGGTTTCCAACATCTCCATAAGGATACCTAAAATGCTTTATGTTGTTGAAGTTTTCATTGCCAAGCTTATCGATAAATGTCTTGGCATATAGGCTAAAGTCTTCGTCTATTTTTGATATAGTTTCTTTTGAGAAAAAATCGTGATAGTAAGTGTGGCATCCAAGCTCATGGCCGTTTTCTATGGCGTTTATCCAAGGTTTTGAATCTTCTTCTATAACCTGTCCTATTATAAAAAAGTTTGCAGGTACTTTATAGTGATTTACAATGTTGACCATTTTTTCTCTGTCAAACCATCCATCGTCTATGGTGAGGGCTATCCAAGGTTTTATACTTTTGCTAGCGCTTGTTTGCGCTGAAGCAATTTGTCCAAAACTGTTTTTAGCAACACCGCTAACCCCAAGGGCTAAAGACCCCAAAGCTAAATTTTTTAAAAACTCTCTTCTTTCCATATAACCTCCTTATTTTATTGTATCAGTAAATTATAAAATTTATATAAAAATTAAGAGTAAAGATCAAAAGTAAATATTAAAAAGTTTTAGTTTTAGAACTGTTAGAACTGTTGCCATGTGCGTTTGTAAACTGTGGCATACTTGTATCGCTTGGCTTGCTCGCATTGCTTTGGGTTTGTGTTTTGGTGTTGGTTTGATTGTTTTGCCTTATTGTTATAAATTTGTTGTAGCGTAAGTCTACTATCTTATTGGCTAAAAAGTTTGTCCCGTTGTCTAAAACAACATTTAGTCTTTGTAAAAGCTGTTTTTTGTCGTAGTTACTTGTAAGAGGTAGTATAAGCTCTCCGTTTATATCTTTTATATCTACAAAAATACCGCTGTTGGTGATAAATATATCTTTATCTTTAAACTGATTTAGATAATCTGATATTGGTTTTAACCAAAGTTTTACCTCTTCTTGAGTTTTGGTGATATCAGGAGTGTATATAATAGTAAGACCTTTTGTATTAAAATATTTCTTGTCAAAGATATTGCCTTTGTCGTCCATGAGATAGCTTTTGTTTTGATTTACCACTACCGCTATGGG
>Ga0078972_1005057_pt1 | contig 34417 bp, 33 predicted proteins | sample YelNatPaOPGAMG01_FD_67568 | JGI IMG/M metagenome (GOLD analysis project Ga0078972, IMG submission 67568) | Hot spring thermophilic microbial communities from Obsidian Pool, Yellowstone National Park, USA - OP-RAMG-01 (SPADES assembly) (version 2) | ecosystem: Environmental > Aquatic > Thermal... | reverse complement strand
CGGGCAAACCCGATGGTGCAAAATGTGTGCAAACGGCCCGGAGGACACTTCCTACCGGGCCGCGTTGATCTCAAATCGAGGCGCAAAAATGGCGGAGAGGCCGGGATTCGAACCCGGGACCCGGCTTAACACCGAGTAATCACTTAGCAGGCGATCGCTTTCGACCACTCAGCCACCTCTCCGCGCCTCTATATTCTACCACGACCCGCCCAAAACCGGCAACTCGATTTGTGCTCGCTTGCAAACAGGAATCCTGATTATCCGTCAACCTCTTTGGGCAAGCTATAACTCAGGACAATTGGGAGGCCAGACAATGAACAAGATACACGCAGCAGTTGTCGATCCGAACGCACCAGGGCACGTGGCCATCCACGACGTCGATGCGCCCGTGCCAGCACGAAACGAAGCGCTCGTCAGGTTCATGGCTGCATCGCTCAACCAGGGCGAGGTCCGTTACGCGGAGACGATGGAGCCCGGCCACAGCATTGGCTGGGATCTCGCCGGCGTTATCGAACAGCCGGCGTCAGACGGTTCCGGGCCGCCCGCAGGCGCGCGAGTGGTAGGGTTCGTTCGTACCGGCGCGTGGGCCGAGATGGTCGCCGTCCCCACGAATTCGCTTGCTGTGCTGCCCGACAACGTGACTTTCGAAGAGGCCTCGACGCTTCCGGTTGCGGGATTGACCGCGCTGTATATGCTTGAGAAAGGCCACGGCCTGCTCGGTCGCAATGTCCTTGTGACCGGCGCAAACGGCGGCGTCGGGCTGTTCGCGCTTCAGTTGGCCAAGCTCATGGGGGCGGATGTGACTGCGCTGATTCGGCGCGAGGAGTATCGCGACCTCGTCAAGAAACACGGCGCCGACCACGTCGTGGTCAGCGAGGACGGCGGCGCGGCGTGCGACCATGCGCCCTACAGGCTGATCGCGGAATCCGTGGGCGGGCAGGTCCTCGCGAACTGCCTGAGCCTGATCGAGCCGGACGGCATTTGCGTGACAATCGGCAACTCATCTCAGACTGAGACTACTTTCAACGCCTGGACCATCATCCACAACGGCCGCACCACGCTCTACGGGTTCATACTCTTTACCGAACTCGGCATCGAGCCGGCGTCCGTCGGGCTGGCGCGGCTGGCGAAGCTGGTATCCGAGGGCAAGCTCAAGCCGCAGATCACAGTCGAGGAGCCGTTCGACAAGGTCGGAGAGGTCGCACGGGATCTCATGGACCGCAAGATACCGGGAAAGGCCGTCATCCGGATGTGGATATAGCGGCGTCGTCAGGTCTGAGTTGGGTGCAGATGAGGCGGTATGGTTGGAAGATACGAATGACGAGCCATCCAGAACGCTGTCCGATGGCTGAACATGGTGATCGGCGCGTTTTTGAACGAGACCGGGCTGACGCTGCTGAGGTACCTGGCACGGTTCGACGCGCACCAGACGCGGATTCGCGGCGCAAGCCCGTTTGGCGACGAGCAGTAACCTTGGCGGGTGAGCAACGTCTAGCGCCTCAGGATTGGAAGCAGTCATCCTTTGCTGGATTGAACGGAGCGCGTGAAATGAAGTTCGGACTTGCGCTCGTAGTGCTGCTTGTGTTAGCCGTGGCTGCGTGTACCTTGGTCGAGCCCGTTCGCGCGAGGCCGGCGGCTGAATACTACTTTGTGCCCTTCAGCACTTCCTTGACGTACGCCGCGTCATCTACCAGAATTGCCTTCTGCTTCTCGGCGTCGTAACGCCCCAGCGACTCGTTTTCGATGCAGAGGTCGCCGGTGTAGCCGGCGTCCTTGAGAGCTTTGAAGACGAGGTGAAAGTCGATGTCTCCCTCGCGCAGCGAGCAGCAGCGCTCGCCGTATTCCCATCCGACCTCGCGCTGGATATTGCGCTTGTCCTCAGGGTAGTGGATGGACTTGATGTGAGTGTGCTTCACGCGCGGCGCGAAGTGCTTGATCAACTCGTGGACCTTCGCGAGCGGGTAGCCGTACCAGTAGAAATTGCCGGTGTCGAGGGTTAGTCCGACGCGCGGCGAATGGACGGCGTCGAGCACCGCGTCGAGGAACTCCTGCTCGTTGCCCTTGTGGCCGTGGTTCTCGATGCCCATCGCGACGTCGCAGTCCTTCGTCGCGTCGAGGATTCTGTTCATGCAGTCGGCGAAGTGCTTGGCGCGCTTTTCCAGCGGCCACTGGTCCTGGGTGCTGAGATACGCGTCGATGCGGATCGCTTTGATCTTGAGCTGAGCCGCGGCCTTGACTGCCGAAACCACCCAGTCCAACTCGCTCTGTAGATCGTCCGCGCCGAAGTTATTGGACAGCAGCAGCGCGGAGGGCTTGATCTTGAGCCCGGCGCATTTGTACGCGTAATGCTCTATGGCAGTCTTGTCCGCGAGCGATTCCCGCTGCGGCGAATCCAGCGACGGGACGGTCTTATTGCGGTCGTAGTTGAGTTCCACCGCGTCGATGCCCATCGCGTCCAGCCCTGCCTTTATCGTCCCGAACACCGCTATCGGGTGTCCATCCCTTACCGATGTATACATAGCTTTGTCCCTCCGCACTCGTCATCCCCTTCGCGACGGCGCCACGTGTTCCTTCCCAAGGCGGCAGGATGTTGGGTGGCGATGGGGAAATGGAAAAGTATGCAGGCCAGCGGCTGGATATTCGACATCCAAAGATTCTGCACCCACGACGGCCCCGGCATCAGGACCGTCGTGTTCCTTCAGGGCTGCCCGCTGAGATGCTCCTGGTGCCACAACCCCGAAGGGTGGACTCCGCGGGGGCAGGTAGCGATCTATCCGAGCAAGTGTATCGGCTGCGGGCGGTGCGCGGACGTCTGCCGGAACGATGCGGTCGCAGACCGCGGCCGATGCGTCAGCTGCGGCGCCTGCTGCGAAGCCTGCCCGTCGGAGTCGCGGCGGCTGATCGGAAGAATCGCGACGGCAGACGAGGTGATAGCGACGGCTATGCGCGATCAGCCGTTCTACGTCACGTCGGGCGGCGGCGTAACGCTTTCCGGCGGCGAACCGCTCTCGCAGCCGGAGTTCTCTTGTGGCCTGCTGCGGCAGCTAAAGGAGCGCGGCGCTCACACGGCTGTCGAGACCAGCGGGTTTACCGACTGGGAGACATTGGTCCGGATCAGCCCGCTCACCGATCTGTTTCTCTACGACATCAAGCTTCTCGACAGCAGCAGGCACGCGGAGTTGTGCGGGGTCGGCAACGAACAGATACTGGCGAATGCCCGGCGGCTGTCGCAAAGCGGCGCCCACATAGTCTTCCGAACGCCGGTTGTGCCCGGCGTCAACGACGGCGCTGAGGAGATGCGGCGCATTGGCGAGTTTGTGGCGTCGCTTCCCGGATTGCATCAGCACGAACTGCTGCCGTACCACGGTATAGGAGCCGGCAAGTATGCAGCGCTCGGACTAGAGGTCCCGTTGTTGGGAGATGAATGCGGGAATGAATGAATATAAGCGCACCGCCGACGAGCCCTGGCTGATATGGCGCGCGCGCAGGACAGCGGAAAAGCTGCGCAGTTTGCCGATCGTGCGCGGAGGAATGGGCGCGGTTCGTGCAGGATACATCCATGTCCAACACCGTCGGGCTGAGCCCCTAGCTGCCGGGGTTCTTCTGCTGGATGATGCACGGCGAGTTCGGCGCGCGGACCGGAGCCGCGCCGGATGGACACAAGACCGGTACCGCTCTTGCGGACGGCTGCTGGCCTGGCCGCCGTGCGCGCATTGATCGAGACGCATCTGCGGGTCGCCGGCTATTCCGACTACTTCACGCACCTCGGGCCGGTTCTGCAAGACGAGGTGATCGCCCGAACGGAGCATCGGTAGAGGCAGTGATAAGCATAACACGCAGGGATTTTCTGAGACAAGCGGGTGCAGCGTCGGTGGCGCTGTCGATCGGAGGTAGAATGAACGCCCTTTCAGCGCCGGCGCGAAAGCCCAACATCGTATTCATATTCAGCGATCAGCAGCGTTGGGACACCCTCGGCTGCTACGGCCAGAAGATCGACATCTCGCCCAATCTGGACAAGATGGCCAAAGAAGGCGTGCTGTTCACCAACTCGTTTACCTGCCAGCCCGTGTGCGGGCCCGCGCGCGCGGCGCTGCAGACCGGCAAGTATCCGACCGAGGTAGGTTGCCATACGAATGGCCATATGCTGCCTATGGGCGAGAAGACCATGGCGCATCATCTCAGCGCCGCGGGCTATGAGGTCGGCTACATCGGGAAGTGGCACCTCGCCTCCGTGCCTGTCCACTATGAGACCATCGCAATCCCTCCGGAGCGACGTGGTGGCTACAAGGACTACTGGCTGGCATCGGACGTGCTGGAGTTCACTTCGCACAGCTACGACGGCCACATGTTCAACGACAAGATGGAGAAGGTCGATTTCCCGAAGGATCGCTACCGGGTGGACTGCCTGACCGACTACGCAGTCGATTACCTCAAGACCCGCAAGCTCGACAAGCCGTTCTTCCTGTTCATATCCTTCATCGAACCGCACTTCCAGAACGATCACAAGCACTTCGAGGGCCCTCGCGGATCGAAGGAGAAATACGCGAAGTATGAAGTGCCTGGCGACCTGGTCGGCACGAATGGCGACTGGCGCGAGGAGTTCCCGGACTACCTGGGCTGCTGCAACGCTCTCGACGGCGCGGTCGGGCGGATTCGTGAGACCCTGGACCAGCTCGGCCTCGCGGACAATACGCTGGTCCTCTACACGTCGGACCACGCCTGCCACTTCAAGACCCGCAACTCAGAGTATAAGCGATCGTGCCACGACGACTCCATCCGCACGCCGCTGATCGCCTACGGGCCGGGCTTCACCGGCGGAAAGGTGGTTGATGAACTGGTCAGCCTAATCGACATGCCCGCAACCGTGCTCGCCGCAGCCGGCATCGAGACGCCGGACTATATGCGCGGGCGGCCGGTGCAGGGGCTCGTTGACGGCACAGCCAGGGACTGGCCGGAGGAGGTGTTCGTGCAGATAAGCGAGGACATCATCGGCAGAGCGGTGCGCACGAAGAAGTGGAAGTATTCGGTGGTCGCGCCCAAGCCCGCGGATGGGCCGCAGCCGCCCTCCGCGGATGCCTACACCGAGCATTTCCTTTACGATCTGGAAAATGACCCCAATGAGCGGACCAATCTGGTGCGCGATCCGGCCTACACCGACGTTCGCGCGGAGCTTGCCGCCGTGCTGAAGCGGCGGATGGTGGCGGTTGGCGAGAAGGAGCCGACGATCGGCCCGGCGCTGCCGGAGAAGGCCTGATATATGAACTCATCAAAGCAGCGCTTCGACGCGCTGGCAGGCAACTACGATCAGCAGCACGCCGTCCTGAGGGCGAACGCGGTCGCGGCGGCGATTCGCCGCCAGGCTGGGATCGGACCGGACATGGATGTGCTGGACTTTGGCGCGGGCACGGGGCTCGTCACACTTGCGCTGCAGCCCTATGTGCGCAGCGTCACGGCAGTGGACACGTCGCAGGGCATGCTCGATATCCTCAGGACGAAGACACAAGAGGGACACATCGACAATGTCAGCGTGCTGCACTGCGACCTTGGCAAAGGTTGCCCGGCGGAGCTCGAGGTGGATCTCGTGGTCAGCGTGATGACCATGCACCACGTGGCCGACGTGGCCGGGACTCTGCGAATGCTTCACAGTGTGCTCAGACCTGGCGGCAGGATTGCGGTATCGGACCTTGATACCGAGGATGGCAGCTTCCATCCTGACAAGACCGGAGTGGAGCATCACGGGTTCGACCGGGAGTTCATGGCCAGGCTTCTTCGGGACGCGGGGTTCGGCAAGATCGAGGTGAGCACCGCGCACAAGATGTCCAAGGAAGTCGAGACCGGGGAAGTCCGCGAGTTCTCGATCTTTCTCATTACTGGTGAGATTGTTTGAAAGTCGCGCCGTATAGGGGTAATATATGCCAGCATCGGGCGTTGGTGCCCAGTTCATCCCGAGGAGAGCCATGAGAAAACTATCGATCCCGTTGGTAATCATCGTCGGGCTCGCCATTGCGAGCAGTGCCTTTGCCGCGGCATCTCTCAAGGTTGGCGACAAGGCCCCCGCGATCAAAGTACGGACATGGGTCAAGGGTGGGCCGATCAGCAAACTCGAGCCGGGCAAGATCTACGTGGTCGAGTTTTGGGCCACGTGGTGCGGGCCGTGCAAGCAGAGCATTCCGCACCTGACCGAGCTTGCCAAGAAGTATAAGGACAAGGTTACGTTCATTGGCGTCAGCATCTGGGAGCGCGGCGATGTGCCGTCGTTCGTCAAGAGCATGGGCGACAAGATGGACTACAACGTAGCCACGGACGCCGACGATTACATGGCCAACAACTGGATGGCCGCGGCGGGAGAGCGAGGGATTCCCGCGGCCTTCGTGGTCGGCAAGGACGGCAAGATCCAATGGATCGGGCACCTGATGGGCGACTTGGACAAGGTGCTCGGCCAAATCGTTGCGGGCAAGTATGACTGCGCCGCCTACGCCGCCGAACGAGCGAAAGAGCAGGCGGCCGAGCAGAAGCGCGTCGAGGTCCGCACCGAGGTCGAAGGCCTGATCAAGCAGAACAAGCCCAAGGAAGCCCTAGACAAGCTCGACAAATACATTGCCCAGGACGCAGACTTCGAGATGGACGTGGTTCCGCTGAAGGTGCAGTTGCTGTACCAGACCGATGAGGCCGCAGGCTACGCGTATGTCCGCAAGATGGGCGAGGGACCGTTCAAGGACAATCCAAACGCGCTCACATGGCTGGCGAGCAGCATAGTAGATGAGGGACGCAAGCTGAAGGCGCCGGACTATGCCCTGGCCGTGTCGCTGGGCACCCGCGCAGTGGAACTGTCCAAGGCCCAGGACGCGTACATACTCAACAGGATGGCCGACATTTACGACAGGAAGGGCGACGTCGACAAGGCCATCGAATCGCAGGAGAGCGCGGTCAAGGTAGCGTCCAGCGATAAGGAATGGCCTAAGGAGGCCGTGGACGAGCTCAAGGCCCGTCTGCAGGAACTCAAAGACAAGAAGAAATAGCCACAGTTCATGTCCAAATCCGAGCCGCGAGTTTCCCTCATTCTGGCCGCGATCCTGATCGGGTTCGCGGCGATTTCGCTCGTCTACTCGTTCGTCACGCCGCTCAAGTTCGGCCCGGATGAGCCCGCGCACTTCATCTACGTGCGGTCGCTGGCGACTACGATGTCGCCGCCGCCGATCTCCGACACTCAGACCTACACGGAGGACTCGACCGCCACTCACGAGGGTCACCAGCCGCCGCTGTATTACGCCGCAATGGCTGTTCCCTATGCAGCCCTGAACGCGTTCGGGCTGCCCATCGATGTGATATGGCGGGTGCTTCGTCTGCTCAACATCGGGATCGGCGCGCTGTGGATCTACTGGGTCTACCGATTGGCGCGAGAGTTCTTCGAGAATGATTCCTACGCCCTTGCGACTGCCGCGTTCGTCGCGCTGGTTCCGATTGCGCCGTACACGGCGGGTGTGCTCAATAATGACAACCTCATCGCGCTGCTGTTCACGTGGGCGATGGCGCCGATTGTCCGGCTATTCAAGGCCGAGAAGCTCCCCACGCGAGATGCGGCGATAATGGGACTGGCCATGGGCCTGGCGATGCTTGCCAAGGCGCAGGGGCTGATACTTGCGGCTGTGCTGGTCGTCGCGACGTCGGCTGTGTGGAGGCGCCGGCAGTACGGCAGGATCGACGGCATGGTCCGCGCGGTGGGAATCGCGCTCGGGGTCGCCGCGATTGTGAGCGGATGGTGGTATGTCCGCTGCTGGATTGTCTACGGCACGCCGATGCCGCATTCGCTGCACGAACCCTTGCTGCCGCACGGCATGGGCAGCCTGCTCGCGTACCCGCTGCTTGGCCTGAACGCGATCTGGTACAGCTCGTCCACTACATACGGCTACTTCTGGACCCCGTTCTGGCTGGTGTGGAAATACATGTCCTGGGCGTACTACTTCTGGCCGATCGTGGGCCTCAACGCGGCTGTGCTGCTGGGGCTCGTGCCGAGGCTGCGGCGCGGAGGCGTGGACACGAAGACGTTGTGGCTGCTGGTATTCACAGGCGCGCTGACTTACGCGATGTGGCTGCGCTACACGCTGGTGGTTGACAAGATGGCCAATCTGCAGGGGCGGCTGTTCTTGCCGGTGGCGGCGATCGTCGGGATCCTCTTCGTTCTGGGCGTGGACGGATGGCTGACAAGCGAGAAGGCGAAGCGCGTCGGTGTGGTCGCCTGGCTTATTCTGTTGCTTGCCGCCAACGCTGCCGTGCTCGCCTGCGACCACGTTTTCTACGCCGGCGGCGGAGTGTGAAATAGGGGTCTGTCCCCTATTTTGCGAGCAGCTTCTCTCTTGCAGCCAGAAGAACTCGCTGGTCGCTCGTGAAATGGGTGCGGTCTGACGTCACCTGCCCGTCATCTGGCACGACGGCGGGACGGGCGGCTACTGCAGTTTCGTGGGGTTCAACCAGAAGCGAGCGGTAGGAGTAGTCGTGCTGGCCAATAGCTCCGGGGACGTAGACCTCCTGGGATTTCGGATACTCAAGCTGATGATCCGGTGAACGGCGGTCGGGAGGAATGCAGGCTCGGGCGTCGAACTCTATCTCATCACCGCAAAGGACCGAGCCCGTGGCCAACAGACAGATATCGGACGACCGCAAGGCAGCATACTACATCGGCATAATCCTCACCGGGATCGGCCTTCTGATGTTCCTCTCGGTCTTCTTCACTTTCTTCTCTGCTGCGACAGGCGGGGTAAGCGGCGATGAGTTCGGCTCGATCGGGTTCCGCGCGGTCGGCGGGATCCTGCTGGCGATCGTGGGCCAAGTTATCAGAGGGCTCGGCGCGCGCGGCCTGGCGGGGTCCGGAGTCATACTCGATCCCGAGCAGGCGCGCGAGGACCTGGAACCCTGGACCCGAATGGCCGGCGGCATGGTGAAGGACGCGGCGGATGAGGCCGGTGTGGACCTCGGCAAAGCCCTTAACCGCGGAGATACTCACCAAGACATGCCGTTCGACGAGAAGCTCCGCCGTCTGGCCAGACTCCACGAAGAGGGCATCCTCTCCGACGAAGAGTACTCGCGGGAGAAGCAGAAGGTCCTCGATGAGCAGTAGGATCACAAGGCGGCAATTCCTCGCGGGGTCGCTAGCGGCCGGCGCGGCGCTCTGCGCCTCACCATCACTTGCCGGTAAAGCCGGACGCGAACTCAAGTCGATGACTCAGCAGGTAGAGATCGGTAGGACGGGCATCAAGGTCTCCTACCTCGGGATCGGCACGGGCACCGTCGGTTGGAACAAGGAATCGAACCAGACGCGGCTGGGCACGGTCAAGTTCGCGCGAATGATCCGCCGCGCTCTTGACTGCGGCGTCAACTACTTCGACGTCGCCGATATCTACGGTTCGCATCAATACCTCCGCGCGTCGCTCAAGGGCGTGCCGAGGGAGAGCTACGTCATCGAGTCCAAGATATGGTTCCGCACCAGCAAGGACGCCCAGGCTGACCTCGACCGCTTTCTCGTCGAGCTCAACACCGACTACATCGACATCGTCTACCTGCACTGCGTGACGGACACGAAGTGGGCGACGGATCTGCGGCCGATGGAAGACGCTCTTGAGGCTGCCAAGCAGAAGAAGATCATTCGTGCACACGGAATCTCCATCCACGATCTTGGCGTCCTCAAGGCTGCTTCGGAAAACCCCTGGGTAGATAACGTGCTCGCGCGGATCAACCCGACCGGAATCAAGATGGACGCGAAACCCGAGGAGGTCGTCCCGGCGCTGCAGAGGATACACGCTGCGGGCAAGGGCGTCACGGGTATCAAGATACTCGGCGAAGGCCAGATCGCCGACCGGCGGGAGGAGTCGCTGCGTTACGTCCTCGGCCTCGACTGCGTGGACGCGGTCGTGATCGGCTTCGAAACGCCGGCGCAGATAGACGAGATCATCGGCATGGGAAACCAGGCGCTGGCGGGGAAGTAGCGTCGAGGCGGAATACCACCACTCCGCGGTGAATTGAGCCACAAGGAGTACAAGCAATTGAGCAACCAACCAACACCCCGACGTGCCGCTGTGCTCTGGACGGGAGGCAAGGACTGTGCGCTGGCCATGCACATGTCCATGCAGGCAGGCGTGTGCATCGACTGCCTTGTCACATTTGCTCCCACCAACGCCCGGTTCCGCTCGCACCCGCTGCACATTATGCAGTCGCAGACCAACGCGATCGGTCGACCGTGGCAGCGAATGGAGATCGTCGAGCCTTACTTCGATTCCTATAGGCAAGCCCTGGCCAGACTTCGAGACGAGCGCGGCATAGGCTGTGTGGTGACTGGAGACATCGCCGAAGTGGATGGCCACCCCAACTGGATCAGGCAGTGCGCCGAAGGTCTGGGCATAGATGTGGCGACGCCTCTGTGGGGAATGGACAGGGCCGAGATGCTCGATGCTCTCGTCAGCGAGTCGTTCGTCGCCGTCATAACCGCAGTCAAGCTCTCGGCGCTGGACAGCGCGTGGATAGGCCGCCAGATCGACAGGCGCACTGCGGATGAGCTACTGGATCTGCAGGAGAGCCGCGGCGTTGACGCTTGTGGCGAAAACGGAGAGTTTCACACGATGGTCGTGAACGCCCCGTTCTTCGCCCGCGGAGTCGACTTAGCGATAGCCGGCACGGTCAGCGAGGGCGAACGCGCCTATGCCAAGTATGTCGAGCCCGACTGCTTGCAGAGGTGACTTCTGCGGGAAGCAGTGTCAGCCGCTTCGCGGTGCTGTTTGTTGGTGGAGGAATTGTTCCCTCCGCAACAAGTGACTGCGGTATTCTCTCGAGTCCAAAGGATGCAATCTTACCTGTCGTGCATTCACCGCAACCGTTCAATCCAAGCATTGATGAAGGGCAGGCAAGAAGTCGTGTCCATACAGGCGAATGCCTGGTGCCAAGTTACTGTTGAATGTGTACGAGATGCAGCTCCCGGTTGTTGCACAAGGAAAATGAATCTGGTGTTCAGGCCAAGAATGTCCTCCATAAGGTATTTCTGCAGATCAGTCTGGCACACAAACGGTAGACTACGCCTGGCAAACTCACGCTTCTCTCGCGAATTCGATGGATACTGGCCTTCGCTGGATTCGCATTTTGCCTCGATGCAGACACAGCGGTCACGTGCTGTGTGTATCCAGACAGGAACAAACTATGCTTACCAACAAGCCCGGTCTTTGCACACATTTCTGCACACACGAGCTCTGTAAGTCGTTGTCATACGACCGCATATATGGTCATACTGTGACGATGGAGCAAGCCGGATTGAGATCAGTACCGCATACTTTGTGACGGTGATTTACGATTTGGAACGACCTGAGCGCTTTTCGAAGCCCGGCCTCTCCGCCATTTTTGCGCCTCGATTTGAGATCAACGCGGCCCGGTAGGAAGTGTCCTCCGGGCCGTTTGCACACATTTTGCACCATCGGGTTTGCCCGTCGCGCGCCGCCGAGACGGAGCCAGGCCCGAAACCGACCCTCGTTCCTGATCGTCTAGTAGAATGGTAGTCCTGGCCTTGTGAGGAAGTAATGACAGTAACACGTCGGTTCTCGATCATCGCGGTTCTTGTGTTGACCGTCGGCGGCGCCGTTGCGGCCGCCGTCGTCCGGCCTTTCGAGGACGCCAACTGGTCCACTGCGGCCAACGTCATCGACACACAGGTGAACGCGGCGCTGGCCAAGCAGGGCGTCAGCATGCGCAATTCGTGCTCGGACGCGGTGTTCATCAGGCGGGTGTATCTCGACGCGATCGGCACCCTTCCTCTCCCGCGCGATGTGGACGCGTTTCTCCGGGACACGAATCCCAACAAGCGAGCCAGACTCGTCGACGAACTGCTCGACAGGGACGAGTTCGCCGACTACTGGTCGATGAAGTGGTGCGACGTGCTGCGGGTCAAATCCGAGTATCCCATCAACCTCTGGCCCAACGCGGTGCAGGCCTATCACCACTGGATCCACGAGGCGATCCGGAATAACATGCCCTACGACAAGTTCGCCCGGGAGTTGTTGACCTCCAGCGGCAGCAACTTCCGCGTGCCGCCGGTCAACTTCTATCGTGCCGTTCAGGGCCGCGACGCGATCTCGCTCGCAAAGGCCGCAGCGCTGACGTTCATGGGCGAGCGCATGGACAAGTGGCCCAAGGCCCGGCAGGACGGTATGGCCGCGTTCTTCTCCAAGGTCGCCTACAAGAAGACTGAGGAGTGGAAAGAGGAGATCGTGTTGGTGAATCCCGACGCCAACAAGCCGGTCAAGGCCGCGTTTCCCGACGGCGCCAGCGTGACCATCCCAGCAGACTCCGACCCTCGGCTGGCGTTCGCCGACTGGCTCATCTCACCCCGCAACAAGTGGTTCGCGCGCAACGTCGTCAACCGCATCTGGGCGTGGACGATGGGCCGCGGGATCATCAACGAGCCCGACGACATCCGGCCGGACAACCCGCCCGCCAGTCCCGAGACTCTTGCGTGCCTTGAAAAGGAGCTCATCGACTCGAAGTATGATCTCAAGCACATCTACAAGCTGATCTTCAACTCCCGCACCTATCAGCAATCCTCGATCCCGCACGACGACACCGAAAACCCGAAGGTCGCGTTCGCGCACTACGCCGTGCGGCAGCTCGACGCCGAAGTGCTGATCGACGCCCTTTGCTGGTTGGGTGGCGAGGGCGAGAGCTACTCCAGCCCGATCCCCGAGCCCTACACGTTCATTCCAAAGGAGCAGCGCACCATCGCGCTCGCGGACGCCAGCATCACCAGCTCATTTCTGACCACTTTCGGCCGGCCGTCACGTGACACCGGTCTTGTTTCCGAGCGCAGCAACCAGCCGACCGACACCCAGCGAATGTACATGCTCAACTCGAGCGATGTCCAGAAGCGGATCGAGCGCAGCCCGCGCCTGCAGATGGTTGGCAATGCCGCCCGCAGAAGTCCTGCAAACGGCGTGCGAATGATCTATCTCACGATACTCTCTCGCTACCCGACTAGAGATGAGGAAGCGGTCGCGGCGCAGTATCTCCAGTCGGGCGGACTCACGCCCAAGCAGGCGGCGGCCGATCTCGCGTGGGCGCTCATCAACAGCAAGGAATTTCTCTGCCGGCACTAGCCAACAGGAGTGCAAGCCATGAACTTAAAATCCACTTCAGCCATCGCGCACCGCATCCTGTTGCTGGTCGCGGCGCTCGTGCTGGTCGCGTTCTGCGCCTCGGCGGCGCAGGCCCAGGCCAAACCGCCTGCAAAGGCTGTCATTCAGATATGGATGTGGGGCGGACCCTCTCACCTCGACACCTTCGACCCCAAGCCAAACGCGGGTTACGACTACTGCGGTTCGCTGGACAAGACCATACCCACCAACGTTCCCGGAATCGAAATCAACGCTTCTCTGCCTCTTCTCGCGCAGCAGGCCGACAAGTACGCCATCATTCGAAGCATGACCCACGGCAGCAACGCCCACGAGACCGCCGCCTACATGATGCAGACCGGCCACACGCCCTCCGTCGGGCTCGTGTATCCCAGCGTCGGCGCGATAGTCTCGCTGTTCAAGGGCTACGATCGCGGTTACAAGGGGCAGATTCCCCCCTACGTCGTGCTCACCGAATCGCAGGGCCGGTTCGCGGAAGAAGGGTTCCTCGGACCGAAATACAAGCCGTTCGTGACCGGCGGCGACCCGAGCCAGAAGACATTTGAGGTCGAGGGCATCGTAGCGGCGGGAATGACCGACCAGCGCCAGCGCGACCGCCGAGATCTGCTGCATTCGCTGGACACGCTCGGCAAGGCCATGCCGGACACCCCGGTTTTCCAGACACTCGACAAGTGCGAGGGCAAGGCATACGACATGATCCTCGGGGACGCCCGCAAGGTGTTCGACCTCTCGCAGGAGTCCGACTCCACCCGCGACAAATACGGTCGCAACTGGTTCGGTCAGGCCTGCCTTGTCGCGCGCAGGCTTGTCGAGCAGGGCGTTCCCTACGTCACCATCAACTACAAGGGCTGGGACACCCACAAACAGCACTTCCAGATAATGGGCCGTAAGCTGCCCGAGATGGATCAGGGAATGTCTGCTCTATTGCAGGACCTCTCGGACCGCAAGCTGCTGGACAGCACGATCGTCTGGTGGGGCGGCGAGTTTGGTCGAACTCCCAAGGTCCTGTGGGAAGCCCCGTGGAACGGCGGCCGGGGGCACTTCGGGAATTGCTTCTCCGTCGTGCTTGCGGGAGGCGGCTTCCAGGGTGGCAAGGTCGTAGGCGCATCGGATGCCACCGGCGAGAACGTTGCCGAGCGGCCTGTCTACCCGCAGGATCTGATCGGCAGCATCCTGGAGCGAATGGGAATCGACCCGGACGGTCCTCTGCCGAACGACCGCGGACTGAACCTGAAGGTGATGCCGTCCGACAAGACCGGCCCCGGCCAGGGCAGGCTCAAGGAGACAATGCAGCAATGATACGCAAGGCAATGCTCACGTTGGCAGGTGTGGCAGCTCTTGCCGCGGCGTCGTGGGGCGCGGGCTACGATCCCTACATCGGCTACGTGTATCCCGCGGGAGGGCAGCAGGGTACGACATTTCGCGTAACCGTCGCCGGCCAGCGGCTGCGCGGCGCGAGGGAGGTCTACGTCACGGGCAAGGGCGTCAGCGCTACCGTCGTTGGCTATCAGGGCCCTGGCGGTCCGCTCAACCAACTCCAGCAAGAAGAACTCAAGCGCAGGCTCCTCGAGATCCGCGACACGAAGTTCAGCGGGCCTGGCGGCAAGGCGCGGGCTGCAGCGCGCGGGACAAAGGCCGGCAAAGACCAGGCAGCAAAGCCCGAGAATTCGCAGCAGGTCGATCTGCCGGACTTGCCCGATCTGCGCAATCTCGATCAGAAGACACCGGCCCAGCTCAAGATAATCGCGGACAAATACGTGAACCCGCAGAAGCGGCCCAAGCCGCCGATTGCCGAGCTCGTAACACTGGAGGTCACGGTTGACCCAGGCGCCGCGCCGGGCGACCGCGAGTTGCGCGTGCGCGGCGCGACGGGGCTCTCCAACCCTGTGGTATTTCAGATCGGCTCCATCCCCGAGACTCGCGAGCCCGGAAAATACGACGACGATTTCGGCCATCCCGCAGTCACGAAGCCGCCGATAGTGCTCAACGGGCAGATACTGCCGGGCGAGGTCGACCGCTACCCGATTCAGCTCAAGGCCGGGCAGAAGCTGGTCGTGGCCGCGCAGGCGAGAAAGCTGATCCCGTATCTCGCGGATGCCGTGCCGGGGTGGTTCCAGGCCGTCGTGGACATCCACGATCCCGACGGCAAGGAGATCGCCTTCGACGACGATTGCGGCTTCGATCCCGACCCCGCACTCACGTTCACCGTCCCGCGCGACGGCCAATACACGCTCGAAATCCGCGATTCGATCTACCGCGGGCGCGAGGACTTCGTCTACAGGGTGGACGTCGCCGACCAATCCCTCGCAAGCACGTTCTTTCCGATGGGCTGCAGAGGCGGAGTGCCCATAGCCGGCGCACGCACCGATCATGAGGCGCTTGCCAAGATGGCGCGGGAGCACTTCGGTGGCGCGCTGCCCACATCGTCCGAAAGGGAGCCAAACGAAACGGGCCAGACTGCCGTGCAGGTCACACTCCCCCGTGTTATCAGCGGCGCCATATCCAAGCCGGGCGACAAAGACGTATTTGCCTTCGACGGCCGCGCCGGCGATCAGATCGTCGCGGAGGTATTCGCCCGCCGGATGGGATCTCCGCTCGACTCGCTCGTGCGGCTGATCGATACGACGGGCAAGGTGGTGGCGTCCAACGACGATTGCCCCGATAAGGAGTGCGGCCTGCTCACGAATCAGTCGGACTCATGCCTGTCGGCCAAGCTGCCCGCAACCGGCCGTTACTTCGTGCAGGTCACCGACGCAGAGCGGCACGGCGGCCCGGACTATGACTACTTTCTCAGGATAAGCCCTCCCCAGCCGGACTTCGCGCTGCGCGTCACGCCGTCTTCGCTCAACGTTCCCGCCGGACGCGCCGTAACGGCCACCGTCTACGTCCTGCGCAAAGATGGTTGGGACGGCGATATCGACATATCTCTTGCAAACGCGCCGTCCGGCCTCAAGCTCAGCGGCGCGCGGATCCCCAAGGGACGCGATCACGTTCGCATGACCATTCAGGTACCGCGCGGTCGCGCCGGCGAGCCGACGGCTATCCAGTTTCAGGGACGCGCCCAGATCGCAGGCAAGACAGTCACGCGTACCGCCGTGCCCGCCGACAACATGATGCAGGCGTTCGCGTACCAGCACTTGGTGCCGGCGGACCGGACGATGCTCACGGTAACGGCGGGCGGGCTGATCTCTCCGAGCCTGGACATGGCCGGCAGCGACCGTCTCGTGATACCGGCAGGCGGTTCCGCCAAGGTGGCGTTCTCGACGAACTCCCTAATGCCCGGCGCCAAGCTTCGGCTTCAGCTCAGCGATCCGCCGCCCGGCGTCACACTCGGGCGTGTAGAGATGGGGCCGCGCAGGGTCACTCTCACGATCAACGCGGATGACAAACACGTCGGCTATGCCGATAATCTAATAGTCGAAGCCCTTGCGGAGATGAATGCAAAGGGTAAGCAGGGCCCTCAGGCCCAGAAACAGAGTGTTTCAGCGGGTGTTCTTCCGGCGATCCCGTTCGAGATTGTGAAGCGGTGATTTATGATCCAGGCGCAAACGTCTGTTGCCCATAGCTCCATCGACTGCGGCGCCATTCCCGTGGCCGGCAGCGTCGCGCGTTTCCAGGGGGCAAGCGGGGTCGAGGAATACCACCTGATGATTCGCCCCACCCGGTCCGAGAGCGCCGCCGCCCAGTTGGAGTGGCTGTCTCAGGCCTACGGTCGCGCGATCGACTCACTTGGACTCAGCCGCGATCGGTGCGTCTTCCGCCGCTTCTTCTGCAGCGACCTGACGAATCAGGCCGAGGTCCTCGAAGAATTCCAATTCTCACGGATGCACGACCCCGACGATTCTTGCGCTATCTCGCTCGTCTGCCAGCCCCCGGCTCCGCCGGCGAAGGTCGCCCTCTGGGCCTATCTCGTGAACGATCCCGCGAGTGCACCCGATAAGTGCGCCGACGGCTCGACGTTCGCGCTGAACCGTGGTGATCTCGCCCATCTCTGGACCACCGGCGTTACCTGCGCGACCGCCGATACGCCTTACGGCCAGACAGCCGGCATCTTCAGAGACTACGAAGGCCACCTCAGCGCGAACGCGATGCGCCTCGCGGACCATGTGATCCGCACGTGGTTCTTCGTGCGGGACGTGGACGCCAACTACCACGGCTTGGTCGAGGCTCGCAGGGATATTTTCGCCGAGCGGGGTCTCACTCCGGATACGCACTTCATCGCCAGCACCGGCATCGAGGGCGCATCCGCCGATATTGCTGCAGCGGTTACGATGGATGCCTATGCGATATCCGGCGTGCGTCCCGAGCAGATCGAGTTCCTGACGGCCCCCGAACATCTGAGCCCGACTTACATATATGGCGTGACATTCGAGCGCGGGGTCTCCGTTGCCTATCACGATCGCAAGCACGTGCTGATATCGGGCACCGCCAGTATCGATAGCGAAGGTCGGATCGTGCATCCCGGCGATATGACACGCCAGCTCGACCATACTATCGGTAACGTGGACGCGCTGCTGCGATCGGCAGGCGCCGGTCTTGCGGACGTGTGCTCCTTCATCGTCTACGTGCGCGACCCGAGCGACATCGACTCCGCCGGCCGGGCCATGCGCGAGCGCTTCGGCGAAACGCCATTCCAGGTCGTCCTCGCGCCGGTATGCCGTCCGGGCTGGCTCGTCGAGATCGAGTGCATGGCAATCGTTCCGGTCACTAACCCAGCGCTTCCGGCGTTCTGACTTTGTCGTTCCCAAGCGCAGCTATGGTATACTTGAGTCAGGTGATTGCTGCTTGAAGCTCCGAGTTTGTCTCATACTGCCGGTAATACTGGGCATGGCCGCCACGTCGACGATGGCGCTGACACCGGTCAGCGCCAAGCAGTACCTGGCAATGCGCGGGAGCATGGCCACTCAACTGCCGCTCGCCACGCTGAAGTCGGACCCGGGCTCATACATCGGCAAGGTGTTCGAGCTTCGCGGTGTCATGACGGGGTCTCTGAAAAGCGCACAGAACTCCAACTGCAACATTATCCTGAGCACCGCCGATCTCACCTCGTATACCGTCGTTACCGACAGCCCCCCGTGCGACAGCGGCATCAGGCTGGCGTGCCTGGTCAAGATCGGCCCGAGATCCACCGTCTCCCTGTGCGACCTCGAACTCGTCGCGAGCACTTTTCTTATCGACCTCGAACGAATCGAGACACCCGCCAAGCCCGTCACAGCCACCGTCAAGCCGGCCGCGAAGACCGAGCCGGCGAGAGGCACAACCACGCGCGGAACTGCCCGTACCGTAACCACGGAGGAGTATGTCGCGGCATATCGCAAGGCCGTGAAGAGGTTCAATCCCAGACTCAGCGAGACCCAGGCGGACACCATTGCCCGCAGCGTTATCGGGTTCGGTCTGCGCTACAAAGTCGATCCGCGGCTGGTGTGCGCGGTCATTCTCGCTGAATCCCATTTCCGCATCGGCGCGACCTCCAGCGCGGGCGCGCAGGGCTTGGGCCAGCTCATGCCCAGCACGGCCGCGGGGCTGGGCGTGGACGACGCCTACGACCCCGTCCAGAATATCTACGGTTCGGTGCGCTATGTGCGGGGTATGCTCGACAGGATGTGCGGGAGCAAGGAATGGAACGAGCTGACCTGGTATGACCTTGCGCTGGCTCTGGCAGCATACAACGCCGGCCCAAACGCGGTCAAGAGGCACGGCGGCGTTCCTCCCTACAAAGAAACCCAGAATTATGTGAAGCGCGTTACGTCTATCTATAAGCAGTTGTGCGGAGTCAAGTAGCCGGCGACGATGCTTCCGGCCAATACGCTCTGCTGGAGGAGCTTATGAGAATCTGGATTGCCGTAGTTGCGTTGGCGCTGCTCGTCGGCGCGTCTGTTGTCGCCCAGGACAAGCCCGCGATGGACATTGCCATCTACCCTGGCGGTGAGGCCACCATGGAGATCGATCTCTCCCAGGACGATCTCCTGCCCACACTGCAGGCCATGCTGCCGATGATCAAGATGGGCGGCCCCGAGGGCTCCATCAACACCGACGACATCGCCGCGGCGCTCAAGGACGTCAAGCGCATAGAATTCCTGCAGCTTGACATAGCCAAGAACCCCACTGATGCGCAGGTTGCGGACTTCTATTCCAAGAACCTGCCCGCCGGGCAGTGGAATCGAGTGTTCTGGCAGAAGTCGCCGCAGGGCACGATGGCGCTCTACGTGCAGGGCGCCGGCGAGAAGCTCTACGGCTTCCGTGTTTCCCAGGAGACGTCGGACTCCAAGCCGTTCAAGCGCGTCATGATCCTTAAGACCGACGGCAAAATCGACTACGCCAAGCTCCTCGGCATCGCCGCGAAGGTCTTTATGAAGTGAAGCATAACCCCCTCCACCGTGGAGGGGGAATCGATGCGTGCTCCCTCCCCGCTGCGGGGAGGGCTGGGGAGGGGTCGGGGCAGCCTATGGCAGACCAGCATGATGGCAATTTGGACGGACAGCCCGGACTGATCAGAAATCAGAACGTCTCCGCTGAGAAGCTGTCCTTTGCGCGTTCGCTTAGGCACGAGATGTCGCCCGTCGAACGGCGGCTGTGGCTGAAGCTACGCAGCAGACAGATATGTGGGGCGAAGTTTCGTCGGCAGCAGATCGTCGGCCCGTATATCGCTGACTTCTACTGCTCTCAGGCTATGCTCACAGTAGAGGTAGACGGCGACACGCACAACGCGCAGTACGATGCGGCGCGGGATAGGTACTTCGCTCAGCAGGGGATCCAGGTCTTGCGGTTTACGAATGCCGAGGTCTTGCGCAACATAGATGGCGTCATTTACATGATAGCCGAAGCGCTATCGACAAGGTCGTGAAATGCGGGGGTACGTTGTCGCGCCGCCAGGGACCTCCCCCTAACCCCCTCCACAGTGGAGAGGGAATCAATGCGTGCTCCCTCCCCGCTGCGGGGAGGGCTGGGGAGGGGTCGAGCTCAACTATGCGAAGAGGTAGTTACCAGCTTCTGATCCGGCTCGACCGCAACGAAACCATCCCCGTGGGCAAACTCGGAGCATTCGAGTTTCCCGCGGGGTTCTATGTGTACACGGGCAGCGCGATGAAGGGCCTCGACGCTCGCGTCGCCCGCCACCTGTCCAAGACCAAGCGATTCCACTGGCACATCGATTTTCTACTTGAGCGAAGCGTGATTATCCGCTATGCTATAGAGGAGAGTTCGATCAGGCGGGAGTGCGAAATAAACGCCGCCACGCTTGCGCTGCCCGGGGCGCGCGTGGTTGCCGAGGGATTCGGGTCGAGCGACTGCCGGTGCCGTACGCATCTGGTCCATTTCGAGACAGAGCCTGAACTTGGGCTGGAAGGTTGGAATGCTGGGAACACACACGGACGACAGCCCCTATAAGGTCACTCTGCCGGTCTTCGAGGGGCCGCTCGATCTCCTCCTGCACCTCATCCGCTCCAACGAAATCGATATCTACGATATCCCTATCGCGAAGGTAACCGAGCAGTATCTGGCGTATTTATCACTGATGGAGTCGCTCGACCTTGAAGTTGCGGGCGAGTGGCTCGTGATGGCGGCAACGCTCCTGGAGATCAAGAGCCGGATGCTGCTGCCGGAGGATCCGACCGAAGAGCCGGAAGAGCAAAAGACCGATCCCAGGCTGGAACTTGTCGAGCGGCTGATCGAATACGAGAAGTTCAAGGGCGCGGCGGAGGTGTTCCGGGAGCGAGAGGCCGAGCGCTCGAGGATGTTCACGAGGGGCGCGGTGGAGCTGGAGTTCGACCTCCGGCCCAAGTTCGACCTAACAGACATCACAGCGGTTGATCTTCTCGCCGCACTGCAAAAGATCCTGCTCGACACCGATGAAGAAGAGCCGGTCACCAGCATTCAACGCCGCAAAGTCAGCGTTCGAATGCGAATGCGCGAAGTCTGGCGCAAGATCAGCGATGCAACCAGCCAGGTCGCGTTCGAGGACCTGTTCGACGATGTGATGACCCGGGTTGACGTGGTGATCACGTTCCTTGCGCTGCTGGAACTCCTCAAACAGCGCAGAGTCAAGGTGAAGCAGACGAAGGCCTTCGGGCCCATTCATATAGTCCCCACCGCTGACGCCGAATAGCGGCAGCGTATCGAGGGTGGAGCAGAATGGAAGCTAAAGACACAGCATTGGACGCTCAGGACCTGGAGGTTTGCGAAGTAGTGTCCGTGGAACCCGTCGCCGAGGCTTCAGTGAAAACGCTGGCCGAGGCGGTTCCCGGAGTCGCCGTTGCAGTTGATACTGGTGTTGGCGCGGGATCTGAAATCTCGCCCCAACAGGACTACCCGCCGCACGAGGAAGTCCCTCCACACCGCAACGGCAAGCTCAAGCACGTCATAGAGTGCATGCTCTTCGTGTCCAGCGAGCCGCTCACCGCGGGCCAGATCGCCCAGACGCTCGATCTCGAAACCGGCCGCGTCGAAGACGCACTGGCGGCGTTGGAAGATGACCTCGACTGCGGCCACGGCCTGCAACTCATGCGGGTCGCGGGCGCGTATCAGATATGCACCCGCCCCGAGTTCGGCAACTACTGCGAGATGATCCTGCAGCCGTCCAAGAAGAAGCTGTCGAAGGCCGCGCTGGAAACGCTTGCCGTGGTGGCCTATCGCCAGCCCTGCACGATGCCCGAGATCGAGGCCGTGCGTGGGGTCAGCGTGGACGGGGTAATCAAGACATTGACGGAGCGCGGGCTGGTCAAGGAGGCGGGCCGTAAGCAGGCCCCAGGTAGGCCGATACTCTACGCAACCACCGAGGAGTTCCTCGAGTACTTCGGCCTCAACAACATCTCCGAACTGCCCGACATCGATATGCTGGCCGTCGAGGAAGTCAAGGCACTGGAAGCCGAACGCGACCAGCACCTGGCGGGTGCGGGGCCTCAGGCCTCCAGCGAGGAGAGCGAGCCGGCCGAGCCGGCCGCCGTATAGCAGGCGTTCGTATTCGACCGACGAAATACTCGTCCGGGGCGTCTCTGCCCTCTCTGATACTATGCTGGACTCACGATTGCGCCGCCTCATTTCGGCGGCGTTCATCTTCATAACACTCTCAACGGCCGCAGTGGCTGCGCCGAAGGCGCCCAAGGCCGCGAATGCTCCCGTGCCTGGCGGGTTACCGGTGGTGCAGGGCGCGAGCGCGGTTCTGATGGACCTCGACACCGGCGCCGTGCTGTATTCCAAGAACGCGCACGCCCGGCTGCCCAACGCCAGCACCACGAAGATCATGACCGCGATCCTCATCATCGAGCACTGCAAGATGACGGATCACGTCAAGGCCTCCAAGAAGGCCTCCGAGACGCCCTATACGTCTCTTCACCTCAAGCCCGGCGAGACCATCACGGTCGAGGATTTGCTCAAGGGCATGCTCATTCGCTCGGCGAACGACGCCGCCGTCGCCGCCGCCGAACATATCGCGGGCAGCACCGACAAGTTCGCCGATATGATGAACCGCAAGGCACGCGAACTCGGCTGCATCGACACGCACTTCGTTACGCCCAACGGCCTCTACGATCCGGCACACTACTCCAGCGCCTACGACCTCTGCCTGATGGCCAGATACGCGCTGCAGTATCGCGTCTTCAACGATGCCGTCTGCACTCGCAAATACTACCTCAATAGCCGCAGCATGAACAAGGAGGACTTGTGCGTGTTCTCGCACAGCCGGTTCCTGCGCGACTACCCGGGCGCGGACGGAGTCAAGTCCGGTTACACGCGCGAGGCCAGGAAGTGCTACGTGGGCAGCGCGACAAGAAACGGCTGGCGGTTGGTCTCGGCAGTGCTCGGCAGCTCCGACGCGAACGCGGACACCGCTGCGCTCATGAACTACGGCTTCGCGAGGTTCGAGCCACGGACCGTACTTCAGGCACGCGAGAAGTGCGCGGATGCGCCCGTGAAGGGCGGATGGAGAGCAACAGTCTCCGCGTGCGTCGCAAATGAGCTCAAAGTCCCGGTTCCCAAGTCCGGAGGCACGGTTACGACTCAGCCGTTGTTCTCGCGCGTCGAGGCGCCGATTGCCAAGGGCGACAAGGTTGGCAAGCTGAAGGCCCTCGTGAACGGTAAGCAAGTCGCGATGGTTGACCTCATTGCAGCGGACGATCTGAGCATCAGCTTCGGCCGGAGGGCCTGGGCTGTGACAAAGGGGTGCGGCATAGTCGTGGCGTGCCTGATGGGTGGCATATATGGAACAGCGATTGCAAAAGGTACTCGCCGCCGCAGGCGTAGGGTCACGTCGTCACTGCGAATCGATAATCGCCGCCGGTAGGGTCGCGGTGAACGGCGTAGTCATAGCGGAGCTTGGCGCCAAAGCCGACCCGGACACGGACAAGATCACCGTAGACGGCAGACCCATTTCCGCCGAGGCCAAGGTCTATATCCTGCTCAACAAGCCGGTCGGCTACACGTCCACGCGCTCCGACCCCCACGCCAAGCGAACCGTGATTGATCTGGTGCCGGAAGAGAACGCGTTCCTGTATCCGGTCGGTCGGCTAGACGTGGACACGGCGGGGTTGTTGATCCTGACCAACGATGGCGAGTTCGCGAACCTGCTCACGCACCCCTCGCACGAGATCGACAAGACGTATCTCGCGGTCGTGTCGGGCCGGGTTCAAGCGCGCACACTCGACCGGCTGGGTAGGGGCGTGCAACTCGAGGACGGCGAGACGGCTCCCGCGCTCGCGAGGCTCGTCGCCTATTCGCGCGACGCGGACACGAGCACGGTGGAGATCATAATCCACGAGGGACGCAAGCGGCAGGTGCGGCGGATGTTCGAGGTCATGGGGCACACCGTCCAGAAGCTGACCCGCACCCGCATCGGCGCGCTCGACCTCCGCGGCCTCTCCGAGGGCCACCACCGCCGTCTCACCCCAAAAGAAGTGGCCGAGCTTCGCAAGCAGGCGCGTGGAAGCAGGCAGCGAGAAGAAACAATCGCGAAAGGAAGAAAATCAGAAAGGTAGAAAAGGGAAGATGGGTCGGCTGTCGCGGAACAGGCTGTTGCCCGCCCGTTCGATAAGTCATTTCGTGCTTTCGCCCTTTCGTGTTTTCTGATTATCTCCCTTCTTCTGGCTTTCTGACTTTCGCGGTTTCGCGTCAAAAAAGAGGTTGCGTTGAGAAACAGACTCTGGATTCTGCTCTGCACACTGCTCCTGGCAAGCCCAAGTTGGGCAGCTTATCCCATGCGCGTCAAGGACGCTCGCGGCAAGGACATCCTCATCAAGGCCAAGCCGATGCGGATCGTATCGATAGCCCCGAGCAACACCGAAATCCTCTACGCCCTTGGCCTTGCGGACCGCGTTGTGGGCGTCACGCGCTACTGCGATTACCCCGCCGAGGCGAAATCCAAGCCCAAGGTCGGGGATATGAACGCAAACGCGGAGGCGATCGTCGCGCTCAAGCCCGATCTCGTGCTCGCGCACGCCAAGCTCAACTCCGCGGCGATCACCCGCCTGGAGAAGCTCGGGCTGACGGTCTTCTCCATCGATCCGAGGACTCTGGAAGACGTCGCGCGCGACATCCGCACCATCGGCAAGATCACCGCGCGCCCGAAGACGGCCGACAAAGTGGCCAGGTCCATCGAGACCGCGATCAGCGAGGTGAAGAAGGAGCGCGCAGGCAAACCTTCCCGCAGAGTGCTGGTCGTGATTCAATCCAACCCTCTGTGGGTCGCGGGACCGAGAACGTTTGTGGACGAGATGCTGACGATAGCCAATGCCGCCAACGTTTCGCACGACGCCTCTCCCGGCTTCGTCACGTTCTCCCGCGAGCTCGCCATCTCCCGGAACCCCGACATCATCATCACGGGCCAGAGGTCCGACATCGACTTCTTCACCAAAAGCCCCGAGTGGCGCGGCGTGAACGCGGTCCGCAACAAGCGCATCTACGTCATCGACAGCGACCTCCTGTTCCGCGCCGGTCCAAGGCTGGCAGAGGGCTTGAGGGAGTTGGCTTCGAAGATCAAGTAGGCTGAATGCATGTAATCGCGTTGCGGTATCATGTAATCATAGGAGGCCGGGCATGGTGCGCACACAGATACAGCTGACCGATGAGCAGGTTCGCAGACTGAAGGCGACGGCCGCACGGGATGGTATATCGATCTCCGCGGTAGTGCGCCGCAGCCTGGACAGGACCCTGGACAAACCAACCACGGATGATGCTGAGATTCGCCGCAGAGCCAAGTCGGTGGCAGGATGCGTGCGCTCAGGCACCGGAGACCTATCCGCACGACACGATGACTATCTGGCGGAGGTCTATGCCGATTGAGCACATACGTTGACACGTCGGCACTCCTTGCGGTGTTTGATGCAGATGATCCACAGCACCGCGCGGCGGCGGAAACGTGGTTTGGGCTGCTGGATAGCGAGGAACGCGTGGTCGCCTCCAACTATGTAGTCGTCGAAACGGTCTCGCTCCTTCACCGGCGCTTCGGAATCCCGACAGTGAATCGATTTCTGACGGACATGCTGCCGGCCATCAATGTCGCTTGGGTCAGTGAATCGCTGCACTCAGTCGCAGTCAGTGCGCTGCTCGCGTCAGGAAAGTGTGGGCCGAGCCTGGTAGACTGCGTCAGCTTCGAGACGATGCGGCAGCTCGATATTCGCGCAGCGTTCTGCTACGACAAGCACTTCTCCGACGCCGGTTTCCACACGCTGTAGTCTCTTGTCCTGACGCCGCCCCCGAGTTCGACGAACGAATTCGAGGCCTGATCCGCAGCCTCGCTACCCGCTGGCCGCCTTCGCCACTTCCCGCCCGCGGTTGATGAAATACCACATCGTTTCGTAATCGACCTCCGGCGGCTCGGAGTGATCGGAGTGCAGGATGTAGCCTCCTCCTCCCTTCGCTACCGGCGTGATCTTCTTGGTGAGTTCGTCGTTGATGGCGTCCTTGTCGTTCGATATCAGCGTACGGACATCGATCCCCCCGTAGAACGCGATCTTGTCGCCGAAACGGCCGAACAGCGTCGGCAGGTCCATTCCTGCCTTGACTTCCATCGCCTGCAGGCAGTCCATTCCCGCCTCGATGAGCCCTGGCACGAGCGGCTCCACATAGCCACACGAGTGCACGATCACCTTACAGCCCATCGCGTGTGAGAAATCGAACAGCTTCTTGTGCCCCGGCTGCATTATCTCGGCATACATCGCCGGCGACATGAACGGCCTCTGTTTGAACCCCATGTCCTCGTAGAAGAACATTCCGTCCGGCTTGCCCTCCTCGGCGAACAGCACCTCGAGGTGCCTGATCGTCAGGTCGGCATAGACGTTGACCATATCCCGCACCCAATCGGGGTCCGTGGCCATCCCCATCAGCATGTATTCGTGTCCGCACACCGGGTGCATCTGCTCGAACGGCGCAACCCCCGCCCAACAGAAGAATCTCTGCTTCTCCGCCGCAAACGCCCGCGCACCGCGATAGCCCTCAAACGGCACCCGCCGCCTGTCCAGCTCGATCAGATACGGCCGCGCGTGCTCCTCCCAAGTCGCCCGATCCTTGACGGTGAAGTCCACGTGCTCCGGCGTCGAGTCGTGCAGCTTGTGACGCCGCAGCTTCGCGCCATTTGCGTCGAGCTGCAGGATCGTCTCGTCCGTCTCCTCGATCACCACCGGCTGGAAATCGAGCTTGGCGGCGCTGTTGAGCCAGCCTCCGGCGCACAGGTCCTGGCCGAAGTGCTCGGCCACGTTTTCTCCAGGCTGGATGTGACCCTCATTGATCCATCGCTGCACCGTCGCCCCCCACGGGCTTATCGCTATCGGCAGCATATCCACCGGCTTGCGCGCAAGCGCATTGGTCATCCGTTCTATACTCGTCATCTCCACGCTCCAGCTTCTAGCCTCTAACCTCTAGACTCACCCACGTATCCATCTTCCCCAGCGCAGCGCCGCCCGCCTCCAGCAGCGCGGTAATCTCGAGTGTCTGTTCAATTGGGAACGTCTGCTGGCCGGTTTGGAAGAACGCCAGCATCGCCTCGATAAAGCGCGGGAAGAAATCGCTCATCGTGTTGACGGCGCGCATTTGCCCTTCGCCGTAGCTGACCATGAACTGGAACGGCGCGTTCGGCACCAGGTTCACCGCGCCCCGTCGGCCGTCCGCGTAGTCGATCACCATCAGCTTGCAGGCCTCGTTGCCACACTGCATCACCCGTGTCGCCCCGGTGCCCATTATCGCGACCAGCGGCTCCACCTGATGGATTCCGTAGACGCCGAACTGCCCCGGCCCGCGCGTGGTCACGAAATCGACCCGCTTGCCCTCGACCATCTTCAGCGTCTCATCGACGGTCGAGTCGAATCGCAGCGCCGAGCTCGACATCAGCGGGGTCTTGTGTGCCTTCGCAAGCTCCACCATTCGCTTGCCTGCGGCCAGCGAGTCGGCAAACGGCTTATCGACGTAGACCGGCTTGCCGGACGCGAGCGGGAGTCGGGAGAGGTCCTCATGCCGCTCGGGGTTGTCGGGAGAAAGCACGATCAGGCAATCGCACTCCTCGACCACCTGCTCGATGGACTCCGCCTTCGCAATCCCGATATCCGCGCACCAGGCGTCGATCGGCTTCTTGCCGGCCGGGCAGGTTTCCTCCCAGGCCAAGGCGACCTCGAACTCGGTCCCCAGGGAGCTCTCGGCGATCATCCTTGGGTAGTTGTCTGCGTGCCACTCGTTTATGTAGTGGTCGATGAACCCTATCTTCTTCATTCAGTCTGCTGCCTCGCTGTCTTATTCTTGTCCCTTCTCTTGCTTCTCCCTTCCTGTCTTTCTTCCTTTCGCGATTTCCCCCCGAGCCGGGGTAACCAGCACAGCCACCAGCGAACCAAGCGCCGCGCCCTGAACGATATCCATCCAAGTCCCTCCAGCTTCGAGCGTGCTGCTAATGCGCTTCAGCACCCGGGTCCGGATCCCTGCAACGACGCGCGCGATCCCCTCTCCTGTCCCTTGGAGGCATTCCTGCCGGCCGGTTCCCACGCGTGAATCCCGCGGGACTGAGCGTGAGTTTGTTTCATCCAAAGTGGCTCGTGATGGGAGGAAAACACGGTTACTAAGGCGCATTAGTCAGTAGATGTTGCCCGGAAGGATGCCTCGGGAGGCTGTCTGACCCGAAGCAGCTCCACCGTGAGGAGGCTGTGATGACAAGATTCGCGCTGATACTGCTGCTCTGCTCGCTGGCTTGCTCGGTTCGCGCGGCGGGCAAGCTCATAGAATACGGCTGGGACTGCCCCACCACCGCCGAATATCGCGCGCGCGTCAAGGATATGGAGAAGATACCCTTCGACGGCATTGTGATAAAGGTCGCGCCCGCCGACGAGTCCAAGAGCGGCAAGGGCTCGCTCACCCGTCGTCCTTTCTCCGCACGCCGGTTCCAACCCGACGAGTACCAGCACGCAATCGACGATCTCGTGGCAGTCAAGGACAGCCGGTTCACGGACAATCTGATACAGATGGTCACCGCGGGCACCATCGATTGGTTCGATCCGCAGTGGGACTCCGTTGCATACAACGCCAAGATCATCGCCCGCATTGCCAAACTCGGCGGGTGCAGGGGCATCATGATCGATCCCGAGCAGTACGGCGGTTACTCCATGTGGGGTTATGGCCGCTTGCCTGGCAACCTCAAGGACGCGCACTCGTTCGAGGAGTATCGCGCGATGGTGCGTCAACGCGGCCGCGAGTTTATCAAAGCCATCAACTCGGAGTATCCCGGCATACTTATCCTCACGCTCTTCGGGCCGTCCTTTGCCTACATGCAATCGACCGTTAACCCGCTCTCGGACTGCGAATACGGGTTCCTGTCGCCGTTCTTCGACGGCATTTGCGAGGCCGCCGACGAGAATACTACCATCGTGGATGGGTACGAGATATCCTATCCCTACCGCATCCGCGAAGCCTTCATGCAGGGCCGCGAATATGAGCTCGTCGGCGCCAAGAGCATCTCACAGGCCCCCGACGCGTTCGCCAAGCACATGAAGTGCGGGTTCGGCGTCTGGGCGGACCACAACAGCGGTAAGCTCGGCTGGCACCCGGACGATCTGTCCAAGAACTGGTTCACCCCGGCCGGCCTGCGCGCATCGCTCAACTATGCGCTCACCACCAGCGACGGTTATGTCTGGGTCTACTGCGAGCGCTTCAGTTGGTTCAACGACACCGCCCCCAGGGGGTTCATCGACGCGCTGCGGCTGGCAAAGGACGGTCCGGGCAAGGGCTACATGCCGCCTATGGAGATCCCCAAGGCCGAGGAGCAGGGCGACTACGCGGACAGCAAGTGGCTGCGCGTCCTGAGCCAGTCGAAGGACTGCGCGGACCTCAAGCCTATCTTCGATCTGCCGTCAAGCGGCTGGAAGTTTCACACCGACCCGGCGAGGCGTGGCGAGCAAAAGGGCTGGCAGAAGCCGGGATTCGACGACTCCACGTGGCGTGATATCTCAATCGGCCGCTTCTGGGAGCAGGAGGGCGAGCTCTACGACGGCACCGGCTGGTACCGACTCAAGCTCTCCGTCCCCAAGCTCGACACCAACGGCCCGGTCTATATCGCCTTCGGGGCCGCAGACGAGATCGCGACCGTCTGGGTCAACGGCGTCAAGGTCGGCGTCCACGATCAGTGGGAATACGGCTGGAACACGCCGTTCGCGTTTGATGTCACATCAGCCCTCAAGCCCGGCGAGCCCAACACAATCGCCGTCCGCGTCTTCGACTTCCAGGGCGGCGGCGGGATATGGAAATCCGTGAAGCTTATGAGCAAATAGCTCTCAGCCGTCAGCTATCAGCTCTCAGCGATCGTTCGCTGAGGGCTGACGGCCGAAAGCTGACAGCTTCTCCGGCAGCGTATCCTTCGTTGCCTCGTAGAAGATCAGGTAGTCGGCATAGTTGTTCATGTGGTGCGCGCTGGGGCCCGTGAAAACGGGCTCCTTGCGCGCGGGATCCTTGGCATCCTTGACGATGTTGTCCATCAGCTTGCGCGTGCGCTCTATAAGGTCGGGATCGCCCAGCCGGCATGCGAGATACCAGTGCAGCCGCCCGATGAACCCGCTGGAAGCCGGGTGGAACCCACCCTCTTCCTCGAGCATATCGTACAGGTGCTCGAGTCCGCGCCTGGCGCTTTCGAGCCAATCGGCCGGGACGTTCGGGTCACGCATGGCATACTCGGTGAAGCCGTTGAACAGGTGACCGCCGTTCCAGGGTGTGCCGGGTATCGCGTTGCAGCCCATCTGCGGGCCCACGCCCGCGCCGCAGAGCCACGTCCCGTGATCGCCGAGCGCGAGGGCCACGTGGTGCGCGAACTCCCGCGCGAACTCGAAGAACTCCTCGGCTCCGGTGTAGTCCCAGAGCATCAGGAAGCCGTTCAGGGGGTCGGCGTCGCGGCCGATGCCCTGTCGCGGCCAGTTCTGCAGGTGATGTGAGATATAGTTGCGCGCCACGGCCTGCGCGGTCTCGAGCAGGTAGTAGTCGCCGGTTTCCATATAGCCGAGCACGATCCCGGAGAAGCGCTGGTAGATGAGGCTGTAGATGCGCCAGTCGGGAGCGTCGTTGTGGTAGTGGATCACGTCGCGGGAATGGTCGGTCGCGATATCGGCCATGAAATATGAGCTGCGCAGCCCGAGGTCGTAGAACCGCGCGTCAGAGTCACGGTACGCACGCCTGAACATGCTGCGGGTCTCGTTGGCGTCCATTGAGAGTTCATAGCAGCCGAGTCCGTACTGGTCCAGATAGCGGTAGATGCCGCCTGAGGTGAACTTGCCCTTGACGCTGTTACGCAGGAGGACCTCCGCGCACTGGTGGCCCAGTTCCTCGAACTCGCCGTCGGCAAGCTCGATTGGGAACGGCGCGAACTCGCAGCACTTCGCGTACCAGTCCGGAGGCGCGACGTAGCGTGCCACACCCGGCGCCGCGTCGCCGAGGCCCATGTGCCAGGTGACGCTGCGGGCGACGCCTTTGACCAGCCCGTCAGACGAACCATCGACCTCGATGTCCTTGACAGACCCGTCGGCGGGCTCGTGCCGGATCACGATGCGCGTGTCGCCAACCGGCTGCCAGGCCGAGTCACTGTCCGATCGCGAGATCGATCCGGGATGCTCCGCGCTGACGAGATCAGATGCCGCGGAGAAGTCGAACGCCACTCCGCCGCTATCCATGAAGCCGTCGGAGCCGTCCCACGTGCGCTCGGGCAGCTCGCAACCGTTGAACACGACGACCGGCGCGCCCTGCTGGTTTCCGACGTTGCCGTAGATTCGGCCGTTGATCCAGTGCCCGGTCACCTGTATAGTGCCGTTCGCGAACAGAAGCAGATAGACTGAGGCAGCGACAGTAGCGTCGGGGAACACGAGAATGTCGCTGACCTCGTTGAACTTCTCCATCGTCAGCGGGCGCTCCTCGGCGGTGTAGATGTGCCCGCCGATCCGCCATGCCTCGACAAGCGGCCCGCTCCACAGCTTCTGCGCCAGCACGTACTGCCAGAGGTGGGTGCCGAACTCGTTACGAACGCCAAGCGAGAACGCGACCTGCTTGCCGCCGAAGCGAAGTTGGACCTGTCCGGGCCGTTCGTAATAATGCCAGTAGTGGTCGTCGCGGTGTCTGGCGATGTCTCTGATCGAGGTGACGTCAACCTGCCATGGCGAGACTCCCTGTTCGGGCTCGCCGGCGGTGGGCGACAGCCGCACAGCGGGCGTTTCGCCGGACTTCTCGAAGAACACGAGCGCCCTGCGGGTTCGCTTGCGACCTCCGGGCACGCGTTCGGACCTCGGCCAGAACCCAACCGGCACGCTCTGCGAAGCGCACCCATCGACGGTGACGGCATGGTCGCAGTCGTCCGGGATCGGCATCGAGACAACGCCAAGCGGCGCGTCGGTCTCGCCTATACCGCGCAGTGTGACTGTGTGAGTATGCTTCATAATGCGTATTAGTACCTCAATGCAGCATACCATCGCAGCGATGAGCGTGTCAACGGCGGTATCGGATCATATGCCAAGCTACGGGTTGGGCAGGGGATGGCTAGGGAGCGTATCCGGCGTCTTTGGCGTCGTAGTAGTCTGAGGGCAGTTGTCCCGCTCTAAAACGCTTGATGAACTCGTCGAAGGAGTCGGCCACCTTGACCATCCTCGTCGGTATCTCGTCAGGAGGGCAATTCTCATCGGCCTCATCGTGGCTCACGAGCACGATTCTCGGCTCGTCGGCGCTGTTGCGGACGTTGAGATCAACGCAGAAGCAGTCGCCCGTCACGGTGGAGGCCACGTTGAGGTAACCCAGCGGGCAGACCACGTAGCCGGGGATGGCATCCTCGTTCTCCTGACGAATGTCGGCGATGGGATACATTCTGACTTGGTTGATCTCCTCGTACCCGTCCGTGCCGACGGCCGTGAAGTACCGAATCACCGACTCAGGATAACGCATTGACCTCAGATAGCCGATACCGCGCGGATCGGCTGAGCCACTGCTGCCGAGTAAGCGCGAGAACCAGTTTTGCCATTACCGTGACCTCCCAGTGCTTTCCATGGTGCGCCGATGGGCGCTAGTTGTTACCGTTCGGGGCGAAAAGGCGAGCGCCGAAAGATCGGTGTGTGGCTATCTTGAGCTCCCCAGAGAGGGAGTCCCGACGCATAGAGTTAGGCGGGCATCGCCTGATTGATGTACGAGACTCCGTTCTGATTCTCGATCAGCTTCACTGCGGGAGTGGCACTGAGCGTCTGAATGCTTATGTGGTGAAGGCTGAGTACAGCGTCCTGAAAGCCGTTGTCGTCTTCCAACGCAGATACCCTAAGGCCGAGCGCCCTCGCAGCAGCCAGAGAAATATGCCGTGAGTGTGAGAGCGTGAGCGAGTGGCTGCCGAGGCCCTTGACGATACTGTCAGCAGCCGCATCTGCGCGCTCCTGACCGCCGAGCATGCCGCTAACGAGCCACTCCTTGACCATCTGATCCGCCCACTTGATTATCTTCTCGCACTCGCCCTTGAGGGCGGGAGGGTACTTAGCTATTATAGCCTGCCAGAGCGGAATCAGACCGGGATCTCGCTTGATCTCCCTGGCAGCCTCGTTGAACTCCTCTATGATGCCGTGTGCTGGAATGCCGCCTATCTGCGGGTCGATTGGGCCGATGCTCGACTCCTTGCCCATGACGATCTCCTTGCACGCGCACGCGATCATGGTTCCGCCGGACATCGCGATCTGCGGCACGATTGCCCGAATGTCCGTGCCAAACATCGACCTGAGGTAATCGACGAGGGACTCCGTGGCTGCCATGTCGCCGCCGGGCGTGTGGAGAACTAGGTCAAGGCCCTTTGTGCGGTCCAGTTTGTGCACGCATGTCATGAAGCCGTTCTTGTCGGCATCATTTATGCTGAATACGGCTCCTCCCGGAACCTGCGGCTTCTGCAGCCAACCGGAGTAGTAGGTGATAACGTTACGGCCGGTGCGCTCACTCAACCTTCCGAGGTACGCCCGGCGCACTACGTCATAGGCACTGCCAATGGCGTTTACTTCGTTGAGGATGTCTCTCCAATTCGGCAACGTAAGGGCCTCCCAGCGGCGGGGCGCATGAGTTGTGCGACAGCGGGAATATGTACTGCTGCTTGGACTCGGGTTCCTTGCCTAGCTCGCGGAGCCGCAGGAATTCGGCACGGTCCTCGTCAGTCTCCAGACCAAGCGCCCTGTGCAAATCCAAGTCAGTCTGTTCCTGCTCGTGTCTGCGTGGCATGTCCTTGTCCTCCGAACTGTAGTACATCCTTTATTATGTACCACAAACCGCGTGTCATTATGCTGATAGGTCATTTATAGCTCAGGCTGGCCGATAAGTCAAGGTCTGCTGGCGTAACATGATCGTCGATGCACAGAAACAACCGGCGTGGGTGGTTGGCCGGCGTCTCATGCGGGAGCAGCGCCGAGGCATCGAAACGCGGTGACATCATTCAGCTTCCTTCGGTCTCAGTAGGCCCGTTGGTCCATCAAAGAAGGTGCTGTAGGATTCCCCGCTCATCCGCCTCGCGCGCTCTATTAGCCGGTCGTACTCGTCTCCTCGCAACGCAAGAAGGTGCCCAAGAAAGGCGTCATCGCAGCCTAACATGGCCGCCCTGAGTGATTCCGCAGAATTCCAGTCGTCGAGGTACTTGTCGATGACGGCCTCTTCCAGTTGTCTTCGGGTTAGCCTCATCTGCTCAGCCTCACGAAACACGTATGAGATGGCGTAATCCTCCACGGACGCCTCAGAAAAGAGACACGAATCTCTCTTGCCGGACTGTCGCGGACTCCGGCTGGTCCAGCCAAACACGTATCCGTGCTAGAACT
>Ga0078972_1005055_pt1 | contig 34426 bp, 29 predicted proteins | sample YelNatPaOPGAMG01_FD_67568 | JGI IMG/M metagenome (GOLD analysis project Ga0078972, IMG submission 67568) | Hot spring thermophilic microbial communities from Obsidian Pool, Yellowstone National Park, USA - OP-RAMG-01 (SPADES assembly) (version 2) | ecosystem: Environmental > Aquatic > Thermal... | reverse complement strand
ATTCAGTTTCAATATGATTATTTAAATATACAATTAAGGATATCTTTGCTAGATTAAGATTTTTTATTTCATTTAAATAGAATACTGAAATATTCATAGAATTAATATTCATAACTTTTTAACTACACAAAACCCTAATTACTAAATGTAATGTAAACTTCATCATTATTGCTAAAGAAACAAATAGAAAAACTTTATATATTCTTTTCTGATATCATAATAAAGGAAAATGAAAAAATTTAACTCTGAAGAAGAAACATCTGAAAAAAAATCAGAAAAATCAAATTTCGAAGATAACCTGAAAAAAAATTATGATAATCCAGATATTAAACTACAATCATTAAAAACTTCTGATTTGAAAGATGAAAAAGAGATGCAAAAAATAAGAGAGAAATTAGAATCTTTTAAAAATTACATCTGTTCAAATTTTAAGTTCGTTGAATGTATAGGCATAGTTCCTCCTCAAGCAGCAGAAAAATTTGACGAAGAAAACGAATTAACTCCAGAAGAAAAAAAATTAAAACCAATGCATCTAGTTGTTATTTTACCGGATGATAAAGAAAAAGAATACGATAAAATAAAAGCTCAATTAATAAAAGAAATAGTAGATACCAAACAAAATATCTGGTTGAATTTATTGCTTTTAAAAGATTTATGGAATCTTTGTTTAGATTCAAAATATGATATAGCAGAAGCAATTGGAATGTCTTTTCCTTTGTACGATAAGGGTATTTTAGGGTCCTTAAGAGTAGCACAAATACACAAATCCCTAGTTTTAAAAAAATTTGAGAAATATGTTTATTCTTATGTTATAGGAGGAAGTTTAGTAAGAGGAGAATCTACTAAAACAAGCGATATAGATACCTATGTTATAATAGATGATACGGATGTAAAAAGAATGCCAAGAATAGAGTTAAAAGAAAAATTGAGGAGCATAATTTATTCCTATATATTACAAGCATCCGAACTAGCTGATGTTAAAAATACATTAAATGTTCAAGTTTATTTATTAACCGAGTTCTGGGAAGGTGTAAAAGATGCTAATCCAATATTTTATACTTTTTTAAGAGATGGGGTTCCTCTGTATGATAGGGGCGGGTTCCTTCCATGGAAATTGTTATTGAAAATGGGAAAGATACGACCGAGTCCAGAATCCATTGATATGTTTATGTCAATGGGAGACAAAACTTCTGAAATAGTAAAAAGAAGGTTGTTAGATATAGTTATAGGAGACATCTATTGGGGAGTTATTACTCCGAGCCAAGCACTATTAATGCTTTACGGTCTTCCTCCAACAAATGTCAGAGAAACAGTTTCAGAGATGAGAAAAATTTTTGTTGAAAAAGAAAAACTTTTAGAAAAAAAATACGTTGATATATTAGAAGAAATTGCAATAAAATATTATAAAGGTTATGAACATGAAAAGATAAAAGAGGTTTCAGGCAAGGATGTTGATAGGTTGCTTAAAAATTCAGAAGATTATCTAAAGAGATTAAAAGAATTAAGAGAAGACATAGAGAAAGAAATACAAAAAAAATCTTTTAATGAAATATTCTTAAATGTTTTTAAAATACTTAAATCTCTATTCGGTGAAAAATCAGAAGAAGAATTAATAAAAGATTACGAGAGGGAAATAATAAACAAAGGAAAAGGTAATCCAAAATTCTTGCACACCCTGAATGAACTTTTAAATCTAAAAAAAGATTACAATAACAAAAAAGCACCTTCTAAGTATGCATTCGAATCTCTAAGAAAAGATTCTTTTTATTTAATTGAAAGTCTAATAGAGTATTCGCAGAGAAAGGATTTAGGTTTGATAGAAAAAATGAAAATAATCTTGAATTTTAAGAATAGGCATGCAGAGCTCTATTTAACAAATCCAAGGTTTTTAATAATAGATAACAAAATTAAAAAAATAACAGATAAAATTGAGGATTCTAACATAGAAGAATTTAACAAAATTTTGGCAGCATCAAAAGGAAAGAAATCAAAAATAGATAGCTCTTTATTAGAATTGCTTAAAAAAGAGTTAGGAGAATTCGATATATATTTAAGTTTTTAATTTGAATCTTGTTCTTAATCTTTTTCTATATCTTTATACTTTTTATTTCATTTATAATAGTTAAAATTTATAATAGTTAAATGATCTCTAGATCTTTAATTCTTTTTTAATCTATACTCTGTGATTTAATTTATCACCCTCTTTCAAAAAAAATATGCTCCATTGTTTTTTAGTTCACAGAATCTAGAATTTTTATTTAAACTAAAATATAAACTTTTCTTGTTCGGTTCATAAAACTAAAAGCTTTAAATGATCTATCATTTATCTGACTCTTTTATTTAATAAATAAACACGCTCTTTATTTTAAGTGTTTACCAGAATTCAAAAAACCAAAATTTTTAAACCCTTTATTCCAAAAATTATAGAGCAAAATGAAAGGAAAAGTTGTACAATTTAGAAGAGGAAGAAAAAGAATTCACGAAAGACATTTTATCTTAGACATCAATACTGAATCAAGAGAAGACGCACAAAAATTCATAGGAAAAAAAGTTGTTTGGACAAGTCCAAGCGGAAAGAAAATAACTGGAGTTATAACTGCGCCGCATGGTAACAAAGGACTAGTAAGAGCAATCTTTGAAAAAGGTTTACCAGGACAAGCAAGAAATACAGAAATAGAAATATATTAAAGATATTAGAAAGATTTTTAAATAATCAGCACAATAAAACTAAAATGATAGAATACGATGAAAAAAATTTTAGTATGGAAGAATTAGAAAACAATTTGCCTAATGGAAATTATTTTGTAAGATTAAAATCTCATGTTTTTCTTCCAACAGGTCCTCCGATAAAAAAAGAAAATCTGTTAGATTATATTAGAAAGAGAGGATGGGAGAACGAATCTGTTGTAATAGAAAATGGAAATCTAGAATTCATTAGACTTGAAAGAGGTGAAAGAAGTTTAGTAACTCAAGAGTATTATGATAGTAATGATAATTCTGATGATATTTTTGAGATAAAAAAATTTTATATGTAAAATGGCTAGTGTAAGAAAAGCTTCTGCATATTCTAAAAGAAAACCTGTTATTAATACTCGAAGGTCTAGGAAAACTCAGTTCAGTTTTGTTAAAATGGTACCCCAACAAAAAATTGTCAAATTTAATATGGGTGATGTAAAAGCATTTGAAAGCGGAAAATTTAATATAAAAATATCAATTTTATCAGAAGAGAATGTTCAAATTAGGGACCTTGCACTTGAATCTTCAAGACAATCTTTACACAAAGATTTGACTAACCTTTTACAAAAAAATTTTTTTTTAAGATGTGAAAAATATCCTCATAACATCTTAAGAAATAATAGAGTTTATTCAGGAGGAAGTAAAGGAGAAAGAATTCAAACAGGAATGAGTAAGAGCTTTGGAACTCCTGAAGGAAGGGCAGCTATAGTAAAAGCAGGAGAGCCTATATTCACAGCTTTTTTTTCAGGAGATTCTAATATTCCAAAGATTAGAAATTTTTTCAAAAAAATAAAAGCGAAACTTCCATGTAAAACAAAAATAATAACAGAAAAATTAAAAGAAAACACACTAACTGTTGCTTCTTAATTTTTGTTAAATAAAATTATATCTATTTTCTATTATAAATAAATTGATTAACAAAATAATTTCTACATATCATGTTTATTTATTTTCTTTTTTAATATCCCAATAAAATTTCGTGCAAAAATTCATTATTTAATTTCGAATTGATAATTTACTCTTCGAAATTAAAATCAGGCATTCCTTTTGATGATTCTGGTATTTTCAAAAATTCTCTTTTCTTTCTACCATAAAGTTTAAAGAAAAAATTACCTGGAAACAATTCTGAAGCATTTTCATAAGACAGTACAGAATCGTTGTAATATTGTCTTGCGTATGCTATTTTGTCTTCAATTGCAGATAACTCCTGCTGTAAGTTTAAAAAATTCTCATTAGCTTTTAAATTTGGATAATTTTCTGCTATTGCGAATAATCTCGATAAAGCATCTTGAAGAGCATCTCCTGCTTTAATTCTTTTCTGAATATTTGAACCTGCTTTTAATAATGCAGCTCTTGCACTTGTTACAGAATCCATTATCTTTTTTTCGTGTTTTGCATATCCTTTTACTGTTTTTACTAAAGCTGGTACTAAATCAGCTCTTTTCTTCAATTGAACATCTATCTGAGCTAAACTATTATCTATTCTGTTTTCTAATATTACAAATTTATTATAATAATAAACGAACACAAATATTATTACAACAATTATTGAGATTATTGAAATTAAAATCCAAGATATCATATTCTAAAATGCCAAAATTAGTTTATAAATTTAACTTTTTAAGGTTGTGTTACTTTAAAAAGTGATAATTCATAATTGTAACAAAATATTCTTAATAGATAATTTTCTATGCTTTATTAAGAAAAATTCTTTGAATATCTGATGATTATATTATGCCTTATATCATAACAGTTGGTTATCCTGATGAATGTCCAAAACCAACAACTAGAAAAAATGTAGAAGAAACTAGTTTTTAATTAGATTTTCCTGCACTAATTAAGGATAAAATTACAAATTGTTTAAGACAATTTTCTAATTAGTTACCAAAAGAATAAACAAATAATTGATGGAAGAATCACTTTTTTCTTAGATATAACAAAAACTAACATAAAAACATTTAAATTCGATGTTCTATTAATAAAATAATGAAGAAAGGAGGTCAAATAACAGTTTTTTTTATAATAGCTATTTTGTTAATAATTAGTACTGGAATAGTTCTTGTAGTAACAAATAAGGTCTCTATTCCTTCAATAGGAAGTTCAAGACATCTATCACCGGAATTTGAAGAAATTGAAAGTACTATGAAATCTTGTGTAAAACAGAGAGCTATTGATGCTATAAGATTAGTCGGTATACAAGGAGGTTATACCACTCTTACAAGAGACTATCTCGAAACAAATCTTACAAATGTTGCATATGGATACTATGAAGGAAAAAATACTCTCCCAAGATTAGAGGTAATTGAAAAAGAAATTTCAAATTATGTAAAGGATACTATCCCTTATTGTCTTAATCCAGAAGATTTTTCTGAATATAATATTACATTAAGCAAATCTTCTGCAGAAACCAAAATAAAAGATGGTTTAGTTGATGTAACTGGGCTAATTTCAATATCAATAAAAAAACAAGAAAGATCTTTAATTGCAGATAGAAAATATTCTTCTGAAATTCCAATAAACTTAAAAGAAATAATTAAAATTGCTGAAAAAACAATAAATAAAATTATTGAAGATCCAGAATATATTCCAGTAGGTTATCTAGCAGAAACAGATTTTTTTATAATTGTATTGCCTATAGATGAAAAAAGATATATTATAGGTATCACTCAAAATAAAACTGAAACAAATATCGAGGGTGTTCCTTATACGTTTTTATTTGCAGTTAAGAAAAAATGAAAAAAAATAATATTTTGTATATATTTGTAATAATAACTCTTTGTTTTAATTTAGTCAGTTCAGTAATTTATAAAGCTGAAAGCACATCTTATATAGTTAATCAGGCAAGTTATGATGTTGGAGAAGATGGGAAAATTGTTCTTAGATATTTAGCACCAAAAGATGGTTATGGTAGTCTATATCCAAGCGATTATAATTACTTAAAAACTACAATACCACCTTTAGTAAGTTTATCAGCCCAATATTTAAGAGAAATGGGGTATAACACTGGAAAAATCACTATAGATAAACATAGTGCTGTTATTGTAGAAGCTACAGCAGATGGAAAATCAAAAATAATCTTAAAAATTCCTTCAGGAGTGTCATTAGAAAAAAAGGATAATGATTGGGTGTTAAAAGGGAAGCCATTTCCATTAACCACAGATGAAGTTAGTTTGGAAATTGAAGGTGTAAGAATATTTGGAAAAAGAGCAGAAGGCTCTGAATCTCACCAAATAGAAGAATTTAATTTAATATTATCTAGAGATAAATCCGGGATTAGAACTATAAAAATAGATAAAAAAGCAGAGATTTCTATTGGAGAAACAAATTTTCCAGGTATAGAAAAAGCAACAATAAGATTAGATAAAGATAATAATATAATATTTGCTGATTTTATTTCAATTGTTGCAGGAAAGTATACTTTTTCTTATAAGAATATAAAATTTAATTTTAATGTTGGAGAAGGTTCACACATAATTTTTGATCCTCTTGGAGGTGTTATATCGGGTGATAAAGGTGAATTAAGTATAGAATCAACAGGTAATGAAGAGATAAGGATAAGAGCAACTAATAAATTCATACTTACATTGGATTCTTCTGGAAATTTTATGTCTTTAGAGCTTTCTAAAGGTGATAAGATTTTAGTAGGAGATAATGGTAATTTCTATACAAATAAAGAATCAATGAAAGTTTTTTTTGATGGTAGATCTTTAGAAAATTATAATGATGGAAACGCTATTTCTATATCAAAAAATATGAAAAATATTGAAATAAGAGGATTTGTTTTAGCTGACATTAGTGGTGTAAGATATGAAGGATTAGGAGAAAATACTTATACAAAATTAGAAATTGATTCAACTAAAGGCAAGCCTGATTCTTCACCAAAACCTTATTTTGATATTGTAAAAGGCGACGCATCAATAGAGAATAATAACCATAAAATATTATTAATAGGTGGTGAAGCGAAATTAAAAATAAAAAAAATAATTAGTGATGGAACTGGCGATTTTGGATTTAGTTATATAACGAAAGATGGATTTAAAATAGATGGTTTTTTATATGAAAGTTTAATAAAGGATGGTAAAAAAGGTCTATTTGAAATAATAGTTCACAAAACCGATAAAGAAAGTTTTGTTGTGACCAGGAGTTTTTCTGATATTGATAAATCATTTGAAGAAAGGACATTGTATGATTTTATTGGTGAAGAATTGAATATCCAGAAAAGAGAAGCTAATATAAGAAATGAACTAGTAATTTTAAACCAACAAATAGATGATCTTAAAAAAAAACTGGGAACAGCTACATCACCAGAATTAGACAGATTAGAGTTACAAAGAGTAATTGCAGAAAATGCTTTAGGGAAAATCCAAGGAAAAGATATTAATTTTTTTATTGATAATTTAAGAGAATATTTAAGAACTGCTAGGTCGATAGAATCAAGAACAAGTGCAGAATATATGTTAGCAGAATATCTTATACAAAAAGCTTCTACTTTTGATATAAACCATGTTTATAGTTTTAAAACAAAGGAAATTGAAAATATAAACACAAATGCACCATCTGTAAAAGTTACAACTGTTTATCTAAGAATTGATAAAAATGGAATAGTAACAGGATATTCTTTTAATGGAAGAAATTTTTATTCTCTTGACTTAAATCCAGAAAATGTTTATGGTGTTTCAGGCATTAGTCAAGAACAAGTAGATTTAATAAAAGCATTAAGAGATAATGGATGGGATACAGAAGCATATATCGAATCTAAAAAAGATAGCCTTGGTTCGTACTCTGATTTAGCATTTTCAAGCTCCCTTACTGACCTAGGCGTAGCAACAATGTCTTATGAATATAATCAAGCATCAGAACTACGCAATGAAGCAGAAAAATTATTCATTTCTTCACAAGAAAATGAAAGATTAAGACCTGCCGCATTATTAAGTATTGCAGGTTCTTATAGGGTTTTAGGAGATAATGCAAGGAGTATATCTGAATATGAAAAAATTGCTAATAGTAATTATGATGACGATGTAAAATCAGAAGCAAATAGATTAGCTGCAATGTTAGCTTTTTCAACATCTCCAAGAGAAAACGCAATTTATGCCTTAGAGAGATTATCTTCTGCAATTAGTTTAAATAAAGATAATTTTGAAGCTAGACGAAATTTAGCATTAGTTCAAGATTTAATGTTAAATGATAGATTACAATTATATAGGTTAGAACCAGGATTTTTAATGGATGATCTTAATAGAATTTTTGGAGAAGGAGGAAGATGGGAAAAAGTAAATTTAGGCATAGTTGATGTCTATCCAGGAAATTTTTTTAATTCAGTAACTGCTTGGTATTATCAACTTACTGGAAAAGGAGAAGAATATACAACTGAGCAAATTAGAAGATTAGTTGATAATGATATGAGAATATTAGCTGCTCAAACTATGAGGAGTTTAATTAGTAGTGGTATAGATATGAGTAGTTATTTTAGTGGTGATTTAACAAAGAAATATGAACTCATAGCACTTTCTCATGGTTTAGATAGGGGAGTTTCAATTACAGAAATACAACGTTATCTTGATAATGTTCCTTTTTCAAATGATCCTAAAGAGTTTAAATCACAAATGGATAGATTATATCAAAGAATAAGTATAGAAAAAGGTAGTTCAATAGCAGATTCTTATATGGCTGATGCAAGATTAATATTATCAAGGGTTGCAGCATTAGACTATGCAATAAGGAGGAACAGAGATTTATATTTGATTGCAGCTAACGGAGGAACTTTAAGTGGAATTGATATGCCTTTAGAAGGTTCTGAAAGAATTGAAGATACATTTAAAACAACAAGAGCTGGACAACCTATAACTGCAAATATATTTGAAGAATACGGATTACCTGTTCTTGATTTTGGTGTAAACTTTGTTGGTCTTTATGGAATAGGAAGATATGCATCAATGATAGGTAAAGCAACTTTAGGAAAATATTTTACAGGTATATCTAAATTTATTAATCCTGGAGAAGCACTAGCGTTAAAAACATTAGGAGCTGAATCATCAAATTTAGGAAAATTACTGATAGCTCTACCGACAGATGTTGGTGCCCAGATAGGATTAATAAACCTTGCTAGTAAAATACATCCTGGCTTAGCTACAGTTATGGAAATTATGACAGTTCTTGTTCCTGGTGGAAATTCTGCAAATGGAATAAGAATTGGGGCTTTGAAAAGTAGTGGAAAAGAAGTAGAATTTTTGATGAGTGTAGAGTCCTCAGATTTATCAAGAACAATAAAAATTTTAGAAGAAAGGGGTTTTGTAGGAAGAAGTAAAGGAGTTTTTGTAAATGCTGAAAAAAATAGTATAATTTATCTTGTAGAAGAAGGAGGAGAATTGCCAACAGAACTAATTGAAAAAGGAGCAAAAACTACAAGACTTTTTAGGATTGATGAATTAATTTCAGAAAGATCAGAAAACCTTAGAGCTATTCAAGAATACTTAGGAAAAAATAATCCTGGTACAACAATAAGCAGAACAACAGAAGCTGTAACTTCAGGTTGCTTCTTAGCAAACACTAAAATCTTAATGCAAGATGGTTCATATAAAAATATTCAGGATATTTTAGTTGGAGATAAAATAACTGCATTTGATATTTATAATAATAAACCTACAAACGCAGAAGTCACAACAACCTTTATCAGGAATGCAACAGAGTATTTAATAATTGAATATGAAATCAAAGATTAATTTCAATTATAAGATTTTTTTGATTGTATTTTTTTGTTTAATCTTATTTTTAAAATTTTCATTTGTTTATCTATTAAATGAACCAAATAAAAATTATCTCAAAGTAACCCTTGAGCATCCATTTTACATAAATGGAAACTGGATAAAAGCAAGTGATTTAAAAGTTGGAGATGAACTGACTACAGCAGATGGAAAAACTGCAAAAATAACTAAAATAACTAAAGTCAAAACCGACAAACTTCTTTCTGTATATAATTTAGAAGTAAATGATTATGAAAATTATATCACATCTAACAGAATTATTGTTCATAACAGCAATTTACCTCATCCTAATGAATTTAATTATTTTGAACTTAATTGGGGAAGATCTTCACGAAATCTTGCATTCACAACAGATGATCAAGGAAATTCTGTGAGAGTAAGCAAGGATAATATGGTAGAAAAAATAATAATAGATCATCCCCATCCGCCTCTTGAAGAAATAGTGAAAAGAGAATATGCAAGAACCCTCGGAAGTCTGCAAGAAGGTTTATCAGAAGAGGATTTAAAAAAATCCTTATTAGATTTTGATATGAGTATGAGAGAAAAATTACCTTTTTTAGGAAAACAGAATATAGATGCTGTTAGAGATAGCGGACATATGAAAAGATTATTGTATGAATATCTAAAACAATCAGAAACAGGAATTCCTAGATTAAGTACATTAGGGGAAAAAGGAATGTTAGATTGCACAGCTCAAGCATTGACAATAAGAGAATCTTTAGGGGGTAGTGCTAGCAACTGGTTATTATACAGAGATGTTACTAAAAGAGGGGAAGAGAGAGTCCATACATTTCTTGCAAAAAAATTTAAATTAAACAATGGAAATATAGTATATGGTATTATTGATCCTTCAGAATCAATTTTGTATGGTAGACCATTGGTAATTGCAGAAAAGGAATTCGAAGCAAAATATCCTTTAGTTCAATTTTCTAGAATTAAATTATAAACAATCTTAGCAATAATTTTTGCTCCTTCTTCGTCTGGATGAATTGAATCAACAAAATGAGAATCATCAATTGCAGAGCAGATATCTGCTAAAGAAATGTTATTTGATGTACAATATTCTCTTAATCTTCTATTATGATAATCTCTTTGTTTTTTGATATTTTGTAAATCTATATTAGAAAAAAAATTTCTATTAACATAGGGTATATTTAATAATACTGGTCTTTTATTTTTAGATAAAATTAATTTTATTATTCTATCTACATTATATAAAATTTTATCACTAATTTCTTTTGTTGTTTTACCATCCCTTAAACCATAACCAAAATCATTAGTGCCATACCCTAAAACAAAATATTTAGAATTTAAAAATAATTCAAGGTTTCTATTAACAAATCTTGGACCATTATCACTTATTTCTCCTGCAATTCCGCAGTCAGCAACTTTTAATCTATTCCCTAATAATTCTTGTAAAAACCTAGGATAAGTAACATAAGGTCCAGATTGTAATTTTATTCCTCTAGTATTATTCCATCCAGTTAAACTATCACCAACACAAACAACATAGACATTAACTTTTTCTCTTTGAAATTTTTCATTATTAAGATCAGCTAAATATAATGGTTCTGTCATTTTAGTCAATAACAATTTCAACTAAGTTAGGGCTATTAACCTGAAAATTAATTTTACCTTCTTTTTCATTTACTTTTAGTAATTCATAGTGTGTGTTAGGGTCAAATACAATTCCTTTTAAAAGATTAGGAACAAAAGAATAAGCTTTAACATTTTTATCTTTTAATTCAATGTCATCACAAACAAATATTTCTTTAGGAATTAAAAACCGATATTTTGTAACAACATGTTCATCATAAGTTAGATGCTCTGCACCAATAGTTGATAATCTTATTTGCAAATCACCCAAAAATCTGATCGCTTCTAGATTTTTTATTCTATTAGTCTCTCTTAATTGTCTATAAAAAGAATTAATCCTTATCCAAAACTCTAATACATCTTGGTTAGGAAGATTTCTATGCAGCTCTTCTAAATAATCATCAGGGCTTAATAGTTCTCCAGTTCTATTAACTAATAATGTAACACTATAATGATTTGTTGTATTATTCATAAGCTTTAAGCAACCAACCTCATAATTCTCTAAAAAGATTTGTTTTGGGCTAACTATTTTAAAATGCCTTTCTCTAAATTGTTTTATACTCTCTTCAGCAACTCTATATTCATTTTCTTTCATTTTCATATTTTTAATACTATCTTGTTATTTTTAAACCTTTCTATATGTAACTACTATTCAGTAACTTAATATTAGAATTTTCAAGCCCTATAAAAGATTCTTTGCAAGTGTGAATGACTGCTAATTTCTTTGACTAAATAATTTTGCTTATCTTTTAATAGTTAATTAGAAGTTTTATATTTTTTATTTATCTTTAGCAATTTATTTTATTCTTCATTAGTGCAAGAAAACTCTAAAAACTAGATTTAAATATTAATTTCATATTTAATTGATATGAAAAAAAGAAGCGTATTAATAATCTCAATATTAGTTTTATTAACAATTTTAATTGTAGTTTCTCAGGTTTATTTATCTAATGTTAATAAAAATTATCTCAAAGTAACCCTTGAACATCCATTTTACATAAATGGAAACTGGATAAAAGCAAGTGATTTAAAAGTTGGAGATGAACTGACTACAGCAGATGGAAAAAAAGCTCTAATCAAAAATATTAAACAAGTTAATAAGCCAGCGATTGTTTTCAATCTAAATGTAAATTATCCAAATAATTATTTTGTTGAAGGAATTTTAGTTCATAATAAACCTGTTAGACATTATACAGATACATTAATAGATAGTTCTAGAAGTGAATATTCTATTAGAAGATTAGATGGAGAAAAATTAAGAACAGCCTATGGTTCAAATAAAGTTACAAGAGAAAACATAGCAAAACTATTTTCAAATGAATATATGCCTGGTCAAAGAGGAGCTAAAGCAGTTGTTTTTTATGATATGGATGGAATTGCTCATGTTAGAATTTGGTCAACAGGTGAAGGAAAAATAGGTAATGGGATTCATCATAGAGATGCAATAGCAACATTAATTGATGAAGAAGCAGATGGTTTAATGAAAAGGGCTCTTGACTTAGATAGTGAAGAATTACTTGAATTAGCAGAAAAAAGGAAAAGAATAGCAAGAGATTTATCTACAGATAGAAGACAAATGGTTTATCCATCAGACATTTTAGAAAATTCACAAGGATTTCAATTGATATTAGGAAGTGATGGAAGAGTTAAATATTTTGATGTTGATTCAAGTATAACAGCATCTCAAATTAGTAGGGGTGAAATGATATCAGCGGCAAAATTAAGCGAAATGATAACTGAGTTACATAATTCAATTACTCCGGAATTAAGGGGTTATAAGATAGTTAGAATTAGAGGTTTAGGAAAAATGAAATTAGATGGAGAACTTAAATTACCTGACGGTTTAAGGGCTGTAGAGCTCCTGGACTAAAAGATAAATTTTCTAAATCTAAAATACCATAAAAATCATTAGATTTTGTGAATGGTTTTTTTGATGCTGGCATTTTTGAAAGTCCATAGCACTTGCTATTTCCATTTATAGAATACTGGAGTTGGTGGCAATGGCCATACAAGTGTAGTTTAGGTTGTATTAGTTCGCATAAAGTTCTAACTGTAGAACCACCTTTTTTTTGATTATCAGGACCTTGATGAGTTAATAAAACATCGATTCCTTTATAATCAAGTAATCTATCTAGACTTTCATCTGAATGAGCTATTAATAGATTTTTCTCATAAGAACTAGGTCTTGAATTTCTCTCAATTCCACCAAATGCTGCAAGAGTAATATCTGTTGTTGGATTAGCTTGAACATTCAATAATCTTCCATCAGGGAAATATAATAAACAACCATTTGAATCACAACTAATTAATCCTTCTGGAGTTTTTTTTAAAAGTTTTTTTAAAGCATTGTGATCTTCATGATTTCCTCTGATAAATATTATTTTAAAACCAAGTGGAGCAGAGTCTATTGTAAGATACCTATAAACATCTAGTTCTCTATCATTTCTTGGTTTTTTTGGACGAACTGTTGGAAAATACCCAAAATCACCAAGTTGTATAACATAAGGATAAATATCCCCTCTACTTTTTTGAAGAAATTGAACAGTATTGACTAATCCTGTAAGATTACCATGAATATCTCCAAAAACAGGTATTCTTGGATAAAAATTTGTATTTTTTTCTATCATCTTAACTATAATTGCTTAAGTGCTTAAAATAATATATAATTATCTTTTTTAAACCTTTCTATATGTAACTACTATTCAGTAACTTAATATTAGAATTTTCAAGCCCTATAAAAGATTCTTTGCAAGTGTGAATGACTGCTAATTTCTTTGACTAAATAATTTTGCTTATCTTTTAATAGTTAATTAGAAGTTTTATATTTTTTATTTATCTTTAGCAATTTATTTTATTCTTCATTAGTGCAAGAAAACTCTAAAAACTAGATTTAAATATTAATTTCATATTTAATTGATATGAAAAAAAGAAGCAAAAAGTGCGTGCTTCAGCCTCCTAAAATAGTGTAAGTTCTTAAACTTTTTCGCTATAGCTCAGGATGCCTAACAGAGATTAACATGGAAATTCCTGCGAAATTTCTGAAAATTGCCTTAGGCAATTTTGTTAAATCGCATATGTTGTCTGTAATTCCAGAGGTTGCAATTCGGTCAGCTTCGCTCCAAAAAAATTTTCATAATTTTTTCTTATAATCATTGTTTCACTAACTCTGTAAGAAAAGTAAGATTTAAAAACCAGCTATATTATTGGTTATCATAAAAATGAAAAGCAATAAAAAAATTCTTGAAAAAACATGTGAAGACATTCATAGAGGAGACATAATCCTAATAGAAACTATCCAAGACGAGCATTATTTAAGTTTTTTTAACAGAATTTCTAATTATTTTATAGAAAGTTCAAATATAGATCCAAGGTATAAAACTCAAGAAATACCTATTATACATTTCAGAACAGAATTAGAAAAAATAAGAAAACTAACACCATTAATACCCGAAGGACCTATCTCAGGAGAATTGACACAAAAAACTTTTAAAAATTATAATCCAAGAGAAAAGGTAGTAATACACTACAAAGACCAACATACAAATTTTATAGAAACAGGATTTATCGATATACTTAATCCTTTGATATTCGTTCTTTCCTCATATTATCCTAAAGATACTAAATATAAAAATAAAAAGCATCCTCACTTTACAGCAAAAACCTCTTTCGATGCCCCAAGTTTCAGATACATAAAAATAGCAAATCTTGTAGAAAGAATATATTAATAAACTTGTTCTAATAAATTATTTTAATCTTTTAAAGAAATGGAGAAAAACAAAATAGAACTTTTGGCACCAGCAGGAGATTTCGAATGTTTAAGTGCAGCAATTAAAGCAGGAGCAGATGCAATTTATTTTGGTTTGAAAGAATTCAACATGCGTCAGAGAGCAAAAAATTTTAAAATTTCTGATCTTAAAAAAATTAACGAACTTTGTAAAAGAAAAAAAATAAAAAAATATTTGACATTGAATTCTATAATTTACGACAACGAAATACCAAAAGTTGAAAATATAATAGAAAAATCTTCTAATTATGTTGATGCAATTATATGCTCAGATTTTTCTGTAATAAATCTATGTAAAAAATACAAAGTACCATTTCACATCTCTACTCAGATGTCAATATCCAATTCAAAAGCAGCAGAATTTTTTAAAAATTTGGGAGCAGAAAGAATAGTACTTGCCAGAGAACTAAATTTAAAACAAATCAAAAAAATATCCAAAATTATTCCTATAGAGATCTTCATACACGGAGCGATGTGTTTATCTATTTCTGGAAGGTGTTTGATTTCACAGTTTTTGTTTAACGAATCAGCAAACAGAGGGAGATGTATACATCCATGTAGAAGATTTTACTATGTGAGAGATTCCGAGGGAAATGAATTAAGATTACAAAACAACTATGTTCTATCTGTGAAAGATTTATGCACTTTACCTTTCATAGAAAAACTTAAAAAATCTGGAGCACAGGCATTCAAAATCGAAGGAAGAAACAAAGAACCGGAATATGTTTACACAGTAACAAAAGTTTATAGAAAAGCGCTTGATAAAAAGTTAACAAAAAAAGAGATAGAAGAAAGCATAGAAGAATTAAAAAAAGTTTATAACAAAGGTTTTTCAAGTGGTTTCTATTTTAGATTACCAACTTCTGATGATTTTTCAAAAATAGAACATAGTAGTGCAACTGAAAAAAAAGAATTCATAGGAAAAATTTATCATTATTATCCTAAAATTGGAGTTGGTTTAATAAAACTAAATTCAGGAAAAATTAAGATAGGTGATGAAATATACATAATAGGAAAAACAACAGGAGTTATAAGACATAAAATAGAAAGCATGGAGATCAACCATAAAAAAGTTAACGAAGCAAAAAAACAAGAAGATGTTGGTATTAAAATGCCATTTTGCAGAAAAGGAGACGAGGTCTATAAAATAATAAAAAAATACTCTGATAATTTTTTAATTAATTAGTTATACTTCAAACTTTTAATTTTTTATTTTATCTAGAAGAATTGTAAAATAAAAACTAATATTATTAAATCTCTTTTGTTATCTACAAATTCTTATAAATATCGAGTTCTTAAAATAATTATGAATATTCAAAGAGTAAAACAAGGAGCAAAAATAACTTTTTATAATGGGCTTTATATGGTTTTTGTAGGAATCTATTTTATAATTTTTATAGATTTTAACATGAAATTAAATTTTAATTCTATATATCAGTTATGGACCTTTTTTTGGAGGTACAATTCAAAAATTTCGTACATGTTTTATCTTTTTAATTTAATCTTAGGAATATCTCTTATATCCAACGGCATATTCATATCCTATATCTCAAATTTGATTATTAGAAGAAAAGAAAAAATAACCTGGGTTATACTTTTTGTAGCTGGGATTTTAACATGGGCAGGTTTGTTGATAGTGTCTTTTTTGTTTAAGAATATTTTACTTATAATACTCAGCTTCATAGGTTGGATTTTTTTCATTTTTGGAATGATTTTTCCGATAAAGTATTATTTGCAAAGAGAATCAATTTAGTGATAATTTAGCTAGTTTATAATAGGTAAAATTTCAAATAACAAGAATTTACTTTTTTACAGAATTTTTCTTTAATATAGCCTTTAACAAATAAATAAAAATAATAAAAAAAAGAGCAAGAATTAATATACTTAATTTTTTTTCATTATGAGTGTAAATCCATTCATTATTCTCTGAACATTGTGGACAACTACCATTGTTTTCAAAAACACAATCAACATCGTCCTCATCGTAATTTTTAATTCCATCGTAACAATAACTACAATAAATTCTAGAAAAGTTGGAAGGAACAAAATCTATATCAAATTTTTTATAAAAACCATCTAATTTTAATTTTGAAATCTGTGCTCCTTTAGAATCAAAAGCTACTATGTATTCATCGAAACACTCCATTACTTTCTTAAAACTAACCTCTATTCTTGTTTTACATTTTTTTTCTTCTATTTTTTCTACATCTTTCTTTTTGTCTTTACAAACTCTGTATTTCTTGCCTTCTAAAAAAACTCTATTCTTCATCACATCTTCTAAATTGTAAACAGCTTGACATTCTCCCCATTCTCCACATGACCATTCGTACTCGTAAATTTTATTTAGACCAAAAATTTTTTCTATTAAGCTCTCAAATACATTCTTTGGTTTTTCTATTATAATCTCAGAAATGTTTTCTTCTGATTCATTTATTTCACAAATCCTTAATTCTTCTGGTTTCTTTTCATACGAACTGCAATTTTTTAAATCATAACATTTTCTTGTTTGAACTCTTTTCACACAATCTGACCACTTTTCGCACACCCATTCTTCTTCACATTTTTTTGCTGGAGTAGTTACACCTCCAGAACCTCCTCCCGAACCTCCTCCTGAACCACCACCAGAACCTCCTCCAGAACTTCCAGGAGAGCTAATAATGATTAATGTGAAAAAATCATCTAAATTGTTTAACTTAACACTGACATTATAGCTATGCTCAGAATTTTGATAACCCTCTTTAGAAGCATTTAATGTATAGTTACTATAGTACTCTCTTGTTCCTCCAACACTTATATACTCTGTCAATGATGTTAAATTTATCCAACCATCAGAACCTGTTAACAAAGAAAATTCTTGATTATTGTTATAATTAAAACCAGAAACATTTGCACCAGAAACAGGATTTCCATTACTATCATTGACATAAGCTTTGTAATACCATTTTCTAACTAATTTTACTCCAATTTCTGTTACAGCTTCTTTAGAAATGTTGTAACTACAATTTAAACAAGTTAAATTTTGTGCTGTTCTTAAGTCGTATGTTCCTGAAGAAGAAATATTTATATCTCTTAAAAAACTCTCTTCTTCAAAATACCCAACAATATCTATACCTAAATTGTATGAAGATTCTATAACATTGTTTATTAAAGTATTGTTAAAAGATTCTAAGTATATACCATTAAAAAAATTTTTTATACTACTATTATAGATTTTTGTGTTCTTAATATTGCTTCCTGTTCTTATCCCATAATTAGTTGCAACAGGATTAGCAGCTGTAATATTACAATTTTTTATTGTTGTGTCAGAAGAATTGGTATAAACTGCTGCAGATTCAGAAACACTTTGATCATATATAAAATAATTTTTACAATCAAGAGTTATATTATTAGCAGTTATATTTATACACACGCTTACTGGGTTTGAAAAATTTATGCTATTGTTCATATAATAAATAGCATTAGTAGTATTTAAAACTCCACAATCAGAAATATTTTGTACAAGTTCTCCAGAATCTTGCCATGGATCAACAATCGTATTTATTTCTACATTACCTCCTTTTATTAATAATTCAAAAGAATCATAACTTTCTGATTCAGATAAATTATTCAAAAAAAGATAATACCAAGAATAATCTTTAATTTCTCTAGTTCTAGAAATTTCTCTATTTTCTGCATACAAAACTATATAACTTTTTAAAAAATTTTTATTTCTCGCATAAATTTTTATGTAATTTCTTTTTGATAAATTTTTTTCAAAAAAGATTCTTATAAATTCACCATTTTTAATAACAATATTATTTTTATCCAATTCATAAATTTCTTCAAAAACATTTTTAACAGAATTTTTGTTTTTATCTAAATGTTCTGCATTAATAATTTTTATTGCATCTTTATGCACAATACCAATACTTTCATTACCAATGCTTTCATCGTAACCTTGAACATTAATCAAAAAATAATGAAAAACAAAAAAACATAAAATAACTAAAAAAATAATTTTTTTATTCTCTTTAAAATTTAGATTTTTATAACAAAATTCCATATTTTCTGAAAACAAATACTCTTTTTCATTATTCTTAAACAAAATTTCTTTAAATATATTACTAAATTAGGTTGATATTTCACTCAATAAATATAACAATTGTATTTAAGAGGCATTGTTTTTTTGTGATTTATACAAAATTTATTACTTAGTTTAAATATGTTACAGAAATCTAGAAAGTTGATCCTTAAATCACCTATCTTAAAATAACCAATAGAAAATCTTTTTTATTTTCATTTAATAATTTAAGAACCTTTAACTCCATTTCATCGAACAATATCTTTCCCTTTCTAATCCTAAAACTTTTATTTACCATAATATCCTAAGGATTTTTTGATTTAAGTTTTTGGTAGTGTAATCTAAAAAGAATTGATTTTGGATTTAGATTAAATTAGAATTATGTAAATAATATAATTCTTATTAATAACCTTATTTTCTCATCGGAATAACCTTTATATTCCAATATCTTTTTATTTTTTATTATTTTATGATAGAATTCAAAGGGCAATTAGTGGGAAGAAGAAAGGTTGATAAGTTATTTAATTCTTTTAAAAAAAGATTTATTAGAAGATAGAAGAGAGTATGAAAAAGACTTACAAGAAGCTTATCCACAACTCAATGACAAGGAAATTAAGTTGCTCTTTTTGAAACTCCAAAAGTGGAAATTCTCTAAATATAAGAGAAAGGATAAAACTGCTTTGCCATTTTTCAATCCTAAGGTTTCGAATTTTCTCTTAGGATTTTAATATTGGAAGGTATAACGGATATACATAAATATAAAAATTTAAAAATATAGCATTGTATGATATTCTATGGAAAAAACGAGAGTTAATTACATCATTGATTTTTTAATGGCTCTTTCATTTTTAGTTACTGCAATAACTGGATTGATTATTTTTTTATTCCTTCCCTCTGGAATAAGAAAAGGTAGCACTCAATCATTTTTAGGAATTATTAAAGGAACATGGTCAACTATTCATGACTGGAGTGGGATAATCTTTATTGTTTTAGTTAATACATTTTATCTTGCACTGGAATTGGATAGTTTTTATGACAAGAAATATATTTAAAAATAAAAAATTGAAAGGAGGTAAAGAATAATGAGAAAAATATTTTTTATTTTCTTAGTTTCTTTAATTGCACTTTCTCTAGTTTTGGCAGTCCAAGGAAATTCTAGAACAACAGGACAGCAAGGAATAGGCCCTAATGCAAGCTCTAATATTGCAGGTTCAGATATAACTCAAGCAGGTCAAGGAAGAGGCAGTGGATCTCAAACAAACACTGAACAACAAACACAAAATCAAGGAGAAAATACTCAACTGCAAAATCAGGTTCAAACTCAAGTTCAATCTGGAACTTATATGAACCAGGCAGGAAAGAAAATCCAAGTTCAAGCAGGACAAGGGAATGAAGTAAAGCTCAAATCTGGAAATGTTGAAGCAAAAACTACTATGGTTATGACTCAAGAAAGAGACCAAGTTCAAAACAGGACAAAGCTAAAAGTTAAGCTTTCAAACGGATTGAATGCAGAAATCAAAGTTATGCCAGATACTGCTTCTGAAATAGCATTAGAAAGACTTAAAGCTAAATGCGAAGACGAATGCACTATCGAACTTAAAGAAGTTGGGACAGGTAACCAAGTAAAAGCTGCTTATGAGATAAAAACTCAAAAACAATCAAAGATCTTAGGGTTGTTCCAAGCAAAGATGCAAGTTCAAGCTCAAGTTGATGCAGAAAACGGAGAAATAATAAAAGTTAAAAAACCTTGGTGGGCGTTTTTAGCTACTGAATAAATTATTTTTATTTTTTTATTTTATTTTTAAATAAATAAGATAATTTCTTATATCACAAGGAAAAAGTTGGAGAGTTGATCCCAGGAATTCAAGAATTTACTTTTAATAGCATTCAATAATCTTTAATTCTTGTTGTTAACTAATCATGGGACTTTAGACTATATGGTTTACTGCTCCAAAAATTAGGATAAACTTTAAAAGTTCTGTTTTTATTGTTATTTTAAGATTGAATCTTATATGGGCGATTAGGCTAGTGGCAAACCAGCACGTTTACACCGTGCATTCACCAGTTCGATTCTGGTATCGCCCATTAACTAAATCTTAGAATTATTTACTATTATTAAATTAATAAATTAGATAGTTTTAAAAAGCCTATTTCACGATTCTTTAATAGTATGCTACTAGAAGAATTAGTCTCAATCGGATTTGGAAGAGAAGAAGCAGAAAGATTAGCCAGAAACAATAGTTTTCATCATAAAAATAAATCTAGTCAAGAACTAATTGCCTTATTTACTAAAATATCGAATATTTATAACTGTGCTTATGAGGAAGTTAAAAGAGCTATTCTTATTTTTCCTCAATTTGCAGGTTATGATCATGAAAGAGTTGTAAGACAAAAAACAAGACTTGGAAGGATGGCAGGGTTATCTGAGGAAGAGACAATTAGTTATGTGCTAGACATGCCAATTTTAGCAAATTATAGTACGAAGAGATATCTTGCTGTTTTTGACATTGCAAGACAACTTTTAAATGAGGGCTTTAGCAAAGAAAATATTATGAAGGCCTTCTTTTTATACTATCCGAAAAGTCCGTATGTTCCGCATTCTGATCGGAAAAGAATTTCCCAAATTGCTAATTATGAAGAACCTCCATTATTAAAAGTAATGAGAAAAAAACTGAAGAAGGAAGGTTAACTCTTCCTGTCCTATATTTTGAAAATGAAAAAACAACTAAAAAAACAGATTATAATTATTCTAACTTTATTATTATTGATTATGATAATTGGCATTATAATTCTTTATGCCTTTAATTTAAACAAATATGGAATAAACTTTTTGTGTTCTTTAGTTGGAGGAATATTATGCTATTGGCCTTCGTGGATTCTAGTTTTAGAAATTGCATCTTTTATAATAACCTTAATTATTCTACTATTAATTTTATTTTCAAAATAAAAAAAGGAGCAGGACTATAGAGATCAAAACTGCTTTAACTAATTTTTATTGTAGGAATGATTTTAAATTAAAACAAATGAAAATTTACTCTAAAGCTATGGATTTAACAGAGTTTCATATTTTTAAATAACAAACAAAATTTGCATAAACTCCCTTTTCTGTAGCAAGAAAAAATCTAATCTTTTGTAATTTTTATAATTTATTAATCCAAGAAACCAAAATCTAAAACAGTTAATTTTATAAATGATACCTCATAGAATAACCAATGGAAAAGTCATTAGCATTTATTTTAGCAGGAGGTGCTGGAGAAAGATTAAGGCCTTTAACAAATTTTAGAGCAAAGCCAGCAGTTCCTTTTTCAAGATACAGAATATTAGATCATAACACAAGCGCTATTATAAACGCAGGTATAAAAACAATTTTGTTTCCTATACAATACGAACAGAGATCTTTATTAGAGCACATAATAAACGCTTATTCAATGTTTAGAGGAGAAAGAAAGATAATTCCAATACCTCCAAATCAAAGAATAAACGATAACAAAAAAGTAGAAATAGTTGAATATTTGGGAACTGCTGATGCTGTTTTTCAGAACATAAGGGAAATAAAAATTTATAACAAACCTGAAGAGGTCTTGGTATTTTCAGCAGACCACATAACAGATATAAATGTAGGAGAGATGATTAAATATCACAGAAAAATTAAACCAGATCTAACAATAGCAGCAGAAGTTAGAAAAATTAAAGAAGAAGATTTTGAATTAAGAGACAATTCTTTACACTATAAATACGGAATTATTCTAACTAAAGATAACGAAGTCATAGGATTTAGAGAAAAACCTTCTAAAGAAGAGATGGCTGGAATTGGAGATAAAGTTTTAGTTTCTATGGGAAATTATATTTTTAATAGCAAATCTTTAATAGAAGCATTAGAAAATAATTTTGGTGTTGATTTTGGAAAACATGTTATACCAGCAATGTTAAATTCAAGTAAAAAAATTTTCGTTTATAAATTTAGAGGATCAGAAGATATTGATGAAGAAATTCCTATATTTTACTGGAGGGACGTTGGCGATATAAATTCTTTTTTTGATACCTGCCTAGAACTAAACAATCCAAATCCAAGATTAGATTATCAAAGATTAATAGAAGAGAACAGGCCTGTTATAAGCACTGGTGGGATAATAGCACCATCTAGAATAGAAAGTCAAGGAAAAATATCAACAATCTCAGAAGGATGCAGGATCTATGGAAAATTAGAAAATTGCGTTTTAGGACAAAACGTTTTCATAGGTCATGGAAGTTACCTTAAAAATACAATAGTCTTTCCAAATGTCAGAATAGAACCAGGAGTTAATATACAAAATGCTATAATAGACAAAAATAATATTATTCCAAGCGGAATAACAATAGGCTATAATAAAGAAGGAGACATATTAAAGTCTGTGATACCAGATCCTCATAAAAATAAAATTTTGCTTTACACAATAATACCAAAAGGTGATGAATACATAACAGTTATCCCAAGAGTAGATCCTAATTAATCTTTTAAAAATATTTTCTTAATTAAAAAAACCGAGTATTTAATAAAAATTTAAAAAGCAAAATTAATAAACTTATAAAATGTATTAATAAAATGGAGAAAGCTAATAGAATCTCATTTCATGATCAAATTGCAAAAAACAAATTTTACTCTTTTTTGTTATTATTAGTAATATTTGTAGTGCTGATAGGTATAGGAGCAATAATAGGATTAATAGCTGGACCTGATTATTTTTTTACTATACTTATAATCTCTATAATACTCTCTTTATTCTATATCTGGTTAGGATATTACTATTCTGGAAAAATAGCCATAGCATCAGTAGGAGCAAAGCCAGCAAATCCTAAACATCATAAACAATATTATGATATTGTAGAAGGATTGACTTTGGCTTCAGGATTACCAATGCCTAAATTATACATAATGAAAGATGAGAACATTAATGCATTTGCTTCAGGAAGAAACCCTCAAAATTCTGTTATATGTGTTACAACAGGAGCACTAAACAAATTAAACAAACAAGAACTAGAAGGAGTTTTGGCTCATGAGATTTCACATATAGCAAATTACGATATAAGATTCATGACAATAGCTACTGTTCTCGTAGGTATGATAGCTATAATTTCTGAAATCTTTTTAAGAAGCTTGTGGATCAAGGATGAAGATAATAAAGCAAATGCTATATTAGTCATAATAGGAATACTCTTAGCAATATTAGCCCCGATTCTAGTTCAGTTAGTACAACTAGCTATTTCAAGAAAGAGAGAATATTCTGCAGATGCTTCTGCTGTTAAATTTACAAGATCTCCGACAGGCTTAATCAATGCTTTGAAAAAAATAAAAAACGAGAATCAACCAGAAAAAAAAGGAAAGGTCTCCAAAGCAATAGCACCGCTTTTTATTTCAGATCCTTTTTTGAATCTTTTATCAACCCATCCTCCAATAGAAAAAAGAATTGAAATATTGGAAAGAATGTAATAAAATTTTAATTAAATTTAAATATATACTATACTAAATATAAAAAATGAAATTAAAAGAGGTTTTTATTTTTAGCTTAATCATAACTCTTTGTTTAAACGTCTTAATATCTCAAGAATCAGAAAACCAATCTCAAGAACAAAAAAACATTTCTGCTATAGAACTAATAGCATTGATACCAACGACTTTTAAAATAGGAGATGTGCAATTTGATATAAGGGTAAAAAATAATTACAACAAAACTTTAGAAAATTTAATGGCTTTTGTAACAGGAAATGGCTTTTCTACGTATGAAGTTATAGGGATAGATTTATTAGAACCTCAAGAAAAAAATAACATTATAGTATTCGGAAATTTTAAAGAAAGCGGTAATATAACTCTAATGATAAAAATAGACAAAAATATTTTCTACAGGAATGTTACTGTTATAGACGATAAAGAGGAGAATGAAGAAAATATGATGAAACAAAAAATAGAAACTCTAAATAATCTATCACAACAGCTTTTTGATCTTAAACAAAGATATTATAAACTAGAGTTAGAATATAACAATAAAAAATCTAACAATTACGAGGTTTCTGATGTAAACTTAGAACCTATTAAAAAATACATAGAGGAAATAGAGCTTGACATAAACAATGAAAATATAAAAAATGCAAAAGCAAAATTAAGCATAGCAAATGAAATTTACACAGAAGAAAAAAACAAGTTAGAAAACGCTAAGCAAAAATCTTTTATCTTAATTCTAAAGGATTATGCTTTTATTTTTTCTACTATTGCTGGAGCTTTGGTAACTTTTTTTGTTCTTTCCGAACTTCTAAAAAAGAAAAGCGAAGGTTTAATAAAAAACATTAAAAAAATAAAAAAGAAAAAATACAAATAATCTCTAAAGTTTATTTCGACATATTTTATGAAGTATAAAAAAGTATTTAAATAACAAAATACTATTCTTATTATGATAACAGTAACTAACAAGAACCATTTAACGAGATTCGCAATTAAGACTAGTTATCCGTTTCATTCTAAATTAGTCATTATTAAATTTTGCTGATTTAAGTTAACTGTTTTCTTATATAACTTAGATCAGGTGGATGATATGATACGAAAAAAAAATTTTGGATTGGAACCACAGTTTTTATGTGATGAATGTAGTGAGGCTGTTACAAATCCAATCTGCCCTTCTTGTATATCTTTTGAATTAGAAGCATGGTTAACTTTATACCCAAATTTAAAAAAAGAAATATTTCCAATATTGAACAAATACCTATTAGAAAAAAAAGAGAAAATAGAACCTCCTACAACATGTATAATATGCGGTAATCCAACATCAATATGTCCTTACTGTTTTACATCTTTCGTATTCAAAATTTTGAGAAAGATGAAAGTTAGTAAAATAATAATAAGAGAATTTTTCGAATTCTTCAATTTCGATTTAGAACACAAAGGTTATACAAAAGACGCAGAAAAATTAAAAATATCTTAATATGATCCTAGTACAAAATTTAGAATATCCAAGAATAAACTTTGTAGAGATTGTTGAAAGAAAAGGTATAGGTCATCCTGACTGTTTAGCAGACGGGATCTGCGAAGAACTATCAAGAAATTTCTGTCTTCATTCACTAAAAAAATATGGTTTGATCTTAAGGTATTTCTTTGATAAAACTTTTATATACGGAGGAAAATCAAAAAAAAGTTTTTTAAATGGAGAGATGACTAAACCTTTTAAAATAATAGTATCATCTATGGTTCCGGATAACGAGTCAGATTCTATTAAAGATTTCATAGAAAAAAATGTAAAAAATTATCTGAGAGATTCCCTTCATGAATTTAGAGATGAATATTGTGAGGTGAATTTTTCTGTTTACACGACTCCAAAAATGTTTTACGAGAGCGAGAGAGCCTCTGACAGCTCTATAGCTACTGGATATTACCCATTGTCTAAACTAGAGGAAATTGTTTTAGCAACAGAACAGTTTTTGAATAAAAAAACTAAAGACGAGATTATTTTTTTAGGTGAGGACATAAAAATTTTAGGTTTAAGAGATAATAAAAAAATAGATTTAATTTTAGCATGCCCATTTATATCTAAGTACATTAAAAACAGATCTGATTATCAAAATAAAAAAATATTTTTAAAAAACGAAATCTCTTGTTATATTCAAAGAAAATTCCAAGAGGACATAGAAAATTTTTCTATAGAAATAAATCCGGATGACAAAGATGAAATTTATCTATCTTTTATAGGTTCCTGTGTTGATAGTTCTGCTTCAGGAATCTCTGGAAAAGGAAATTCAATAAACGGTCTAAAAAGTTTGTTTAGACCTCAGACACCAGAAGCTGTTTTCGGAAAAAATATAGTTAGGCATCCTGGAAGGATATATAATATAGTATCTTTTTTAATTGCAAAAAAAATTTCAGAAACTTTCAATCTTAAAGAATGTTATGTGCATATAATAGGAAAAGTTGGAGATCCCATATTAGATCCAGACAGAATAATAATAGAACCTTTAGGTAAGATAGACCTTAAAAAATCTCAAAGGATTTGTGATAGCATACTGAATAAAATAGATAGATTAAGATTAGAATTATTAAAAGAAAATTTATGTAAAAATCCAATGTTTCTATACCAATTAAAAGTATGATTATCAAAAACTTTTAAATTTTTTATTCCTTCCTCTATAAATCCCTATGCAAAAAAACAACAACAAAGCTAATATCAACACAAACAAGTTTAATACAAAGAAAAGAATCTCTTTTTCAAATTCGTAATTAGGATTTATGTTTAATTTAGAATTTTCTGTATTTATTTTAGTAACTCCTAATGTCTCTATATTAACTTTCTCTTTAAAACAGTCTACATATATATTCTTTTCTGAAATCAAACTTTGATTTGAATAATTTATTTCAAATCTTAATACATACCATCCAGGATTTAAATTCTCTGGTATCTTTAAATTAAAAACTTTTTTTACATCATCATCAAAACCATACCTTTCGAGATTTATAGTTTCTGATTCTTCGTTTATGAAAAGTTCCTTGTTTTTTATTTTTATTTTTACATTCTCGTTGCTCTTACCAAAATTTTTTAAGTTAACACTAACATCTAAATAATCTCCGCAAACAAAATCATCTTTGTTTTGATTTATATCTATATCTTTAACAACAACATGATGATTCTTCCTTTTTAACCTTATCTCATTGTAAGATTCGTTAAAGTATTCTTTTTTTCCGTCATCTTCATTATAATTAGCAATAGTCCTAACAAAGATAGCATACCTATCATTTTCGTCTAATTCTTCTTCTACTTTTATAGTTGTATTAAAAATTCTTGATTCTCCACTACCTACTGTATTTAAAATTTTTTTATTGTTTATTATTTTTTCTTTTGTAATATCGTAAAAGTAAATCTCACTTTCAAAAATAAGTTTCTTTCCAAAATGATTCTCTAAATTTATTCTTACAGAGACATCATCTCCTATCTCTAAGAGCGCCATGTTTGAAGGTTCTAAGATATTAGTTTTTATCAAATTTGTAGATTTATTAACATCTAATTTTTTAATTGATTTAAATTCTGGAGGTTTTTCAGAACATACAACCGGGCAGCACCTATTTGAATCATAGACGTTTAAAAAATTTTGAGAACAAATCTGATTTTCATTGCATACAAAACCTCCAACTTCAGAACAGCTAAAATATCTCACATCCCTAACAAAAATTGACCAAGAAAAAAAATCATTGAATTCTTCATCGCTGACTATTGCTGTTAAATTGTAATCCCCAAATGTTTTATTAAAGTCATAATAACTATTATTTCCAACTTCTTCATTATTAAGAAACCATCTAGTTAAAACTGCACTATCTATATCCGATATTATAACTCTAAATCTCTTTGTAATATTTTCCAATATTTTTAGATAACCATCGGATGGGATAACTCTTTCTATAACTGGAGGATCATTTACGTTTTCTATCTGAACATTCAACATATAATAATCATAACCTCCGTAACTATCCTCTACTTTTATTTTACAAAATGCAGGACCATAATAGTCCTTATAAGAAACATACTTCAAAACATTCCCATCAACCGAGCAATTCAAAAAATTTTCTTCTGTTACATTAAAACTCAAACTATCATTTTCAAAATCGAAAACTTTCAATTCACAACTTTCTTCTGTATCTTCTAAAATGTCTTTTTTACATTCAATTTCATTTTTTTTAAATTCCGGAGGTTCGTTAACATCCAAAACCTCTAAAATAACTTCGTTTGAACTTGCACTTAAATAACCATCACTAACAGAGAAAATAATTTTTTCTTTACCACTCCAATCTTTTTTAGGATAAAAGCTAACAATTCCATCTTTTATAATTATACTAACATTTTCATTTCCAGAAACAGAGAAAGTTAAATCGTCTTTATCAACATCCCAAAAATATCTTTTTAGATCTAAATAATCAATAAAATTTTCATCTTCTCTAATTTCAATATTTGGTATGTTGAGTCTTAATAAAGGAGCATCATTGACAGGGTTAATTTTCAAATTTATCTTATTAGTTTTTGTTTCATCAACCCCGTCTTTGACTTTAAAAATGATCCACTCTTCCCCAGACCAGTCTTTTTCAACTGAGAATTGAGCAATTCCGTCTTCTATTTTATCTAAGAAAATATGGTTTCCGTTTGGAACATCTTCAACAGAAAATTCTAGATTATCTCTATCATTATCAAAACAATAATTTTTTAGATCAACTTCATATTTTTCATCTTCATTCCATGATAATGTAGGTATCTCATTACAAACAGGAGCTCTGTTCTTATTTAGAACTTCTACTTCGAATTCTTTTTCACTTTCTTTTTCATAATCTTTTACTTTAACTTTGAATTTATACTTACCACTATCTTCATAGTTTGTTTGCCATGTGAATGTATTTTTGTTTTGCAAATCTTGAACAAACCTACTATCGTTAACAGAGTATTCCAAAGAGTCCTCTTCAGGATCCGAGGCAATTACCTCTAATCTAACTATCTCACTTTCATAAACACTTATTTTATTTATATCATTAATAAAAGGAGCGTCGTTAACACAATTTTTATAAACATCGTTAGAACCTATATTAAAATCAGGATCGTTATCATTGCAGTCTGTACCTATCTCAGTTACTTCTTTATAGCACAAATTCTTGTTTAAAATTAAATAACCTGTCTTGCAATAACCATCTCCATCAACATCACCTACATCTCCATTTTTACAATCATCGTCTATACCATTGTAAGGTATTTCTTTTCCATTAGGATTCACACTCCCATCGTTATCCCTACAATCTAAATTATTATCAGAATATCCTATTGGTAATTCATTTCCTGCACACACTTTAATTAAATTTCCGCTTCCAAAACCATCTTTATCTTTATCAACATAACCATCTAAATACTGCCATAAATCAGCATTGTTGTCGTCGCAATCGAAATCTGAATAATAACCGTCTCCGTCGAAATCAACACCCATTCTAACCCATTTTAAAGAATTTTTAAATAATTTTTTTGTATCGCTCGTCCAATAATTTATTTCATAAAATCCGAAAAAAACATATCTTAAATTATATTTATTTGAATATGCAACTATTGCTGCAGGAGTTTGGGATCCTGTAGTCAAAGCAATTCTTTTAACATCGGATGGCTTAACTTTAAGATAGTATATTCCTTTAGCTGTTGTGTACGCATTAAAATTCAAATTTGAAAAACCATCTGTAAAAGGAGATTGAAATTGTTCTAAATTTGAAGTTAAAGTACTTGAAAGATAAACATTAACAGAAGGACTCCATGTTGGATATGGCCAAACTAGCTGCGCATAATTCTGATCTATAAACAATAAATTCTTTGAATTTAAAGGAAGATAATTTTTGTTGTTTACATTGTCCTGGATTAATAAAACAGCGTAATTAGAAAAATCTTTTTGTGGGATATCAACATCTTTGATAACTTCGTAATCAAAATTTAGATCTTTTAAAATTAATTCTATATTAGGATTAGGAGAATTTTTCACTATATATGCAACATCTAAAGCAAGAATGTTTTCTAAACTAATTAGTGCAATAAAAAATCCTAAGAGTATGAAAAGTAATTTTTTCATTGTCTTTTCACACTCTTTTTTGATTTTATTTGATTTTTTAAGACCTCGTTTTTTTCATACGAATCTTTCTCGTTATCTATTTTTGATCTATTTTTTTTAAGATTTTTAGAAACAAAAAACAAAAAAATTAAGATTATCAACAATCCAATCATTGAAAAAATCAAAATCTGAACTAATCCGAAACTTTTTTTTTCAGAAAACTCATTAGAATTTTTTTCTTCGTTATTATCAAAATTGAAAAAATCAAAAAAATTATTTTTTTCTGCAATGACCACGATCACAGAACTTAAAGCAACACCTTTTTTTTCAGATGGAGAATAAAATTTAACATTTATCTTAGATTCTGTTTCACCCTCTTTTGCAATTTTTATTTTAAATCTTATTTTTTTTACTTCCCCAGGTTGCATTTCAAATTTTTTATCCATTATCTCAATATAATCTCCTAAATCCCCTGAAGAAGAAACTTCAACACTAACTTTTTCCTCATTAACATTCCTGACTGTTATATATTTTTCAATTACATCTCCAGTTTTAAGAGGTTCGCCTTTTTCATTTTTAGATAAAACCATTTTACCATTATCTAAAGTTATAGTCAAAGCTCCAGAAACTAGTTCGTAGGAAAATATTATTGCTAATAGTGTGCACACCAAAATTAATCTCACCATTTTCATGTATTACTAAAAAGTAATACTATTTTTAAATATTTTTAAAATAAAAAATATTTTTCACATAATCCTCTTTTTATAAAATATTTCATAAAAGAATTTTTCTATCAACCTCTTTAAATAAAAACTTATAAAATATACTATTAATTAAAACATATTATATCCTTTTTCTATATTCAAATTGGAATATTTGATTTGCACTGATCAGAAATACCTATACAAATAACACTAGTTTTTATTGTATCATAAATTTCATTACCACCCAAATCAAAATAACTAGCCCATCCTTCTCTATTTCCATTTATAATTTTTTTATTAATCTCTAAATATTGTGTTTTTCCACACGCAGGATCCATACTTTTATCACACAAAGGAGCGAAACCTCCTCCGCTTATGGCTATATCTCCAGGATCACAGTAAACCAATGTTCTATTCTGATCTAAATCATACAAACTATTTCCACTATTCTCAACTTTATAAATCTTGAATTTAGTATCAAACAACTGAGTTTTTTTAAGACAAACAGCAAACGTCTGTACTGTATCATAAATTTCATTACCACCCAAATCAAAATAACTAACCCATCCCTCTTGATTTCCAACAAAAACAGGTTGATTGTTCTCTAAATATTGTGTTTTTCCACACGCAGGATCGCTGTTTTTTTCACAAATAGGAGCATACCCTCCTCCTGATATTACTTTGTCTCCAGGATCACATAGAGCAATGGTATTATTTTGATCCAGTGAGAACTTATCAGAACCATTTCCAGAAACTTTTACATATACTGAAAAATATTTTGAAACATTGTTATTAGGAATACAGATCGCTTGTTGAAATACACTATCGCATACAGAATCGTTATCTACATAAAAATTGGTTGACCATCCAGATTTAGAATTATCAAAAGAAGGGCCATTATATCCATAATACAAATTACGATTACATGCAGGATTTCCCTGATCACATATTGGTGAAGATCCAGCTCCTGAGAGCAAAATATCTAAGATATTGCAATAAGACACATTTTTTTCTTGGTTTAAATTATAAGGATCATTCCCATAGTTAATAGAAGTATAAATAGAATTTAAAATGTTTTGAGCATCTTGACAATCAATACATTGGCCATCCTCACAACCAATAACGCAAATTTGTTTTAATCTTGCTTCACTAGAATTGCTACAATAACTTCCAGATGTTCCAGGATTGTTACATTTAAATGTTATAAAATTTTGATAAACACTTTTATCCTGACAAAAAGGATCTCCTACAAATCCATCACTTCCGCAATCAGAATTTTTAGAACATCTTATATTAACACATTGACCATTGATACACATTTGATTCTCAGAACAATCTCCATTATTTTCATCTATAACACCATCACAATTATCATCTATTCCATTGCATCTTTCTATAGCATTTGGATGTACATTATGATTTGAATCATTACAATCTCTAGGTTTTCCATCATCTGTTATTTCACCAGGATTGCATGTATCATAAGAATCACTATCTTCATCCAAACAAGGCTTTATACAACTTCCTTGATAGCATATTTTTCCTTCAGGACAATCAGAATCATTTTCACATTCTAAACACAAAACATTCAAAAGCCTTTTAGCAACATTATCAGATAAATTTTGATCATTGGATATATTAGCTGTTATAGTTAAATTATAACTTCCGCTTGACAAATTCAACTTTATATAAGGCGACAAAATAGATCTATAAGAATAATCTCCAGGTAACAAATTATCTATGTCATTTAAATTAAATATTATGTTTCCTATATTCCCTCTAAGAGTTACATTTTCAACAAAATTCCCTTTATTCAAAACTTTAACTTTTCCTTTAATAATGTCTCTACAACTAAGATTAGGGATTCCTAAAATTTCAGTTTCATTTGAATATTCTAAAAATATCCCATTTAAAGAATTAGTGAAATCAATAAATCCAACATCATGAACTCCTTTTATGCACTCTCCATTTTCACAAAATTCCTCATAACCACAACTCTTGTTTAACCTTGCTTCACTAGAATTGCTACAATAACTTCCAGAGGTTCCAGCATTGTTACATTTAAATGTTACAAAATTCTGATAAACACTATTGTTTTTACAGAACAATCCATCAACAAATCCATCAATTCCACAATCAGAATTCTTAAAACATTTTATTTCATAATGTTTACAATAACTATCAACTGTTCCAGGATTAACGCATTTGTCTTCTGTTGAAACATTGTTGTCATCACAATCGCTATCTTTTATGCAGGTTATATTCTCATATGTACAGAAACTTTTTATTGTTCCAGGATTAATACACTTGTCAAATGTGTACGGATTTTTATCATCACAATCTTTGTTTTCATAACACACAACACTAACATAGTTTATACAATCTTTAAAAAGTTTCTTAGCTTCATCTGTCCAATACTCACTTTCTACAATACCAAAAAAACATAAGTTCTTTTTTGTAGTTTTTCCATTAATTAAATGAGTTCCTGCTTTTGCATAACTTATTACATCTCCCAAATCATAACTATTTCCGCTGTAAGTTCCAGCAACTTTTATCATTGTTGGAACTTTATCTCCGTTTGCTAAATAATAATAAGGAATAGCAACTCTTTTAAAATCGTACATTGCTTTAGTATAAACTTGAATTATTGTGTTGTTTTTTCTTACACTCATAGGCTCTGTTCTTCCTAATTTCGATATACCATCCCTATCTGTTAATCCGAAAACAGGACCATGGTTATAATTCATAATAACTGTAGGATATCTGTCTATAGGTATATCCTTAGGTTTTGAAAATCTTTCATCACCAACAAATATCAATCTATATTTTGAAAAATCTGTTTTAGAAAAATTTTTTTCATTAATTAAATCAACGCTTAAATTCATTTCATTAAAAAATTTAACTATTCCATTATCTATCCTAAACTTCTTGTTATAAAGATAAGCAACATCAGCTGCAGAAACATTATGAATCAACACACCTAGTATTATGATAAAAAAAATAAATTTCCATAAAATACAACTCTTTCTCTTTTTCATACTATAAACTTATAAAAAGTTTATATAAATCTATCTTACTACTTTTTTTAGATAAAGTTATACATAATAAAATTTTTTTTATTACTTGTTTTTTATTTACAGAAACTAACTAAAAAATCTATGCAAATTAAATTTTAAAACAAACCATTTTTAAAATAAAATTTAATCAT
>Ga0078972_1005054_pt1 | contig 34426 bp, 31 predicted proteins | sample YelNatPaOPGAMG01_FD_67568 | JGI IMG/M metagenome (GOLD analysis project Ga0078972, IMG submission 67568) | Hot spring thermophilic microbial communities from Obsidian Pool, Yellowstone National Park, USA - OP-RAMG-01 (SPADES assembly) (version 2) | ecosystem: Environmental > Aquatic > Thermal... | reverse complement strand
TTGCCTGCAGCCGGGCCGCCCGCAGGCGGCCCGGCTGCAGGCAACCCGCCAAATCCCCCGAATGGCTCCACTCCGGTCGCGTGCGAAACGCGATGCCCGGATAGGATCCGCGCGCCCCGATGGGTAAGTACGGCTGTAGTGTTAGCCCACGGAGGAACCCTTGGACTGGAAAATCGCTGCCACAACCTTTGGCCTGCTCTTCCTCGCTGAGCTCGGTGACAAGACCCAGCTCGCCGTCATCAACATGACCTGCAAACACCAAAAGCCGCTGGCCATCTTCCTCGGCGCTACCGCAGCGCTGGCCACCGTCACCCTCATCGGCGTCCTCGGCGGTGAGGCCATTACCCGCGTTGTGCCAGCCCAGCTCCTGGGGAAAATCTCGGCGATCCTCTTTATCGTGCTCGGCATTCTGATGTTATCCGGCAAGCTATAGCTCTGGACGTGACAGGTTTCGAAAACCTGTCAGGTCTGCGCAAGGTTCAGGTCTGTCGCGGCCTCGCTCTTGCTGTGATAGCGCTAGACCATTCGCGAAAGGAGTCTTGTACATGGCCATCATCGATATCTCAGTTCCCCTGCACAACGGTGTGGTCGTCTGGCCCTCGGACCCACCCTTCCACATCGAGCGGCGGCGGACCATCGAAAAAGATGGCGCCAATGTCTCCGATGTTTCCTTGAGCACTCATACCGGCACCCACGTGGACCCGCCGATCCACTTTGTCCCGGGCGGCGCCACCGAGGACCAGATGTCCCTCGACGTCCTCATCGGCCCGGCTGACGTCATTGACCTGCCCACCGTGAGCCGTGTCACCGCCGCCGACCTCGAGCGCGCCGGCGTGCCCGCCGATTGCCGCCGCCTGCTCCTGCGCACGCGCAATTCCCGCTATTGGGAGGCGGGCGACATGACCTTTCACCAGGATTATGTCGCCCTGGATGCCGACGGCGCCCAGTGGATCGTCGACCGGGGCATCGGCCTGGTTGGTATTGACTACCTCTCCATCGAGCCCTACAAAATGCCCGGTCACCCGGTGCACAAGACGCTCCTGCAGGCCAGCGTCATCTCACTGGAGACCATTGACCTTTCCAGGGTGACGCCCGGGCGTTATCAGCTCATCTGCCTGCCGCTGCTGCTGCAGGGCGCCGATGGCGGGCCGGCCCGCGCCGTGCTCGTGCGCTAATTCCGCCGCCGGCTGCCGCATACCCATCATAGGGACGGCCCGGCGGGCCGTGTATCTGATGGGCTGTGCCCGGCAGCACGCAACACAGGCCGCCGGCCCATCTCTACGGTATTCGTTCCGAAATGCGCCCGCGTTGCGCGTAGGGCGGGCTTGCTGTCCCGCCATGGGATGCTCGTTCACCAGAAAGGACTCTTCCCATGTCACCCGAACAGAAGCGCAGCTACCGCACCCTCATCACCCAGGACCCCTTTACCCATTTCGGCGCCGACGTCTCCTGGCAGGAGATCGGCCGCTGGCCCGCCTCCTGGATTCACCTGCCTGCAGCAGGCGAGCCCCCCTTCGTTGTCGCCTACCGCTGCCGCTTTGCCGTAGAACAGCCTGCCACCGTACGCATCCACGTCAGCGCCGACGAGCGCTATGAGCTTTTCCTCGATGGCGAGCGCATAGGCCGCAGCAGCGAGCATGGCGATCCTCGGCATTGGTTCTACGAAACCTACGACCTGCCTCTGGCCGCCGGCGAGCATATGCTGGTGGCGCGCGTCCACTCGCTGGGCGAGTACGCCATTCACCCACAGATGACGGCCCACCCCGGCTTTCTCCTGGCGCCCGAGGACGAGGCGTGGGTGCAACGGCTGGGCACGGGGGCAGCCCCTTGGGAGGCGAAAAAGCTGGGAGGCTATGCCTTCACTCCGCCCGTCTTTGCCTGGGCCACCGGCGCGGGCCAACGTGTCGATGGCGCCAACTTCCCTTGGGGCTTTGAGCGTGGCGAGGGCGAAGGCTGGCAGCCGGTCACCGTGCTCGAGCCGGGCTCCAGCTACAACGCTATCTTTGGCATCCCGCCGCGGCACCGCATGGAACCGGCCACCCTGCCCCCGATGCTGGAAGAGCCACGCCAGGTGGGCTCGGCCCGTCTGGTGGCGGCAATCACGGCAGACGACCTGCCGGCCCCTGCCGCCTCAGAGCAAGTAGGCCCCCGGAATCAGCGCCCGGCTCCCCGCAACGCCGTCATGACCCCGGCCCGCACCGCAGATCATCTGCCGGCGGAGGCGCAGGCCTGGAACGATCTCCTGGCCGGCCGCGGCGCTGTTACCATCCCACCCCACACCTGGCGTCGAGTCATCGTCGACCTGGAGAACTATTACTGTGCTTACCTGCAGCTGACCACATCGGGCGGCGCGCAGAGCGAGATACGCGCCCACTGGGCCGAGGCGCTTTTCGAAAAACCCAGCTATTTCGCTCCCAAGGGCAACCGCAACGTCATCGAGGGCAAGTTCTTTGTCGGCATCGGCGACACCTTCCTCCCCGACGGCGGCGCGCACCGCCGCTTCGAGAGCTTGTGGTGGCAGGCCGGCCGCTATGTGGAGTTTGTGGTGCACACCGGCAGCGAGCCCCTCACGATCGAGGGCCTGCGCTTGCTGGAAACGCGCTACCCCCTGGAACCGGAGAGCACCTTTACCGCCAGCGACCCGCGCCTCACCGGGATGGCGCCCATCCTCCTGCGCGGCCTGCAGATGTGCGCCCACGACACCTACATGGACTGCCCCTACTATGAGCGGCTCATGTACGTCGGCGACTGCCGCCTGGAAGTGCTGACAACCTACGTCCTCACCCACGATGACCGCCTGCCGCGCAAGGCGCTGCGCCTCTTCGAGATTTCGCGCCAGCCCTCCGGCATCACCCAATCGCGCTACCCCACCCGTCAGGATCAGATCATTCCTCCCTTCTCCCTCTGGTGGGTCGGCATGGTGCGCGACTATGCCCTCTGGCGCGGCGACCCGGCCTTTGTAGCGCAGATGATGCCCGGCGTGCACAGTGTAATCGAAGCCTTCCAACAACACATCCGCGAGGATGGGCTCTTGCACGCCGTGGAAGGTTGGAATTTCACAGATTGGGTCCCTGGCTGGCCCTCGGGCATGCCGCCCGAAGCCATGGCCGGCGCCAGCGGGGTCATCAACTGGCACCTCGTCTACACCCTTGCGCTCCTGGCTGACCTGGAGGAGATGCTTGGCCAGCCGGAGCGGGCCTCGTTGACCCGGCAAAGCGCCGCCTCGCTGGCAGATGCCGCCCACAAAGCCTTTTGGGATGAGGGCCGCGGCCTCTATGCCGATGACCGCGCCCACCGGCGCTTTTCCGAGCATACGCAGTGCCTGGCGCTGCTGAGCGGCCAGTTGCCTCCGGAGCGGCGGCAGCGCGTGGCTGCGGGCCTGCTCAACGCCCCGGACCTGGCGCGCGCCACCATCTACTTTATGCACTATCTCTTCGAGACCTACCGCGAGTTGGGCCGCATCGATGCCCTCTACGAGCGGCTCGGCCTCTGGTTCGACCTGGAGGGCACCGGCTTTAAGACCACCTTCGAGCACCCAGAGCCCTCCCGCTCTGACTGCCACGGTTGGGGCGCCCACCCACTCTACCACTACTACGCCACCCTGTTGGGCATCCGGCCAGCCGGCCTGGGCTTCCGCCGCGTCGAGATCACGCCCCAACTGGGCCCCCTGACCGAGGCCCGTGGCCGCATGGTACACCCTCTGGGTGAGATCACCGCCGATTTCCACGTTGAGGGGGGCGCCATCCATGGCCGGGTTGCCCTGCCAGAAGGCGTCGAAGGCGTTCTACGCGCCAACGGGATGGCCATCCCGCTGGCAGGGGGCACAGTCGAGTTCTAGTATGATCTGAAAATAGCGCCAGGGCCCTTGCGGGCATTTGCCGGCTGGCCCTCTCCGCCCAAGCCCGGCCTGATCTCAGAGGATGTGGGTCTGTGGGGCGGCCGCTGTGCGGCCGCCCCACAGACCCACACCGCATACAAGGCCTGTTCCGGCCGCATGCGGAGCATGACGCCCAGAAGCTGAAAGGCGTTTTCACCGTGCGTTGTGCCCAATCGGGCATGGGTGACGGATTTGCGGTTTTGGGTCAGTGGCGGTATGGTAGTGGTGAAAGTGCCATCAGCTGTGACCATCCCCAGGAGGTTATCCGTGGACAAGAAGGTCGTCACCTTTGGCGAGATTATGATGCGTCTCTCTCCCCCGGGCTACCAGCGCTTTGTGCAGGCGCGCTCATTCGATTGTATCTATGGCGGCGGCGAGGCCAACGTAGCCGTCTCTCTGGCCAACTATGGGCAGGCTGTGGATTATGTCACCCGGCTGCCCAACAATGAGCTGGGCGAGGCGTGCCTGCAGTATCTGCGCCAGTACGGTGTCGGCACCGGCAAAATCGTGCGCGGCGGCGACCGCCTGGGCATTTACTTTATGGAGATGGGCGCCGCACAGCGCGCCAGCAAAGTCGTCTATGACCGCGCCGGTTCCTCCCTGGCCACCATCAAGCCCGGTATGATCGACTGGCGAGCCGTTTTCGCCGATGCCGATTGGTTCCACTGGACGGGCATCACTCCCGCCGTTTCGGAAGGCGCCGCCCAGGTCTGCCTGGAAGCCGCCCGCACTGCACGCGAGATGGGCCTCACCGTCTCCTGCGACCTCAACTACCGGGCCAACCTCTGGAAGTGGGGGCGCAAGGCGGGCGAGGTCATGCCAGAGTTGGTGGAGCAGAGCCATATCGCCGTCGGCAACGAGGAGGATGCTGACAAGGTCTTTGGCATCCGCGCTGCGGGCGCCGACGTCTCTGCTGGCAAAGTTGAGGCCGCTGCCTACCGCAGCGTCTGTGAGCAACTCCACCAGCGCTTCCCCAATCTGAACCTCATAGCCATCACCCTGCGCGGCTCGCTCTCGGCCAGCCACAACACCTGGTCGGGCGTCCTCTGGGAGCAGGGAGAGCTCATGACCGCACCCATCCATGACATCACCAACATCGTCGACCGCGTGGGCGGCGGCGACGCCTTTGTGGGTGGGCTCATCTACGGCCTGCGCACCTTTAACGATCACCGGCGCGCTCTGCACTTTGCCGTCGCCGCCTCGTGCCTCAAGCACACCATCCTGGGCGACTTTAACCTGGTCACCAAGGCCGAAGTGGAAAAACTCATGGCAGGCGATGCCTCTGGCCGCGTCTCCCGCTGAGTGCGGAAACCACCAGGGTTTGTAGTGGGCGCTTGAGCGCTCCGGACCAACCCGCCGGTAGTGGACAGAGATCTTCTCCGTCACCCCGGGCAGAGCGCTCAAGCGCTCACTACAAGCCTCTCTGCAATGGCTCTTTACGCATTACGGATTACGTATTACGGAGGTATACCATGGCCCGTTTTCCTCGCATGCAGGTTCTCAACAGCGTTCTTGACCTTGGCCTGATCCCTGTCTTTTACCATGAAGACCTGGAGACCGCCAAGAACATCGTCGCCGCCTGCGCCGCGGGCGGCGCCAGGGTCGTCGAGTTTACCAACCGCGGCGACCTGGCCTATGAGGTCTTTGCCGGCTTGGTGCGCCACTTTACCAAGGCTGACCCATCAATCATCCTGGGGGTGGGCTCGGTCGTCGACCCCGGCACTGCCGCCCTCTACATCGCCTCGGGCGCCAATTTCGTCGTCGGCCCTGTCTTGAACCCTGAGGTCGCCCGCGTGTGCAACCGTCGCAAGGTCGCCTACATGCCCGGCTGTGGCAGCGCCTCTGAGATCTCCGCCGCCGAAGAGCTGGGCGTCGAGATTTGCAAGATCTTCCCTGGCGCCGAGGTAGGCGGCCCAAGCTTCGTCAAAGCGATCCTGGGCCCTTGCCCGTGGAGCCGCCTCATGCCTACCGGCGGCGTCGAGGCCACCCGAGAGTCGGTGAACGCCTGGTTCAAGGCCGGCGTCTGCGCCGTGGGCGTTGGCTCCAACCTCATCACCAAACAGGCCGTCGCTAACGGCGATTACGGCGCCATCAGCGCCCGCGTCGCCGAGATGCTGCAGTGGATCAGGGAGGCGCGGGGCAAGTAGCACCGGGAGACACGGAGAGCATCGAGGGCGGGCTTTCTTCCCCCCGTGCTCTCCGCTGACCAAAGGGTAATGCTCTGCGCCCACGACTCATGAAAGATCGGGTGCGGCTTGATTTGGGGCCAGGAACGAAACCGCCGAAGGGGCCACAATCCGCTTAGGCACGTTGTCCCATAGGGCACCCAGGTGGGCGAGTCGCTTGCACGCGCAGCTTCTTTATGATATGCTCACAGCAAGCACATTTCAGGAGGGCAGCATGGATGACTTGCTCGATATCATCCGCCGGCGCTTTAGTGTGCGCCGCATGAAAGATGAGCCCCTGCCGCCCGGCGCCATCGAGCGCCTGTTTGAGGCGGCGCGCCTGGCCCCATCGTGGGCCAATACCCAATGCTGGGATTTTATCGCCGTCACCGATCCGCAGGTGCGCCGGGCACTGGCGGCCGCGGGCGGGCCTAAGAACGCCATGCCCAAGGCGCCCCTCATCGTTGTGGCTTGCGCCCGGCCAGGGGTTTCGGGCAGCCGCGGCGGGCTAGATTACTCCATGCTCGATATGGGCATTGCCGTCGAACACCTGATCTTGGAGGCCACTGCTCTGGGCCTCGGCACCTGCTGGGTAGGCTGGTTCAACGAGGAGATGGTCAAGGAGATCCTCGGCATCCCCGCAGAGGTGCGCGTAGCCGCCATGGTCCCCGTCGGCATCCCCGACGAAGAGCCTCGCCACAGCGACCGCCGGCCCATGGAGGATATCGTCTCTTGGAACCGGTGGCGAGGGTCGCGGAAAGCTGTCTGAGCGCCATGAGCCTGCTGGGCCAACAGATCACTGTCCACAAACAGGATGCCGACGGCCGCCCGGTCTTTAGTTGGCAGGGCGCCGTGATTGCCCAAGACAGCGCGCAGATCACCATCGAAGCCTCCTTCAACCGCGAGGCCGTGGACCTGGGCCTCTACACCATGGAGCGGGGTGACCTGTTTCGCGAGACCTATGGCTTTGAGCGCTGGTGGAATGTGTTCGCAGTCTGCAGCCCCGGGGGCCGGCTGCGCGGCTGGTACTGCAATATCACCCGCCCGCCCCGGTTGGTGGGCCACGATCTCTACTATGACGATCTGGCGCTCGATGTGCTCGTCGCGCCCGACGGGCGCCTGCGTATCGATGATGAGGATGAGTTCCAGGCCTTACACCTCGACCGGCGCGACCCAGAGGCCTATCGCCAGGCCCTGGCCGCCCTCGCCGAGTTGCAGGCCCTGGCAGAGAACCGTCGCCCGCCTTTTGCGCCGGTCAACTCTGGTGTTTGACGCTTCACGAGGTACGCCCTGTGGCTGTCCCAGACCGCATTAGCTGCCTGCGCCAGGTACCGCTCTTTGCGCAGATATCCGAGTCTAACCTGCGCCGCGTGGCCGAGATCGCCCGCGAGGTAACCTTTCCGCGCGGCAGCCTTCTGGCGCGGCTGGGCCAGCCCGGGCGCGCTTTCATCTATATCATCACCGGCGAGGCCCTGGTGCGCACCGTGCAGAACCGCCATTGGCGGCCGGTGGGCTACTTGCGCGCAAACAGCTCTTTCGGCGCCACCTCACTCCTTCTGGGTGAGCCCCACGACGCCACCGTACAGGCCATGACCGACATCAACGCCCTGGTCATCGACCGCGCCGATTTCAGCCGGCTCCTGGCCCAAGTCCCGACGCTGGAGGAACAGCTCTTCCTCACCGAAGAGCTGGAGCGTAAGCTGCACAACGAACGCTTCCCCTGGCTCGGCCCTAACGAGGTCGTGATCCTGGTCGTCCGGCGCCACTGGTTCCTCCTTCTGCGCAGCCTGCTCCTGCCGACGTTGATCCTGGCCCTGCTGGGCGCAGCCCTGGTGTACCTGGGGAGCCTGGCGGAAGCCTGGAGCTGGGTGCCCGCCGTTATCGTGACCGCAACTATCTATGCTTCGATCGTGATCTTCCGCTGGTTCGATTGGCGGAACGACTATCTGGCCGTTACCACTGAGCGCACCGTGCACCGCGAGTTTGTCCTCGCCCACTTGGACGAGACCCAACACGCCGCGCCGCTCAATATGATCCAGAATGTCACGGTCAATGCCGGGTTCTTCGGCAATCTGCTGGGCTATGGCAATATCGCCATCGAAACCGCCGCCCAGACCCACATTGGACAGATCCTCTTTGATCACGCCAGCGGCGCCACGGGGTTCAAGGATGTGGTATTCCAGCAGATCGAGCGGGCGCAGGCGCGCAATTATACTTCTGGCTATGAGCAGATGCGCCGCGAGCTGAAACAGCGCCTGGGCTGGATGACCATCGAAGAGATCCAGGCGCGCAACCAGGCCACTACTCCACCGCCCCCCGCCGCCGAGCGGCCTGCCCGGGCCAGCAGCGGCCTGGTCGAGGCACTCAAGCGCCTGCGTCCTTTTCCTCCGCTGCGTCTGGTCGAAGGCAGCCAGATTACCTGGCGCAAGCACTGGATATTCCTGCTAAAGAAAATCTGGCAGCCGATGCTGGCGGGGTTCATCTGGCTGATGGTCACGATAGCCGCGATAATGGGCGAGTTCCCTTTCATCACGCCCGATCGGGCGCTGGGGGTCGCCCTGGGGCTCGTGCTTCTCCTCGCCGGCATCGTCCTCTGGTTCCTCTGGGAATACATCGACTGGGAGAACGATATCTACATCCTGACTGACGAGCGCATCGTTGATGTCGAGAAAAAACCCTTCTTCTTCGCTGAGCACCGCCGCGAGGCCACGCTCGACCGCATTCAAAACGTCAACACAGCCATCCCCGGTCCCCTGGCCGCCTTGCTCCACTATGGCAACGTCGATATCGATACGGCCGGTGAGGAGGGCATATTCACCTTCACGCACGTGGTCGAGCCGGCAGAAGTGACCCGCGAGATCATGACCCGCGTTGTGCGCCAGCGCGAGAGCCGCGCCAAATTGGAGGAACAGCAGCGCCGGCGCGAAATCGTCGACTGGGTCACCACTTACGAGGCCCTGCGCCGCGAGCATGAGAGCAAACCACCGGGATCGTAAGACATAATGCACGTATTACTCGTTACATCCTACATATCCGGCATGAACGCCCGGTCGAACTCATCCTGCAGCATCCGCTCGTGCTTCTCTTCTTCGCTGGCCAGGAAGCGGAAGAGGTTCTTGGTGGCCGAATCATCGGCCATGGACGCCAGATGCAGGTACAGCTCGCGCGACTCCCGCTCCTTCTCAATAGCCAGGCGCCACGATTCTTCCAGTGTCATTGCCGCTGCCATGATATCCTCTCCTTATAAGCTACCATCTCATGCGCGTGGTTCCACAGCGTTCATCCGCGTCCATCTGCGGCTCCATCCCGCCCCCGCAACACCTCTGGCGACTCGGCGCCGCCCATCACCGCGGCAATATGCCGGCTCAGCTCATCCTTGAAACGCGCCACGCCAAAGCGATCAGCATGCTGGCGTATGGCGATGGGGTCACAGGCGGCCGGATCAAAGCGCTCTACCGCCTCAGCCAGCGACTCGGGCGTCGGCTCGTGGAAAAAAGTACCCGTCACCCCCTCCACAATCGTCTCCAGCGCCCCACCGCCCGCATAGGCGATCACCGGCCGCCCCGAAGCCGAAGCCTCCAGCGGCGCAATGCCGAAATCCTCCTCACCCGGAAAGAGGAATGCCCGGCAGTGTGAGAGATAGTGCTTGCGCTCCGCATCCGGCACACGCCCCACAAAGCGCACATTGGGCCCGGCCATGCGCTCCAGGGCCGCCCGGTCTCGCCCATCGCCCACAATCACCAACGGCCTGCCCAAACGGTTAAAGGCCTGCACCGCCAGATCGATACGCTTGTAAGGAACCAGCCGCGACACGATCAGATAGTAATCATCGACCTCCTCGCTCACGGCGAAATCGTTCGTGCGCACAGGAGGGTAGATCAGGGCCGATGGGCGGCGGTAGATCTTGCGAATGCGCTCCTGCACCGCGCGCGAGATGGCCACGAAATCATCCACCCGGTCGGCGGCCTGTGCATCCCACGTGCGCAGACTCGTCAGTAAGAAAGGCAGAAGCGCCCGCGACAGGCGGCCCAGGCGCTCACGCTGCGCGTAGGCCGGGTACGACCACAAAAAGCGCGCCGGCGTCAGGCAATAACAGATGTGCGTGGTGCCCGGATGTGTAATTACTCCATGGGCAAAGCCGCTGGTGTTGCTCAGCACCAGATCATAGCCATCCAAATCCAGCGACTCAAAAGCATAGGGGTAGAGCGGCAGAAACGGCTGGTGGTGGCTCTGGATGAAAGGCAAGCGATTGAGAAAGCTTGGGCGGATATCCCAGGTGCGATAGACCTCCGGCATCATCTCGGGTGCATAGATGGAGGTGTAGATGGGCGCCTGCGGGAACATCTCGTGCAACACGTCCAGCACGCGCTCTGCCCCACCATATTGATTCAGGTACGAGCACACCAACGCAACCTTCAAATCAACGTCCTCCAACTACTTGCCTATACAAAAGTCGGCAAAGATGCGCGCCAGCAGGTCGTCCGTCACCGTCTCGCCCGTAATCTCGCCCAGGGCCGCCACTGCATCCGTCACATCGATACTGATACAATCATCGGGCCAGCCCTGTTGCAGCGCAGCCAGCCCCGAACGCACACTCTCCAGCGCCCGGCGTAGCGCATCCGCCTGCCGCGGACGGCTCACCAGGGGCATCTCATCGGCCTGCACATGGCCCGCCAGGGCCGTATCCAGCACAGCCTGTTCCAGATCCTCAATCCCCTGCCCGGTCAGCGCCGAAACGCGCACGCTCTGGCGGCCGGGCAGCAGACCCTCCATGCCCGGCGCCGCGGGCAAGTCGGATTTGTTGATCACCAACACCGCCGGCCGCTCGCCTACGAGCCCGGCGATTGTCCAGTCGTCGGCTGCAGGCCCTTGCGCGCCGTCCACCACCAACAGCACCAGATCACTGGCCAGGATAGCAGCCCGGCTGCGCTCCACCCCTAGCCGCTCCACCGGGTCCCGCGCCTGAGTGATGCCCGCCGTATCTACCAGCACCAACGGCACGCCACCCACCACGGCCGTCTCTTCCAACGTATCGCGCGTCGTGCCCGGGATCGCCGTCACAATAGCCCGCTCGCGGCCCAAGAGCGCATTGAGCAGGCTCGACTTGCCCACGTTGGGCCGCCCCACAATCGCCGTGCGGATGCCCTGGCGGTAGGCCTGCCCCTGCTCCGCCCCGGCCAGGAGCCCATCCAGCGCCGCCGCTGCCCCCGTCAGGATGGCCGGCAGATCGCAAGGGGGGATCTCATCCTGGGCAAAATCGATCGCAGCCTCCAGATGCGCCAGCGCGCCCACCAATTGCGCCCGCACCGCCGCCACGCGCGTCGAGAGCCTCCCTTCCAGCTGCCCCACGGCCGTTTGCAGCCCGGCGCGGCTCTTGGCGCGCACAATGTCGATCACCGCCTCGGCCTGCGCCAGGTCGAGCCGGCCGTTCAGGAAAGCGCGCAGGGTAAACTCGCCCGGCTCCGCCAGGCGCGCCCCCGCCCCCAGCGCCAGCTCCAGCACCCGCCGCAGAGGCGCGGGGCCCCCGTGGCAGTGGATCTCAGCAACCTCCTGCCGGGTATACGTCTTGGGCGCCGGCATCCACACCGCCAGCGCCTCATCCACCGTCACACCGCTATCCGGGTCCACCACCCGGCCATAGCTCAGCCGCCAGGGCGTGAGCGCTCCATGCGCTGGCACAAACAGGCGCTGCAGCACCTCCCGCGCCTCCGGTCCGCTCACACGAATAATGCCGATGCCCCCCTCCCCCAGCGGAGTGCCGACAGCGACGATGGTATCATCCAGGTTCCAGGCCATGCTTCTCCTTCCGCGGCGATGTTACCATACAGCCAAAGGGCCGTCAAGCGAGCCACTGGATACAGAACATGCGCAGGTCTTGCTCCCATGGAGGCCGAGTCGGCTACCAGCCAGGCCTTCCTGCAGAAGGTCCAGGAAATCGGTGAGAGCCATCCGCCCCGCCGAGGCGCTTGACAAAATGGCAGCTGCCCAATCGTTGCTTTGAGACCGCATTCTCCCCTCCTACGAACTCTGCAATCTTGGAATACCCCTACGGCGCTTGACCTTCCCCTCAGGATGTGGTATATCCTCTCTATGGAGACTCTAATAGGCTCCCTGCCCCACGGGATTGTATATCAGCCGCCGTTTTGCCGTATGAGCGACAACAGAGCAGAGGCATAGCATGAAGCGCATTCTGAGCACCGAATTGGCCCAGCACGCCGGCGAGCGGGTCATGGTCGCGGGCTGGCTTCACCGCCTGCGCCGTCTGGGCGGCATCAACTTTTTGGCCCTGCGCGACGGCTGGGGCATCCTGCAAGCGGTGATCGATGACCCCTCGGAGCTGGCCAAGCTGGCCCCCCTGGCCGATGAGTCGGTCCTCAGCATCGAAGGCGTGGTGACAGAGGAAGCCCAGGCCCCCGGCGGATACGAGCTGCGCCAGTGTCGTGTGCATGTGCTCGTCGCCGTGGAAGAGCCGCCCCCCTTTGAGCTAAACAAGCGCGTCCTCAAGCCCAATCTGGACGTCTTCCTGGATCACGCCGCCGTAGGCCTGCGCCATCCGCAAAAACGTGCCATCTTTCACCTCGGCGCCGGTGTGATGCACGCTTTTCGCAGTTACCTGCGCAGCGAGCGCTTTACCGAGATCCAGAGCCCCAAACTGGTCGGCACGGCCACCGAGGGCGGCGCCAACGTCTTCCCGGTAGATTACCTCGGGCGCACCGCCTACCTGGCGCAGAGCCCCCAGTTCTACAAGCAGATCATGGTTGGCGTCTATGAGCGCGTGTTCGAGGTCGGGCCCGTCTTCCGTGCCGAGCCTCACAACACCGCCCGCCACCTGAACGAGTACGTCAGCCTCGATGCCGAAATGGGCTTTATCCATGACCATCACGATGTGATGGCCGTCGTCACCGGCGTCATCCGGGCCATCCTCTCGCACCTGGGCACGGACCATCAGGAGGCCCTGGCCTTGCTTGGAGTACAATTGCCGCGCGCCCTCGAGAGCTTTCCCTCCATCTATTTTCCCGAGGCCCTGCGCCTGGTCGGCGAAGCCCTGGGACAAAACCTGGAGGGCGAGTTGGACCTGGCGCCTGAGCACGAGCGCTGGCTGGGGACCTGGGCGCAGGAGCAGTTCGGCTCGGATTTTCTCTTTGTCACCGGCTACCCTATGGCCAAGCGGCCCTTTTACACCCACCCCAACCCGGCCGACCCGGCCTATTCGAACAGTTTTGACCTGCTCTTCCGTGGCACCGAGCTGGTCACCGGCGGCCAGCGCCTGCACCGTTATGGCGAGTATATCCAGGCCCTGGAGGCGCGCAATCTCAACCCCGGTGACTTTGCCGGCTACCTGCAGGCCTTCCGCCACGGCATGCCCCCGCATGGCGGTTTCGCCATCGGCCTGGAGCGCTTTCTGATGCAGCTCTTGGGGCTCAGCAACATCCGTGAGACGACCATCTTCCCGCGCGACCTGACGCGGCTGTCGCCTTGATGCGTAATAAGTAAACCGTAATAAGTGATGTCGCCACGTACGCGTCGGCTCACAGGTCACCGGCTGCTGGCGTTGCCAGCAGCTCAGCGAGAAGGTCCTCGGCGAGGCCGTGCTGCAGCTCCCGCCCCAGAGCTTTGATACCCACACCCTCTGGCTCGATGTGCCCGCGGACCTCAGCCGGCCCCGGGCGCGCCAAGAGCAAAATCAGGCAACCCCTTTGAGAATCGCGAGGCCATTCGGCGAGCCAGGCAACGCGAAGGGGTCGCCTGATTTTGCACAGGGCTGTGATTTTGCCGGCGCCCTGCACGCGGTAGAGTACGCCGCCATCGGCATTCTGCCCCTCTTTGCCATGTGCGACCGCCTCGATATCGGCGGCGTCTCGACCCCGGCCCACCCCGATACGGGCCTGCCGCAGATCTTTATCTATGACGCCGCTCCCGGCGGCGCGGGCATCACGGAGAAGGGCTTTGCCCTGTTGCCTCAGCTCCTTGCAGCCACCCGCGAGGCCATCGAGCGCTGCCCTTGCACCGCCGGCTGCCCCAGCTGCATCCAGAGCCCCAAGTGCGGCAACAACAATGAGCCGCTGGACAAAAGAGGGGCGATCATGCTGCTGGAGGCCATCCTGTAATCAACCTGCCCATGGAGCGGTGTTTTCGTCGTGTGTTGTGCCCCAATGGGCATGGGCGACTGGCAGGATTGTGCGGTTGGCATTCTTCTTGCTGGTGATGAGCAAGCCGGCCTTGCCTATTCAGCCGGCCAAGGAGGGCGCCATGAACCGGGACACGGCGAGACAGTGGGCCAATGTGGTCGCTTACATTGCGGTGGTGGCGGTCAATGCCCTGGCCAATATCCTGCCCATTGGCGGGCAGACGACCGCCGAGGTGTCGAACCGCTTTCCGACCTTTGTCACCCCCGCCGGCTATGTGTTCATCATCTGGGGGATCATCTACATCTTCCTGGGTGGGTTCATCGTCTACCAGGCTTTGCCCTCCCAGCGTTACAACCCCCGTCTGCAGCGCATCGGCTGGCTCTTTGTGCTCAGCTCCGCAGCCAACATCGCCTGGATCTTCCTCTGGCAGTACAACATCTTCTCGTTGACCCTGATCGCCATGTTCACCCTGCTGGGGTCGTTGATCTCCATCTACCTGCTGCTGGATATCGGCTTGATGCGAGTGCCGGTGATCGAGGAGTTGCTCGTGAACGCGCCGTTCAGCATCTACCTGGGCTGGATCACGGTCGCCTCGATCGCCAACGTGGCCGTCGTGCTCACCGTCGCCGGTTTCAGCGGTTTCGGCCTGGCGCCCCAGACCTGGGCGATTGCCCTGCTGGTCATCGCCACGGGCATTGCCTCTGCAGTGGCCTGGACGCGCGTGGACCTGGCCTACAGTGCGGTGATCTGGTGGTCTTTCGTGGGCATCAGCGCAGCCCAGCAGAGAGCGCCCGGCGTAGCGCTGGCAGCGGAGGCAGGCGCAGCAGCTGTGGCAGTGGTGCTCCTCATTGCGGCGGTACGGAGGCGCAGGGTATCGGCCTGACGTGCCCTGGCCAACTGAACGGGTGCAGTTCGTTTTCAGGACAAACGAGCACCCCCTTGTCCAGGAATGAACTGTACACGCCATAGGGCGATTAACGGCCCAACGGGCCGTCTTGGCAACACCTGCAATCGGCGCCTGGCGACGGGCCCGGGGCCGGTGTTGGTGGTCTTCGGTCGCAGAGGCAGCAGGCAGTTTGACGGGAGCCCACAAGTCTGCTAAATTGACAGATATACGCTATCTCAAGGCACAGCTTCATCGTGCCAGGTGAGTTTAATGAGTGACAACAGTCTCGATTCGATTCTCGTCAACAAACTGCCGGAATGGTTCGCGCCATATGAGCGAATACCCGGCCCCATGGTCTACGTGCTGCTCACGGACGAAGAGCACCTCGAGGTGACCCCCGACCAAGTCTTTGCGGCCCTCGATCGTCTGGTCGAGTCCCAAACGCTCGGGCTGCGTTGGTATCCGTATCATCGCTCCCGACCGTTCGATCAGGAGTACATCATGGAGCCGCCTGCTAAAGCGAGTTCGGGTACGGTTGTATAGCACACCTTTCGCATGGCCCATTGCATGCCAGGAGGCCCCATGTACGAAATCTGCGTCCGTCGCCATTTCGATGCCGCCCACGCCCTGCGCGGCTATCAGGGCAAGTGTGAAAACCTGCACGGCCACCGTTGGGAAATCGTGGCCTGTGTCGAGTCGGAAACCATCGATGAGATCGGCCTTGCCTTTGACTTTACCGAGTTCAAGCGCGTCCTCGACGAGCTTCTGTCGCGCTTCGATCACCACAACCTGAACGAGACGCCCCCCTTCGACCAGATCAACCCCTCCTCCGAGAACATCGCCCGTACCCTCTACCACGCCCTGCGCGAGGCATTGCCCCACGTGCGCCTGGCCTATGTGCAGTCGTACGAATCGCCCGATGCCTGGGCGACTTACAGGGAGAAGTAGCCCCCGCTTCTATACCTCACTTTTCCCTACGAGCGGCAGGTTTGGGCGCTTGTGTTTCTACCAAACTGTGGTATAGTTAACGGGACAGCACGGCGACTGGCCCTTGTGGCAAGTCGTCTGTTGTTATATGGACTGGTAGGATAACCGGAGGTTTTGATTACACCGGATGGCAGCTAAAGGACGCATAGGCCCGGACGAGATGGATATGGAAAGCTTCGACGCATTCCTCGACGATCAGATCGCCGAGGAGCAGAGAGCCCCAGAGGAAATCCTGGAACTCCCTCTCCTTCCCGCCCGCGATACAGTTGTTTTCCCCCATATGGTCGCACCGCTCTTTGTTGGGCGCGAGCGGTCGATCCGCGCCGTAGAGACAGCGATGTCACGCGATCAGCGCGTGGCCGTTTTCACTCAGCGCGATGAAGAAGTGCAGGACCCCAGTGTGGATGATCTCTACCCGGTGGGCACCGAGGTGCTCATCGGCCGTATGCTGCGCATGCCCGACGGCACCACGAGTGTGTGGGTGCAGGGCCGGCGGCGCGTCCGCCTGCTGGGGTTCACGGGCGAGTACCCCGCCATTACGGCGCGTGTGGAGACGATCCCCGAAATCGAGGATCACAGCCTCTCCACCGAAGCGCTGATGCGGGCCGTGCTCGCCCTCTTTGAAAAGGTCGTGCGGCTCAGCCGCAGCCTGAATGACGATGCCTTTGTGGCTGCCATGAATGTCGAGGAGCCTGGGTGGCTGGCCGACCTGATCGCCTCGGTCATCACACTTGATACCGCCCAACGCCAGGAACTCCTGGAGACGGAAGGCGTCACCGCCCGTCTCCAGAAAATCAGCATCCTGCTGGCTAAAGAGCTGGATGTGCTCGAGCTTGAGAGCCGCATCCACTCTCAGGTACAGCAGGAGGTTGATCGCAGCCAGCGCGAGTTTTTCCTGCGCGAGCAGATGCGCATTATCCAGAGCGAGCTGGGCGAAGGCGATCCGCAGATGCAGGAAATGGCCGAGCTGCGCGAAAAGATCAGCCAGGCTGGCATGCCCGACGAAGTGCGCGAGCGCGCCAACAAGGAACTGGATCGCCTGGCAGCCATGCCTGCGGGTGCGCCCGAGGTCGGCATTATCCGCACCTATATTGACTGGTTGCTCGCCCTGCCGTGGTCCAACGCCACGGAGGACAACCTGGATATTTCCCGCGCCGCCAAGATCCTGGAGGATAACCACTATGGCCTGCCCAAGGCCAAAGAGCGCATCCTGGAGCATATGGCGGTGCGCAAGTTGGCCGGCAAGAAGATGAAGAGCCCTATCCTGTGCTTCGTGGGGCCGCCCGGCACCGGCAAGACATCGCTGGGCAAATCCATTGCGCAGGCCCTGGGCCGCAGTTTTGTGCGCGTGAGCCTCGGCGGCATTCGTGACGAAGCCGAGATCCGCGGCCACCGGCGCACCTATGTGGGCGCGTTACCCGGCCGTATCATCCAGACGATGCGCCGCGCCGGCTCGATCAATCCGCTCTTCATGCTCGACGAGATCGACAAAATCGGCGCCGATTTTCGCGGCGACCCCTCGGCGGCCCTGCTGGAGGTGCTGGACCCGGAGCAGAACTATGCCTTCTCGGACCACTACCTCGAGGTGCCCTATGACCTGTCGCAGGTGATGTTCATCACCACGGCCAACGTGCTCGACACGATCCCACCGGCCCTGCAGGACCGTATGGAAGTGATCGAGTTCCTGGGTTACGTCGAGGAGGAAAAGCTCGAGATCGCACGGCGCTTCCTGGTGCCGCGGCAGATGGAGCAGCATGGCCTGGAAAAGCTTCACTTTTCCGATGACGTCTTGCGCCAGATCATCCGCGAGTACACCAGCGAAGCCGGGGTGCGCAATCTGGACCGCGCCATCGCCAATATCTGCCGCAAGGTCGCGCGCAAGGTGGCCGAAGGTAAGCATGCGCCGGTGCGCGTTTCCGCGCAATCGCTGCTCAGCTACCTGGGCCCGCCCGAGTTCTCCTTCGGCCTGGCCGAAGCGGAGGACGAGGTCGGCGCGGCCACAGGCCTGGCCTACACTGAAGCCGGCGGCGATACCATGTCGATTGAGGTAGAGACGATGGCTGGCAAAGGGAGCCTTTCGCTCACCGGCTCCCTGGGCGATGTGATGCAGGAATCGGCGCAGACTGCGCTGAGCTTTGTCCGCGCCCATGCTAAGGAACTGAGCATCGGCAGCCTGGATTTCGACAAGATCGATATTCACATCCACGTGCCCGAGGGGGCCATCCCCAAGGAGGGCCCTTCCGCCGGGATCACCATTGCCACGGCGCTGATCTCGACCCTCACAGGGCGCCCGGTACGCCATGAAGTGGCGATGACCGGCGAGATCACCCTGCGCGGCAAGGTGCTCCCCATCGGCGGCGTGCGCGAAAAGCTCGTGGCCGCTTACCGCGCCGGCATCAAGACTCTGGTTCTGCCCAAGAAGAACGAAAAGGACCTGGTCGAGGTGCCCAAGCGCGTGCTGAAGGGGCTCAGAGTTGTGCCCGTCGAGCACATGTACCAGGTGCTGGATGCGGCGCTCTTGCCCGCCGCGCCCGAGCACCGGCCGCCGGCTCGCCGCCGCCCTGCCACCCCGCGTAAGGCGGCCGATCACCCGGCGGTTACTGTCGCGTGATACGCAATGCGTGACGGGTGAGGTCCATGGAAGGTGATAAGTAAACCGTAAACGGTTTACTTATCACCTTCCATGGCAGCCTTACGCATCACGTATCACGCATCAGCCCTCGGGAGGTGAAGGGACATTGTGAACGCAGAGGATGTGCGCACCCTCTTGAGCAGCGGCGCCGGTGAGCGTGTGGCGCTTCTGCCCGCCCAGGTCCCCAGTCATCGATTGGCGCAGACGTTGGCTGCCCTGGCCAACGCTGCCGGCGGCACAGTGCTGATCTCTCTCGAGAGCCCGTCAGCGGTCGAGGATGAGGGCATCATTGACCACGCTGTAGCCGCCGCCCTCTCTTGTGACCCGCCGTTGATCATCCCCTTGCCGCAGATCGTCTCGTGCGACGGACGCCGGCTGTTGGTGCTGATTGTGCCGCCCGGCCTGCCCCACGTCTACGCCCTGGGCGGCGCCTATTACCAGCGCCAGGGCAGCCAGAACGTCCCCCTCGGCCCGCGCCCCCTGCGCGACCTGCTCCTGGCGCGCAGTAACATGGGGCTGGAATCGCAACCGGTCGCCGACGCCGGGCATGACGATATCGACTGGCGCGCCGTCGAGGCCTATGCCGCAGCCCTACCCACCCACCCTGCCGCCACGGCAGAGGAGTTCCTGCGCCAGCGCGGCGGCCTCACAGCTGAAGGCGCCCCCACCCTGGCCGGCATCCTGCTCTTTGGGCGCAGCCCCCAGCGTTTCCTGCCCGCCGCCGAGATTCTTTGCGTGCGCTACCCGGGTACCACCATGGGCGACGTCTTTCTGCAGGAGGTGGCCCGCGGCCCCTTGCCCGAGCAGATCCGACGCGCCGAGGCCTTTCTGGCCGCCAACATGCGCCGCGGCGCCCGCATCGATCGGCTGGCGCGCGACGAGCAGCCCGAATATCCCCTGCCGGTCGTACGCGAGGCCATCGTTAACGCCGTGGCCCACCGCGACTATTCGATCCGCGGCGAGGAGATTCGCGTGCTCCTCTTCGCTGATCGGCTCGAGGTCTACAGCCCCGGGCGCCTCCCCGGTCACGTCACCCTGGAAAACCTGGCCCAGGAACGCTTTGCCCGCAACGAGATCATCGTCCAGGTGCTGGCCGACCTGGGCTTTGTGGAGCGCCTGGGCTACGGCATTGACCGTATGCTGCAGCTCATGCAGGCCGAGGGGCTGCCGGCCCCCATCTTTGCCGAAACGGCCAACGGCTTTCGCGTCACTCTGCAGGGCCAAGGCGAGCGCCTCATCCAGGCCCGCCCCGATGGCTTTCGCTGGGCAGCCCTCTCCCTCAACCCGCGTCAGCAATTGGCCCTCAGCTACCTGGCCGAACACGGCCGCATCACCAACCGCGAGTTCCAGGAGCTCTGGCCCGACGTCAGCCCCGAAACCCTCCGCCGCGACCTGGCCGACCTGGTCGATCAGGATGTGCTCATCCGCATCGGCGACAAGCGCGCCACGTTCTACATCCTGAAAAAGTAGGGGCAGATCTCGGATCTGCCCCCAGTTATCCCACAACTATCCCACAATATCCCACACCCCGCCATTATCCCACATGAATCCCACATTATCCCACAGGAGGTGCACCCTCCGCGCCAACAACTCACGCTGCTCCAACTGCGTATAGCCAGTAGAACGCTTGCCGTGAAATGGGCACAATGCTCTCGCTCAGTGTTGTAGTGATGGCTTCAGCCATTCGTCCCCGCACGACACAGAAAGGCAAATGGCTGAAGCCATCACTACACAATTCATCTGCGGTCGCATCCCGTTCCCACAAGGAGGACAACCCATGCAACACCGCGGCACCCTCTTCGCCGGCCTGCTCCTGATTCTGACAGGGCTCTACTTCCTGCTGGTCAACCTCACCTCATTCGTTGGCCTGGGCTGGGCGCAGCTCTGGCCGGGCTTTCTGGTCCTCGCGGCCCTCGCCTTCCTGCTGCCCATCGCCATCTGGTGGGAGCAGCACCGCGCCCTGGCCGGGCTCGCCGTCCCCGGCGTCATCCTGCTCAGCAATGCCCTGTTCTTCTTCTACAATGCCATCACGGGCGACTGGGGCGCCTGGGCCTACCTCTGGTCGCTGGAGCCGCTGGCCGTGGCCCTGGGGCTGGTCGCCCTCTGGCTCCTCGGCGTGCGCCAGCAGGGCCTCCTCATCGGCGCGGCGGTGCTCGGCGCCATCAGCCTCGGGCTCTTTGTCATCTTTGGCTCCCTCTTCGGCGGCCACCTGGCCGTCATCGTGGCATCAATCGTGCTCATCGCCCTCGGGCTTGCCTTGATGTGGCGTGGCGCCTTTCAGAGGCAGCCGGCATAATAGCTAGCGAGAGGTGCAGACAACTGATGCCCACCGTCTACATCGGCCGCTGCCGCAGTTATGCCCTGGAGGAGGTGCAGGGGGCGGTGCAGCAGGCTGTTGCCGCCCTGGGCGGCCTGGGGCGCTTTGTGCGCCCCGGCATGCGGGTGCTGATCAAGCCCAACCTGCTGCTGGCCAAAGCGCCGGATACAGCGATCGATACTCACCCTGCCCTCGTGCAGGTTGTCGCCCAGATGGTACGCGAAGCCGGGGCAGAGGCCACAATCGCCGACAGCTCTGGCGGCGGCACCGGCTTTAACCCGCGCAGCCTGCGCGCGCTCTACCGCATCAGCGGCATGGATTTGGCCGCGGGGGCCTCGGGGGCTATACTCAACGAGGATTGTGACTCGGTTTCCGTACCCTGCCCCAACGGACGCCTGGTGCGCATGCTCGACATTATGCGCGCGGCGACTCGGGCCGATGTGATCATCAACCTGCCCAAGCTCAAGACCCACGGTCTGCTGCGCTATACCGGCGCCGTGAAGAACCTTTTCGGCCTCATCCCGGGGCGCGTCAAGCTCAGCTATCACAGCAAGCTGCAGGATACGGAGCGCTTTGCGGATATGCTGCTCGACCTGGGCGCCTGGGCCAGGCCGGCGCTCAATATCATGGATGCCATTGTAGCCATGGAGGGCGAGGGCCCAGCCGCCGGCCGCCCGCGCGAGCTGGGGTTGCTCCTGGCCAGCGATGACGCCAATGCCCTCGACCTGGCGGCCCTCGATCTGATCCGCCTGGACCCGCAGACGGTGCCCACCATCCGCATGGCCCAGCGCCGGGGACTGCTCGCGGCAGAGGTCAGTGACCTGCAGATGACCGGCATCGGGCTTGCGGCCGCCCGGGTCAAGGATTTTCATGTTCCTATGGCCGGCTCGCCCAGCGTGCTCCTGGGCCCGCCCGGGCTCAAGCGCTGGCTGGAGCGCCGGCTCGTCGCCCGCCCTCAAGCCGGCCCCGCCTGTACAGGCTGCGGCGTCTGCGCCGAGAACTGCCCCGTAGGCGCCATTACCATTGCCAACCGCCGCGCGCACATGAATATGGACGTGTGCATTCGCTGCTACTGCTGCCACGAGCTCTGCCCGCAGCACGCCGTCGCGCTCAAGCGCATCCCCCTGGCTGGACTCATCGCCAGGATTTGATGCGTAAGGCGTGATCTGTGATGCAAAAGGTCGCCATGGCGCGTAATAAGTAAACCGTAATAAGTAAGGTTGTCATGGCGGAGCACTATGCTTTTCAGGATCTTCATCTAGCTACGGCTTGCGCAGAGCATCAGGCATGCCGAGATGGCAACCTTACTTATTACGGTTTACTTGTTACGCATGACGTCAAGGAGCCCATCATGCCCACACGCACCGAACACCGCTACACCACCATCCCCCGCGTCCTCTGCTTCCTGCGCCGAGGCGAGCGCTGGCTCTTGATCCGCCGCGCGCCAGACCGGCGCCTGTGGCCCAATCTCTACAACGGCCTGGGCGGGCACGTGGAGGAGAGCGAGGGCATCTTGGCGGCGGCTCGGCGCGAGGTGTGGGAAGAGGCCGGTATCGAAGCCCTGGGCCTGAGCCTGTGCGGCATCATCCACGCCGATGAGGGCGGGCGCGGTGTGGTCGTCTTTGTCTTTACGGGCAGCGCCGGCCCGGGCGAGCTGTGCCCCAGCCCCGAGGGCACGCCCGGCTGGTTCACCACCGCCGAGGCCCTGCAGCTCGACCTGCTGCCCGACGTGCGCCTCATCCTGCCGCGCCTGCTGTCCCGGCAACCCTGCGACCCGCCCTTTTTCGCCCAGACCACCCTCGATGCTACGGGCAAGCCGCTGCTCGCCTTTGAGTCCTGATACATTGCCCGGCCCCCCATGCCTAATTGGGCTCAGTGCACGATGAAAATGCCCTTCGGCTTCCGGGCGTCATGCTCCGCATGCGGCCGGAACAGGCCTTCTATACGGTGTGGGTCTGTGAGGCGGCCGCACAGCAGCCGCCCCCCACACCCACACCCTCTGGGATAAGGCCGGGCTTGGGCGGAGCGGGCCAGGTAGCAATTGCCCAGCAGGGCCCTGGCGCTATTTTCAGACCAGGTGCACCTGTTGACTCTTCTCCAGGGTGGGCTATACTCGCCCTGACTGTGGCCCCCTTCCGGGCCGCCCGCCAAACTACACTCACTGCCGGAGGCTGAACGTGTCTGATACCCGTCGCCAACCCGATTCCAGCATGTGCTTTGTCTGCGGCCGCGACAACCCCATTGGCCTGCACCTGCAATTCTACGAGGACGGGCAGAAGGTCAAAGCCGACTTTACCCCCCAGCCCGAGCATCAGGGCTGGCCGGGCGTGGTCCATGGTGGCATCATTTCCACCATCCTCGATGAGACCGTCGGCCGCGCCTGCTTCCTGGTCGACATGTGGGCCGTCACCGGCCGCATGGAGGTCAAGTTCCGCAAGCCTGTCCCCATCGGTCAGCCTTTCACCTGCGTCGGCGAGATCGTCAAGGTCTACGGCCGCGGCCTCGAGGCCAAAGGCGAGATCGTCCTCGCCGACGGCACCATCGCCGCTGAGGCCAACGCCACCTATATCAAAATCCCCGACTCGAAACGCCGCGAGCTGGAGCAAGTCCTCGACCTAAGATAGGTACTGGGGACGGAATGGAACCGCAGATGAACGCAGATAAACGCAGATAGGTTCTCGATCTTTACGGATATGCGACGCTATCGGGAGCAGGTGTTTCCTGGTAATCGTTGACGAGGCGCTTGACATCCACTCTCGGCTGACCAAAGTTGAGCAGCAGGCAGACCTGCAAGCCCGTGGCTTTATGGCATGAGGTCACCTTATTCAGCTCCATGCCTGCAACCTCCATTGGTTCCCTGATCGTGGATCCATCAGCGTTCATCTGCGTTCATCTGTGGTTTCATCCCGTCCCTGATCTTCTCAGTTCTGGCGGGCAGCTCGCGCACGCGCACGCGGACGGCGTCATAGATGGCATTGATGATAGCCGGAGCGGTAGCCGAGGCAGGCAACTCCGCCATGCCCTTGGCGCCCAGGGGGCCCTGCGAGTGAGGGTTTTCCACCAAAAGCACCTTGATCTCCGGCGCCTGCTCCGCGGTAGGCAGGCCCAGCTTGCGCAGGGTATCGGTCACCACCTGGCCCTGGCGCAGCACAAACTCTTCCGACAGGGCATAGCCCAGCCCCATCACCACCCCGCCTTCGATCTGTCCCTCCACCGACTGCGGGTTCAGAATACGCCCCGCATCGTGGGCGGCGATGATTTTGAGCACCTGCACGCGGCCCGTTGCCTCTTCCACCGCCACCATCGCCGCCTGGGCGCCGAAACAGTAGGCAAAGTGCAGGCGGCCCTGCGCCGGGTCCGCGGGCTCGCCCTCACCGGGCCGGTAGGGGGCAGTCGCCGGCGCCCGATAGTGGCTGTGCGCCCGGATGGGGTCGCTCTGCACCGCCAACTCCGCCAGGGTCAGCAGGGGTTGGCCATCCTTGAGCAGGATGATCCGCCCGGCGCGCAGGTCCAGATCCGCTGCCGGCCGCCTCAGGAGCGCCCCGGCCGCCTCCAGACACTGTGCGCGCCACGCCTGCGCCGCCTGCAGCACGGCATTGCCGGTGATGAACGTTTCGCGCGAGGCTGTCGTCATGGCGCCGGGTGGGTCCAGAGCGGTGTCGCCCGCGTGTACCCGGATTGCCGCCAGGGGCACGCCCGTCACCTCGCTCGCGATCTGCGCCATGGCCGTCTCCGCCCCCTGCCCCAGGTCCGCGCAGCCCACGCGCACCCACAACGTCCCTTCGGGCGCCAGCTCCACGGCCGCCTCGGCCTCATCGTTCGCCCCGCCGCCAAGGCCCACATTCTTGTAGGCGCTCGCCACGCCTATGCCGATCTTCCAACCAGGCAGGGGCGCGGGCCTTGGCGTGCGTGCCAGCTCCTGCTCAACGGCCTCCAACGTCGCCAGAGCGCCCACGCTCTCCTCCAGCAGGTCGCCCGTGCCGGTGAGGCTCCCCGGCCGCAGGGCATTCTTGCGGCGCAGCGCAAAGGGGTCCATCCCCAGCCGCCGGGCCAGCTCGTCCATCTGCACTTCTGCCGCAAAAGTCACCTGCGGGTTGCCGAAACCGCGCATGGCCCCAGCCATCACGTTGTTCGTATAGGCGGCATAGGCGTCGATGCGCACGTGGGGGATCTCATAGGGCCCCGTGCCGAAGCTCGCCGAGCGGAAGAGCACCGACGGCCCCAGCGAGGCATAGGCGCCCGTGTCGGCATAGATGGTCGCCTCCAGCGCCACCAGCCGGCCGTCGCGCATGGCCCCGGTCCGGTAGTGCAGCACCTCGGCGTGCCGCTTGGTCGAAACGCGCAGCGACTCGGCCCGCGAGAGGACCATCTTGACCGGCCGCCCCGTGCGCACCGCCCCCAGCGCCGCCAGGATCTGCAGGGTGATATCCTCCTTGCCCCCAAACGCGCCGCCTACGGGCATGTGCACCACACGCACGCGCTCCAGGGGTAGCGCGAGCGCCTCTGCCACCTGCTTGCGGTCCAGCCACGGCCCCTGGCTGCCCACGTGCACCGTCACCCCGCCCGCACCGTCGGGCAGGGCCAGCGCCGCCTCGGGCTCCAGGTAGGCGTGCTCAACAAAAGGGGTACGATAGGCGCCCTCGACAATGACCTCAGCCTGTGCAAAACCGGCCTCCACATCGCCTTTGCGGATATGCACCTGGCGCAGCAGATTGCCATTGGGGTAAAGCTGGGGGGCGCCGGGGCGCAGGGCCGCCTCTGGCGAGTCGACCACCGGCAGCTCGCGCCAGGTCACCTCGATCTCCCGCAACGCCGCCTCGGCCTGGGCCTCCGTCTCGGCATAGGCGGCGGCCACCGCATCGCCCACGGAGCGCACGCGGTCAAAGGCCAACACCGGCTGATCGGCCACCATCAGGCCAAAGGTCCTGGCACCGGGCACGTCGGCCGCCGTCAGCACGGCCGCCACACCCGGCATCCGGCGCGCGCGGCTCACATCGATGGCCAGCAATTCCGCATGCGGGTAGGGGCTGCGCAGCACCCGGCCATAGAGCTGCTCGGGCACAGAAAGGTCAGCCGTGAAGCGCAGCTCACCCGTCGCCCGCTCCAGGCCGCCCAACCGCGGCGCAGGGGCGCCCACCCCACTGCCGGCCTCCTGCAGCAGGCGCCCGCGCGGCACCTGCACGATGCCCGCCCGCAGCAGCGCGGCCGCCTCGCGCACCGCCGCCAGGATCTTGACGTACCCCGTGCAGCGGCAGAGGTTGTTGGCCAGGGCCCGGCGGACCTGCGCCTCCGTGGGGTCGGGGTTGGCATCCAAGAGCGCTTTGGCCGCCATGATCATGCCCGGCGTGCAGAAACCACACTGCACCGCCCCTTGATGCACAAAGGCGTATTGCAGGGCGTGCACGGTCTCGGGCGTGCTCAGGGCCTCGATCGTCTCGATCCGCGCCCCGCCGAGCCGCTCCAGGCGCAGCAGGCAGGCGCGCTCTGCCCTGCCGTCCACAATCACCGTACAGGCGCCGCAATGCCCCTGGCCACAGCCGTTCTTGGCGCCCGTCAGCCCCAGATCATCACGCAGGTAGCTGAGGAGGGTCTGCCCCTCCACCGCCTCTACCTGCTGCGGGGCGCCGTTGACCGTCAGATCGATCACCCAGTCCTCCTCATCACGAAAAAGGCCCGGTGCATCACCTGCCCTGCCGGGGATCGATTAGCAGAGTACTGCCGGTCGGCTTTCCCCCCAGCTACCCCTTGAGCGCCCGGTACGTCCTCACAATCACCTCCCAGGCCCGCTCGGGATCCTGGCTTGTCTCATTAGTGCCCAGCGAGGCCTTGTAGGCCCAGGTGTAGAGCGCATCGGGGTGCTCGGCGGCTATCAGGCGGCCGGCCTGCTCGATCTCCTCCTCTCGGCCCCGGGGCAGGCGCCACCCCTGCAGCCACATGAGCGAGCGCTTGCCGTAGCGCCGGCAGACGGCCAACGCCTCGCGAGTGGATTCCGACACCCACTCTACGGGGTGATTCATGCATTCCCAGTAGGGGTCGGTGCCGAAGGTATCCAGAGCCGCGATCTGCGCCGTCGGCTCCCAGGCCGCATGGTCGATGGGCATGACACAGGTCGAAGTCTCCAGGTCCGCCCGCTGCGCCTTGACGTACTCGCTCATGGCCCGCACATAGCGCGTGATGCTATGCAGCCGGAAGGCCTGCACCTGCCCGGGTGCAGCCTGCAACAGATCGCCGCCGAAGGTCTTGAGGTACTCCTCTCGGCAGTGGCGGCAGTAGCAATCCTGCACGGTCGGCTCATCCCAGAAGAACCCGTCATAGCCTGCAGCCACGCACGTATCCACCATCTCCCGCGCCCGCTGCAACAGCGCCGGGTGATTGGTGCAGCCAATGCCCGTACGCGAGCCGTCGCGCCCCACGAGCCAGACATCCGGGTTATCGGTCAGCAAGCGGCTGACCCGCCCACCGCCGAACGCGCAGGCAAAACCCCAAAAGTTGGCCAGGATGCGCAGGCCCAGGTCATGGGCGATCGCTGGCGCAAACCGCACCTTGCCCTGCAGAATGTGAAAATCGTTCTCCGCAAGAGTAATGAGCAGCTCATCGCAGCCTATGGCGCGAATGTCGGCCAGGTCCAGCCGCAGGTGCTCCGGCAGAAAAGCCCCGATGTAAGCGATACCCAGTTTCACTTGTATCCCTCCAGGATCCCTTCCAGGAACCGCTTGCCCGCCTGGATATCGGCGATCTGCCGGGGGCCACTGATCTCGCGCTCGATCGTCAGCGCCCCCTCATAGCCAAGGGCGACGAGCTTGCCGATGAGGGCCGGGAAATTGACGCGCCCCTGGCCCAACGGCTTTTCCTGCCCCAGGTGACGGCCCTCGGTCGGGTATTCGCCGTCCTTGGCGTGCACCCCACGCACAAAGGGGCCGATGATATCCAGCGCATCCACTGGGTTGGCCTTGCCATAGAGAAGGAGATTGGCCGGGTCCAGGTTCACCCCCAGGTTGGCGGCGCCGACATCTTGCATGGTGCGCAACAGCGTGACCGGTGTCTCCTGACCCGTCTCGAACCAAAAACCCTGGCCGTTGGCTGCGCAGTGCGCGGCGATCTCTTTCAGCGCCTGCACGACCCCTGCATAGTCGGGGTCAGCAGGGTTCTCGGGAATAAAGCCCACGTGCGTGGTGATGCTGCGGATGCCCGTGCGGCGCGCGAAATCGGAGCCACGCTTGAGCGCGAGCAGGCGCCGCGCCCGCGTAGCCGGCGGCACCAGGCCGATCGTGCTCGGCCCCTCGATGAAATCCCACACATAGCGGCCGGGCGCGCCCGTCCAGAGGGTGGTGATCTCGACACTGTACCGTCTCATGGCATCCACCACTTCCTCGGCTGCCGCATCGGTAAACAGGTCATCGTGCCAGCAGGTCATCTGGCAGGTCGGAAAACCCAGCTCGTGCACCCGACGCAGCGCCTCATCGGCGCCTTCCTCCAGACGTGCCATCACACCGAGCCGAATCTTGGACATGGCTGCCTCCGCTCCTATGGAAAGACTTCCGAAGTCTCGGAGACTTTGGAAGTCTGTTCTCTGCTACAGGCTGACGACCTGACCCGTCTCAAGAGACCGCTTCACGGCCATAGCGATCTCCAATACCTCGCGCGCCTGGCGCAGCGTGGCGATCTGGACCGGCTCTCCGCGCACCAGGCAGCCGATAAAGTACTCGATCTCAGTCTGATAGGGGTTATGGCGCGGGTATTCCGGGCAAGATGGGGCCTGACCGGCGCAGTAATAGACCAGGTCCCCGGCGGAAGAGGCTGCCGCCTGCGGATCCACCGTCACGGCCGCTGCCGGGTACTGCACGCACCCTTTATCGCCCAGCAGGCGGATCGTCGCGGTAAAGGGATAGCTGGCCGGGAACATAAAGCTCGCCTCGGCCGTGGCCTTGAGGTCGCCGTAATCCAGGGCAGAGAGCACCTGGTCCCACCCCCCCTGCTCCGAGGCCAGGCCGGCCGCGTACACCCGCTGCGGCCGGCCAAAGAGATGGTAGAGGTAATCCAGGTCATGGATATGCAGGTCCAGCAGGGCGCCGCCGCTGAGCTTGGGGTCGCGGAACCAGCTCCCCCAAGTTGGCCCGGATGACAAACGCTGCAGTTGCGCTGTCAGTGGCCGCCCCAGCTCCCCCCGGTCCAGCAGGTCCTTGATCAACTGATAGTGCGCCGTAAAGCGCACCACTTGGGCGATCATGCCCTGCACGCCGGCCCCTTCCACCGCCGCGATCATGCGATCCACATCGTGCACGCCAAGCGCCACCGGCTTTTCGCAGAGCACGTGCTTGCCCCCCCGCGCCGCATCGATCACTGCCTGTGCATGCAGATACGTCGGCAAGCAGATGTCGATCACATCGATCGTCGGGTCGCTCACCAGCGACTGGCCGTCATAGCACGCCCGCGCGCCGTGCTTGGCCGCCAGCTTGTCGGCCCTCTCGGGCAATGTGTCACACACTGCCACCAGCTCGGCCTCGGGGATCTCGGCATACGCGTCGGCATGCACCGCGGCGATCCCCCCCGCCCCATACAGACCTACCCGGATCTTGCCCATGATCTTAGCCCCTTTTCATCTAGATGAGACCAGGTCGGACTTTTCGCCAAAGGATCGGCCTGGATCGCTCGCCAAGGTAATCGCTGTGACAGGTCTAAGGCCTGTCAGGTCTCACAAAGCCGGATCTAGCCGAGATATCCCAGTTCCTCGAGCGCCCTGATCAGCTTGTGCGCACTCTCCTCGACCGTTTCGTTAGCCGTCTCGAGCACGACTTCGGGCTTTTCCGGCGGCTCGTAGGGGTCCGAAACACCCGTAAAGCCCTGGATCTCGCCCCGTAGCGCCTTTTGGTAGAGGCCCTTGACATCGCGCGCCGCGCAGACCTCGACCGGGGCATTCACATACACCTCGACAAAGCGCCCCCCTACCATCTGGCGCACTTCATTGCGGACCGAGCGGTAGGGCGAAATTGCCGCGGCAATCGCGACCACACCGTTGCGGCTCAGCAACTGGCACACAAAGCCGATGCGGCGGATATTGGTATCACGGTCTTCTTTGCTGAAACCCAACCCTTTGCTCAGATTCTGGCGCACCACATCGCCATCCAGCACCTCCACCTTGTGCCCGCGACGCCGCAGCTCGGCCGCCACCACATTGGCCACCGTTGTCTTGCCCGCGCCCGAAAGCCCGGTGAACCAGATCGTATAACCCTGTCCGTTGTTGCAGCTCATGTAGTCTTTCCTTGGGAAACAGAACGCGGGATGGAACCGCAGACGAACGCAGATAAACGCAGATGGAATTACGCTTATCTGCCCCTACTCAATAGTGCAGACAGGTGGTTACCATGGATGGAACTGCAGGAGCATCCGAACATCCGCGTTCATCAGGGTTCATCTGCGGTTCCATCCCGTCCATCTATGCCAACACCGAGCGGCCGCGCCAATCGGCCGGCGCCGGCAGGTCGAGCAGATCGAGCAGCGTGGGCGCCACATCTAGAAAAGTCATGCCCTCGAGCTTGCGCGGCGGCACGCGTTGCGGGTCATAGACGATAAAGATGCCCTCCGGCCCGTGGTTGGCGTCATCAGGGCCTGTGTCATTTTCGGGCGTATAAATCGTCCCCAGGCCCACGCTGCCAACCGAGCGCCAGCGCAGGTCGCCAAAGTAGACGATCAGATCGGGAGGCACTCCCCGCCGCTCCGCATAGACATCCTCCGGCCGGAAGACGCGCGTGCCCAAGGGCGCGCCGTCGGGGCCAGGCATGGCCTCCAGCTTGGCCGCCAGCTCCGCACGCACAGCCTCGTAGCGTTCCGTGGGAATGGCGCCCTGCGGCTCACGCCCCTGCACATTGAGAAAGATGCGCCCATAATAGCCGCCGGCGCCCCAGGCCACGGTGCGTTCCCAATCGATCTCTAGCCTGTGCAACGGCGTGGGCTCGGCCGGCTCAGGGCCTTTGAGCGACAGATAGCCCTCCCGCTGCAGCCACTCGTTCAGCGCCAGGCCGCCCTCCATCGCCTGTGCCCCATGGTCCGACATCACCACCACCGTGGCCCCGCGCCCCACCTCCGCCAGGAGCGCGCCGACCTGCTCGTCGAGCAGGTGATAATAGTCGCGGATGGCGCCGGCAAAGGGAGATCCAGGCTCGTGCTTGGGGTGCCTGGGGTCCATGTACTTCCAAAAGCCGTGATGGATGCGGTCGGGTCCCATATCGACAAACATGGCAAAATCCCATGGCCGGGTGCGCAAGAGGTGCCGCGCCACGCGGAAACGTTGCTCACTCATGGCGCGGATGCGCCGCAGCAAGTCCGCCTTGTCCTCGGTGCGGAAATCCTCCACATCGAGCACATACTCGCCAAAGAGGCCCTCGATCTCGCTCTTGAGCTCCGCGGGATAGGTGTAGGGGCTCTGGGTGCTGGGGGTAAGAAAACAGCTGATCAGGGCGCCATTGACCGGCGGCGGCGGGTAGGTCTGCGGCACGCCAGCCACGATCACTGGCCGCCCGGCTGCACCCACCCGATCCCAAACGCGCGGCTCGCGCACAGCGGTCGCATCGGCGGTGCGCATGTGATCGTAGCTGTAATCCGCCCGGTTGCGAAAGCCATAGAACCCCAGCTCGCCCGGGTCACGACCGGTGAGCATGGCACTCCAGGCCGGCACGGTGATCGGGGGCACTGTGCTCCGCAGCCTTCCCCAGGCGCCGCCTTTGATCAGGCGGCGGAAGGTAGGCAGCTCATCCCGCCACGCCTCAAAGACGAGTTGAGGCGTCAGACAGTCGAGACCGATGACCAGCAGAGGACGTGCACTCATTCCTGGCCCTCAGCCCGCTCGCGCAGCGCCTCGGTGAGAATGCGGGCTACTTCGGGGCGCGTGAACTCAGGCGGCAGGGGGTCACCCCGGCGCAGCATCTCGCGCACCTGGGTGCCGCTCAGCACCAGGTGATCGCTCGCCGGGTGCGGGCATGTCTTGCTGGAGACAATGGCCTCACAGCGGCGACAATAGAAGGTATGCTCAAAGCACAATGGGGTGATCGCAATCTCCCCTGGCGCAAACTCGTCGAAAATGCGCTGGGCATCATAAGTGCCATAGTACTTGCCCACGCCCGCATGGTCCCGGCCCACGATAAAGTGTGTGCAGCCATAATTCTGGCGCGCCAGAGCATGGAAGATCGCCTCGCGCGGGCCAGCATAGCGCATAGCCGCCGGGAAAACCGAGAGCACCACCCGATCCGCCGGGTAGTAATCGCGCAGCAAGGCCTGGTACGAGCGCATGCGCACATCGGCGGGGATATCATCGGCCTTGGTCTCACCGACCAGGGGATGCAGGAAAAGGCCATCACAGATCTCCAGGGCCGTCTTTTGGATGTATTCATGGGCGCGGTGGATGGGGTTGCGCGTCTGAAAGCCGACGACCTTGCGCCAGCCGTTGCGGTCGAACAACTCACGCGACTGCACCGGGTCCAGCCGCAGCTCCGCAAAGGGGCGCTCCTGTGGGCGATCAATCAGCCAGATATCGCCCGCCAGGTACACCGGACCTGCCTCGTACAGCCGCGCTACCCCCGGGTGAGCAGTGTCAGTGGTGCGATAGACCTGCGCAGCCTCTCGCTCCTTGTCGGGCCGGAAGCGGCCGGCCAGCTCCAGGATGCCCAAAAGATGATCTCCTGGCTCATAGAGCGCCACCTCCTGCCCATCGCGCAGGGTGGCCGCCTCCTCTTCCGTCACCGGCAGCGTCACGGGAATCGACCAGACCACCCCGCTCCGCAGGTGCATGTCCTCCACAATGGCGCGGTAATCCGCCTCTGCCACAAAGCCAGTCAGGGGGCTCAGCGCGCCAATCGCAATCAACTCGAGATCGGAAACGGCCACCGGGCCGAGGGTCAGGCAGGGGAGCGAGCGGGCGCGCTCGGCGGCAGCTTCCTTTGCACTACCCTGCAAGAGGCGCGACACCAGCTTGCCGCCATGCGCTGGAATGGGGCCGGGGCCCCCCACGACCTGTTTGCAGGCCGTGGGGCCCCCGGGGCCGGGGTCCACAACTGAAGGCATGGATACTCCTTGGGTATCAACCACCCCTAAACACCGGACCAGGCGGCCACGACACCTGCCCTGGCCGCCCGGCACAAAAGATCATTCCGTACGTTTCCTTCACGGAAGCGCATTACGTGTCTCGCCCCGGCACCAGGATCAGTGGCCCACTGCCCTGCGCAGGCTTGGGCTGCCCCGGGACCAGGAGCCCACCGGCCGTCCGCTCCACCGCTGGCGCAGGAGATGCCGCCTCTGCCTCCTGGCGCTGCTTCTCCTCAGCCGCCTGCTTGGCCGCCGCCTCGGCGCGCTTGGCCATGATGGCCTGCATACTCGCCATGGTCGCACGGGGGTTGTAATAGCCCTCCCGTTTGGGCGCGCGCTCATAAAGCTCTCCCGCCACGCTCGTGAGCAGGAAGTGGTACATCACATACCCATTCTCGCGCAGGAACTCGGGCCAGCCGGCCCCATAATGATCGTCGCGATAGGCGCCATAGGCGCGCTTGACGGCGGCCACCAGGTCCGTCCCCAAAATGCCGGGCAGCAGGACGGTGCCGCGCGACAGGCGCACACGAGAGTCCTCACCCAGCCGCCGGCCCAGGAGCAGGTCGCCCACCATCGCCAGGCGCGCCAGGCCACGATCCTCCACCTGGTACAGGCCGCCGGCCAGCAGATCGCCTACCTCCAGGCGCCCCTCGGCATCGATCACCTCGACGCCAAACAGTGAAAGGAAGCTCGATTCCCGTTCGGCCAGCAGCGACCGCTGCTCTGGGCCCATGCGCTGGCCCTCTTCCAGCGCAAACAGGTCAATGATGCGCTGCCGGTCCTGGCTGGTATGGTAATCGTACACGTACCACTCCAGGAACGGCTCCCACTGCTCGCGCTGCATAGCCTGCGAGGCCTCGACATCCAGGTCCGTGTTCCAGAAGCGGCTCAGCGCCGACTGCAGGTCCACACGAAAAGCCGGCCGCTGGGCGAAGGCCAAAAGCCGCGCCCAAAGCAGCTCATCATCGCGCCGCAGGCTCGCCCCGCGCGCCTGCACTGCCTTGACTTTGGGCAGGCAGCAGTTCTTGTACTTCTTGCCGCTGCCGCAGGGGCAGGGATCGTTTCGTCCAACATTCGGCATAGGTAAACCAATCCTTGGCAAAGCAAATCCGATTCACGGTCTTCACGAATCTACCACACTGACAGAAAGGCGTCAAGAAGCCCTTCCGGCGCCATAGGTGAAATCTTACACTATGACGGCTTGAGCTGGTCTCAGATGCCCCGCGCTACACGCAACGTGCTCTACCACACAGCCGTACTCACCCATCGGGGCGCGGATCCTATCCGGGCATCGCGCTTCGCACGCGACCGGAGTGGAGCCATTCGGGGGATTTGGCGGGTTGCCTGCAGCCGGGCCG
>Ga0078972_1005053_pt1 | contig 34430 bp, 27 predicted proteins | sample YelNatPaOPGAMG01_FD_67568 | JGI IMG/M metagenome (GOLD analysis project Ga0078972, IMG submission 67568) | Hot spring thermophilic microbial communities from Obsidian Pool, Yellowstone National Park, USA - OP-RAMG-01 (SPADES assembly) (version 2) | ecosystem: Environmental > Aquatic > Thermal... | reverse complement strand
GTATCGAAGGGCATTTTGAAGGATATTGATAACCACTTGGCGCAGTGCCGTAGGGTCGGCCCGCACAAAAATTGAAGCCTTAGCGGAAAAAGAAAGGATGATATGTTTTTCCAAACCAAGAGTTTCCATTTCGCGGATCCCATCGAAAACCAGATCCTTTACATCCAAATTTTGAAAATGATACACCGCCGTGTTCTGATCGAGCCTGGCCAGGTACAGTAATTTCTCAATAATCGCTCTCATTTGTTCCGATTCCCTTAGGACGATTTGAACGGTTTGACGGTATTCTTCGGGACTTCTTTTTTTTCGCAATGCCAGGCTCGATTCCGCTTGAATAACCGCCAAGGGGGTTCTCAACTCGTGGGATGCGTCGGAGGTAAATTGTTTTTGTCGTTTAAAAGCCCCTTCCAATCGTTCGATCATATTATTGATGGCCAAGGCCAGCCGACTCAACTCGTCCGTGTTTTCAACAGTTATTCGTTGGCTAAGATCGTTGGCTCCAATAGTTTCGGCGGTTTTTCGCATCCGTTCCAGGGGTTGTAAAAAACGGGACGTAAGAAAAATACCGCCAAATCCAGATAGCAAAAGCACTCCCAGGGAAATCGACGATAGGATAAAAAAGAAATTATGTAAAACGTTGTTTATTTCTTCCGTGTTTCTTCCGATAACTAGGAAGCCCGAAGTGGAATCCCCATACATTGGCTGTATATACAGGCGGTAGTCGGTTTCGGAATCCTTAAAGGTTCTATAGGTAGCCGTTTTAAACGTTTGTATCGGATTCAAGAACTCTATGGTTTTTTTCGCGAGGCTAACGGAGCCCCGTTCCTCCACTGGTTTTCCAGAAGAATCAAAGAGTAAAATCAGTTGATCGTATATTTCCACATCCCCAAGGCTGAGCTTTCCATTTTTATTATCCAAGGACGACCCTATGGTTTGACTGTGGGATTTTAATGAATCGTCTAAATTTTGGTACACCCGTTGAGACAGAAGAATGTAAGCGAAAATTTGAAAAATAAAAAGCAGAATACTAACCACCAACAAATACCAAAGGGTTAATTTGAATTTAATACTTGTTTGTTTAATCATAGGATTTTTAACCGATAGCCGGCCCCTCGAATCGTTTGTATAGGATCGTCTCCACCGGCCTGTTGTATCTTTTTTCGCAGACGGCGGATATATACATCCACCACATTCGATACGGTATCCGATTCATAACTCCACGCCCGTTCTTCCAACATCATTCTCGTGATTACCTGTTTTGGATTTTTCATAAAATATTCTAAAATAATAAATTCCTTGTTGGTCAATTCGAGGGATACGCCGTTTACGGTTACTTCCCTAGTTTTAACGTCCATCCGTAAAGCACCAGCTTGGAAAATAAGGCTTTCCACGGGCCCTCTCCTTCGCAAAAGGGATCGGATTCGGGCCAAAAGTTCGTTGAACGCGAAGGGCTTTATCAAATAATCGTCCGCCCCCGCGTCTAAACCCGCTACTCGATCCTCCACCGTATCTTTGGCGGTAAGCATCAAAATTGGGGTATGGATTCGCTCTTCCCGTAATTCCCGACTAACCGTAATTCCCGTTTTTTTGGGAAGCATCACATCAAGGATGATGAGATCGAAGGGAATGTTTTTCGCTAAATAGAGCCCTTCCTTTCCGTCATAAGCCGAATCGACCACATACCCCTCCTCCGAAAGCCCCCGATGAATTATTCCGTTTAGTTTTTGTTCATCCTCTACCACTAGAATTCGCATTTTTTGTACCCCCCGGCTGTAGTATATGAATGCCAGATGAAGGGAACATGAAAAGTCTATTGTTTTTTATTATAGAAGCTGTCTCGTACCATTGGACGTCCCGGGACAGTTGCCGTGATTATTTTCATAGGATGTTTACGTAGCATTCATGTTCCGTTCATGTTGATCCCGTAAGCTATACCCATCACATACCTATGGAGGGTACGAACATGAACAGCACATTCAAAAGCAAAATCGGAAAGACCGCGGTATTATCCGCGACTCTTTTATTCATCGCGGGGATCGGAACTTCGGTTTTCGCCCAAACGAGTGCCGGTCAAACGGGCCTTGGTGCTTCCGGGGATCCAAAACCGACCTATACCAGTTCCATCCAGATTAAGGGAAATGGAGAGGGAACCGAAGAATCGGTGGCGTTAAAGCCCTTGGCTAAAATCGACATTAACCAAGCTCAAAAGGTGGCCCTTGGGGCAAACCCTGGTACCACGGTGGTTAAATCCGAATTGGATAACGAAAATGGTTCCCTCGTGTACAGTGTTACCCTGGATAACGGTCTGGATGTAAAGATCGACGCGGGGAACGCTACGGTACTCCACACGGAGAAGGGGGGAGCTGAAAAGGATGAGCACAACAACGGCGCGTCCGAGAATCAGGGGGATTACGAGAACTCCAAGGAGAACGGGGGGGACAACGAAAACCAAAGTGAAGAACGTTCTTCCGAAGAAAACTAAAGAACGGGAGCAACCGTAGGTTGCTGGGCCCCCAGAAAGCCGGATAAAACTCCCCCAAGGAGTTTCGGTGCCCCTGGGGGCCTTTTTATGTATCCTCCCTCGACAGGGGGACCATTAAAATGGGGGTGTGGAGCGTTTGAACGAGCCGATTTCCCACGCTTTGGTCGATAAACGCGGAGGTCCCCCGTTTGCCATGGCTAGCCAGGATGACCAGGTCGCTTTTTTCCCGTACCGCGATTTTTTTGATAATTCGAACGGGGTCCCCCGTATCGTAGAAGGTGCGGACTTCGTAGCCCTGGGCTTTTAAGGCGTTAGCCGCCGACTCCAGGTCCCCCTGGGCGGAGTGTTGCTCCAGTTCAAAAAGATCCTCCGCAGTCCGGGGCAGTAAACGGGCCGCAACCCGGCGTTCTACCTTGAGGGTATCGGGGGTCCGAACGACCCGTACCAGGTCCAATTCCGCGTCGCAGGGGCCCGCCCATTCTCTGGCCGCCCGGAGGGCTTGCTCCTGATGGGCATCCTCTCCCGTGGGCACCAGGATCCGTTGCAGACAGATAATGTCTTCCAGTAGTTCGGGCTTTTTAACCAGCAGTATGGGTTTTGTACTTTCCGCGAAAATTCTCTGGGCCACGTTGCCCCGGAAGAGACGCCGAGTATTAAGGTGTCCATGGACCGAAAGGATGATAAGATCCACTTTCAATTCCTCTTCGTGGGACCGTATCCCTTGGATGGGGTCCTCTAGGGCCTCTTCGTGTACGTGTATGTGGATGGGAACCCCCGTGGATGCGTATTTTTCCGCCAGGCTCCCCAGGTACGCGGTAGCTTCCCCCTGGGTACGGAGGTGCCGCTGGCCGTGTACCGTTCGGGGAGCCTCTGCTTCGATAATATGAAGGAGGGTTACATCCGCTTCAAACCGTTGGGCGATAAAGAGACCGTAGGGGAGAATCCGTTCGGCAGAGGCACTGCCGTCCAAAGGGAGGAGTAGGTGTTTCAATTTCCGCCTCCAATAAATAACTGAACGATAAGGTAAACGTTTAAAACAATGATAACCGCCGCGACGAGGGATGCGGCCCAGGTGGTACTCCTTTTGTTCGCCAGGGACCCCATAATCTTTGTATCCCGGGTAAAAAGAATCAACGGAATGATAACGAAGGGAAGTCCAAAGCTGAGGACTACCTGGCTTAAAACGAGGGTCCCCGTGGGATCAAAGCCCAAAATAATCACCAGGAGGGCGGGGAGAATGGTGATAAGTCGGCGGAGGACCACCGGAATGTGGCGCTTTAAAAACCCCTGCATGATTATTTGTCCCGCGCTGGTTCCCACCGCGGAAGATGAAAGCCCGGACGCCAGCAACGAAAGGGCAAATACCCACTGGGAGGCCTTGCCGAGCAGGGGTTCCAGGGTCTTATGGGCCTCCTCGATGCTGGCTATGTTATGGAACCCTACTTTATAAAAGGTCGACGCCGCCATGATCAACATGGCTCCGTTCACCAGACTGGCTACCCCCATGGCTACCACCACGTCTACGATTTCGTAATGAAAAAGCTTCTTCAGCCGAACCGGGTCGGTAACCTTGATCCGACCTTGGGTAAGGGCCGAATGGAGGAAAATAGCGTGGGGCATCACGGTGGCCCCCAGGATTCCCGCCGCGAGGACCACGCTTTCCGGGCCCTTCAAACGGGGAAGCACCAGGTGGTAACCGATATCCGGCCAATCTGGCCGAGCGATGAGGATTTCAAAAAGGTAACTTAGGGCTATAACCGCCACAAAGCCCGTAATTATCGCTTCAAAGGGTTTAAATCCGTACCGTTCTAGACCCAGGATGAGGTACGTAAAAATAGCCGTTAATATGCCCCCCCAAAAAAGGGGAATTCCCAACAGCATGTTGAACCCCAACGCCGCCCCCAGAAATTCCGCCAAATCCGTGGCGATAGCCACCAGTTCCATAAGGATCCACATGCCCATGATGACCGGCCGGGGAAGTTGCTCCCTGCAGTGTTCCGCCAGATTCTTCCCCGTCCCGATCCCCAACTTGGCCGAAAGGGTCTGAATAAGCATGGCCATGAGGTTGCTAGCCACGATCACCCAAATAAGGGTGTAGCCAAAGGCTGACCCCGCCTGGATATTGGTGGCAAAATTACCCGGATCTACGTAGGCGATGCTGGCGATAAAGGCGGGACCAAAGAAGGGGAGGAGTCGTTTTAAAAGATTTTTACTACCCTTTCCGTCCAGGACCAGTTGAGCTGAATCCTGGGTTCGGGTATCGGCGTTTTTTTCATGGTTACTCATGTTCCCAGTATAGAATTCTCCCTTCCAATACGCAAGGTAAAAAACCTCTATTGAAGCTGTTCCGTAACTTAGGAAGTTACGGGACAACCTCTATTGTATTTATATCTTCCCCTATGGTAGGAATGTACCATTATGCAAACCTCTATTGGTCAAATAGCCGCCCTGGGTACCTCCGTATGTTGGACCGTTACGGCCCTAGCTTTCGAATACGCGGCGAAAAAAATCGGTTCTCTGGCCCTGAATATCCTCCGCCTTACCGTGGCCTTTGGCATCTTCGCCGGGGTGGGGCTTGTCCTCCACGGTCAATTGATTCCCCTGAACGCCCCGGGAAGCGTGTGGTTTTGGCTTACCCTTTCGGGTCTCGTGGGGTTCGTGTTTGGGGATATTTTTCTTTTTCAGTCCTATATCGATATTGGAGCCCGAACAGCCCAAGTGATTTTCGTATCCTCCCCCTTAATTACCGCTATCCTGGGCTTTTTCCTGCTCGGTGAAAGGATAGCGCCCCTGGGAATTTTTGGGATGGTTCTGGTGATTGCCTCCATCATTACGGTGATCCTCTATAAAAACGCCATCACTGCGGCCTCTGGAACCGGGGATATGGACCCGGGGATTCATCGGACCCATAAAATCCGGGGCGCGATTTTTGCTTTGTTGGGCGCCCTGGGGCAATCGGGGGGGCTTATCCTCTCAAAAATCGGCGCCCCCTCCTACGATCCCCTGGGGGCGACGCAAATTCGGGTAATCGCGGGTCTTCTAGGTTTTATTATTGTTGGGGCCCTTTGGAAAAGGCTACGAGAGCCTATCGCCGCCCTGTCGAATCGAAACGCCCTGGCCGCCCTTTCTTTGGGAGCCTTTTTTGGTCCCTTTTTAGGGGTTTCTCTCGGTCTTTTCGCGGTTCAGCGGAGCAGTTCGGGAATCGCCGCTACCCTCATGGGATTAACCCCCATTCTAATCCTCCTTCCTTCGGTATTTATCTACAAAGAAAAAATTACCCCGGTGGAGGGGCTCGGGGCTCTCGTGGCGGTCCTGGGGGCGGCGTTGATTTTTTATACCCCCTGAAGTAAGACTCTCTGATAACTCGATTGGTTATTAGGCGCCCCTTGACAAATTTCCTTTTTTTTCCGAAAATAATTACATGATGTTCGGCAATAGTCTATCCACATTGTATTGTCTCGCCGCGGCGGCCGCTATCCTGGAGGATCGCGGTTAGCCGTTCACATACGAACGCACGGGCCGTGATCCTCCTACGGGGGATGACGGCCTTTTTTTATGTCATCGGGACATAAAAACACCAAGGTACATCCCCAGGAGCGCGGCCCGAGGGTATTCAACGTAATACCCAAGGGAGCATGCCATGAGAAGGGACATCGTCCATCCGGGAGCCGGGGAGCTCAAGTACGAAATCCGCGAAATTGTCGCCTTTGCCCGGGAACTTAAACGGTGGAATATTCCCGTTATTTGGGAAAACATCGGGGATCCGGTAAAAAAGGGGGAGGCCGTCGAGCCGTGGATTAAGGAGATCGTAAAAGAAAAGGTGGCCCAGGACCTTTCCTACGCCTATTCGGAAACCGAAGGGGTCCGGGAAACCAGGGAATTTTTAGCCGAAGGGATTAAGAAACGGCCTGCCCTCGGGTCTCTACACGGGGACACGGCCGCGCTTCCCATCGGCGCCGAGGATATCCTCTTTTTTAACGGTCTGGGGGACGCGGTGGCCAAGGTTTTTGGTTTTCTACGCCGGGAAGCCCGGGTATTAGGCCCCTCGCCGGCCTATTCAACCCTATCCTCCGCCGAAGCGGCCCATTCGGGCTACGAACACCTGACGTATCGGCTCGATCCGGATAAAAATTGGATGCCCGATATGGAGGACGTGGAACTAAAGGTCCGATATAACGATTCTATCGCTGGAATCCTCCTTATTAATCCGGATAACCCTACGGGGGCGGTATATCCTCCAGAAATTCTAGGGGAATTCGTCCGGATCGCCAAAACCTACGGTCTTTTCCTCGTGGCCGACGAAACCTACGCGAATATCGTTTTTAACGGATACCGTACCGCCGCCCTTTCCCAGGTAATCGGCGATGTACCCGGTTTGGCCCTCCGTTCGATTTCCAAGGAAGTTCCCTGGCCTGGGGCCCGATGCGGGTGGGTAGAGGTGTACAATAGAACCGTCGATCCTCGCTTTGACGCCTACGTCCGCAGTTTGTTGGACGCCAAACGCCTGGAAGTATGCGCCACGACCCTTCCCCAATTGTGCATCCCCGATATCATGGGTGATAGTCGCTATCCTGCCCACCTGCAACGCCGGGCCGCGCTGTTCCAGGGGCGCTCGGAGGAGGCGGAACGGGCCTTTGCCGGGAAAAAGGGGGTTCGAATCATTAAGCCCAAGGGGGCCCTGTACGTAACGGCCCTTTTCGATCCGAAACTCTTTAGCGATGGGCGGTCTAAAATGCGGAAACTTCCGGTCCAGGATGCTTCGTTGGACGCTTTTATAGAGGAACGGACCGCCGCAGTGGCTCCGGATAAGCGCTTTGTCTACTGGCTTTTAGCGGCCACGGGGATCTGTGTCGTCCCCCTATCGGGATTCGCCAGCGACCTTCCCGGGTTTCGCTTTACCCTGTTGGAACAGGACGAAGAGCTTCGATCTAAAATTTACACTACCCTAGCGGAGTCGGCGGAAAACTACCTTCAATCTTGACCGGTACACTTTTTTCGTTTATCCTAAGAGCCTGTCGGACTAGTGGATTTTTAATCCCCAAAGTTCACTTCGGGGATTAAAAATCCCGATAAACCAGGCTCTTTTGTCAGTTTGCAAGGTAAAAAATCGCAGATTCCTGCGATTTTTTATGATTAGACGGACAAGTCCGACAAACTGCTAGGGCCTCTGAGGAATGTGTTTGAAAAAGATACTGGTACCCATGCTCGAGGCGGGGGCGGGTCATAAAATGCCCGCCCTCGCGGTTAAAGAGTCCATCAACCGCCTTTTCCCTGGTCAATTCCAGGTGGATGTCATCGATTTTCCCCGGGAAGTGGGGGCCCTAAAATCGGATCGTTCGATAAAACAGTTTTGGGATATTGGTTTAGCCAACCCCTTTTTAGCAAAAACAGGGTACCGTTTCGCGGATTCTCTCTGGCCTTTTTCCATTTTTTGGAACCAGAACGTATACCCCGAATTTAAGCAAAAGGCCCTGACCTACGTCAGGGAATATAACCCCGATTTGATCTTTTCCACCAATTTTATCACCTCCACCATGTCCGCGGCGGTTCGAAAAAAATTAGCTCTTCCCATAGAGGTGATCAGTTACGTTACCGATCCCTTTGACGCCTTTGGGTGGTGGGTCGATCCTGACTTGGATTTTATTCTGGTCGCTTCGGAGGTGGGGAAAAAACAACTGCTGTCCCGGGGAATTCCGGATTCTAAAATCCGGGTTCTTCCGTTTCCCATACACCAGAAGTTCTTTACGGTCCACGAAGACCCGGATCAACTGCGACAAAAATTGGGTCTGCGCCCCGGTTTGCCTACCATGCTTACCACAGAAGGCGGCCAGGGAATAGGAAAAATATCCCAATACGTTCTTCAATTGCATCAGATGGGGTACCCCTGCAATATTATTTCTATATGTGGGAAGAATGATAAACTGTTTGGGGAACTACAGACCCTGGTACAAAAAAATCCCGACGCGCCAACCCATATAATTCCCCTGGGCTTTGTGAACAATATGAACGAACTGCTGGGGCTTTCGGACCTTTGCGTAGCCAAGGCCGGGGCTTCTACCATGTTTGAGGCCCTATTAAAAGGGATCCCCATCATTTTTTCCAGCTGGGCTAGCTACAACGAAAAACCGAATATCGATTTTTGCGTTAGCCAGGGCATTGGTTGGTACGCCCCTGATTTTTCTTCCTTCAAAAACGTGCTGGATCTTTTATTTGAAAAGCACCAGTTGGCCCCTGCGAAAAAACGTATCGCCGATCTGGGACTTCGATCGGGTAGTGACGAGGTGGCCCAATTTCTCGTTTCTCGGCTGACGAATGGGGGAGCAAACGCATGATGTACGATACGATAATCGCCGGCGCGGGATTGGCGGGATCCGTGGCGGCCCGTCTTTTAGCCGATTCGGGGCGCCGAGTTCTGATCGTGGAACAGCACCGTCACGTGGCAGGGCATTGTCACGATTACCGCAACGAAGCGGGGATCACGGTCCACACCTACGGACCCCATATTTTTCATACCAAAAACAAGGAAGTGTGGGATTTTGTGCGCCGCTTTACGGAATTTTACTATCTGCAACATCGGGTCCTCTCCTACGCCGAGGGTAAATTGGTCCCCTTTCCCATCAACCGGGATACGATTAACGAGGTTTTTGGCGTACATATCACCACAGAGGAGGTGGAGGCCTTTTTAAAAGCCCAGGTGGCTCAATCCCAGTATAACGATCCTCCCCAAAATTTCCGGGACGCCGTGGTTTCCCAGGTGGGCCAACGGCTTTACGACCTGTTTTTTAAAAATTATACCCTTAAACAGTGGGCCCGCTCTCCGGAAACCCTTTCCCCGGAGATCGCCAAACGGATCCCCGTGCGGTCCAACCGGGACGACCGCTATTTTTCCGACCCCTACCAGGGTGTGCCCCTCCATGGCTACACTCGGATGGTAGAAAACATTCTCGATCATCCCAACATCTCCCTCCTTCTGGGGGCCGATTATTTTGAAGTTCGAAATTCTTTTTCTGCCGAACTGACCATTTTTACCGGAGAATTGGACCGATTCTTTGACCGGAAATACGGAAAACTTACCTACCGATCCTTGGATTTGGAATTTAAAACCCTGGACCAAGAGCGGTTCCAAGACGTTCCGGTGGTAAATTACCCCAACGATTATGATTGGACCCGAATTACGGAGTTTAAACTCCTTTCGGGAGAAAAAAGTCCCAAAACAACCCTCTGCTACGAATATCCCAAAGAGGAAGGGGAACCCTACTACATCGTCATGAACGACGAGAATATGGCTCTTCGGGAAAAATACATGAACGAGGTTCGAACCCTGGAGGAAACGGGAAAGTATCTCTTCGTAGGGCGGTTGGCGGAATACGCGTACTATAACATGGACCAGGTTATCGGTCGAACCATCGAAAAGGTTAGACTGCTCGACCTTCGCTGAAGTACCGGCGACTTGACTTTCTCGTTCTGGAAACCTACTGTATAGATGTAGGTGGTCTATGATAGGACCTATAGAGCCCGTACAGTCCGTTTCTCTCGCTTCGCGGGGACCTGGAAAGGTTCGCGTACCCCCGGTCTTGACGGGGGCTCTTCATTCAACCGTTCAACCCAGTGAAGAATTGATTGCCGCCGATGAATCGGTAAAGGTCCACGAAAACTCCCATTTGTCGGTCCTCGGGGGCTACGCGGCCGGACCGATCAACTATACTTATATTACCTTGCCCGATGGGTCTAAGTTCGCTGTGGGCGGTTCTATCAAAGTGGATCTAAGCCCCGTTCCTGGGGATCCGGAAGCCACGATACGGAAAGCCAGAGCCATAGCCAACGCTTCCTTCGCGGTTAACAATCCCTCTCCGGCGGATATGCAGGTGGCCGCCCAGGCGTACCAAATGGAAATGCAAGCCCAGCGAGAGCTGGACCAGCGACGGGAGGGTTCAAAGGCCGATCAAAGGGTGGATATAACTATTGGTCCAGTTTCCAATCCACCAAAAAACCCGTGGGAGTAGGCATAAGGGATACCGTGGGGACCTTTCCAACCTCTAAAGAGCGATTCTGTCGAAGGTGAAGATACGGAATGGCCCATCCGCTGAGGGAACCTAACACCGCTCCGGCAACCACGTCGCTTAAAAAGTGTTCCCCGCTGGTTACTCGCAGGACCGCCGTCCCGATGGCTAAACCTAAACCCGCGCCCCAGACCGCGGGGCGATAGGGGGAATCGGGGTATAGTTGATCGTACACAGTCCCCACAAAAGTAGCGGAAGCGAAGCCCATGATCGTATGCCGGGAGGGAAAAGAACCGGCTATGTCGGCGTTGGAAAATTCCGAGGCGCCGATGGAACTGGAGTACGCGTAGGGCCGGTAGCGGGTAATGGTCGCCTTCCCTAGGGCGGCCAGGCTGTAGGTAAGGCCCATGGTTTCTCCGTACATAACCGCCAGGGTCGTTAAATTCCCAAAATTCTCGGTGGGAACGAATACCGCCGGAAGGGCAAAAAGGGACGTATAGGCCAAAATATCGCTGACCGTCGCCTGGGTTAGGGAGTGGTCGGAGGTGTACAAAAGATCAAAAAACGGAATGGTTGAAGAATCCACGTCCCGGGAATTCGGGGCGCTTTTTATAGATTGAAAGTACACGGAGGACCCAAAGAGACCCAGATCGGCGGCTACCAGGGCTCCATCCATACCCCATCCGAGGGTGTAGGGAAAGGGGGGGCGAGAATTCGCCACCCTATCCGTTCCCTGGGCGGCAACTCCCGATAGACCGATTACGAAGATTGATAAAATTGAAATAATGGTGATTTTTGTACGCATTGTTCTATTCTAGCCTTCCGCTAAGGGGACGTCAATTCCTGGAAATATTCTCCATCCTTTCATTCACCGGTCTCGGTCAGTCGAATCCCCAGGGAGAGGGCCACCGCCCGTTCTTGAAAGGGTTTTCCCCCATGGATGGGAACATTGAGGGGGCGGTAGGAACCATCCTGTTGCTTCAAAACTAGGGCTGTTGATCCGCCTCCGTCAAAAATTAGGCCATCCTCAGCCCCGAGGAGGGAAAGAATTTGTCCTGTTTCAAAACTTGTAGCCCCCACACTGGCCTTTCTTCGGCCATCGATGGCCACCAGGTACAGGGTTTTTCCCCCGTCCCCCAGGCCCGCCGCGCTCCGGGGGTTGCGGATCCCCGTGGTTCCCCTGACTTTTCCCTGGGATAGGACCACAAAAAACCCTCCTATGGCGTTGTGGATGGGTGGGTTAAGGGGCAGGGTCCCCTGGGACACCACCGCCGCGGTTTTATCGGGATAAAATACCAGGGCCGCGTATTTGGCTACGGCGGGGGAAACCCAACGACCCTGTTCAACCCCAATCCCCACGATAGAACGATTTTCACCCTCCCTGTCGCTGGAGGGGTCAAAGGGGCTTCCGTTGATCGCCGCTACGCATTGGTACCGCTGGGCAAAGGTGGACACCCGTAGGCTTTTTACGGTCCCGTAGGGTAGGCCTGGTTCGGCTTCCGGACCCACCACCGGGCTAACCGCAGGGTTGTCCAGGTGGATTTTCAGAGCCCAAACTTCCAGCGCCGGGGTATCGGTACGGAAGGAATACATTTCTATGCCCGGGTAGAGCACTTGCCAGTGGGGCCGTAGGTCCGCGATAGTCGAGAGGCGGTACAGAGGAGGGGAGGGGTTATCCGCCTGATTCCCCTTCTGAAAAAGGGGATCCAGACTGGCGCAGGAACTAAGGAGGGAGATAAAAAGTATAACCCCAGGGCTTTTTAAAAACCTAAAAACTTTGTCGAACTTTTTCATGGTGATCCTAAAAAACCGTGGTTTGTGGGGGATCCAAGGTCTGTTACCTTCGCAAAACCCCTGTAGAGCCCCAGGATACCCCTAATGGGGGTTCTCTGTTAACTCGGTTAAGTCTATAGGATACCCCTTCTTTAAAACCCTTTCTCCTTTTTATATAAAAAGTGTTATATTAGAAATAGAATATTGAGACCATTCTAAAAACAATTGAGGCTGTCCCGTAACTAGGGGACTGATATTTTTAGGGAGCAATATGAAAAAACCATTTTGGTTCATTACCGTTTCTACCGTAGGTTTTTTACTGTCCGGTTGCGCGTCCTTTAAAATCAACCTGGATAAAAACGGGCTTAAGGATTTAACTGCGGACTTGGGAAAATCGACCGATCAATCCCAGGGTAAAAATTTTGAACAATTTTTGGATTCCTTTTCGATTTCCGCGACCCCTGTGGCTTCCTCCGATTCAATCACCGTGGAACCCTTTAATCGCTGGAAACCGCGATCTTCCGCCTCCGGTGGGTCCGTGGTGGGCGAACGGTTAAGTTTTGTTTCTCCCCTTCCCCGAAAGGATGGATGGGATAACCGGGGGTATTTTTACTATTTCCATCGGAAAGATCAGACCTCCAATCGGGCTATTCTCTTTGCCCCCGGTTTTGGGGTATCGGATTTTGCCTTTAACTTTATACGAAACTTTTTCGAAAAGGAGCTTTCCCAGGGGTGGTCGGTCCTCGTTTGGGTACCCCCGTACCACCTGGAACGGCTAAAACCTAAAGAAAAACCCGGTAGCGGTATCGTTACGGAAGACCCTCGGGATCTTTTGACCGCCGTTTCTACCTCCGTGGGGGAACTTGCCCTGGGTGTCCAGTGGCTTCGGGACCGGGGAATGACAAAAATTGGCGCTTGGGGCGGGAGTTTTGGCGCTTCGGTTCTCCTTCTCTACGCTCAAACCTATCCCTTTGACCATATAAGCGTGATGATTCCCCTGGTCGACTGGAGAACCCTGTGGGAATCGAAGGAATTGGCCCCGATCCGCTCCTCTTTCTTGGCTTCCGGTTATACCGATGAATCGCTACATCGAGCTTTTTCCCTTATAAGCCCTAACGGTGCGGGAATGGGGGCCCCAAAACTCCAAACCCCCGGGAATCGGATCCAATTCCTCGTGGCTGTCTACGACCAGTTAACCCCGGAACCGGTGGTATCTTCCTACGCCAAATCCCTGGGGGCTGAGGTTGAACGATTTAATGAAAGCCATAGTTCCATCCTGTTGAACGGGGCTGTGTACAGGGCCTACGGAAATTTTTTAGGTCGGATGGGCACTCCGTAGGGGGGCTTCTTGGGACCTCCAAGAGACTGGCTTCTAAAAAGATAGGCCCCGGGGAGTATAAAAAAACCGTCCAGGGTTGCTGGACGGTTTGATGAACTTAAAATTCAAAATTTTCGTGGAAAATATTAGTATTCCACTTTCCCCTTCCGGGTTTTTTTCATCAGCTTTCGCTGAATAGCCTTTTTCTTCCGATTGAGGATGGTGGAGGGTTTTTCGTAGTATTCCCGCTTTTTGTACTCCCGGATGATGCCTTCCTTTTCCACCATGCGTTTAAAACGCTTGATAGCCTTTTCCAGCATCTCGTTGTCGTCAACGATAATATGGGCCAAGTAAATCACCTCCCTTCCGTCTACCGGTCAGAATTGGTGGCCGAACCGTTGGGGCTGGCAACCTTTTCGTATATTTTACCTACTATGCGATCTTTGTCAAGAACCGACTGGGTTGTAAAAATGTCCGGATCGGTACTCTGGCCGTGAAGCCTAATCTCCCAGTGCAAATGGGGGCCCGTGGATAGACCCGTGGATCCCGATTGGCCGATAATGTCCCCCTGGCGCAGGCGGTCGCCGACCTTTACGTTTATCGAATCCAGGTGGTAGTAGAGGGAATAAAGGCCCGGCCAATGTTCAATGGCGACCGAATTCCCCGTGACGATGCGAAATTCCGCTAAACTCACTACCCCATCGGCGCAGGCGTGGACCTGCGTTCCCCGGGGAACGGCAAAATCAATACCCCCATGGACGCTCCGTTCCCGTTTGCCATCGGCGTAGACGTAGATCCGCCGATCCCCAAACCCGCTGGTCCGGCGTTCGCTGGTTACGGGCTGGACAAAGGGTGTGTTCGCCAAAAAATGAGGATTGGTTTGTATAAGGATTTTCCATAATTCTGTGGCCTCGGCGGTTTTTTTGGGGTCCGGTTTGGTGAGCAATTCCGTGTTTAATCGGTCCAACGGGATGGTTTCGCTTGAAAATTGTCTATCGACGATAATCATGGGGATATCAAGGGTTTCGACCTCCGGAGTTCCGAGGGTCGATGTGCCCGTCTGGATAGCCCCGGGGTGTCCTTCCCGCAGACGAAGCAGAGCTGGTCCAGGGGAACCTTCGTTGGGAACCGCCAAAAGCCCCGCCCGTACGGTATTTCCATCGCTTCCCTCAAAATAGTCCAGCAGGACGGTGGTCGTAAGTTCCCTATCCTTACGGAGGAGCGAAGCCGTATAGGTGGCCGTGGAATCCTTTGGTATAAGGACCGCTACGGAAAAGGGCTCCCCGAGGCGGACCTGGTCGGGGTACACCAGGGTTTTTAAGGGCTGGGCCCCCACAAGGGTCCCCGCTAATACCAAGAACAGGGCGAGGCTATAAAAAGTTTTACGTCTGACCATGGTCCGTTCGTTTAATATCCGAGACGATTAATTGGGGTATTTCGTTTCCGTTAAACCAGTTTCGGTTTAAACGGAATACCAGGTCCACCGAATCGTTTATGTCAAACTCCCTTTTTACCTTTTCCGCCGCCTGCCAATACACCGCAGGCCACTTGAACTTTCCCGTGTCTAGGGAAAGTTTTACGTGTTTAATCTCCGGTTTTCCCATCAAGGCCAGGTCCGTGATTTTTGCTCCCCGGGTCATAAAAATAAGAGGCTCGTTCCCCTCTCCGTAGGGTTCAAACCGGTCTACCACCTTAAAAATATCGGGAGTAAGAAATTGTAAGGGCAGTTCCGCGTCGATGCTCAGTTTTTCCTCGTCCTCGTTTTCCTCCAGCTCTATACCGACCGCGGCGAGTTTGAGCCGTTCGATAAAGGCATCCCAATTTTTTCGTTCCATGCTAAAACCGGCGGCGAAATCGTGGCCCCCCCAGTCAAGAAAAAGGTCCGCGCACTGTTCCAAAAGGGCTCGAAGATCGTACCCCCGGGTTGAACGGAGGGACCCGGTGGCGATAGAGGAACCGTTAAAGGAAACTACCACGGCGGGGGTTTTAAAGCGGGAGACCAGACGGTTCGCCATAATACCCGACACGCCCCGATGGATTTCGGTTCCGTAGGCCAGCACCAATTTGCCCGCAAAGGTATCTAAACTGGCTTGCGCCAGGGGTTCCACCACCGTCCAAATATCGTTGCCCAGTTTTTTTCGGTCCTCGTTCATCTGGAGTATGGCCCCCGCCAGTTCGTTCTGCTCATTTTTATCCTTGGAAAGGAAGAGCCGCACTGCGGTTTCGGGACTGCCCATTCTCCCTGTGGCGTTGATGGCGGGACAGATCTGCCAGGAGACTTCCGTCGCGCTAATCCGTCGCCCCGAGAGACCAATTTTAAAGAGCAGATCCGAAATACCCGGCCGGGAATTTTTATTTAAACCTTCTATACCGAGCCGGACAATAATTCGGTTTTCATCCCTCAATGGCATCAGGTCCGCCACGGTTCCCAGAGCGGCCAATTGAAGGTCCCCCGCGTCGGCAGAAGAATAGAAACTTTCCCGCCTTTGGGCGAAGGAAATGAAGAGGTTGATAAAAACATCCAGTTCCCCGGGGGATTTTTCCGCGTATTTAGCGATCCGGGATAGCTCCTTGATTTTTAAAAGACTCTTCCCCGCCGTAGAGGGAATTTCCTTGGCTATTTCGGGGGCCAGGTCCAGCATGTTAATTTCGATTCCCCCGCCGAAAATTTTGGCGATGGTTTTTCGTTGGAGCGCCGCGTCCCACACGAGGATCTGTTGACCCTGTAAAAAGGGGAGCAACCGGGTTTGCTCGAAGCTGACCATGCCGGGGATTACGGTCTCGGTAATCCTATCGATTACCACCAGGTTTCGAAGTTTGACCGCTTCAATAACGTAGGCGTCGTTGGTAGGACGGGTGTTTAACAGACAGATTGGCTGTCCGTAGAGGTTCCCCTTCTGGGCAAACCGAAGGGCAGAGGCAAGTTTGTAGGTAACGCCGCAACCGGATAGGTCCCGAAAGGGGTAGGTGGACGTGGGCAGTTTGGGATTTACGATGGCCAGGGCTTGGGGTAGTTCGTTGGGGGGATTATGATGATCCACCACGATGACGTCGATACCCAGCTCCTTTGCCCTGGCTACCTCCTGGATGTTAGAAATACCGCAGTCCACGGTGATGATGAGGCTCCCGTAGTTGGCGGCGAATTCCTCCACTGCGGCGATGGAAAGCCCGTAGGCATCGTCCCCCGTGGGGACCCGCCAGGTTACGTCCATCCCCAGGTCCATTAAAAGCCCCACGATCAAGGTGGTGCTGGTGATCCCGTCCACGTCCCGGTCCCCGAACACCAAGACCTTTTCGCCCTCGTCCAGGGCGGCGAGGATCCTATCCACCGCGTCATCCATGGCGGGAAGTTCAAAGGGATTTCTGAGATACCGGAGGTCATCTTCCAAAAAATACTGAATAGCTTCCCCTGCGGTGATACCCCGGCGGGCAAGGATCGAGGCGACTAACAGATCGCAGTCAAATTTTTTCGCGATTTCCCGGACTAACTCCGCCGGCACATCTTTTTTTTCCCAGTTCATGCGGAGGCTATTTCCTTTAGTATGAGCGTTCGTTGTCCCGGGGCCGAATCGGCGTATTCCACCGCCCCCTGCAAGAGGGGGATCGCCGCCTGGAGACCCCCATCGTTGGCGGCCCAAACGGTCATGATCGGTTCCCCCGCCCGCACCGGATCCCCGCCCTTTTTATGGAATTGAAGGCCCGCAGTAGGGCTGACCGCGTCTTCGGTCCTGTTTCGACCCACCCCCAGGTACACCCCCGCAATACCGACCTGGTACGCGTCGATCCGTTTTATAAAGCCCGAGCGGGCCGCCGTCAGGACCTTCTGGTGGGGCGATCGGTAGTTACCCCGGAGACTGAGGAACTTTTCCACGTCCCCTCCCTGGCTTTTGATGTTATCCAGGAATAATTGTCGGGGCTTTTGGGTCAAGAGCATAGCCTCGCACATTTTTCGTCCCTCGGAGGGGGTTTTCGCCCTATTCCCCAGGACAACCATGCGGGCGGCCAATTCCAGGGTTACCTCCATCAGATCCGCTGGGCCGTGACCCTCCAGACAATCAAGGCTTTCTTCAACCTCTAAAAAGTTTCCCACCATATTGCCCAGGGGTTCGTTCATATCGGTCAAAAGGGCAATAATTCGTTTCCCCATGGCGGCCCCCGTATCCACCAGGGAGCGGGCCAGTTTTTCAGCCTCCTGGGGATCCTTCATAAAGGCTCCGGACCCGAATTTGACGTCAAAAACCAAACCCTCGGCCCCCTCGGCCACCTTTTTCGAAAGGATGCTCGCCGTGATAAGGGGGATCGATTCGACCGTGGCGCTTACGTCCCGGAGAGCGTATAACAGCCGGTCCGCCGGAACGATTTCCTTCGTTTGCCCCGTCATGGCGAAGCCGTTTTTTTGAATGATTTCCCGGAATTGTTCCACGCTGAGGTTCGTTTTATACCCGGGGATGGATTCCAATTTATCCAGGGTGCCCCCTGTGTGGCCCAAGGCTCGACCGGACATCATGGGGTCCCGGATTCCCAGGGCCGCGACGAGGGGCGCCAGAATCAAGCTCGTTTTATCACCCACGCCGCCGGTGGAATGTTTGTCGATAAAGGGTCCCGGAATACCGTGCAGGTCGATCACCGTGCCGGATTTTAGCATCACCTCCGTTAACACCCCCGTTTCCGTGGGGGTCATTCCCTTAAAAAACACCGCCATCGCCCAGGCGGATACCTGATAATCCGGAATGGCGCCCCCCACGTATCCACCGATTAAAAATTCGATCTCTTCCCGGCTCAGTTCCCCGCCGGAACGTTTTTTCATTATAATATCCACCGCGCGCATAGGTTTCTCCTTCCGTCTTTACTTCGTTAAACCCCACCAAATTCTAGGGGGGCATTATGTTCGCATAAAGTCGTACCAAGTGACAAGCCGTTTTCCCAGGGTGTCGAAGGTTAATTCGGCCACCAAATCCCGGGCCTGAACCAGGGATACGGAATCCATAGTGTAGCGCACAGAAGAGCGAAGGTCCACCGTTTCCATGGACCGTATCCAACGGCGAGCCCCGCTCCCCAAGAGGCAACCCTGGACCGATGGCCTTCGAAGTTTTTCGTAACAGGGGGTACAGAGGAAAGCCCCCTCGGGGGGGACGTAGTAGAGATTTTCATCCAGGGATACAATTCTTCCGCAGGCTCCACAGCGCCCCTGCTCGGGAAGGGCCCCCAAAAGGGCTAACCATCGCCAAAGAAAAAGGAGGACCAGTCGTTGGCTGGGTTCTTCCGCCGCGGTCTCCAGCTCCCGGAACGACTGGTCTACCAGGGTCAGGGCCTCGGTCCAACTTCCCGCCCCCCCATGGCCGGCCAGGACCGCTTCGGCGATCACCGCGCAGGCCATGATGCGGTGGTACGCTTCCCGAATTCCGGGCCGCCAATCGAGGACCTCGAAATCGGTAATTTTCCGGGAATTCCGTACGGGATCAACGTAGAGCCATAGTTTTCCCCGATGGTAGGGTGACACGGCGGCCCGCAGTTTGCTTTTAGGTCCCCCAAAAACGGTGGCCCTGAGGATGCCCTCCTCGGCGGTAAGGATCGTGGCCTCCCGGTTGGATTCCCCGGATTGGCGGACCGACAGAATTTGGGCTGTGTAGGTAAAGGATCGGCTCATGGAAACAAACCCGAAGGGTACCGATCCAGGAACCCACAGACCGGCTGGCACGGCCCTGACGAACCTAGGTCCGGCAAGCCCACGCCCGGCAAGCCCACGCCCGGCGGACGCAAGGTGGGCAAACCTAGGCCCAGCGGACGGAAGGTCGGCGGACGGAACGTCGCTGTCCAAAGACCTTGGGGACCCGATCCGTTCAAGGGGCAGTCCCTATAGGTCCAGGGCGAATACTTTGCTTTTTCTTTTTTCATCGTAGAGTTTTCGCTTTTTTTCTGGAAGGCTGTCCACGGGGGCTTCTTTAAAGCCCAAAAGTTCAAACCAATCGTGGGTTCGGGTGGTAAGGACAAAAACCCGTCTAAATCCCTTTTTAGAAGCCCGGTCGATCAAATATCGAACTATTCTTCTGCCCAATCCCAGGTCCGAATAGGCGGGATCGGTGGCTAAAGCGGCAATTTCTCCCTGGCCTTCCCCCCAATCGTGGAGGGCTCCACAGGCGTGAACCGACCCATCGATTTCGTAGACCACGTAATCGTCCTTCTTTTCCATTATTTGTTCGGCGGTACGGCGGATAAGCACCCCCTTTTCCATCAGGGGGTTCATCAGCCGGAGCACTTCGCCGATATCGGAAACCGCCAAGGCCCTGATAGACTCGTACTCGTCCGCGTAGACCATGGTCCCGACCCCCAAATTGGAGAATAGTTCCCGTAAGACCGCCCCCTCCTCCCGACCGTCCACTAAGTGGACCCGTTCTACTCCCGAACGGGACGCCTTAAGGGCCAATTCCAGCTCGACCAAAGCCCTGTCCCGGAGGTTCTCCGTTCCCTCCGCCCCTTCGACGTTGTCGGGGGGTGGGTTGAGGGCCAAAATCGCTTCCGCTTCCTGGGGGGTAAGCCGGGGGATCCGGCCTTCTTCGGTGCTGTGAATCGATTCGGGGAGACGGAATAATTCAGGCCGTATCCCCTGATCCGCAGAAACGATAAAAAACTTTACCGCCCCCAGGGCGGCGCAGGCCCCCAGGGCTATCTCGTCGCTGGGAAGGTTGTAGGGCTTTCCGGTGGCGCTCCAGCCGATGCAGGGAAGGATGGGGACCATGCCCAGGTCCATGATGCGCCGCAGGCCTTCCACTTGAATCCGGTCCACCATCCCCGAGTTGCCATAATCCACCCCGTTCAGCACGCCAATACCCCGGGCTCGGACAAAATTACCCACCACCGCGTCCACCCGGCTTGCGGAGAGTTGGGTCATAAACCGGGTGGCTACCTCGAAGGCCGCCATTTTTACAAAGGGAATCGCGTCTTCGGTGGTGATTCGGATAGGTCCAGCGTACTCGGAGACGATATCGTACTCCTTTAAAACCGCGTCGATCCATTCCTTGGCCCCCGGTACAATCACCACCCGGATCCCTGTCTGGGCTAGCAGGGCCAGGTCCTTCATCAGATAGGGGAATCGGGGTTCCTCGGTTACGGGGAAATCAATTTTAAATACCATGGTACTTCCATCAAAGCGGCTTTGGTAATAAAAGGCTTCCCGGATCAGGTCCACCTGCGCTCGGCTTGATTCATTCATACGGCTATTGTAGGGTAAAGGGTGTAAAAAAAGAAAGGGGGAAAATAAAAGCCCATGCGTGCGGTCGTACTCGATGGATATACCACCAATCCCGGGGATCTAAGTTGGTCCGGAATCGAAAAAATCTGTTCTCTCACGGTTTACGATAGAACCGCCTACGATGTATCGGATGATGAAAGCGAGGCCCGTATCATCCAACGGATCGCTGACGCGGATATCGTTTTTACCAATAAAACCCCCCTGTCAGCTCGGATTATCGCCGCGGCACCCCGGTTGGTGTATATCGGCGTTTTAGCCACGGGGTATAACGTGGTGGACCTGGGGGCCGCCAAGGAACGAAATATCGTGGTAACCAACGTTCCCGCCTACAGTACCGCTTCGGTGGCCCAGATGACCGTGGCGTTGCTTTTAGAATTGTGCCACCACGTGGGGGACCACGATGCGACGGTACACCGGGGCCTGTGGTCCCAATCGCCGGATTTTTGTTTTTGGAACCATCCTCTAGTAGAATTGGCGGGGAAAACCTTCGGTATCGTGGGTTACGGACGAATAGGGCGGGCTGTGGCGGCCATAGTTCGGGCCATGGGGATGGAGGTTCTTGTGTATAGCCGCGGTCGAACCGGCTTCTCCGAAACCGGGGATTCCCTTTTTGTGGATTTACCCACCCTATTCCAGGATTCGGACGTTATCAGTCTCCACTGCCCATTGACGGAAGAAACTCGAGGAATGATCAACCGGGAAACCATAGGGACGATGAAAGATGGGGTGTGGATCCTAAACACTTCCCGGGGGGCCCTTATAAACGAGGAGGATCTGGCCCGGGCTCTGGAATCGGGTAAGGTGGCCCACGCGGCGGTTGATGTGGTCAGCCAGGAACCTATCCTAGCGAACAACCCCCTTTTAGGGGCTAAAAACTGTATAATCACTCCCCATATTGCCTGGGCACCCTTGGAAGCCCGTCGTAGACTGTTAGCCATCGCCGAAGGAAATTTACGATCCTTTTTAGCGGGAGACCCTATTAATCGGGTTAATTGAGGCTGTCTAATAAGGTTATCCGTTACATGACAGCCTCCATGAAATTTTTTTCCGTTGTGAATCCCCAGCTTTTCTATTAGGATAGGACCTATGGCTTTTGCGCACTATATTTCTATCGTTTCCGCCGTATCCGGAAGCGCGGTCGTATCCCTTGGAATGGTTTTACAAAAGAAGGGCGTCTCGTGGCTTACCCATAAAAAAAACAAATACCCCCATTTTACCCGGGATAAGATATTTTGGCTTTCGGGTTTTGCTTTGAACAACTCTTTGGTCTTCTTTTATTATTTCGCCCTCAAGGGCCTAGATGCGTCCATCGTCGGTTCCATGATGGCGCTCAACATTATATTCACCTCTATTTTTTCAGCCCTAATTCTTCGGGAGCCTATCTCAAAACAGGTAGCCCTGGGTTCCTTGGCTTTGATATTTTTTATCGTTCTTGCCCATCTGAGCGGCGGTACCTCCGCTTCCTTGGCCCCACCACCCCTTTATTTGATCGTTTTTTTCTACGCTGTGCCCTTTTTTTTAGTTTTATTAGCCCTGGGAGGCCGACGTTTTTTATCCCTGGGGAACCATGCCTACGGGGCCCTGTTTGCCCTGGCCGCGGGTTGTCTGGAGGGCATCATTATCGTCATCGTTAAGGCTATTCAAAACGATAGGGGAGATAGACTTTTAGAATACTTGGAGACCCCTTACCCCTATATGTACGTTATCGCTTCCATAGCCGTCGTTAGTTTTATGCAGGTAGCCTACTTGAACGGTAAAATGACGAAGGTCGCTCCCGTTCTTTGGGGCGCCCAGATCGCGTACCCCGTTATGATTACGTATCTAGCCTTTTCCGTCCCCATGACCCCTATCCAAGTGGTAGCCTTTGGGGGAATCCTCTTTTGTGTAATCCTTATCCAGTCCAAACACCCGGAAGCAACACCGTGAATGGTTGAATGCCCCCTGAAACCCTGTATTTTAGGATGAATCCTTTTTTTGTACCCCATAAACTCGTACATTTCTATAGAAATAGGTGGTATAATAGGGCCCATGGATGAAGATCTATATCAAAATAGAGTCCTTCGAAGGGCACGGTTTTTTGGGAAAACCGGGATTAAAAGAACTCTTTTTATCGCTTTCTCCCTTCTATTAGCTCTGGTCTTTTTTTTTATCGGGGGAGTAACCCTCCAAACCTACCAAGGGGTACTTTTTCGGACCGTGGACAACTTGGCCCAATACTACGCCGAAACTATACGGACCCGCATAGAAGCGTACTTGCAGGTTCCCCTTACACTTTCGGAAACCGAACAGGGTATTTTTACCAGTTCTTTGCGCCCTTCCCTGGAGATGCTCCCGTCGTTTTTTAGTCAACAGTTAGAACGGTTTCCCATGGTTCATATTCTGGCGGTGGGATACGAAGATGGGGAATACGCGGAGGCCCAAAGGCTTTCGAACGGTTTAATACGGATGGGAAGGGCGGGGAGGTCCACCGGCGGAGCTTTGCTGTTTTTTACCCTGGATTCCGAGGGTCGTCGCCTGGAACAACAGCGTAGCGGAGACTACGACCCCCGAAAGCGCCCCTGGTACGTCGACGCGGCAACCAAGGGCCATCTTTCCTTTAGCCCAACCTACCATATCGTCTCTACGGATGCCCCGGTTATAGCCCTGGCGAACCCTTTCTTTAACTCCGCGGGAACTCTGGGGGGAGTAAGTACGGTAACTATAAGTTTGGAGGAATTGAGGAGGGGTATTACCGATATAGCCAAAAGCGAGAACGCGGTTATTTCGATACGCGACGCCGGGGGGAACGATTTGATCGCCCTCGATTCTTCCAAGGAGCCTGTGGATACCCAGGACCGTTTGGATAAAGCGGTTCGTAGAATCGTTAAAAACGGCGTTCCCTACCGAACCTATTCCCTGGTGTATCAAGGACCAGCGAAGGCCAATTGGAATATTACTATTGGATTGCCGGAAAATAAATTTCTTGTACCCCTTCGGAATACCCTCTTTTGGCTGAGCGGTCTTTATGTGTTTATTCTTTTAGTGGTAATGATATTAGCCTACACCTTGATTTTAACGATCAATAGTCCCCTGGGAGCTTTACGGACCGAGGTTCTCCGGTTGTACAAAAATATAGGTCAGATTTCCCCGGTCCCCGGTGAATATACCGTCCTTGAAGCCCTGGGAAAACGGAAGGATGAACTGGGTCAACTGGCCAACACCTTTATTTCCCTATCAAAGGAATTAAAAACAAGCATGAATTCCCTTAGCGATTCAATTCGTGAGAAGGATGTTCTGTTAAAGGAGGTGCACCACCGGGTAAAAAATAACCTACAAATCATTTCTAGCCTGGTCAGCCTGCACGCCAACTCGGTGGGGGACGAAAAAGTTCAGGTGGTTCTAAAAGAGTTGGAGAATAAGGTTTATTCCATGGCCCTGGTCCACGAGGTCCTCTACGCTTCGGGAGAGTTTGCTTCGTTGCCCATGGACGTGTACATTCCCCGGTTGGTGGAAAATCTTTCTTCCTTCGCCACGGTTGCCACCCCTGTTTTTCTCGAAGTGAACGTGGAACCCATCTCTCTGCCCCTTGATCAGGCTATTCCCTGTGCCTTGATTCTGGTGGAGTTGATGACCAACGCGTATAAGTACGCCTTTAGGGATGATCAACGGGGAAGCATTGCCATCGATTTTCGCCGTCTGAATGGACGCTTGGAATTGAGCGTAAGGGACAACGGTCAGGGCTTTGATACGGAAGCCGTAAGCTCCGGAATGGGGAGTACCATTGTACGCGCCCTGGCGGAACAGATTAAGGGTCAATTAACGGTGGAGTCGGGAGCCCAGGGGACCAGGGTTTCCATTCTTTTTTCCCATTAGCGTAGTATTTGCCTTTTTACGCCGTTTTTATGATATTTTAACCGTGCTTTTAATAATCATTCGGTAAGAAAGGAAGGTTATCATGCCCGAACAGAGCATTATCCCTATCGATCAGATTCTCCCCAATAAATTGCACCTTGTGGCGCTGATGGGGCGGCCCATTTTCCCCGGTATCTTTACGCCCATTATGATTGGAAACCCCGCGGACGTAAAAGTGGTCGACGAAGCGGTGGCCGGCGATGGGCTTATCGGTCTGGTGATGCTGATGAACGAATCGGAAAATCCGACCATAGACGATCTTTACAAGGTGGGTACGGTCGCCAAGATCGTAAAAAAAATAAACCTGCCCGATGGGGGGGTGAATATCTTCATTTCCACCCTAAAGCGCTTTCAGGTAAAAAAGGCCCTGAACTCTACCAACCCCATCGTAGCGGCGGTGGATTATCTGGAGGACGAGGAGGATGATACCAGCGAGGTAAAGGCGCTGACCCGGGCTCTTATAAGCGAGATGAAACAGGTTTCGGAGAACAATCCCCTGTTTTCCGAGGAAATGCGCCTCAATATGATCAATATAGACCATCCCGGGAAAATAGCCGACTTTATCGCCAGTATCCTCAATATCGATAAAACGGAACAGCAACGGATTCTGGAAATTGTCAACGTCCGGAAACGGATGGAACAGGTGCTGGTGTTTATCAAAAAGGAACAGGAACTTTTAAAAATTCAGAAAAAAATCCAAAAGGAAATTAACGAAAAGATAGAAAAAAGCCAGCGGGACTACTTCCTTAAGGAGGAGCTCAAGGCTATTAAAAACGAGCTTGGTATGACCACCGACGCGAAAAGCAGTGAATACCAGCGTTTTAAAGAAAAGGTTGACGAATTTAAGTTTGAAGGGGAGATAAAGGAAGCGGTGGATCAGGAACTGGAAAAATTCAGCCTGATGGACCCTAACTCCAGCGAATTTATCGTTACCAGAAATTACCTCGATGTGATCATCAACCTTCCGTGGAAGGAACCGGCCTCCGAATCCTTCGATTTAAAACGGGCCCGGGAAATTTTGGAGGAGGACCACTACGGTCTGGAGGATGTAAAAAACCGTATCGTGGAATATTTGGCGGTACGGAAGCTCCGTAGGGATACCAAGGGTTCCATCATCTGTCTGGTGGGCCCCCCCGGGGTGGGAAAAACCTCGGTGGGCCGGTCCATAGCCCGGGCCCTGGGGAAACAGTTTTTCCGGTTTTCCGTGGGGGGAATGCGGGACGAGGCGGAAATTAAGGGCCACCGGCGGACCTACGTGGGAGCCATGCCCGGCAAGATCATCCAGGGCTTAAAGATTGTAAAAACCAAGGACCCCGTATTCATGATCGATGAAATTGATAAAATGGGGGCCAGCTATCAGGGAGACCCCTCCAGCGCCCTTTTGGAAGTCCTGGACCCTGAACAGAATTTTAGCTTCCGGGATCATTACCTCGATTTGCCCTTTGATGTATCCCACATATTCTTTATCGTTACCGCCAACACCCTGGATACGGTTCCCTTGCCCCTGATCGACCGGATGGAGGTGATTCAACTGCCCGGGTATATCGATACGGAAAAGCTAGAGATCGCTAAACGGTACTTGATACCCAAAAGCCTCGAGAAAAACGGGCTTAAGAAAAATCAGGTAAAGTATACCCGGGATTCTCTTTTGTTTATCGCCAATGGGTATGCCCGGGAGGCGGGGGTTAGAAACTTTGAAAAAAATCTGGATAAGATCCATCGAAAGTTGGCGAAACAATTGGTAGAAGCCTCGGAATCCGCGGAAGCTTTACAAGCTTCCACCCCCTCGGAACCGCCAAAGGATGGATCGGTTCAAGAACAGGTGCTGGATCGAGGGGATAATAAGGGGGCTTCTACCGCCGCCACGGGAAAAGAAGCTTCGTCTGGTAAGGTCAAAAAGACAAAACAGGGACCGATGGAAAAGTTTACCATCGATAAAAGTTCCGTGGAAAAGCATTTGGGAAAGCCCATTTTCGCGGAAGAAGAGGTAAAAAAGGCCGATAGGCCTGGAATGTCCGTGGGGTTGGCGTGGACCAGCATGGGGGGAGATACGCTGGTGATCGAAGCGGTGGCCACCCCGGGGAAAGAGGGGCTTACCCTAACCGGAAAAATGGGCGAGGTGATGAAGGAATCCGCCACTATCGCGTACACCTACGTCCGTAAACTGGCGGCGGAAAAATACGGCATCGGCCAGGATTGGTTTGAGAAAAATCACGTACACCTCCATATTCCCGAGGGCGCGACCCCCAAGGATGGGCCCTCCGCGGGAATTACCATGGCCATAGCCCTGACGTCCCTGGTGACCAACCGGGTGATCACCGACCGGCTTGTCATGACCGGCGAACTCAGCTTGACGGGCCATGTTTTACCCATCGGGGGCCTCAAAGAGAAGACCATCGCCGCCCGCAGAAATATGGCCAGGCATATCATTATCCCCAAACAGAACCTTCGGGACCTCGACGAAATACCCGATCACATCAAAAAGGGGATCGAGTTCCATCCCGTGGAACGGTTCGAGGAAGTTTTAGCCTTGGCCTTGCCTGACTAGGGGTAGGACCCATTGGTTGCTCAACCTTTGTTGAAGAAGGTATACTTTAGGTATGCAGTTTTTTTCCAAAACGAAATCCGCCGAGGAGGATCGTTTTTATAGGTTGGACAACAGCGCCGTCTTTATGGCGGCCATTGCGGGCTCTTCGGGGCCCTTCGTCTTTTCCATGTACTGCGAATTGGAACAGGCTGTGGTGCTTCCCGCCCTGGAAACCGCGTTGAACGCCCTCTTTCCCCGGTTCCCCTTTTTGTTTGTCAGCCTTCGTCGGGGGGTGTTTTGGCATTATTTAGACCCGGTGGATCATCCTCCCCGGATTGAGGCCGAGCCTCCCTTCCCCTGTTCTCCCATGCCACGGCGTTTGGGTCACCCTATGATTCGCGTTACCGCCAAAGGGGGGCGAATAACCAGCGAATTTCACCATGTCCTAACCGACGGTACCGGGGCCATCGCGTTTATGAAGGCCCTGGTGGTGGAGTATCTACGGAACATCGGTGTGGGGACGGAGCTGGGGGAATCTGCCCTGGGGGAATCTGCCCTGGGGGATATCAGGCGACCGGATCAGCCGGTGGATCCGGAGGAGGAGGAGGACGCGTACCAGCGGTACTTTAAGAGCCATGCGTCCCTCCCCGACCGGAGCCGGAAATCTTTTTTGATCCCCGGGCTACGACTCGATTCGGGGGCCTATCGCCAAACCGTAGGGGTGGTGGAAGTATCCCAGATTTTGGGGCTCGCCAAGGCAAAAGGGGTAAGCGTTACCGAATATCTAGCTTCGGTTCATCTGTTTACCCTGCAAAGGCTCTACGAATCCCTAGACCCCGCGAAACGACGGAAAGCTCGCCCGTACATATCCATACAAATTCCTGTAAACCTTCGATCCATTTATCCATCAAAAACCCTGAGAAATTTTTTCCTTTTCGCGGCCCCCTCCATAGATGTGCGGCTGGGCCACTGGTCCTTTGACGAGATCCTCTATCGGGTGCATCACCAGCTTCGTTTGGGAATGGGGGAGAAGGAACTTCTCCGTCAGCTTAAGCGGAATGTGGGGGGCGAACGGAATCCCTTGGGGCGCCCGGTTTTGCTTCCCATAAAAACCCTGGTGCTAAGAATTATTAACCAGCTTATTGGGGTGTCCGCCTATTCGGGGTCCATCTCTAACTTGGGCATCCTGGAGCTTCCTCCTCCCTTTGCGGTCCCGGTGCGACGTTTTGGGTTTTTGCCGGCCCGATCCAAAACCACGGGGGCTAACGTGGGTATTATGACGTGGAAGGGGGGGCTCTATATTTTTATCGGCAGTATGGTAGCCCGACCGGAGTTTGAGCGGGTGTTTTTCCAAACCCTGGTTTCCCAGGGATGTCGGGTAAAGGTAGAATCCAATCAGGAACTTATTCAATAGAAGGTGGAGGTTTTTCTATGGCCTATTGCGTTCATTGTGGGGTTATTTTGGCCGACCAGGCGAAGCGGTGTCCCCTGTGCGGGAGACCGGCCCACGAAGGGCTTCCCGCTTCCTCTCCCGTACCGGGGGAATCGCCACTGCCCGTTTCGGCGGAGGACGAGGATTCCCCCATCGACGTTACGTTAACCCGGGAAGAACGCCAGCATGTCGCGGTGGAATTGATCTCTGTGGCCCTGGGGATAGTTCTGGGGGTAACGATCCTAGCGGATCTATTTACCCAGCATGCCTTCACCTGGTCCCGCTATTCCTCCGTCGGTGTGGTGGGCCTCTGGTTTTTTACCGCCATGCCCCTTATCCTTCACCGTCACCCCTGGATTCTGTTCGCCATCCTTGCTCCCCTGCTGATCGCCCTGATTTTTCTTTTGGACGCCTTTGACGGACGTATAACCTGGTTCCTGGGTTATGGATTACCCCTGGCTTTGTTGTTTGAAGTTTGTGTCACCGGAGCGGGAACCCTGGTGGCCATACTTCGCCGAAGGGGGCTTAACGTGATCGCGATTATTTTATCCTTCGTATCCCTCTTCTGTGTCGGCCTGGAGGCTATCATCAATTTTCAAATTCAGCACGCCCTGTACGTCCGGTGGTCCGTTGTCGTAGCCTTCGCCCTTATTCCGGTGGCGGCCCTGCTCTTTTATATCCATTATAGGATTATGCACCGGGCCTCCCTGCGTAAGCTCTTCCGTTTATAGGGTCGTATCCATGGGAAATACTAGCCCAAGGGTCTATCGGCCCTATAACCCCCGATGGTTTAACCTAATTCTTAGGCATACGGTGGGGTTTTATTTAAAGGTACGGTACCGTATCCGTACCCAGGGAACCGAACTATTTGACACCCTCAGTCCCCCTTACGTGATTCTTCCCAACCACGTCGCCATGATAGACCCCCTGATGGTGGCTTCCTTTGTCCCCCAGCCGGTGTATTGGATTGCCAGCGACAGCAATTTACGTTCCACGGTTATGCGAAATCTTCTGCGAATTGTGGGGTCCATCCCCAAGTCGAAGTTTATCCCCGACGTGGAGACGGTGCATACGGTGGTTAACGTGATCCGCAAGCGCGGAGGTGTGGTGGGTATTTACCCCGAAGGGACGGCAAGTTTTGACGGCCACACCCTGCCGTTGATTCCATCGACGGCTAAGTTGATAAAACTCTTAAGGGTTCCCGTAATCAGTGTGGTTCTAAGGGGAGCCTACTTTTCCATGCCCCGGTGGAGTTGGTTTCACCGTCGGGGGCGCATCGAAATCCATTTTAAGCAGTCCCTAAGCCCGGAAGAAATACGGCAGTTATCCGTCGAGGAAATTTTAAGCCGCCTAGAGGCGTCCATTCTCCACGACGAAAGCCAATGGGAAGCCACCGCCCGCGTTCCCTTTTTTAGAAGGGCCCTGGCGGAAAACCTGGAGACCGTGCTTTTTCAATGTCCCCACTGCGGGGACATCGGTTCCATGAGAAGCTCTGGCCGGACCTTTCGCTGTACCGCCTGCGGGGTTTCCTACCAAATGGATAGGTTTTATCGGCTCCGTAGGGGTTGGCCGGGGGGCGGGGAATTGGTGACCATTAGGGACCTTAGCCTTCAGCAGGAAAAGTCCTTTCCCCTCTTTTTAAAACAAAAAATGGAGCGAAAAAAAGCCGCCTGCCTTTTTTCAGACCCCGGGGTGGTGGTTTTACGGGGCAGAAAACTCAGGCCCCTTAGCCGTTTTAGAACCGGCCGGTTGGCCCTTTTTCCGGATCGTATAGAACTGCGCCCCCTTTCGGGGGGACGTTTGGTGTTTCCCCTTTCGGAGGTAGAAGGGGAGGGGGTATTTCAGCGGAATAATTTTGAGTTCTACCATAACCGAATTCTCTACCAGGTTCGGTTTGCCAACCGAAGCGCCTCGGCCCTAAAATGGCTTATGGCCCTCCGGTTTCTCCACGGACTTACGGCTTAATCCACATGGATCGCCCTTGTTCCCAGGCCCGTTTTCGGGCCAGGAGGATGTAAGCGATAAGGGTAAACAGAAGGTAGGCGAAGGAAATACCGACCATGATCCAAAAGTAGGTCCAGTTGCCCGTTTGTCCCGCCTTTGCCGGGAGGTTGATTCCCAAAATAAAGGGAATGGCCAGTAGGAAGGTTAATCCCGCGGAAACCATATAGTCCGACGCCACGGGGCTCCGGTACTCCGGATCCAGGATCCGGAGGAGGGCCAGCCCCGTAGAAAGGGTCCCGGTGGAGCACCCGTAGATCATCAACATCCGCTCAAAACGATAATCCTTAAACATCCTCGACGCCATCCAGGGGACCGAAAGGGTGGTGGCGATTCCGCCTAGGGTGCTTATGACCACAATTTGAATCCAAAAGGCGCTGACAAAAACCAGAGAAATAGCCGCTATGGCGCTGACGACCATGTAATCCACAGAAAAACCCGCGATTCGGGAAAGGGTCTTATCGTCCAAAATCCACTGGGTTCCCGTTTTTTGTAGTATAAACCGAACAATTTGGGCGATCAAAGCGGAAAAGATAAAGTTTATCCCCCAAAGGTTGTTTCCCAGTTCCCGGCCCCCGTTCCCGGCGAAGGAAAGTCCCCACACGAGGACCCTCAAAAAAAGATAGGAGAGGAAGTAGGTGGCCGCCACGATAGCCCCGTGAAAACTAAGGGAATCGATGGCCTCCGATTCGGTGGTCAGTTCTCCACCGGCAACCCGTTTTTCATCCTTGGACACGAGACCCGTCATCAATTTTTTGTTAGAAAAAATAGCCATGGTTTCTTCGCACATCCAACCCCGGCGAACCCCATAATGGATCAAGGCTACCCCGGCAAAACAGGCCCAAAGGTACCCGATGGCCGCGAAGGTTAACCCCATAGAGGACGCTCCTGCAAAACCCAGGGCCTCCCAACCCTTACCGATGGCGAACGCCTGTCCCGGTCCCAGGGCGAAACCCAGGGGCAAAAAGAGGCCAAAGGCGGGCGAAAGGGAAGGGGACAGGGTGCTTATAAATAAAAGGGTCAGCAGAAGACCGATGATGGCCTGAATGGCGTATTGGGAGAGAATGCCCACGGTGGTGCCCACGACCCCGCCGGATTTTCGTCGAATAGTGGGGGGTGGAGAACGCAGGGTCATGGCCACAAAGGAAATATTCAGGAGGTGATAGACCAATTCCCCCAATCGATTAGTTCCGTACCCCAGGGGGGGCAACGCGAAATTATACAACGGAAGGAGGAGGAACCCCGCGGTGATCGCGTTGGGGATCATAAACCGCTGAAAAAACTGAAAGCGGCTTCGTATAAGGGTTGCCACGATAAGGGCCAGCGAAACTGCCCCCGCGTCGATAATAATTTTCCAGGAAAAATCCATAAGGACCCCCTTTTAGAATAACAAGGATAGTTTGAGTTGTAAAGGAGTCTGTTTATACGGTCCGACGGACCCATAGGGTCGTTTTTACGTGGGGAAGGGACGTTGTTTTTGATAATCCGGGGAACCTTGAAGGCCAGGGCCTTCATCGGGTAGAATAACCTATCATTGGAGAACCCATAAAAGAACCTGTCCCGTAACTTTCTACGTTACAGGATAGCCTCCATTAGGAGTCCGCAACATGCTCGAGCGAATGCGCAATATCGGTATCATGGCCCACATCGATGCCGGAAAAACCACCACCACCGAACGGATTCTGTACTATACCGGGAAGAGTCATAAAATAGGCGAAGTGGACGATGGCGAAGCGGTGATGGATTGGATGGAACAGGAGCAGGAGCGGGGCATTACTATTCAAAGCGCCGCCACCACTACCTATTGGCGGGAACATCAAATTAACATAATCGATACCCCCGGTCACGTGGATTTTACCGCCGAGGTGGAACGATCGCTCCGGGTTTTAGACGGGGCTATCGGTATTTTTTGCGCCGTCGGCGGCGTGGAACCCCAAACGGAAACCGTATGGCACCAGGCGGATCGCTACAGGGTACCCCGTATCGGCTTTATCAATAAAATGGATAGAGTCGGTTCGGATTTTTTTGGGGTGCTTGAGGAAATCAAGGCAAAATTGGGCGCCAATCCCGTGGCCATTCAGCTTCCTATAGGAAAAGAGAGTTCCTTTGAGGGGGTCATCGATCTGGTAGAGATGCGAGAAATCCGATGGGATGCCTCTACCGACGGCGAGGAAATGATCTATGGGCCCATAGCGAAGGAGCGGGAATCCCTGGCCCAACAATGGCGGGAAAAACTGATCGATGCCCTCTCGTCCCATAGTGAAAAAATCACCGATCTGTATCTTAACGGTGAAGAAATTCCCCTAGACCTGATCCGGCGGGAATTGCGGGCCGCGGTTATCGCTCGTACCCTGGTTCCTATCCTATGCGGTGCTTCTCGAAGGAATATGGGGGTTCAACCCCTGATTGACGCGGTGGTGTACTACCTTCCTTCCCCCGACGAGGTTATTCCCGCGCTGGGCCATCATCTAAAAAAGGAAGAGGAGGTTTCGGTTCCCTGCGACCCCAAAGGAACTCCCCTCGGGTTGGTGTTCAAAATCCAGTACGATCGGGAGGCGGGAAGCCTCTGTTATGTCCGAATGTACTCCGGCAGTATTAAGGTTGGTTCGGTGGTGTACAATATTGGTAAAAAAAAGCGGGAACGGGCCAACCGAATACTTCGTATGCACTCCAATAAATCCGAGCCCATGGATGAGCTTTCGGCGGGGGATATCGGGGTTATCATCGGTATGAAACTCGCCCAAACCGGCGACACCATTGGCAGTGAAGGCTGGCCCGTGGTTCTAGAAAGAATGCAGTTCCCCGAACCGGTCATTTCGGTGGCCATCGAACCAAAAACCCTGTCGGAACAGGAAAAGTTAAAGGAGGTGCTGGAAATCCTCGCCAAGGAAGACCCCACCTTTACCACTAAGGAAAATGAGGAAACCGGTCAGTTGATTATTTCGGGGATGGGGGAGCTCCACCTGGATGTTCTTGTTACCCGGATTCTTAAGGAATACAACGTGGGAGCCAAGGTTGGGAATCCCCAGGTTACGTATCGGGAGTCGGTATCCAAAACGGTGGAACACACCCAAACCTTCTCTAAGGTTATCGCCGGTAAGGAAAACAGCGCAACCCTTACCGTGCGGGTAGAAAGTCTTCCCCGGGGTTCGGGGAACCGGTACACCAACGGGGTAAAAAAGAATCGGGCCCCGGAGGGGATCTTTGACGCCATCGAGCGGGGCGTAAATTCCGCCTTCCCTTCGGGTATAGTTCTGGGGTACCCCTGTATCGATATTGGGGTAACCTTGATCGATCTTCAATATTCCGAGCTTACGGGTACCGAACTGGCTTTTGAAGCCTGCGCCAGTATGGGCTTTGATGAGGCCTGTCGAATGGCCAATCCGATACTGCTGGAACCCATAATGGCGGTCAATTTAATCTGTCCCAAGGAATTTGTGGGGGATGTGATCAGCCTGGTGATTCAAAGGGGAGGCCTTGTACAAAGCCGGGACTCTAAACTTACCATGGACTACGTTAAAGCCCAGGCTCCCATGGCCAAAATGTTCGGTTTCATGACCTCCCTCCGCTCCGTCAGCCAAGGCCGCGCCACTTTTTCTATGGAATTCTCCCATTTTGAGAAAAAGACAAATTAACGATAAAACGATTAGTGTTACGAAGATTAATTTTTCATGCCTTTTTTTAAAGCAAAAATCTCTGTCTCACCCGTAGTAAGGGTATTCTTTGAAGGAGGATACCCATGTTCGTTCCCCCATTT
>Ga0078972_1005052_pt1 | contig 34432 bp, 30 predicted proteins | sample YelNatPaOPGAMG01_FD_67568 | JGI IMG/M metagenome (GOLD analysis project Ga0078972, IMG submission 67568) | Hot spring thermophilic microbial communities from Obsidian Pool, Yellowstone National Park, USA - OP-RAMG-01 (SPADES assembly) (version 2) | ecosystem: Environmental > Aquatic > Thermal... | reverse complement strand
AGAAATCAGAAATCCCGAATCACAAATCTTTCGTTCATCTTTTGCTGTTTTTGAATTGGGCATTGTGCCAAGTGTTTTGAGGTTTGTTATTTGTGATTTGTGAGTTGTGATTTTAGATTTTACATTGGGTAGAACGTTAAGCGGAGAATATACTGATGAACGCCATTTCTTTACGCTCTGAGCTTTACGCTCTTTCCCCGTTAGGGGATGAAGGACAATAGATTTGACGATCCAAACCTAATCTTCTTCCCCGTCAGGGGAATAAGGACAATGGCAACATATTCAGGAGTTCCAGAGTTCCAGAGTTCCAGAGTTGCAAGGTTCCAGGGTTCAAAGGATTTCCGATTTCCGATTAATGAGGATTTCCGATTTCCGATTTCCCATTTCCTATTAATAAGAATTTCCGATTTATAGAGTGCTCATTTACAGGAAATTGGAAATTGGAAATAGGAAATTTTCAGTGATTTTTGATTTCCCACTAATGAGGTTCCAGAGTTCCTTTGATATAGCGTAGAGCGTAAAGCGTAGAGCGTAAAGAGGGGTATTGGGTTTAGAGTGCAGAGGATTGTTGATTTAGCGTAGAGCGTGAAGCGAATGGCAAAAGATCTTTCCATTTCCCCGTTAGGGGATGAAGGAACGGGTTCGAAGGTTCCAGCGTTCCAAAGTTCCAGGGTTCCAATGTTCCAGCGTTCCAGCGTTTCGGATGTTTAAGTTCAATTTGTGATTTGTGAGTTGTGATTTTTGATTTGAGATTTAATTTGTTTTCGTTCAGGATCAAAAAAATCAGAAATCAGAAATCCCGAATCACAAATCTTTCGTTCATCGATTGTTGATTTCGATTTGGGCTTTGCGCGCAGGGTTTGTGGTTTGGTATTTGTGGTTTGTGAATTTTGATTTGTGATTTGAGATTTTAAAGGTCTCTCCATTTCCCCGTTAGGGGATGAAGGACAATAGATTTGACGATCAAAACCCAATTTTTCCCCGTAGGGGATTAAGGAACGGTTTCTAAAGTTCCAATGTTCCAGGGTTTCAAAGTTCCAGCGTAGAGCGTAGAGCGTATAGCGTAAAGCATTGGGCTTAGAGTGGAGGGCAGAGAGGTGAGTCATGAACGGTATTTCTTTACGCTTTACGCTTTACGCTTTACGCTCAGTTTCAGGGTTCCAGCGTTTCTGGTATTTAAGTTCAATTTGTGATTTGAGATTTTATAGTTTCGAGTAAACAAATGGGTAGAACGTTAAGATTAGAATAAACTGATGAACACCATTTCTTTACGCTTTACGCTCTCCGCTTTACGCTCTTTCCCCGCAGGGGATGAAGGGAAATAAAAAGCCCAAAATCACAGTCCGAGGAAAAGAACAGCCGCACCGCTCAACGCAATGGCCCCGCCGGCTGCCGCGTGCATCCACCGGTCGAATTTGGCCACCGGAAGCTGATTCAATCCATACCTGCCCAGAAACACAATGGTGAGCATGGTGGCTATGGTGACAGCCGAAAACACAACAGCCACCAGCACAACCCCATCCATACTGTGCCTTGCCGCCGGATACATGAGCACCGGAATCAAGGGTTCACAGGGCCCCAGCACAAAAACAATAAAAAGAATCCATGGAGTAAGGTTCACGTCTTCTTCAGGCCGGTGATCATGATTATGAACAGCCCTCTGTATATGGCTGTGCTGGTGGGTGTGAATACTTCCATCGTCGTGCACGTGAAAATGCCTGTGCGGTTTGTTTCTTATCCCCTTCCACAGCCCCCAGAGAAGGTATCCGATTCCAAAAAGGAAGAGAGCCCATGCGGCCCAGTCGCCCCTCACCGACTCAATTTTTTCGAGATGCTGTACCCCGTAGCCAAGCGCTATGCCAATAGCTCCGATAACAATGGAACTGCCTACATGCCCGATGCCACATAACAATGTGATCAGGCCCGTCTTCGGCCACGACCATTTCCTCGCCCTGGCCATCACAATGAAGGGCAGATAATGATCGGGGCCAAAGAGGGTGTGAATAAACCCAATGCTGGCAGCCAGAGGAATGAGTACCGATAAACTTTGTTCCACCTTTTCGCTATTTCAGATCAAATGTTATTCCACCTATGAAATTGATCCCGGGCATGGGATACCCGTTAAAAATCTCATAATCTGCATTCAGAAGATTGCGGCCTGTCACAAACACTTCGGTATATTTCACCACCTGCCAGGAAACCCGGACATTCAGCACGGTAAAATCCTGCTTCACACCGGGATCGCTTTCAGCAGGAAGCTTTGTATAAAGACCGCTGATCGTCTTCCCGTCCAAAGAAACCGAAAATTTTTCATTTTTCCACATCGCTCCATAAAGAATCTGATGCTGCGGAGCGGCCAGTACCAGGTTCTCCATATGCAGATAACTGTATCCGGCACGCCAGCTCAGCCCGGAAGAAATCATGCCTGAAATCTGGCATTCCACACCCTGATTCTTCACAGATCCCGCATTCTGCCGTTTCATGGGCGGCGGAGGATTAGGGTTAGGCAAAACCTGGATAAAGTTGCTTCCGTCAAGCATATAAAGCGTCAGTTCGGTATTGATTTTTCCATCCAGCCACTTCTGCATGATTCCGGCTTCATAGTTCCAGATACGTTCCGGTTTCAGGTCCGGGTTCGGGGCAAACAGATAGAGTTCCATGATGGTTGGGTTGCGAAAACCTTTTGAAGCGCTCACCCGCAGGGTGGTCAGACGGCCGGGATTCCAGGCGGCGCCGGCCTGCGGAACCAATTCAGAACCGTAAATACTGTTGTTTTCAAGCCGAAGGCCTCCGCTCAGATTTACCTGACCAAACAATTGCTGCTGGGCAAAAAGATACCCCGCAGTTTCATCCATGGCAAGCCATTTGTCATGATTCATTCCGCTGCTGCCAATCCCGCCGGTATTTTTGTAATCGATACCTGCCGTCAAACGGTTTCCCCTGAACAGCGACACTCCCTGATACAGGCTGATGCCGGCCTGCCCGTCGCGTGAATGCCATCCGTCGGCCAATACATGCTTGCCAAAATTGTAAAAGACGGTAAGTCCTCCCTGCGTTTTTTCAAATTTATTTTCTACACTCAATGCCGTCTGTCCCCTTTTAATATCTACCCAGAATGAAGCAGGTTTAAAGATGGGGCCCGGATCCTGTGAAGTAAAGGCAGCAGTCATTACGTTGGCACTTACTGATAAATGGGGCGAAGGATCCCACGATAACTTGACAAAGCCGTTGGTAATGTCAAAAACACTGCTGTCACGCTCTCCGTCGGTATGGTCCCGGTTGACGGATGCAAATACTCCGAATTTTTTCCACCGGTATCCTCCGTTCACCATATATTTCTGTGTATTGAACGAACCATACGAAACCCTGGCTGAAAGGGAAGGCCCTTCGGCCTGCAGACGGCGCGTGATGATATTGACCACCCCGGCCATAGCGGCGGAACCGTATAAAACAGATGCCGGACCTTTCACCACTTCCACCTTTTCAATGTCCGAAGCCACATAGGCATCGGGCAGGGGATGGCCAAAAATGCCCATGTACTGAGGATGGCCATCAATCAGAACCAGAACCTGGTTATTAGGGCTCACCCCGCCTACCCCGCGAATCAGAATCTGCCCGGCCGCACCGTTGGAAACGCCAAATCCGGTCATGCCTCTTTCGGTAACAAAAACGCCCGGTATGCGGTCAGAAATCTCCGGCAGAATGTTCGAACGGTCAATCCGCTTCACCTCATCTCTGGTAAGAACACTTACAGATACAGGAATCCGGTTCCGTCCTGTCTCAACGCGGGAACCCGATACAACCACCTCCTGGAGGGGAATGGTATCGGCTTTTTCCGCTTCCTGTGCACTGGTCACATAACCATTCAGAAATGCAATGGCTGCTGCTAAAAAAACTGAAAAATTTCTCATCGGGTAAACAGTTTATTGGGTTGGTAATTCAATGATTTCAAAAATGAGGTTCCTGTCCCAGTTTTTCCAGTAATCAAGAGCCTGGGAACGAACCATTTTCCAGTATCCGGCATTCAGAAGCCCGTATTTCACTATGCCGCGACTGATATCATTCTCAATCTGCCGTTTATATTCCTCCTTCAGGCGGATCCGGATGGTTTTGCCTTCATAGCTGAAATCAGCCTGCGGCAAAGCTTCCTCAACAGAGGCCACGGTTATCAAACCCTGTCCGATGGTAGCACCGGTACTGGCCTGCAGTCCGTCGTTCAGACAGCTCTTGGGCGGCTTGCTTCCTCCGTAAGTAACTACGCGCAGTTTATCGGTGCCGGCATGAAAATAATCCCTTGCACGAATGCCCATCTTGGCGCCTACAATGGAATAAATACCCAGATGACCATGAATTTCGTCTGTCAGTACACAGGCTTTCCATTCATCCAGGCCAAATTTCCGTATGGTCTCATCCATCATGGCACGCACATCATATTTGTACAGCGAAGGATCCGTCGGAAAGCCTGCCAGGGCTACTCCTTCTCCCGGCCGGTACTGCCCGGTAAGGATTTCCGCCACCATGCTTCTGAGCATTGCCGTATCATAATCAACGGTTTTTGCCAGCGTCGGATCGGAAACAGACGGCTTCATATCAAACACCTCAGGGAAAAGCAGATACGCCGCCAGCAACTCATACTGAATAGCCGGGTTCGTTTCTTTGTAAGCATACCGATGCCACAAACCTGCAATTCCGTTTTTACGGTAATCAGCCGGAAGAAAACCGTCCGGCGGAAGAGAAAGGTTTCCTGCGGGAAGAATTACGTCAACAGCAGATGCAGTGCCTCCTTTTCCGGGCCGCTGAAATTCCTCATCTGCCTTGTCAAAAACAAGAATACGGTACCAGAACTTTTCAGCCAACAGACGGGCAGGAATGCTGTTCAACGGAGCCAGGCATGTTAGTATGATGCTGTCTCCGCAGGGAATACTTTTTTCTTCTGTAAGGATCGAAGGAATTCTCACACCTTTTGGTACTTTCTTCAGAAAGGCTTCCGTGCTTTTTCCGGCGGCAGGCCGGGTAACGACAATTCCTCTCAGGGAGAACTCCTGAACTCCCATCAGAACCGACAATCCCGCCAATGATGCAGGAGAACCGTCGGTAACAACAACGATGCCTTTTCCGCGAAACGGATTCACATAATGCTCCTGCGCGGAAACCAGGCTGAACCAGCCGGCGAATGGAACCATCAGAAGAAAAAGAATCAGGAATCCCGGCTTCTTCAAAAAGTCCCTTCGCAAACCTTTTTTAATGCAAGACATCAGTTGAAGTGTTACTTTTTTCATTATTGTGTTACTAATTGTTCAAAAAAAATTATCCAACCATGCTCATTACAAGCTTTCCGTGGATAATACCCTTTACTCCGATAAGAAGGTCAGCCAGTTTTGTAAGGTCTTTTGATTTCCCTTTCACGAGAATGGTTTCCAGGCAGGTATCATGATCGAGGTGCACATGCTGCGATGACAGGATCAGATGATGAAAATCATGCTGTATATCCGTCAGTTTATTTGTCAGGTCACGTTTATGATGATCATATACCAGTACGATGGCACCGGCCACCACATTGTTGCATTTCCACTTATGTTCAACGGTATGTTTTTCGATGAGGAAGCGGATAGCCTGGCTTCGGTTGGCGTATTTACCGTCCTTTACAAACCGGTCGAGCTGTTCCAGAACTCCGGCATCCAGCGAAACTCCAAACCGACGAACCGACATGCGTGTTATGATTTTTTAAAGTATGACACAAAAATAAAGAAATCCTCTGATTTACCAAAATGGTTGCATCCAAAAAACTTCTGCATCGTATTTTTTTCGATGACGGCCGGCAGATGGAATTTTCAGTTGATAGGGGCCAGATTACCGGTATAAAAAAGACCTTACTGCGTTTTTTGCAGACTGTCAACAAACTTTCCCAGTTCGATATACAGTTTCTGCACCGGCAGGCCCATCACATTGTAAAACGATCCCCGGATTTCCTCAATGGCCACATACCCTATCCATTCCTGAATTCCATAAGCTCCGGCCTTATCGAAAGGCTGGTAGTGACTCACGTAATACCGGATTTCTTCTTCGGTCAGTTTACGGAAAATCACTTCCGAGCGGTCAGAAAAACAATACTGCTTGTTTCTGGTGCGGAGACACACTCCAGTAATTACCGTATGGGTGTGGCCGGAAAGCTGTGAGAGCATGCTTACCGCTTCTTCTGCTGATGACGGCTTTCCGATGATCTGGCCATGAAGGATCACGATGGTATCGGCGGTGATGAGAATATCGTTTTCTCCGAGCCCTGTGGCAAAGGCATCGGATTTTTTCCCGGCAAGGTAAACCGGCACCTCCCGGGCGGGCATTCCTTCGGGAAAGTTTTCTTCCAGATCATGATTGGGTGCTAAAGTAAATGAAAGACCAAGATCTTTCAGCAGAGCCCGTCTCCGGGGGGAACCCGATGCCAGAATCAGATGGTATGGGGAAAGCTTTTCATGTAACAGCATACTCAATGAATCGTATAGGTCATAATGTACCAGGCCAGGAAGGAATACCCAACTCCGGCCAGCATAATTCCCTTTAACCAGGAACTCACCTGGTGGTACTGTTCAGCGGTGGATGCACGCAAAAGCCTGAAAACAGCAAAGGCAAGAGGCGCCATAACCAGCAGAACCGTGTACAGCAGGGTCATCAGGTCGGTGAGATACAGGACCAGCACGGCGGCTATAAATACAACGGCAACCCCTGTAAGGGCAAGAACAACATATCGTGTGGTTTTCAGGCCCAAAACCACCGGGAGGGTATTTCTTCCGTATGCCCTGTCGCCCTCAAAATCTTCCATATCTTTAACTATTTCGCGGATCAGGGTAAACAGAAAGGCAAACAGAGCATAGCCGCCCACCCATGCCGTCAGCGTATGAAAGTCAATCTGGTTTCGAACCATTTCTCTTCCATATTCCCTGATCAGAAGGGGGACCTCGAACAGAATCACCATAAGCGGCACCAGTGCAGTAAGAAACGCCACGATGAGGTTTCCGAGAAGGAACTGGCGTTTGTAGGTAGTTGAATAAAACCAGAGGATGCCGGGTACCAGAAGAAAGATCATGGAAAGAAACGACAGGCGGATGGCAAAGGAAAGATAGATACCGGCCGCTACCCCGATGATGCTCAGCGTGAGGTGCACCACAATGGCCATTCTTCGGGGAATCAACCTGCTCAGCATAACACGCGAAGGGCGGTTGATCATGTCAACCGGTGCATCGAAGTAATCGTTGATCACATACCCGGCAGCCGTAATAAACAGCACCGAAACAACCAGCAGGGCAAAGTGCGCTTCGCTGAACTGCAGATCCATGCCATACAGCAGAAGCTGGGGCCTGACAATAAGAAACCGCATGGCATACATGGTAAATGCAATCATCATGAGGTTCGGCAACCGGACGAGCCGTAAATAGGTTTTCATAAGATGGAGGTATTACCAGTGAAAGGCATCAGCATGCGCCCATTTTCCCTGCAGGCGAAGCACCTGTTCAATTACATCGCGGGCGCACCCCTCTCCTCCGCGGCAGTGCGAAATGTATCCGGCAATGCTTTTGATTTCTTCGGCTGCATCAGCAGGACAGGCGGAAAGTCCGGCTTCCTTCATCGGTTCATAATCGGGAAGGTCGTCGCCCATATAAAGAACATCCGCAGGACGGAGGTCGTATTTCTCAAGAAAGTGCCTGAAATGCTCAATTTTGTTGCTCGAATTAAGGTACACATCCTTGATTCCGAGCTTATTAAACCGCATTCGAACTGATTCCGAATCCCCTCCCGTAATAACGGCGATTTTGTATCCCTTCTTCACCGCGTATTGCATGGCAAATCCGTCGCGTATGTTCATGGTACGCATCATTTCGCCCGAAGGATGCAATATGGCGGTGGTACCCGACAGAACTCCGTCAACGTCAAAAACAAAGGCTTTGATTGCATGAAAATCTTTTCGGATATTGGTCATGAAGCTCCGGTAATTAGTGATGAAATGCCTGAATACTTTCTGTGACAAAAGTATACATTTTCTGCAGATCGGGATGGGATTCCAGCAGTGAGAGGTGCTTTTTTATCACGTTGGCATCTCCACGCACAGCAGGGCCGGTCTGCACATCCCTCGGATTGTTTTCCAGGGCCTTGCGCACGGTTTCCCTGATCAGCGGATGCAGCAGGGTACTGTCCAATCCTTCTTTTCGGGCATATTCCATTCCCAGCGCCAGCATGTGGTTGATAAAATTGCTGCAGAAAACCCCTGCCAGATGAAGCCGCGCGCGCTCTTCAGAGGAAACAGGCTGTACCCTCCCGGAAATACTCTTTCCAAGATGGTTGAGCAATGCCAGGTCGTTTTCGTTGGAAGCCTCCGTCAATACAGGCACTTCCTGCATATTTACCTCCACCTGTCGGGAAAGTGTCTGAAACGGATAAAAAACGCCCCTGCGGGTTGAAAATGGGACCAGAACATCCATGGGCAAACTGCCGGACGTGTGGACCAGCAGCAGATTATCCCATGAACGCAAGCCCAGTACATTTTCTATGGCTGAATCGCTCACTGCCACAAGCACCAGGTCGGCCGTTGCTTCGATCGCATCCGGATGCCGCAATGCTTCAGCACCCAGTTCCCTGGCCAGCACTTCAGCATGCTCCCTGTTTCTGGACCATACCTGAAGAACGGAATGCCCGGCTGAACGGAAAGCTTTTCCCAGCCTGGTAGCCACATTGCCTGAACCGATGAGCACAATCCGGCAGAAAGAAGAATTCATAGGCGGATCAAATTTTATACAAGGTAAGCAATTTATTGTTTCGGTTTCTGGATTTAAGGTTTGCGCCGGGTATGGGTCAGGATAGTTCAGGTTATTGAGCGGATGCAAAAGATTTCCTTATATTTGTCCGCAAAGCCTTGTATTGTTGTACCAATAACTGAAAATCATATGTTCAACGGGCATCCAAAAGGGCTGTTTGTCGCCTTCTTCGCCAATATGGGCGAACGTTTCGGATACTATACCATGATTGCCATTTTTACTTTGTTTCTTCAGGCCAAATATGGGTTCTCCAGCAGTACCGCCCTGCAAATCTATTCAATTTTTCTGGCAGCCGTTTATTTCCTGCCGCTTTTTGGCGGAATTCTGGCCGACAGGGTTCTGGGCTACGGAAGAACTATCAGCCTGGGCCTCATCGTTATGTTTGCAGGCTATTTCCTGCTGGCCATACCTACCGATATCAATACAGGGCTGTCGCTCGTACTGGCTGCACTGGCTGTCATTGCCGCCGGCACGGGATTGTTCAAGGGAAACCTGCAGGCACTGGTGGGGAACCTTTACGATAACCCCCAATACAGCGGTAAACGAGACAATGCCTTCAACATCTTCTATATGGGCATCAACATTGGTGCCATGTTTGCCCCCACCGCAGCCGAATACATCAGCAATGCCATCCTGAAAAAGCACGATCTTTTTTATAAAGCCGACATTCCGGCTCTGGCGCACAAGTTCCTCAACGGAGACACTTCGGTGCAGGACCGGCTGAGTGAACTGGCCGCCGCACAGCCGGTTCATATGCAGAATCTGACCGAATTTGCCCGTTACTACCTGAATTCCCTCAGCACCTCGTACCACTATGCTTTCGGGGTGGCCTGCATCAGCCTGATTGCTTCGATGCTTATATTCTGGGGTTTCAGAAAATACTACCGGTCGGCCGACATGACCGAACGGGAAAAAGCCAAAAGTGCCGCACACCAGGATCAGGTGGTTACCCTTTCCAGGGAACAGATCAGGGAAAGGCTTGTTGCCCTTGGGTTAGTCTATTTTGTGGTGATATTCTTCTGGATGGCCTTTCATCAGAACGGAGCTGCCATGACCATCTTTGCCCGTGATTATACCGTTGACCACATTGACAAATGGACCAATCTGTGGTTCGACCTGTTTGGTCTTCTGCCGGTCTTTCTCACTGTAGTGAGCCTTTACTTTGCCCTGCGGAAGAAAAGTTCCCTGCAGTACAGGCTCTTTGGCCTGGCAGGCGCACTGATTTTCGGATTTCTTGCCTATCAGCGTTTTCTTACTTATAGTGATACCAACGAATTCACACCCCAGAAGTTCCAGCACTTCAATCCGTTTTTCATTGTAGCCCTTACACCGGTAGTGGTTGGTTTGTTCAGTTCACTGAACAGCAGGGGAAAAGAACCCTCCTCTCCACGGAAAATCGGAATAGGTATGCTGATTACCGCCGCAGGCTTTATGATTCTGGTAATAGGCTCTTTCAAACTGATCGGATACAGCCCGAAAGAACTGGGAGAAGTCAGAGCGCCTGAGAATGTATTGCTTTCGCCCTATTACCTCATCTCGACGTATTTTATGCTCACGGTGGCTGAGTTGTTTCTGAGTCCTATAGGTATTTCCTTCGTATCAAAAGTCGCTCCGCCCCATCTGAAGGGATCCATGCAGGGCGCATGGTTTGCCGCCACAGCCGTCGGAAACTATGCTGTAGGCATCGTAGGTCTGCTATGGGCAGTTGTGCCTCTGTGGGTTTTCTGGAGTGTGCTGGTAGTTTGCTGCCTGCTGTCAGCCGGCTTTATTTTCTCGGTTCTCCGCAGGCTCGAAAAAGTCACAGCTTCCTGAGAATTGCCCATTAACGGCTTCAGGGCAGAACAACCTTTGCCAGGACGGGATTGTGATCCGACAGATAAAGCGTATCGCACACCTCGGCGAGGGAAGCACAGGCATTGACTTCTGCAGAAGGAGAAACGAAAATAAAATCAATCCGTTCCCTTTCAGGTAAAGGCACCTGGCCAAATCCGTGAAAAGTCCATTCCGGCCCGTAAACGAGTGCGGCAGATCGTCTGGTATCTTTCAGCTTCCCCCCTTCCAGCAGTTTCTGTATGGGCTCCGAACCTTCGGTATCGTTAAAGTCGCCGGTAAGAATGACCGGCATATTCCCTGCAATCTGGCTGATACGGTCTTTCAGAAGCAAAGCACTGTTCAGGCGGGCGACCTTTCCCATATGATCAAAATGGGTATTGAAAGCGGCAAATTTCTTTCCATTCGCCCTGTCCTTAAAAATGCCCCAGGTTACCATACGTTCACAGGCCGCATCCCAGCCCATGGAACCCGGAACCTCCGGCGTTTGGCTCAGCCAGAAATTTCCGGTCTTCAGCAGATCAAAGCGGCTTTTCCGGAAAAAAAGGGCACTGTACTCCCCTTCTGTTTTTCCGTCCTTCCGGCCAGCTCCTATATAACCATATTCCGGCAGAAGATTCAGCAGGTCCTGAAGCTGATTGTGCAGAACCTCCTGGGTACCCAGCAGATCCACATCATAAAAACGAATCATCCGGGCTGCATTTTCCCTGCGGTACTTCCAATTGTTCATTGAATCAGCCGGAGTATCAAGCCGGATATTGAACGTCATCACCCTGATTTCCTCCTGCTTATGGTTGCAAGAAGAGACTAATCCGGAAAGAACAGGCAGAAGCAAGAAAATACCCTTACTACCCGGAAAAAAAGAAAACGATTTCTTCATCACATAAAGATTTTTAAACTTTAATGGAACACCATGTTTGATAAAATTATAGGCAAAGGTTTTTGTGTTCGCAAAATATGCGGGTTTCATAAACAAAAAAATCCCTTGGCGCCGGGCAAACTTACAAAAAGAATTCCCTTATTTTTTCTGCAGGAGCAGTTTTCCCTTCAGTCTGCCATCAGGGGTGTCAAAATCAACAATATACAATCCCGAAGGCAGGTTGATTTTTTCGGTTTGAAGAACAATTCTGTTTTGTTCGGCAGTAAACATATCACTGGTAAGAAAGCAGATACGTCCGTCAGGGGAAATCAGTCGGGCTGACCTGATAAAGCGCACATTGGCCGGCATTTCAATGTACACTTCACCGGTGGCGGGAACAGGATAGATGCGCAGACTGTTTCCGGTATTGTAAAACTGGCTGCTCACTTCAAAACCAGGATCCAGCACGATATGATAGGCCGTGAGCGCAGGAATGGTGATGGTAAAACTGTTGCCCGTCAGCGCATACGAACCGGCATAATAAAGGGAAGTGCTGTTTTTGTTCATTCCCCATATTTTACAGGCCGGGTAAGTGGTTTCGGCTGTAATGGAAAAAGTACCCGATATGGAAGAAGCCGCGCTCTTGTTGATTACAACAATATGCAGGGAACTGTCGGCCGGGCCCGTAACAGAGGCATATACCGAACTGTTCACCTTATCGCTTGTGGCAGCAAATATGCTGGTGTCACCGAATGCGCCACCTGCACCGTCATAGTTTCTGTACAGCCGGAAGCCTGATGAAATATAATCTGAAGGGCCTGTCAACCAATGCATGGCGGCAAATATTCCGTACCTGCCAAAAATGCCCAGCACGTCGGCCTGTGCAAGACCTCCGGAAATATGGTCCCCCCCTCCATAGGTATACTCGGTGAATGCAAGTTTTGTTCCGGGGTAATAGGTATCAATAGACTTTTTAATGACAGGAATCAGCGGCAGGTATTCCTTTCTCCATTGTCCGATCCAGCTGTTTTCATAGTAGCCAGTATCCCAGAGGGTTCTTGGAGCCTGAAGGCGGGCCTGAATATCGGCAGGCGTTGTTGCATTCTGGTCGGTAATGCGATTATCACCTCTGGCTTCAGGATACCAGTGAAGGTCGAGCACATCCAGCAGCCGGATACCACAAGTATCGGATGCCTGTTTCATCCTGTGCAGGTAATAAGAGATAAACCAGTCATATCCAGATCCCTCTGTACTTTTATCAGGGGCTCCCTGAAAATCGATATAGGCTGAAATACCATAAAGTACCGGACCAAAAACAAGGGCGCCAGGGTCAAGTTGTTTTATGGTATGGCCCAGGATAATTCCCTTGTCACTGATTTCACGATAAGTAGGGATTGCAGGATGAATTCGCGGGTGGGTAAAGGGCCAGAGGGCAGGTTCGTTGTCGAGCGAATATCCCCAGATACCGCCTTCGGTAGAAAGTCCGAAGCGGTTGATGAGGAAGTGAACCTGTTCGTCCATATAAACAAATGCATCCGTTGTATCAGGGTTCAGGCTGAAGGGAGCCTGCTTCCTGAACTTTACCTCTCTCCAGCGCACTGATGGAGCTGTCTGTGCTTCTGTAACCGTCTGCCGCCCGTCTCTTGCCACATAACCGGCCATCTGCAATGTCACCAGCGACTTTGCGCCTGATGCGCTGTTCTGCTCGGCAAAACGGGTAACCACAATCCCCGGGATCCTTTCCTGGGAGGAAGGAATTCCAACCACCCACGTAAGATAATTATCGCTGGAATGGTACCAGTCAGAACCCGCATTGGAAAAATTATTTTCCCAGTTGTAGCCTGTCATCCTATTCCCTCCCTGGCGAAAAACCGTAAAGCGTTCCGAACCAGCCATATTCTGGTTGGTACCATATATATAAGGGCTTATAGCGTGCCGCTGTGCACGGGCATTGATGGTAAACTGAACAGGAATTGTCTGGCAGATAATCTGCACTGAAGTAATAAGTAAAACGGATAGAAGGAAAAACCATTTTTTCATAGTCCACTCAGGTTTTGCTTATTTTATTTCCCTTGGTTGAAGATGCTTGCCCAATTCCAGTTCGGTTGTATGTGTCTATTTCGTGAGTATAGACTTAAAAAATGCACCCTGATGGGTCGGAGTGTAATTCCAGTCCGAGAACATCATCGGAGCCCAGTCCGGGTCAAACACCCACACCATCCATGAAATTCCCTTGGACGCACAGTAATCCACAATTCTCCTGCCGTATTCCTCATCGGCCATAACCGGCACATGGGCACCCTTGTCGGTAGGATAGCAGAAACCAATTTCGGTGGCAAAAACCGGGTAGGTATCGGCCACGAACCCCCAGTCTTTCTCCCATTGCGGTTCCCATGGTTTCTGGCGCTTCATGGGATAGGGATGGGAAACATAAGCGATGCTCTCAAATGGTAATGGTTCATAACGCACGGGAGCCAGATCGTAGGCCCAGTCGAAACCGGCTACAAGCACAATTTTGTCAGGGTCATATGCCCGGATCAGCCGGATCAGATCGGCATTGATTTCTTTCCATTGCGGCCATGTAATGCTTCCCAGACGGCCGTTAAAGTCAGTCGGCTCATTGAAAAGCTCAAAGAACGGAACGGAAGTACGGCCGGCATAGTGCTCTGCCATGGTGCGCCAGAAATTGTTGGTTTCCTGCAGGGTAGTATTGTAGCCCGGATTCTGGAATAAGCCCATACGCAGATTCCCAATGGAATGCCAGTCGATAATCACATACATTCCAAGCGATTCAGCCCATTCAATTCCCTGGTCCAACAGCTTCAGGTAGTTGGCCTCACCCAGTTCACGCCAGGCGGAAGGATGCACCGGAAACCGGAGGCAGTTTGCACCCCAGGCCTTTGCTTCCTCAAAATACTGCCGGGTCCAGTGTCCTGACCGGCTCAGTTTGGCAGGATCAGAGGTATTAAAGCCTCTGAAAACCACTACTTCGCCTCTTTCGTTTACAAACTGATTTTTCCTTACAGCAATTTTGGAAAGCTTTTGCTCAACCTGCGCCGATACGGATGCGACTGAAAACATTGCCAGCAGCAACAAACCAATGTACTTTTTCATAAAAGCTGTTTTTTATGTTATAAAGACCTGTGCCTTTGTTTTGTACTTAAAAGCTGACAACATTCAGCGAAAAACAAAAAAAGACATCCGCAGGAACAATTTTGCGGATGTCTTTTCGCACAAAAGTGTTATTTACTTTACGTAATCGGCTTTATTAAGAAATTCAAACGACAGTTTTACGCTTTCGATAGGGGTTGTGGAGTATTCTTCCTGTTCCACAATAGGATATTTCATGCCAGCCAGTTCGGCATTTTCGAACAAAGCTTTGAAATCCATTTTTCCGCTGGCGCCGACTTCCTTTTCATCTTTCACATGCCAGAGAGGGAAGCGGCCAGGGTATTTTTTGAAATAGGCAATCGGGTCAGCTCCGCCGACAACCACCCACCACAGGTCCATCTCCATGAATACCTTGGAAGGATCAAGGTGGGCCAGCATGTAATCGTAAATAACCGTTGAATCGATGGTTTTGAATTCAGCATCATGGTTATGGTATCCGAATTCAATGCCTTTGGCCTTGCACTTTTCCCCTACAGCATTGAAATAGTCGCAGTACTTCTGCAGAACATCCAGCTTTTCGAAAGCATCTTTCCCCATAAAGGGCTGAACAATGTATTTAACACCGGCGGCTAAATGAGCGTCAATGCAAGTGTCCCACCAGGCCATGGTCGCATCCCACTGGCCTTCTTCCGGCAATGGACGTCCGGTATGCGAGCTTATAAACTGCATGCCGTTCTTTTCAACCAGAGCCTTAAAATCTGCAGGACTCATGCCGTAGAATTTGCCATCGGCATATCCGGCTGTTTCAACAAAGGCATAACCGATTTTTCCTACCTTTTCGACCGTTCCAACCGGATCAGTCTGCATATCATCGCGGAGGCTGTATAACTGCAAACCAATATTCTTCTTAGGGGCAGCTTTTTTACAGCCGGTTTGCATAATAACGCCCGGAACAAGCAGGGCAAGCAATGTAACAACTGACAGAATTTTTTTCATGGATTACAGGTTTAAATGGTTCGAGGCTCAAATTTATTAAATTACTGATACAATAGAAGAGGTAATGAAGGATATTTATTCAAGTGTACCCACAATTTTTCTTCCGTGGAATTCTTTTGCAGGTATTTTTTCGATGTGCAGGGCGATGTTTTCGCTGGTTATCTTTCCGGCCGCGACAATTTTCATCCTTCTTCCCGCCTGATGAATCATGGCACGCAGCATGTCAGCCCCTTCCATGGCAGTAGCTGCCCCGCCCGATGAGAGAACCCTGTCAACCCCAGCTTCTTTAAGGCGGCTCAGTTCAAAAAGAATATCATGGGTCTCATCAATGGCCTTGTGGAAAGTAACCGGCAGAGGCCGGGCCAGTTCCAGAAAACTGTACAGGGTTTCCAGGTCCACCCTTTTTTCCGGAGTGAGCATCCCCATCACCAGACCATCGGCTCCGGCTTCCTTCAGTCTGAGCAAATCTTCCCGCATCACTTCCTTCTCCTCTTCGGTATAGGTATAATTACCACCCCGCGGCCTGATCATTACGAAGATGGGGATGGACAAATACCGGCGGCATACCTTCAGCGTACCTACCGTGGGGGTCGTCCCTCCCATGGCCAGATTCTCGCATAGTTCAATACGATGCGCCCCCTTTGCCGCCGCTTTCAACGCTTCAGATATATTTTCCACACAGGCTTCCAGAACAATCATAGCAAAAAACTGATTAGGGAGGCCAAAGGTAGAAATTTCCCCTGAATGACAGGAAGGAAATTCAACGGGGTCGCTTTTCCCTTTGCACGGAGTTGATGGAAAGGAATGTTTAGCCCGGCACCAAAAATTTTTGCGGCATCCTCCGTTATTAGTTTCGCAGGCTGTGCTATGCTATGGCCCGGCAAAAAATTCTGCAGTGGATGCAGAAATCGAAGCGGTGAGATATCACAAAAAATTGGATTAATTTTACTGAAACAAATCACTATGCGCAGCATTTTTCTTCTTTCATGTCTTCTGATGCTGTTTTCGCCCCGTCTTTACCCGCAAACCTGCCAGGTGCTGGTGAAAGAATTGCAGGGCGAATATACGGGAGGCTGCAAGAAAGGCCTGGCACACGGACAGGGGAAAGCCGCCGGCACGGATACTTATGAAGGCCATTTCAAAAACGGATATCCCCATGGAAAAGGAATCTACCGATGGGCTGACGGATCTGTATATACCGGCAACTGGAACATGGGAAAACGGGAAGGCGAAGGCACCTACCGGTATATGAAAAACGGCAGGGAAGAACTGCTCACAGGAATCTGGAAAAATGACGTGTATGTGGGCCCAAAACCGGTTCCCCCTAAGATTATCAAAAAGTACAACATCAATCAGGTAAGCTTTCATAAGGCAGGTGAAGGAAACCAGGTAATTATGATGTTCAAGCAGGGCGGCATGGCCAATGCATCGATCATGGAACTAATGATAGCGGCGAACAACGGAATTGAATTCCGAAGCGGCAGCCAGATAGGCTATCAGCAGGTTACCTTCCCCTTTGAAGCAAAAATTACTTACAAAACCTGGAATCCCCTGCGAACCGTCCTGCTCGACTGTACCCTTGAATTTGTTATTACGGAACCAGGAAGGTGGGAAGTAAGAATAGAGAACTGAAACTCAGTACATGATTATTTCCTTGATGGGAATATCATCAGGCAGGTTCCGGATGTAAAACATTTCGGCGTTAAGAGCCTCTTCCGGAATCTGAAGCCGGAACGAACCACTGAACCCCTTTACAATAACATTCACCCCTATGCCACGCGAATAGTTGACGTTCAGCACCCGGTACTTTTTTTTCAGGTCACCATACGTCATGCCCACCCGTATTCCTTTGTCGGAAACAAATTCTTCGCGGGTAGTGCGAAACTCCCCGATGCGGTTATAGGTGGTATCGGTCCAGCCGGGCTCCAGTGTAAACAGAATACCCTTCTTATCGCGGATTACAAATTTTCTGGCGGTTTCCTTGCACCCGTCGCAAATGGGAACTTTTTCAAGTGTTACTCTGAAAAAGCGGGCCAGGTTCTGCGTAGCCGTATCAATATTCTGCCCTATCCATGTTAGATCGCCGATTTTATTTCCGTAGAGTACAAACTCAACAGTGTCCTGCCCCTCAGCAGTATAATGGATTACCGTAAAAAAGCACAAGAGAATAAAAAGTTTTTTCATCATGCATGTTCTCCGTCAGGGGACACTGAGCAGAACCTACATTGCAAATTTAATTGAAATTAGGGCAATTGATGCATGGACAGATTAATGTTGCACCCGAATTGTGCTCTTCATCTTTTTTATCTCTATTTCCCGCTTTATCGCATCCGTCTTGTTTTCATACGGCTCAATGTATACCAGTTTCCATGGCCTCCCCCGCCTGGTCGAAGTGGTTGCTCCCGCGTTGTGCTCTTCCAGCCTCTCCTGTGGACTGTGAGTGTAACCCACATAATACTTGTCTATCGACGCACTGTACAATATGTATACAAAGTAACGCATACCCAAATATAAAAAGAAGAGTTCAGAGATTTTCTCTCTGAACTCTTCTTGTAGCGAGAGGGGGAATTGAACCCCCGACCTTCCCGATCTATGATCGGGACGCTCTAACCAGCTGAGCTTTCGCTATCAGATTCTCAATATATTTCCTGCTCTTCATCTTTTTTATCTCTATTTCCCGCTTTATCGCATCCGTCTTGTTTTCATACGGCTCAATGTATACCAGTTTCCATGGCCTCCCCCGCCTGGTCGAAGTGGTTGCTCCCGCGTTGTGCTCTTCCAGCCTCTCCTGTGGACTGTGAGTGTAACCCACATAATACTTGTCTATCGACGCACTGTACAATATGTATACAAAGTAACGCATACCCAAATATAAAAAGAAGAGTTCAGAGATTTTCTCTCTGAACTCTTCTTGTAGCGAGAGGGGGAATTGAACCCCCGACCTCATGATTATGAATCATACGCTCTAACCAACTGAGCTATCTCGCCATTTTATCTATTCTAATCAACCCCCGACCTTCCCGATCGATGATCGGGACGCTCTAACCAACCGTCCCGACCTGTCGGGACGCCATTTTATCTATTCCAATCACCCCCCGACCTTCCCGATCGATGATCGGGACGCTCTAACCAACCGTCCCGACCTGTCGGGACGCCATTTTTATCTATTCCAATCAACCCCCGACCTTCCCGATCTATGATCGGGACGCTCTAACCAACTGTCCCGACCTGTCGGGACGCCATTTTATCTATTCTAATCAACCCCCGACCTTCCCGATCGATGATCGGGACGCTCTAACCAACTGTCCCGACCTGTCGGGACGCCATTTTTATCTGTTCCAATCAACCCCCGACCTTCCCGATCGATGATCAGGACACCATCTCGGGCTCCTGATCCGGTCATCCCGTCATAACACTTTTTTGCTCTTGCTTCCGGAATAACCGTTTTTTTCAGGACTGCAAATATACATTTTTTTCATTTTCGGACTATTTCTTGTGATTATTTTTACACAATTTGCTCTAATACAATATTTTACATTTCATTTTCTCCGGCTTTTTTCATTCCTTTTGCCCCGGTTTGGCTGATAAACTTTTTTTATTATATTGCAACTTATTGAAACGGATATTTTTCTTTCGCTCAATGAAAAGACGCTTTGAACTGGAATATACCCTGAACGTTTCCCCCTCGTTTTTGTTTTCCCGTCTGAGCACGCCCGGAGGACTGTCGGAATGGTTTGCCGACGATGTCAACCTGAAAGGCAAAGTGTTCACCTTTCTCTGGAAAGGTTCACAGCAAAGTGCGGAAATACTGGCCCAGAAAGAAAACAGGTATATCCGCTTCCGCTGGCTTGAAAAAGGCTGTGAAAACTGCTACTTTGAATTTCGTATCCGCCAGGATCAGCTTACCGGCGATGTTGCCCTCATCGTTACCGATTACGCCGAAGAACAGGAAAAGGACGATGTCATTGAGCTATGGAATATGCAGATTGCACGCCTGAAGCATGTTATCGGCCTTTAAAGGGTTATCCGTTCGTTCATCATGCAATTCTCATCCATCAGATTGGCAAAAAAAAGTACTTTTGCAGGAATCAGTGACTGAAATCATTCTTCATGCGTATCAAGCGGCTTCATAGGTTCATGCTGATGTCGTTCATCGGCCCGCTTTTCCTGACGTTCTTCATAGTGATCTTCCTCCTGCTGATGCAGTTTTTGTGGAAGTACATTGACGAACTGGCAGGAAAGGGCTTATCGGCCGGAGTGATCGCCGAACTGCTGCTGTACACCTCAACAAGTCTGGTTCCTATGGCTCTGCCCCTGGCCATCCTGCTGGCCAGCCTCATGACGTTCGGAAACCTGGGCGAAAACTATGAACTCACAGCCCTCAAATCGGCCGGTATTTCCCTGCAGAGAATCATGGCGCCCCTTGTCGTTCTGGTTGCCGGCATCAGCGTCCTGGCCTTCTTTTTTTCCAACAACGTTATGCCTTACGCCAATCTGAAAATGAGAGCCCTGCTCTATGACATCCGGCAAAAGCGGCCGGCTTTTCAGATTACGGAAGGAATCTTCTATAACGGAATCGACGGCTACAGCATAAAGGTGGGACGCAAAGACCCCCGTACCAACAAGCTGTACAATATCAAAATCTACGACCACACGGCTGGCAAAGGAAACATAAGCGTTACCACTGCTGACTCCGGCTTAATGAAAATGACTCCCGACAGCAACCTGATTTTCATTTTATACAGCGGGTACAGTTACAACGAGCTGGAAGATGAAACACGAAGCCGCAGTCACAGGACCTATCCGCACAGGATGGACTACTTTCAGCAGCAGGAACTCATCCTTTCCCTCAGCGGATTCGGATTCAACCGTACCGACGAAAACCTCTTCAAAGGAGGGTATCAGATGATGAATCTCAAACAACTTTCCAAAGCAAGGGATTCGCTTAATCAGGACTTTAATCTTAACCGGCAGGTATTTTACAAAGACCTGCTGGCTGTAAATTACTTCCGAAGTGATTTTTTAGTAAGAAAAAAGAAAGAGGGCGATACCCTCTTCCTGAAAAATCCACCCCTCACGCTGAAAAAATTCTACCCCGACAGTATTTACGACACCCTGCCTTTGCCGGACAAGAAGCTGGTCATTTCGCAGGCTCTGGGCCTGGCACGTACCGCCCAGAGCTACATTTCATCGCAGAAAGAAACCTTTTACAACAAAATCAAGCGAATACGCCGCCATGAAATTGAATGGCACAGGAAGTTCACCCTGTCGTTTGCCTGTCTGATTTTCTTCTTTATCGGAGCCCCGCTCGGCGCCATCATTCGCAAAGGAGGGCTGGGTATGCCGGTGGTCATATCGGTGCTGTTTTTTGTAGTCTATTATGTGATTTCACTGATCGGTGAAAAAATGGTGCGCGAAAACCTGATTCCGGCTGCCGAAGGAATGTGGATCTCGTCGGCCATCCTCCTCCCCCTTGGCATATACCTTACCTACAAGGCTACCACCGATTCGGCCATACTCAATCTTGACACATACACCCGCTTTATCCGTAAGATTATGATCGCCCTTAAAGTGGAAGAAGAAAATTCTGCCGGATGAACATTCTTCAGCTTTCCATAAAATTCCCCTGGCCACCCAATGACGGAGGTGCTCTGGCTACTCTTGCCCTTACCAGGGGATTTTATGAACTCGGGCATGAGGTAACCATGCTGGCCATGAATACCTCCAAACACTTTTTTGAAATGGAAAGACTGCCCGAGCCGGTGAAAAAAATGGCCAATTTCCGGACAGTCCCTGTCAATACCGATATCCGGTTCCATAAAGCATTGCTCAACCTGTTTTTCAGCCGGATGCCATACAACGCCGAACGATTCGTTGTACCGGCCTTTTCGGAAGAACTCCGCCGTCTTCTCGGCGAGAAAAAATTCGATATCATCCAGCTTGAAGGTCTGTACCTGATGCCCTACCTTCCGGTGATACGGTCCTGCACCTCCGCGCCTGTGGTTCTCAGGGCACACAATATTGAATCGGAAATCTGGCTCCGCAAATTCCATCAGGAGCAGTCGCTGTTAAAAAAAGCCTACACCGGGATCCTGGCCAGCCGCCTGCGCCGTATGGAAATTGCCTCGGTCAATCAGTACGACCTTCTTGTCACCATCACCGAACGCGATGCTGATTTCTTTGAAAAATACGGCAACGAAAAGCCTCTGGAAATAATCCCCTTTGGCATCGATCCGGGAGATTATCCCGAGCCCGTTTTTCAGACAGACCCTCCGTCATTGTTTTACATCGGTGCACTCGACTGGCAGCCCAATATCAGCGGCCTTTTATGGTTTCTCGAAGAGGTATGGGCCGAAGTAAAAAGGGAATTCCCGCATCTGGCATTCCATATTGCAGGCCGGAATGCCGCTCCCGAACTGCAGAAAAGAATCCGTCGCCATCCGGTGGTGTTTCACGGGGAAGTGCCTTCCTCCCGTGACTTTATGCGCGATAAAAACATTCTGGTAGTTCCGCTGTTTGCCGGAAGTGGCATACGGGTGAAAATCATTGAAGCCATGGCGATGGGAAAAACCGTCATCTCCACAGAGCTCGGCACAGAAGGCATACCGGCATCTGAAGGCAAAGAACTCTTTCATGCTCAAACGGCCCAAGACTTTATTGATGCCATCCGTACCCTGGCCGCCCGGCCTTCAAGAATTGCCGAAACAGGCCTGGCTGCCCGTCAGCTGGTCTTCTCCCGCTTCAACAACAGAGACCTGACCGGGAAACTTCTTGCGTTCTACAAAAGCCATACGGCATGATACCTTCCCTTATATTCTGGTTTGCCCTCGGCGCCCTGCTGTTTACGTACCTTCTTTTCCCGGCCTTTCTTTTCCTCATCTCCCGATTCCGGCAGATCACCGTGCAGAAATTCGGGCCCGGAGACCAACTGCCCGTTGTATCCATCATCATGGCCGCATACAATGAACAGGATGTTCTGGAAGAAAAGATCGAAAGTGTTTACCGGAGCACATATCCCTCCGACAAAATTGAATTTCTTGCCGGTTCGGATGCCTCAACCGACCGCACAAATGAAATACTTGAACGCGCAAGGCTGAAATATCCCTCCTTCCATCCTTTCTTCTTCACACAGAGGATGGGAAAGGTAAAGATCATCAACACTCTGGCAGAACAGGCACATGGAGATATACTGGTTTTTACCGACGCCAATGTCATATTTCATCCTGACACATTGGCAGAACTTGTGGCTTCGTTCAAAGATCCGCATACAGGCCTTGTTGATTCGCATATGCAGCACCAGGGAATTGACGAAAGCGGCATTTCACGACAGGAACATGCCTATATTGCATGGGAAGTAAAGATCAAACACCTCGAAAGTGTCGTATGGGGCTGTATGATGGGGCCCTTCGGAGGATGTTTTGCCATACGAAAACAACTTTTTACCCCCGTTCCCGATACCTTTCTTGTCGATGACTTCTTTATCAACATGCATGTTCTGCAGCAGGGATTTTATGCCATCAACAGCCTCACGTCCCGTGTAACCGAAGACGTATCAAATGATCCATGGGTGGAATTCCGCAGAAAAACCAGAATAGCTGCCGGCAACTTTCAAAACCTGAAATATTTCAGGCACATGCTGCTCCCTTCCAGAGGAGCAAGAGCCCTGTGCTTCTTTGCCCATAAGTTTCTCCGCTGGCTCGGCCCCCTGTGGATTATCCTTCTGCTCCTGTCCTCCCTTCTTCTTTTCCGGCAGGGTGTTTTCTACCAGATAGTTTTTCTGGTTATTTCGGCGGCCATCGTTCTCACTCTGGCCGATTTTTTGCTCAGGAAATTCGGGATACATATTGTACCTTTGCGCTTCCTAAATCATTTTATGGTATCCAACCTGGCACTTGCAGCAGGTTGTATCCAGTTTTTAAAAGGAATACATAGCAATGTGTGGCAACCAACAAAACGTCACCAGTCAGGAAACCGGGATTAAGCTCAACACCATTGAGGAAGCCATTGCCGATATCCGCGAGGGCAAGCCGGTTATTGTGGTTGACGATGAGGATCGTGAAAACGAAGGGGATTTTATTGTAGCAGCCGAGCTGATTACGCCCGAAATGGTAAATTTCATGGCCATGCACGGGCGGGGTTTGATTTGTGTTGCTTTGCCGGAGGAGCGCTGCGAACAGCTCGAACTGGAGCTGATGACCAGCCGGAACACGGCCCTGCACCGGACCGCTTTCACGGTATCGGTTGACCTGATCGGGCACGGAGTAACAACGGGCATTTCAGCATCCGACAGGGCAAAGACCATACGGGCGCTGGTGGACCCGAAGACCAAACCCGAAGACCTGGCCCGGCCGGGACACGTTTTCCCGCTAAAAGCCAAACAGAAAGGCGTTCTGCGCAGGGCAGGCCACACCGAAGCAGCCGTTGACCTCACCCATCTGGCCGGGTTGCTGGAAGGAGGCGCTCTGGTCGAAATTATGAATGAAGACGGCACCATGGCACGCCTTCCCCAGTTGATGGAAATTGCCCGCCGCTTTAACATCAAAATTATTACCATCAAGGACCTTATTGCCTACCGCCTTGCGCGCGAAAGCATTGTCATCAAAGGGGTGGAAGTACATCTGCCCACCCGCTATGGCGATTTCAGGCTGATTCCTTTCCTGCAGAAGTCGAACGGACTGGAACACATTGCCCTCATCAAAGGCCACTGGGAACCCGATGAAGCGGTGCTGGTGCGGGTACACTCTTCCTGCATGACCGGCGATATCTTCGGTTCGTATCGTTGTGACTGCGGCGACCAGCTGCACGAAGCCATGAGACGCATTGAAAAAGAAGGAAAAGGCGTTCTGCTCTATATGAATCAGGAAGGACGGGGTATCGGCCTCTTCAATAAAATCAAGGCCTACAAATTGCAGGAGGAAGGCCGCGACACCGTGGAAGCCAACCTCGATCTCGGCTTCAATGCCGATGAACGGGATTATGGGGTCGGGGCTAATATTCTGCATCTGCTCGGTCTGAAAAATATACGGCTGATGACGAACAATCCCATCAAAAGAGCCGGACTGGAAGGGTACGGACTGAAAATTGTCGAAAACGTGCCGATTGAAGTGCCCCCCAATCCGCACAACCAATTCTATCTTGAAACAAAACGCGACAAGATGGGGCATTTCCTGAACCTCGTCCGCTATTACCCCAACGATAACGGGAAGCAGTAACTACATGACCAGAAGCGATTCGTTTCGGATTGTATTCATGGGCACTCCGGAGTTTGCCGTTCCTTCGCTGGAGGCTCTGATCCATAACGGCTGGAATGTGCCGGCTGTGGTAACTGTACCTGACAAACCATCAGGCAGAGGGCTTCAGCCGCAGGCTTCGGCCGTTAAACTTGCTGCCCAGAAGGCGGGCATACCGGTTCTTCAGCCGGAGCGACTGAAAGACCCCGCTTTTCTCACCGCCCTGCGCAACCTGCATCCCGATCTTTTCCTGGTAGTGGCCTTTCGTATGCTCCCTGCGGAAGTATGGAAAATTCCCCTTCATGGCACCGTCAACCTGCATGCCTCACTCCTGCCAGATTACCGGGGTGCCGCACCCATCAACCACGCCATTATCAACGGAGAGACAAGAACAGGCCTTACTACGTTTTTCATTGACGAGAACCTCGATACGGGTAAGATCATCCTGCAGGAAGAAATCCCTGTCGGCCCGCAGGAAACAGCCGGCGAACTGCACGACCGGATGAAAGAACTGGGTGCCGGCCTCGTGCTGAAAACAGTGGAACTGATCGCCTCCGGCCGGTATGTTGCCCGCAGCCAGGAAGAGCTGATCCAACCAAACCGCATCCTGCATACCGCCCCCAAGATCACAAAAGAAATGTGCCGCATCCGCTGGGACAGGCCCGGACAGGAAGTGGCAAACCTCATCAGAGGGCTGAGCCCTTTGCCCGGAGCCTATACAAGCTGGATACTTCCGCAGGGGAAAACCCGGGTAAAAATCTATCTCGCTTCTTTTAATAAAGAGGAGCATTCATTGAAACCCGGAACGGTGGTAACCGACGGAAAAACATTTCTTAAAGCAGCGGTGCCTGACGGATTCATTGATATACTTTCCCTTCAGGCCGAAGGGCGCAAAAAGCTTTCAGCCGTTGAATTCCTCAGAGGGATCCGGGACCCTTCGGCTCTCCGTTTTGATTCTGATCAACCGTCCTGACCACATCATCCGCCTTTCTGCGATGGCGGAGGAATATGCGTTCCCCTTCGGCAGGTTCGGTCCCTTCCTTCATGCGGTTCAGCCGGTATAACTGCCTCAGCTTTATGGCATACTTCTGTGCAATGAGGTGCATGGTTTCTCCCTTTTCCACCACATGGGCGTCAAATCCCCTCTCAGCACGGTTGCGCTTGGGTTCAAGGTAAAGTACATCCCCCGCACGAATGGGGGTGTCCTTGCTCATATCGTTGAACAAAGCCAGTTCCCAGGGCATCAGGTTCATTTCGTTGGTAATTTTTTCATAGGTATCCCCTTCCCTGGCAATAATATAATCGGTGTGGTTGCGCACATACACCCTGTGAGGGACAATGTCGACCGTAAATTCCGCCTCCGTTTCCGGCTGGACGCCGGCAGGGGCTTTGACCTCTCCGGCCTCCCGCTTCTTTTTGGGGATGGTGGCAAGGTCGTACTGGTGCAGATGGTTTTCTTCAATGATCCTTATCAGCTGTTCGGCATAGGTTGGGCTGGTGGCATATCCGGCCTTTTTCAGCCCCCTCGCCCATCCTTTATAATCGTCAGGCCGCAGACGGAACAGGTCGGCATACCGGGGAGTGTTCTTCAGAAAATCGCTGTGATCCCTGTATGAATCAAGAACAGATTCATATTTGCGAAAACATTCATTAGGATTGTCGTCGTCATGGTAATGCGTCTTCCCGTCCCAGTTTTTATGGCATTTAATGCCGAAATGATTGTTGGCCTTCCTGGCCAGGGTACTGTTTCCGCAGTCCGATTCCAGTATAGCCTGCGCAAGGGTTATCGACGCCGGAACTCCGCTCCGGTTCATTTCTTCAATGGCAAAATCCCGGTAGGTTCTTACATACTCTTCCAGGGTCATCCGGCCTTTCTGCCCGCTGACACTCCCTGAAAACAAAAGAAAAACAACCAGAAGAACAGATGCTGTGCGGTACACGATTTTTTCTGCAAATCTAATGATTCGGCCGACGGATGATAATCACTTTTCAACCATTTTACTCACAACCAGCCAATAGTTATCAAAAGCCTCAGCCGTTTCCGCACTGATTCCATCATCCCGCCGGTGATTTCCGGCCTTTTACTTCAGGGTCTTTACAAAGAAATCCCACAGCGGGTCAGCCGGAGGAGGGGCAACAATCTCCACGCGGGTATCTGCAACCGGGTGGACAAATGAAAGGGAACGGGCATGAAGGCTGATTCCTCCGTCAGGATTGGAGCGTTCGGCTCCGTATTTCAGATCTCCTTTTACCGGACAGCCGATTTTCGCAAGCTGACAGCGTATCTGGTGATGCCTGCCGGTTTCGAGGTCAATCTCAACAAGGTAATACCGGTCTGACCTGGCCAGGACTTTATAGCGGAGGCGGGCAAGCTTTGAGCCCGGTACGGCATGGTCATGGGCATACGACTTGTTCTGCTTGCTGTTCCGTACAATATAATGTTCCAGTACCCCCTCATCGGCAGGCGGGGCATTTTTAACGATAGCCCAGTACAACTTCGTTACCTCGCGGCCGGCAAACAGTTTGTTCATCCGTTCAAGTGCCTTGCTGGTGCGGGCAAAAAGCACAACCCCGGTCACCGGCCTGTCAATCCGGTGGACAATTCCAAGGAAAACATTTCCTTTTTTCTTGTACCGTTCGGCAATGTATTTTTTCACCTTCTCCTCCAGGGGTTCGTCTCCCGAAGGATCCTGCTGCACAGGTATAGGTTCCGATTTGTTGACAGCAATCAGATGATTGTCTTCGTATAGTACTTCCACGGTCAGTATTGTTCCTTTTCGTTGGGAAAATCAAGGCTCCGCACATCGCTGATATAAGCTCTCACTGCGCCGGTAATTTCATCATACAAATTATGGTAACGACGCAGGAACCTTGGTGAGAATTCTGTGGTAAGCCCCAGCATATCATGAAGCACCAGCACCTGTCCGTCCACTTTCGGCCCGGCTCCGATGCCGATAATGGGAATTTTCACCTTCGAAGCCACTTCGGCGGCCAGAACAGCAGGAATTTTTTCCAGTACAATAGCAAAGCAACCCAGCTCTTCGAGCAAAAGGGCATCGTTTACCAGTTTCTCCGCTTCTGCTTTTTCACGGGCACGAACCGTGTAGGTTCCGAACTTGTGAATTGACTGAGGGGTGAGGCCCAGATGGCCCATTACCGGTATGCCGGCCGAAAGAATGCGCATCACAGATTCCTTCACCTCGCTTCCTCCTTCCAGCTTTACCCCTCCAGCTCCCGTCTCTTTCATGATCCGGATGGATGATTGCAGGGCTTCCAGTGAGTTTCCCTGATAGGTACCAAAAGGCAGATCCACAATCACAAGGGCACGCTGTACCCCTCTTACCACCGACGCAGCATGGTAAATCATCTGGTCAAGTGTAATGGGAAGCGTGGTCATATGCCCTGCCATTACGTTGGAGGCAGAATCCCCCACAAGGATGATGTCAACCCCTGCCCTGTCGAGGATTTTGGCAAAGGTGTAATCATACGCCGTCAGCATAGCTATCTTTTCCCCCCGCACCTTCATCTCGTACAAAACATGGGTTGTAACTTTCCTTACTGTATCAAAAACAGCCATAAACAGAAATTTTAGAAAATATCTGAGCAAAGCTACAAAAGAGTTCGCATTCCATCGTTCAAACCATGCCAAATACTAACTGACGTTTTGTCATAATATACTAAAAACGGCAGAAAATAAAGCTTCTCCGGGCACATTTTCATGCCGGATACTGATTGGCACAAACATTGATTAAATAGGAGGAAAACTAAAACGAAGTAAAAACAAAAAAAACAATAACATGGGCAAAATTATAGGAATCGATTTAGGGACCACCAACTCGTGCGTGGCCGTTATGGAAGGAAATGAACCGGTGGTTATTCCCAACAACGAAGGGAAGCGGACCACACCGTCGGTTGTTGCCTTCCTGGAAAACGGAGAGCGGAAAGTTGGCGATCCGGCCAAGAGGCAGGCTATTACCAATGCCAAGAATACGGTATTCTCCATAAAGCGATTTATGGGGGAAACATACGATCAGGTTACCAAGGAAATTCAGAGGGTGCCGTTTGAAGTGGTGCGTGGCGAAAACAACACGCCGCGGGTTAAGATCATGGGCAGGATGTATTCACCCCAGGAAATTTCAGCCATGATTCTTCAGAAAATGAAGAAAACGGCGGAAGATTACCTGGGCCATGAAGTGACGGAAGCAGTCATCACGGTACCTGCCTACTTCAGCGACTCGCAGCGCCAGGCAACCAAGGAAGCCGGTGAAATTGCCGGACTGAACGTACGGCGTATCATCAACGAGCCTACGGCAGCCGCTCTGGCATACGGCCTTGACAAGAAAAACAGGGACATGAAGATTGCCGTCTATGACCTGGGCGGAGGAACCTTCGATATTTCCATTCTCGAACTGGGTGATGGCGTTTTCGAAGTGAAATCCACCAATGGTGATACCCACCTTGGAGGCGATGACTTCGACCAGACAATCATCGACTGGCTTGCCGAAGAATTTATGAAGGAAGAAGGTGTGGACCTGCGGAAAGATCCGATGGCATTACAGCGTCTGAAAGAAGCGGCTGAAAAGGCCAAGATTGAGCTTTCGAGCACTACGTCCACCGAAATCAACCTTCCTTATATCATGCCGGTAAACGGTGTTCCGAAGCACCTGGTAAAAACACTTACCCGGGCGCAGTTCGAAAAACTGAACGACAAACTTTTCCAGTCAACCATTGAACCCTGCAGAAAAGCCCTGGCCGATGCCGGACTGAAGCCTTCAGACATTGACGAAGTGATTCTGGTGGGAGGTTCAACCCGTATTCCTGCCATCCAGAAACTGGTGGAAAATTTCTTCGGGCGCGTTCCCAGCAAGGGCGTCAACCCCGATGAGGTTGTGGCCATAGGGGCTGCCATCCAGGGTGGTGTGCTTACCGGGGAAGTGAAAGACGTGCTGCTGCTCGACGTTACCCCTCTCAGCCTGGGTATTGAAACCATGGGAGGCGTGTTTACGAAGCTGATCGAAGCTAACACCACCATTCCTACCAAGAAAACGGAGGTGTTTACAACCGCTTCAGACAACCAGCCGTCGGTCGAAATTCATGTATTGCAGGGAGAACGTCCGCTGGCCTCTCAGAACAAGACCATTGGCCGTTTCCACCTCGACGGTATCCCACCGGCACCGCGTGGCATTCCGCAAATCGAAGTTACCTTCGACATTGACGCCAACGGTATACTGAATGTGACCGCCAAGGACAAGGCCACCGGCAAGCAACAGAGCATCCGTATCGAGGCTTCATCGGGTCTTACCGACGCCGAAATTGAACGGATGAAAAATGAAGCCAAGGCTAACGAAGAAGCTGACCGCAAGGCCCGTGAACGGATTGACAAGCTCAATGCGGCCGACAGTCTGATCTTCCAGACCGAAAAACAGCTCAGGGAGTTTGGCGACAAGTTGCCTGCCGACAAGAAAGGCAATATCGAAAAGGCCCTGAATGCGCTGAAAGATGCTCATAAGAACCAGGATCTTGATGCGATTGACAGGGCAACTGCCGAACTGAATACATACTGGCAGGCGGCTTCGGAAGAAATGTACCGGGCCGCTTCCGGCGGAGCTCAGACCGGCCAGCAACAGGCCTATACAGGCGGTGCTCAGTCGGGAACCGGCAAATCACAGGACGGCGAAGTAACCGACGTAGACTTCGAGGAAGTAAAATAACACATACAACCTTTGCTTATGCGGCAAAACCTGAACCCGGGTTTTGCCGCTTTTTTTATCCCCCTTACCGGCGCCGTCCAGCATTTTCTTCTGAAGAAGCCTATGAGGCGAGCTCAAAAGTACCTATCGCCTGGTTGTGCGCCGGCTTCTGTGTTAATCCCTACGAAAAGAAGAGAAAACGGTATTTTAGACACATTGTGCATTTTTTCATGCGCAAGGATAAACGTTTCACTCAATATCTAACCGGGACGAAATCCTCTCCCAAAACTTCGGGGCATAAACAAAAACATCATCGCTCGTGTATGGGATATTATCCGCACCAGCGTATACCTGAATAATATTTGTGGTATTAAAACTTACAATTCCTTTCATAGTGAGGATTTCTCCAGCATCCGGTGCATGGTATGTTGTGTTTACATATCGGTGGCTGCGAATAATTAAAGCTCGTGTTGACGGATACATCATTGGGTTGTCTTTAGAGGTCGGAACTTCTTCATGATTTGGGTTCACAACAAAGGTAGAATCAGTGTTCCCGAAATAAAAGTACATTTCCAACGCAGGTGGTTGATTCGGAAATACAGGCCTTATTAAAGGATCATGCCGGGTTTTCAGAACGTTATTCTCTACTACAGCATTACCCTGTGATAACCAGGAATCCAAAGGAACTCCTTCGTATTCTGAAGGCAACGGAATCTCCTGATACAGGTAATAGGGCATGAAAAAGAAATATATGAAATCGATGCTTTTACCTTCCAAAATACCATCACGCAATTGGCCAAACATAAGGGGATGGTCAAAATTTACCGTAACATTATTAGAAAAATCAACATATCTGGAAGAATCATTTTCAGGCAGATGATCAGGATTCTGGTCAATATATTGTATCACCTGAGCGTCATTATCATTTTGAATTATTACTCCGTCGCAATAACCGATAGTCCAAATTTTGGCGATAAACCTGGTGGGTGTTAAACTTGTAATATACTCTCCAAGATTGGGATATAAATCATCCGTAACTGATTCCTTTATCCTTGCCGATTTCATATTTTTTTCGGCAATTTGATCCGTTGTAAATTTAATTTTATACAATACAGTGCCAACATCTTTCTTACATGAAATGAGCAACACGACCATAAGTAACATACAAAAATTAATTTTCATAACTATAATAAATTTAATATGGTTTAGACCCCAGCTAATCAGAATTTTTATAATCGGGTAAATGTACGTAATTTTTTCGTTTTTAATCTATTGTTGTAAAGAACATCCAAAGGCCATCAGAATGCGCATTAGTTCCCTTATCCTTCTTTTTTTCCCGTTGCAAAAAGCTCGATTTTTTTGTAGTATTATACTTTCAGAATGTAAACCGCCAAATAATTTTTGCAGCACCATTATTTACGGCTGGCTTTAAATAATCAGCCCGCTTAATTTGATCGTAGCCGTTGTTCCAGACAAAATAAAAATCACTGCCAATTTTAGGAATCCAATGCACACGAATATTAGTAAGAAACTGGTCTTCCTCTGAATTGTACTGGCTAAGCAAAGAAATATCAAATTTAGTGTTAAAGGCATAACTTACTTTTGATATAAATTGATGAATATTGTCCTTTTTCAGGTTTATTTTAATCTGATTGTATTCATACTGCTCCGATAGATTAAAGTGTTTGCTAAAGTTAATGCCCAATAAAATAGATGTTGTACTAATTTCACCACCGTAAAGCGTTCCCCAATTGTAAAGCAATTCAGTATAAAACCTTCTACCTCGAAACGAATTAATTTGAAATTCAGTCGCATGCATATAATATTTCCCGCTGTCAATCGAAATATTATTTGTCAGGTTAAAAGTCTTATCAACCCGGTCGTAGGATTGCTGAATATTGAATTCAAAAGCATCTCCTGTTTGCAGGATAAATCCTAAAGGACGGGTTTCGTTAAAGTATGATTCCAATTCATGTGTACTTTGGGTCCTATAAATACTAAACTCCCATGGCTTAAAAAGCATCTTTCGAATACCAAGCTTTTTAAACCAACGTGGTGTGAAGCGAAAATTCCAGGAGAAAGATTCAAAATTTGTTCGTGAAAGAAACCCAAGCTCCGGGGAGAAGTTTTTTTGTGAGGAAGAAATTCCAATAAAGTTGTCAATCAAGTCATTGGGATAATCACAGTATAATCTCCATGCAAGCGAATTATCTTTCTTTTTCCCATCATCCGTATTAGCTGCAACTAAAGCTACGATGGTTAAATTTTTATTTTTCATAAAATGAGACGTAGTGTAGTTTACGTCTAACCCGGCAACAACATTTTGATGACCTCCGCCTACTTTTGATGTAATGATCGCACCAATGTATGATTGAGAACCGAAATCATATTTGTAACGGAAAACAGAATTGTTAAAAGTTGGAATAGTATCTTTTGAACAGGTCTGTAACGATAGAAAACCAAGGTTGTTTTTGCCGATTCTTCCAAACAAACGCACACCTCCTAAAACATTTACGCTTTGAAAATTCTCAATTCCAATTTTTCGTGAATAAAACACATTGTTCCTGTTGCCAAGATTGAAATCAAAATTACTTGCACCTTCGAGAAAAAATTCACGCTTTTCAGGATAATATAAATTAAAGCGTGAAAGATTAACCTGTATAACATCAGATTCCACTTGAGCAAAATCAGTATTTGCAGTCAAATTTAATTTCAATGTAGGAGAAATATTATAATTTAAATCAGACCCAATTTTACCTATTCCAGAATAAGATACTTTATCGTCATTTAAATTCCATCCACCGAGTAAATAGGGTTTTAGTTCAAACTTCTGAGTGTAAGAAATATCCTGTAGACCAATCAATCTTCCAGCAAAAGAAAAATTTTCTATGGTAAAATCTCTTGACCATCCTTGCCAGCGGTCAATTTCATTTAAGTTTCTGATGTTGCGTTCAAAATTGATTAGCCACATTTGCTGTTTGCTGTTTTTGAACTTCAATGTATTGAAGGGGATTTCAATTTCGGCAAACCAACCTTCGTCTGTAATGATTGCCGCTGCATCCCACACTCCATTCCAATCCTTAGATACTTCCTCGTTCGAAGTTATTAACATGTCTGCTCTTGCTCCGTATGGATTGACAATAAATTCATACCCTGTTCTGCCTTCATTGAAAGGGTTAATCACGATTCTGAAGTTATCTTCCGCCTCGAAATCAAAATCCCGCTGCAACGATTTTGCCGAAATTTTTGTACTTGAATTTTGATAACACCATACTGCAATATAAATTGCAGAAGGCGAATAAGCAATTGCAACTTGTGTTTTATTTGTAGCAGGTTGTCCAAAATTGGGGTCTGTTTGTATAAAGTCTGAAATTACACTTCCTTGTTGCCAAACTGATTCATCAAGTTTTCCATCCAAAGTAATTTTTTCATTCAAAGGAAAAGCAAAAACAGAATCATGCTGATTTTTTTGCGCTGATAAAAATTCAAAATTAAATATGTTTAAAAATAAAATCAGTATGTATTTTTTCATGAATTATATTTTATTTCCACTTTAAGCTCTGGTTTTATCTTTTTTATTGATTTAAACTAGCTGATATACTCACTTTTTGTATCAAAAAAAAGTTTATTTTCTATAAAAATATGCATATACTCAATTGGTATTACTGTTTATTAGTACCACATATCATCGAATCATGATAAAATTTGTCTGTTCCGGCGGAAATTGAGTCACCCATATTGATGATGGATTTAAAGATAAAATTAGTATTATTTTTCTGATTTTTTCTTGTGTAATGATTCTCCTTTCAATTCTATTCTGTGAGCATTTCCTGCCAATCTGTCCATAATTGCGTCGGCCAGAATGGGTTCAGCGATATAATCATACCATTTCATAACCGGTAGCCGGGAAGT
>Ga0078972_1005051_pt1 | contig 34443 bp, 33 predicted proteins | sample YelNatPaOPGAMG01_FD_67568 | JGI IMG/M metagenome (GOLD analysis project Ga0078972, IMG submission 67568) | Hot spring thermophilic microbial communities from Obsidian Pool, Yellowstone National Park, USA - OP-RAMG-01 (SPADES assembly) (version 2) | ecosystem: Environmental > Aquatic > Thermal... | reverse complement strand
TGGATCCTGTAGCCCCCCCACGGAAGGGATCCTCTGCGCCTCTTCCGGCCAGTTGCACCAGTCGGTACGTCCCACAATCCGCTTCCCTTCCCCCAGGTAGAAGACGATCTCCGTCATGTTCGGAGCGCAGGAAACTACCCGCCGGGGTGGGGTAGAAAGCCGAACCTTCCGGTTGTAGGAGTCCCGAACCTCCAGGGGGAATCGAGGATTCGAAGAGGCGGCCTGCACCAAGACGTGCTCTGCCTTCCCTGTTTTCTCCACCCCCTCTATCCAGGGCGTAGCTCCTGGGGCCTCCGCTTTGCCTCCCCCGCCTTCGGCTTTGCTTCCTCCTTCCGCTTTGCCCCCCCCTTCAGCTTTTCCGCCCCCCAAGAGGAGTCCCGAGGATAGGGTGAGGGAAAGAACTAAAAAGGCCAAAAAGGCAAAGACGCCATAACGGCCCCTTTGTCCCCTCCATCCTCTGCCTTTGCGACCCGTTCCCCCAAGCCTGCCCTGGCTTTTCCTCACGCAGAGGCGTTCTCTAGAAACATTTCCCATACCGGACAACCCTCCGTTTATTCCGTCCCTCACGTTCACCTCTGTTTCCTCGGTTTAGACTCCCCGCTAAACCGCAATCCCACCGACACGGTAGTCCGGGGGAGAGGATAGTTTTCGATCAACTGGTAGTTGGCCCCCAACAGGTTAGATCCCGAAATAAGGAGCGTCCAGGAATCCCCCAGGCGTTGGGTGAGGGACAGATCGAGGGTAAAGTAAGGCGCAAGGGGAGCCGCATTCACGATGGTGGCATACCGCTCGCCTTCGTACTTTTGAGTGATTGCAAGTGACCCCGTGTTCCATACAACCTCCACCCCCGCGCCAAACCGATGAACCGGTTGGTAGGGCATCCGTTTGTCGTCCCGAACTGTGAGGTCGCCGGTAAGCACGTAGGTCAGGAGCCACCCGTAGGTGGCGGTGAGTTTCAGGTTGGGATGAAAATCGGTAGACACCCGCCAATCGGAACCGAAGTACATCGCTTCAGCAATATTGGTAGGAGTCCACTTGCCCCCGGATCCAGGCTGCCAGGAGATAGCGTCCTTTTGGTAGGTAGCGTAGAAGGAACCCTCGAGGGCATACACCCCCGGCTTATTCATTTCCAGGATAAGATCTGTCCCTACCCCATCCTCCGGTTTCAGATCCGGATTTCCCTTGGCAAAGGAATCCTCCGGCCAGTACAGGTCGTTCAGGGTGGGGAGCCGGAAGGTGCGGAACCAGTTGTGCTTTACCGTGAGAGAATCGGAGATCCGATACAGGATCCCCAGCTTCGGCACCGGCATTACCGTTGTTTCGGTGATCACCATCTTGAGAAACGGGATCAGGGTTAACTTTTCTGAGGCCGCATATTCCACCCCTAACGATAGCCCCCCCTCAGGCCGGCTTACCACCCCCAGGTTACTGGAATCGAGGTAGCCGTAGGTTACATCCACCGAAGGTCTGTAGGTGAGTTTTCCTTCTGTAGGGATTTCCGAACGGCTGATCCCCTGGATCGTATGGAGCCCTTGAGTCGTGTTTCCCGTGGCGTCGGTGTAATCCGTTCCCTCGTAGGAATAGGTGAGGACCAACTCTGTGGCTGCACCCGCATCCGAAAGCTCCCCCCGCCGGTAGTGCAAGGCTGACTTGAGGTACCAATCTTCCTGGTTCCCGGGATTCGTCGAGTAAAGGGGGCCCGGGACATCCTTGTCCCCCCAGTAGAAAGAGCCGCTTACTAGTAGACTCCGCTCCCTACCGGAATCCCACAGGTAGGAGATGTCTCCCCGTATATCCTGGACCCCCGCACCTGTACGGCGACGGATCTTGTACTGGGGGTCCTGGAACAGGAAGTGGTTCCCGGCCCGCACCGTTTCGAACCCAGCCTTCAGGCCGCTACTCCCCTGAAGGGTTTCCCAGCCCAAACGGAGCTTCTGGGTGTCTCCCAGGTCCGTTAGGGGAGGCCACACCCGATCGCCGGTATCCGCTACATAAGGTTCGGGAAGGGCGAACTGGTTGGTTAGGGTAATATCCCACCGGCTACCCTCCTCCTTCATCCGCCGGGTGATCAGGTTAATCACCCCGCCCTGAGCGCCGCTATAGGCAAAGCGTGTGTCCGCCCCGCCGTAGATGACTTCCACCCCTTCCAGGTCATCTGGACTTAATCGATTCAGATCAAACCCTCCCGTCTGGAGGGAGTTCACCGGCACCCCATCCACAAGGATCGCCACCCGTCCCGATCCATACCCCCGGAGAGATACCCCCGATACGCTCCCATAGGGCCCGTTCCGGGTAATCCCTAGGTGAAAGGCCCGTTCCAGAAGGCTTGTGGTATCCGGGGCCTGGAGACGCTGGATTTCCTCCTTCCCGATCCGACGGATCTGCTGGGTGGTTTCCACTGCGGCGGTAAAGGTAATGCCCTCCCCTTCTAAAAGGGGCAGGTCTTCGCTCTGGCCGGAATCGAGCTCTGCAGAATCAAGGGGTGACGCTCTCTCCTCTGCGGCAAGGCCCCGGGCCAGTAACCCTGCCGAAAGAAGAAGGAAAATCCCCACACGCGCAACGGATACGCCTAGAAGGGGATGGAGGAGATCCCCGACCCATCTGAGGAGGGCACACGTAGAGGAAGCACAGGCTCTAGCCCCCCCTGGAACGGCATTCCCCTGTCGGAGGGCCTCCCCTGCCAGGGCTTCCTTTTTGGCGTGGCCATAAGGGCGCTTTTTCGCGGGGATGCACGTACCCTTTTGTCGGTACTCGCCTGAACCCTCTGGCGCTGTCGTTAGAAGGCGAGAAGGATACCTAATATCCAGGCCTCCCCCGTTAGGCCAGACCGAAGCGCGGCTCATTGACGCTGGTAGTTTCCATAGTATGTGTAGTATCCATTGGTAACTGTGTACTCGGTGGCGGCTTCTTCGGCGGTGGGCACACCGTTGTTCTTATCACCGCCTATTTTGTAGGCAGCGGCTTGTTTCACCGTATCTCCGGTAAAATCTTTCCAGTGAACCGCATAGTACTTGTCTACCGTTATTCCCCAGGTACCCGTATCAGTAATTTGTATAATGATATAACCCGTTGATGCTGTTAAATCCGGATTATTCACCACAATACCGGCAAAACTGACTGTTTTTGTAGCGTCATCGTATTGTTTATATTTCAACTGTAAATTTTCATAATACAGTTCAAACCCATCCCCATAACTCGATTTCCAGTAGCCTAAAAGCGAATCATCGCTTTTACTGCCGGCAAGGTCGCAGCCCAGGAAAGATTGCGTTCCCAGCACAAATGCGACAGCAACCATCAAAAGAAGAATCCGTTTTCCTTTGATTTTCATACGCACTCCTTTCCTTCGAGGAAAAGGAGTCTTGGACACGAACCTATGGCCCGGGGGAATTAGGTCGTATTCCAGACTCACTCCGCGAAGTCTGAAATTGAAGATTCGGTACACCAAAGTTTCCTGGCTTAGGGGTCCTACCCTCCTCCACCTGCCTTCCCAGCCTGGTGGCCAGTGGCATGTCCGGCGGATTCGTTCCCCATCACAGTTACGGGCTAGCGGAGGATTCGCACCTCCCTTCCTTTGAAGTGTACCAGCCACATCCTAAGCCGTTGGCCGAAGGGTGTCAAGGGCTTAGTTGAGTTCCCATAGGTAGAAAGGATCTGTAGAATCTTCTATACTTCAAGTGTAGGAGGAGGGCATTGTATGCAATTCAGCATTCTCCATGGACCCGTGTTCAGCGTTCTGCAATTGAAATTGAAGGTTGGAGAATCCGTTCGAGCGGAAGCGGGAGCCATGATCTGCATGTCCCCCGCGATAGAACTGAAAGCGAAACCTTCGGGTAAAGGGTTGTTCGGAGCCCTGGGAGCCGCGATAGGAGGGGAAAAACTTTTCACCTCCGAGTACACAGCCCAGGAGGATGACGCAGAAATCGTGCTAGCCCCTGCGGGGCCTGGCGACATCGTCCATCTCTCCTTACAGGGGGAAACGATCCTTGCCCAGAGTGGATCCTACCTGGCTGGCGACGCGTCCCTGGAACTATCTGCACAGGGATCCCTCAAAGCCATGATTGCGGGGGAAGGACTATTCCTGCAGCGGATAAGCGGGATGGGAGACTTATGGCTTTCCAGCTACGGGGCCATGATGCAGAAACAACTGGGGCCAGGAGAAGAGTACATCGTCGATACAGGGAACCTGGTGGCCTTCGATGGAACTATGCGGTACTTTCTAACGAAGGCTGCGAAGGGAATTTTTTCCACCATCGCCAGTGGGGAAGGGTTAGTCTGCCGATTCCAGGGGCCTGGTCGAATCTGGATACAGACCCGAAACATTTCCGCCTTCGCCCAACTCCTGTTCCCCTTTTTCCCGAAAGAAAAGTGAAATTTAGTCATATAACATACTAATTTTCATTTAAAAATTGTCAGTTTATTGACAATTTTTTATTTGGCGCACGAAGGGTTGGAAAAACAGCCCTTGTGCGCAGGTTGCTCACCAAGAGAAAAGAGAAATTATTTTCAGGAACTGGTGAAGACATGGAACTGGCAGGCATTCTATCCGATAGAAGGATAGAAACCTACAAACTTTTTTTCGCTCCCTATGAAACCATCTTCATTGACGAAGCGCAGTACATTCCAGACGGAGGTCTGTGCCTGAAAATGCTGGTAGACCTGTTTCCAGACAAGCATTTCCTGATCACTGGATCCAGTTCTTTTCACATTGCGCAATCAGCCTCCTACCCACTCACCGGCAGGAGTGTGACAAGAATTCTATATCCCCTAGCATTGGTTGAATTGCGAGAGACCCTAGAACCTTTTGAAATCTATAGCCAGATAGAATCCTACCTTATCTATGGAATGTACCCAGAAATCCTCACCCAGAATGGGGTGCAGGGAAAAATCGAGTATCTTATCAATTTACGCAATAGCTACTTACTGAAAGACATCTTCTCCTTGGAACAGGTACGAAACTCGCAAAAACTACAGGATATTCTACGGCTTCTTGCTCTACAAATTGGGAACCAGGTATCCCTTCACGAGATCGCCAACCATGTGGGAATCTCGAAAAATACGGTAGAACGATACCTCGATCTTTTTGAAAAGGCATTCATCATCAAAAAGGTTCCCGCATTCTCCCGTAATCTCAGGAACGAGGTCTCCAAATCGGCGAAATACTACTTCTGGGACACGGGAGTTCGAAATGCAGTAATCAATAACTTCAACCGACTCGAACTGAGGAATGATGTAGGGGCTTTATGGGAAAACTTTGTGGTGATGGAGTTGATAAAAAAAAGCGAGTATACAGAGCAGTATGCCCAATTCTACTTCTGGCGCACCTATGACCGAAAGGAACTCGATCTCGTAGTCGAGTACGGAGGAAAACTCACCGCCTATGAAATCAAATGGGGTAAGCAAACAGTGAAATCCCCTTTGCTCTGGCAAGAAACTTATGGGGGCACGGTAGAAGTTATTACACGGGAACGGCTGCTGGAAGTCCTATGAGGTAAAGAACAAACCCCGATAAGTCTGATTAGGGGGGCTCTCGCCCCCCCTTTTTTGTTATTTTAACTGCAAGGCAGCCTTCATGATGGTGAAAAGCTCCGTATTGTGAAGAAGCCCTCGGACACGCTCGCTTCCCGGCCCCATGGCACAGGCAAAGAGGGGGGATGCCGTATGGGTTTGACTGGCGAACCCTACCCTAAAGTAGGGCCGCAGGACGAAGGCCAAAGAATGCAGGTAATCGTACGAATAGTTGTAGGGATCGGCTTTTTTGATCGTGTCCGCTGCTACGAATTGAGCTTCCTGATCGGTCAACTCGATTCCCGTAGCCTTCTTTACACTCTCTTTGATCGTCGCGGGTGTAGGATTCTTCCCCCACTCTTTTACCAATAGCTCGAAGGATAGATTCTGGTTGCCAACCTGTTTGAGATCGATTCCCACATACTCCTTGCTGGTTTTACTATGTCCGATCAGAGCCATTCCACCTGTTTCATGGTCGGCCGTAACGATTACCAGCGTTCCGGGATGGCTTTTGGCAAAATCGATCGCCACTCCTACCGCTTCATCGAAGGCAATCACATCCTGGATGGTGGCAGCTACATCGTTCCGATGACTGGCGTGATCGATCCGTCCACCTTCGATCATGGCAAAGAATCCGTTTGGATTCCGGGATAGGATCCGCAAGGCTACCTCCGTCATTTCGGCCAGGCTGGGCTCCTGGGTGGTTTTCCGATCGATTTCGTAGTTCATGTTCGCCATGTTGAACAAACCCAAAACTTTCGATTCCGATACATTTTTCAGTTGAGAGGCTGTTTCCACCACTCTGTACCCGAGTCGCGAAGCCTCCTCGATCAAGTTCCTTCCATCTTTTCTCCTGCCCCCTTTCACCGATTCCGGAAGGAAGAACTGTTTCCTTCCCCCCATGAGGACTTCCACATTCGATGTCAGTAGCTGTGTTGCCACCTCTTCCTCATTCGAACGGTGAGACACATGGGTAGCGAAAGCTGCAGGAGTTGCATCGGTAATTCCGGAGGTCGTTACTAGCCCACAGGCCATATTCTTTTGGGATTTGGCCATTTCCAGGATCGTAGGCACCGGTGTTTTTCCATCCGCTTTCATGCTCAAAGCACGGGCGAACATCCTTTCTCCTGTGGCGATCTGACCAGCGGCAGCGGCGGATTCGGTAACAAAGGAATCGGCGGTATCATTCACCAGGTACGCCGTATTCCCTGCCTTCATCACCTCTATCATCCGTAGGTCTTTACCCAAAATGTTTTTGCTGTACAATTGCGCACCCCAGAATTGGCTGTAACCCATTCCATCACCGATCAAAAGAATCACGTTTTTTGCCTGTGCACCTACTGTGGCCGTTGCAAACACTAGCAAGAGGAACATCAAAATGGCCGTTGCACGTAGAATTTGTTTCTTGAACATTCTAATACCTCCTATGGGGATAATTTTTCTTTATGCTAATTATATTTCATTAAAATCTGTTTTGCAATGTATTTTTCAGAACTCTACACTCTTGCATTTTTTCTGATATCTGATATGTATATAGATATGAATCGTTCTAATTCGCAAAAGTCGAATCCTATTCTCGATACCCGCAGCCTGGGGGAACAAGTCTACCAATATCTATGCAATTTGATCATAGAAGGAAAGCTTAACTACGGAGAAACTTTGAGTATCAAGGCCATAGCCCAGGAATTGAAAGTGAGTCCCATGCCGGTGCGGGAGGCCATCAAACGGCTCGAGCTGGAAGGAGTGGTCACCATCCACCCGAGGAGCCGTTGCATCATCAAAACCCCCACCCAAAAATCGATCCAGGACGCTCTGGAAATGAGGGAACTTCTGGAGACCTTCTGTATCGAAACCATTTACCGTACGGTGAATCCACAGGACCTGGATGCCCTGTACCGCATACTGGAGCAAATGCGGTCTATCGTTACTAGGGGTCAAGGCCCGGAGGAAGTGAAAGAGTACATACGGTGGGACCGGGAGTTCCATACGGAACTATGCAGGCTTACCAAAAACGAATACCTCATAAAGTTCTACAGAGAAATCAGCCTACACTTGAACATGAACTACATCTACAATATCGCCATTCCCCCTGATATCGCCACCACCTACGAACATCACACCCATATTGTGCAAGCTTTGGCCCATCACTCTCCCGATTCTATCGGATTGATGAAGATTCACCTGGAACGAAGCAAAAAGAATGTATTGGAGGGCCCCCGGTTTGCCAATTTCCCCGAATCCGGGTGAACCGATCCCTAATCCATGAAATACCCGCCGTTCATGTCCAGCACTTCACCCGTAATGAAGGAAGCTCCTTCGGATACGAGGTTCCATACACGGGGGCAGCGGTCAAGTCCCCTGTTTTCCCCGCAATGGAGGAGATATTGAGTATCTTCCCTCCCCCTGATCGAATCATGTGGGGTACCACAGCCTTGCAACAGTGAAACACCCCATTCAAGTTCACCTCCAATACCTTTCTCCACACTTCCACGGTGAGGTCCATCAACGTCCCCCGGGCAGAACCCGTTACAAGGGCAACTTTTCCTTCCAGTTTCATTATGGCACCCTCCTTACCCGAATAGCAATCTTGGCAAGAACAGTACAACATCCGGCAGGAAGACCAGGAGAGAGACTTCCAGCACGATGGTAAACAGGAAGGGGAACATCTCCCGAATATACTCTTCCGAGGATACATCCATGATCTGGCACACGGCGAACATAGCCAGTCCCACAGGAGGAGTCATATTCCCCATAGTGATGATGGTACAGAAGATCAACCCGAAGTGTACCGGATCCACTCCCACTTCCTTCACCATGGGGAGGAGAATGGGGGTGAAAAGAAGGATCGTTACCGAGCCCTCCATGAACATTCCGAGGAACACGAGAAATGCGATGATGATCAGAAGGATTACATGGGGGTTCATCGAAATGCCTGTAATTGCCTTGGTGAGGTACTCGGGTACATGTTCGAAGGGGATCCCATACCCAAACAAAGCGGAGAGAGCTATGATGAGCATGATGGCTCCCACATCCTGCACGGTAGTGAAGAGGGTGTTCATGAACTTCTGTAGGGTAAGTTCTCGGTAAATAACGGCTCCCACAAACACGGCATATACACAGGCAAACGCCCCCACCTCCGCAGGGGTAAAGATCCCTGTCCGGATTCCCCCCAGCAGGAAGAAGGGAAACAGCAACGCCCAGATCGTTTCTTTCAATGCTACCAGCACCTCGGTGAAGGTCGGGGGGCGATCGTTCACAGGCTTGTAACCCCGTCGTTTGGCTGTGATATAAACCGTTACCATCAACATGGCCATCATGATGATCCCCACGATCAACCCTGCCGCGAAGAGCTGCCCGATGGAAACCTCCCCCACCGTTCCATAGATGATGATTCCCACCCCAGGGGGGATAGTGGCAGTGATCAGCGCCGTAAAGGCAATTACGTTCGCGCTATAGCCCTTCGAATACCCGTTCTGGATCATTCCGGGGCCTAAGATGCGGGCTTCCATCGCTGCATCCGCAATGGCCGAGCCGGACACCCCTCCCATGAAGGTGCTCAAGACCACGCTAACCTGAGCGAGACCTCCCACCATGTGGCCCGTTAACACCTTGGAAAGCTTGATCAACCGTTCGGTGATGCCCGCTTCGTTCATCAAGTTTCCCGCAAAAATGAACAGAGGAACCGCCAGCATGGCAAAGTTCTGAGTTTGGGAGATAGGGAGCTGTACGATCATCGTAAAGGGGAGTTCCAGATGTTGCAGGAAAAAGACTACCCCTGAAATTCCGATTGCATACGCAATGGGCATTCCCAGCGCAAGGAAGCCCAGGAAGAATAGCACAACCAGTAACATACGGTATCCTCAAGAAGGTTTGGACGTAAGGAGTTCTCGTAATTTGATCACCACCGTTACGATCTGTAAGGTGGCTCCCACAGGAATACTGAGAGTTACCCAGGTGTAACTGAACCCCGGGATCCCCTGAAAGGAACGCGCCCGGGTGATGAAGCTCAATTTAATGCCGAAATAGATCAGGGCAACCAGGAAGGCTAGAATGATGAGGTAGTTGCCAATGGTTACCCATTTCCGAAGGGAGGGACTCATAGAGTCGAAAAGCACTTCCACGCGAACCAGTTTTCCTGCCCGCAAGGCTGCATCGGCACTGAGAAACACGCTCCAGGCAAAGAGAAACAGAGACATGTCCATAGACCAGTTCAACGGTCGACCTAGAGTCCGGAACACGGCGGCAGTAAAAATAATGAGGCAGGAAGCGGTAAAACAGAATGCGGCGATGTACACTTCCATCTTACAGATCCTATCGTAGAGTTTACCCATAACTACCTCGACTTTCGGAAGATTGCAGGAAGAAAAAGGTTGCCGCAGGCTTCCCCTTGGCAACCTTCAAATCGACACAGGTGAAAATATTACTTCGTTTTACCCAACTCTTTGTAGAGTTTGTCTCGTACAGCCACCAGATTGAGCTTCTGGTATGCCTGTTCCGCTGCTTTCTTGAAAGCAGCCATATCGATTTCTGATTTGTCGATAATGGTCATTCCTTTCTTCTTCATTTCTTCCCGGCTGTTTTTGTCAAGCACTTCCATGTAGTTGCGGGAAACTTCCAGCCCGGCATTGTTGCACTCTTCCTCCAGGATCTTCTGATATTCTGGAGGCAGAGAATTGAACCATTTGCTGCTGATCACCTCGAAGTTGACCAATAGGATGTGCTGGGTTTCACTCATGTACTTGGCCACTTCATAGAACTTCATGTTGTAGGCAGCGGTGAAGGACAGTTCCGCTCCGTCGATCACCTTGGTCTGCATGCCGGGGTACACTTCGCCATAGGCTAAGGCAGTGGGAACCGCTCCCAGAGCACGAATCGATTCCTGCCAGATGGGTGCCGGAGGAGTCCGGATCCGAAGACCATTCAGGTCAGCGGGCTTGTGGATAGGTTTGTTGGTGAGCATCTGCCGGAATCCCTGAACCCAGAAGAAGGAAAGCACCTTGAAACCTCTCGTTCTTTCTAGCTCTGCTTTCCAGCCTTTCACCGTATCCAGCTCGGCCAGCTTCTTCACCTCATCAAGCGACTCTACAAAATAGGCGGCATTCATTACGGCGATATCCGGGACATAGTTTCCCAGCCGGGCGGAATCGGTATTCTGTCCCACGTTCGCACCCTGCCGGATCTGTTCCAGGATATCTTCCTCCACACCGAGTTGTGCACTGGGGAACACCTCTATTTTGAGATTCCCGTTGGTCCGTTGAGCCACCGCATCTGCCCATTTCTTGAACGCCGGATGGTACGGATCGTTCGGGGACAGCACATGGTTGAACTTCAGCACGTACTGCTTCTGCGGGGCTGCAGCTTCCTTCTGACCGCCTGCGTATAGGGGCATGGATAGTACCATGATCCCTAGCAGAAGGGTCAGAACCAGGTTCGTTCTTCGCATACCTCCCTCCTCTGATATATTTGATAATAAATCATAGCACGCAGCAGCAATTTTGTCCAGAGTGAAATGAGGTCAGTGAAATGACGTCTTACCCCGTTCGTTTAGGGAGGGGGCGGAGCTTTGGGGAAACTTGGGGGGAAATTTCGGAGCAGGTGGGGGAATTTTTATGAAAAGCCGTAGAGGATACACTCCAGGCTACATCCTTTTCTTGTGTATGGCAGGTTTATTTTACTTTAGGGTCTTCGCGTTTTCAAAAGCGGGCGCATCGATCCTGCGCTTTCCGAAGCTGAGTACACAGGGACTAAGACTACGCAGCGAGAATATTCAAGTTGAGGAAACGTGATCAAAGCTGGTGTAGACTACGGAGACACACTGCGAAGAAGGGTAACTGCACTCTCCCTGTAGGTTCTTAAGATCTTGAACAGACCTGGTGTATCAGAAAACGAGGCATACACGTACATCACGTTCAAGGGAAGGGATGTGCCGAACCCTACCGTGAAAGGTCGCCGGGATTGGGCGGTTTTCTGCCAGTATAGCCGGATAGAAACCCCATGATCCGGATCGAGGCCATAGGCCGATAGGTTTTCCTCGGCAATCGCCCCTACCCGTTCCCGGACCATGGAACAGATACGCTTCAAAAAGGCCTCCACCTCCCGAGTCTGTGTGGAGGACAAGGGTTTCCTCAATGTTACGTCCACTCCCTGTTTCTCTGCGGCCGTTAAGGGTGCCCTCGAAGTTACGTTCCCTTCCTTTTCCTGCGATGACGTCGAAGGCTCCCTCGATTTTATAGACTCCCTCGATTTATTATCTATCCGCTCGAATCCCTGGGGAGTTCTTTCAAGGACCAACCGTTCCTTGCCCGCCAGGATCTCCAGGGCAGAAACCTGATCTGGATCCATTGTAAGATTCTCTACACCCACGGGTCCGGAAGTCCCCCTCGAAGCCCATAATCGGACAAGGAGATCCAGTACAAGGAGTGCCAGGAAGACAAGTAAGGCTTTTCTACTCAGAGACTGCATGGGATCGGCGACTCCTTCTAATGTGGTACACTCCTAGAAGAACCCAACACCCAGGAACCACCCCTATCATGAAGATCCCTATAAGGAGGGTTTCACTCCTGGAAAGAATGATCGGCTGGTGCAGGGGATCCTTCGGCCTTAGAGCGATCCCGTCCTCCCTCTCGACTGCCCAGGCAACGGCATTGAGAAACAGATCCAAATTGTTCCCGATTTTTACATACCGATCAGTGAGAAAGTCGGAATCCCCGAACAGGACTAATCGGCCGCCTTTTTGGGTGAGGGTAGACTCAAGGCTCTGCAGTTCTAAAGCCACGGCTAGTACTACTGGCCCTTTGAGGTCAGCGGCAGGATCGAACCTTGGGGCGGCGCTCCGAAGGGAATCCTTGTCCGACTCTGCCCACGCTGTCTCGGAGGTTTCGGCAAGGGGGTATAGTTCCACGCCTGCCCTTTTCCGGTCCACCCGTTTTGGATCGATAGAAAAAGACCGAGCCAGAGGGAACACGGAGACCCTGTTCAATCCACGGGTTATTACATGTGTGGGATACCGGGTAGCCGTAGCAAAGAAGAAGTCTCCCCGGAACAGTTGACTCCGCATATCTACCACTACGCGGGAATCGAGGACTACCCCCAACATCGAAAAAAAGGACTCGCTAGCACCTGAGGCGGCCGCTACGAGGGGATCGAGGCAGATCACCATACGACCCCCGCTTTTAAGGTAGGTTTCAAGGAGGGCTGCCTCTTTCTCTAGAAGCGGCTCCTCAGGGCCGATCCAGAGAATCAATTCCGCATCCCGGGGGATCTCCCCCGCTTCCTCGAGGGGGAGGACTCGAAGGACATAGTTCTCTTCCTCAAGCCTCTGTTTCAGGAAAGGAAAGTCCTTCTCCGGGTCTTTTTCTCCATGACCTTTCAACACATAGCAGGAGTAGGTTCGAGGATCTACCAGTTTTCGCAACCCCGAAGTAAACACCTCTTCCGAAAATCCCGTGGTCTTTACCCCTTTGCCCCGCCACTCCCAGAGGACCATCCCGTTCCTATCGATCCCATACTCCTGCACCTGGAGAGGATTCTTCGTGGGAGAAACGAACTCGTAGCGAAGTGTGGGCAAGGCCTTCCGGTACAGCCGGATCAACCCTTCGGCCCTAGATCGGTCCACATCGCTTTCATCCAGAAAGATTTTAGCCGTTAGGGGCTCTGAATCAAACTTCTCGAGGATCGTTACAGTACTTTCCGAAAGGGTATGCAGCCGTTTTTTCGTCAGATCGAATTGCCCGTATAGGTGAGAGGAAAGATCCTGGAACAGGAGGCTACACCCGATAACGAGAATCGGGAATAGGTAGGGGGACCTCATGATCGCTGCTCCCGGTAGATCAAGTAGTAACCGAGGATAAGAAGGGTACAGGCCACATTGAGGAAGTACAGTGCATCGTCGGTATCCACTACCCCCAGGAGAAAGGGTCGCAGGCGATGGTAGAAAGAAACTCCGTATAGAATCCGAGAAAACCGATCCGGCAGGTAGTCGGCCACCCACCCGATCAGCCAGAAGAAGAGGGAAACCGTCTCCGTCAGGAGGGCTGCCACGAGGTAGTGTTCCGCTAGGGTAGAGAAGAACAGCCCGATAGCCAGGATGGCTGCACCACAAAGCAGGATCCCCAGATAGGTAGAGACCAGAAGCGGCCATTCTACCCCTCCCCAGAGGGAAGTGGTGAAGGGATAGATACTGCTGAAAAGGAGTCCGCCCAGGAAGATAGTGAAAGCGGAAAGGTACTTTGCTCCCAGGAGAGCCAAAGGACTACCCGGATACGTTACGAGGAGGGAATAGGTACCCTGCCTTCGTTCTTCGGCCACCAGACGCATGGTGAGAATCGGGAGAAGCAGAACAAGGAAGAACATCATATTGGAATACAGGGGAACGAACAGGTGTTGCTGTACGTTCACCACCGTACCTGCGGGGGCCTGTATGCTCCATGCGGAGTAGGATAGGATCCCCTGGTAGTAGAACCACCCCGAGAAAAAGAGAAAAAGCGATAGATACACGTAAAGGATCCAGGAACTGGATAGAATCCGAAGCTCTTTCCGATAGAGGGCCCAGAAAAATTGCATTCCTACTGTCCACCCCTGGTTTGCGCCGCCAGAGTGATCTCGCCGAACACTTCCTCCAGATCCATCGTCTTCTGATGCAACTCCAGGAGATCCCAGTTCCGGGAGGTAAGGAGGGGGAGTAGCCCACCGGTAGGGTTCCACCCCGGTTGCGTGAACACGGTCAACGTCCATGTGTGTGGATCTGAGCACGGGGAGGCTTTCACCTCCAGGATACCCTCGATTTCATCCAGAACCTTCCTGATAGAATCCTCTGTTTCGACGTCCCCTCTGGTCCGTAACCTTACCTGATACAGATCCCTCTCGGTAAACCGTTTTTTCAACCCTTCGACCGTATCCTCCAGCAGGATCTGCCCCTTGTGCATGAACAGTATCCGATCGCTCAGCTCCGATGCATCGATCATCAGATGGGTGCTCAGAACGATGGCTGTCTGCTTCTTCAACTCCAGGATCAAGCCCCTGAAACTCGATGCCTGGGCGGGATCGAGGCCGGAAGTGGGTTCGTCCAGCACGAGCACCGAGGGGTCGTTCACGATAGCCTGCGCAATTCCCACCCTCCGAAGGGTTCCTTTTGAAAGGATTCCCATACGCCGGTTACTGAACTCCTCGATGTCGCAACGGCGAAGGACCTCCTGCACTTTTTCTTTCTGTACCGCGGGATTCAATCCCTTTGCCGCTGCCACGAAGCGAAGGTACTCCCGCACCGTCAGCTCGGCATAGAAGGGGGTCTGTTCGGGTAGGTACCCCAGGTGTCTCTTGGCTAGAAGGGGTTCCCTATCCATCCGATGTCCCTCGATCCATACAGCCCCTGCAGTGGGGAGGAGGATTCCGGTGAGAATCCGCATGAGGGTGGATTTTCCCGCTCCGTTGGGGCCCAATAGGGTCACCACTTCCCCCTTCTCGACCTTGAAGTTCACATCCTTCAACACTTCTAAAGAGCCGAAGCTTTTACAAACCCTTTCCGCCACCATACCCGAAGGACACCTACGCGTACTTCAAGAGTCGGGGTACGAACAACGAAAAATCGGGAAAGAAAGACACTGCCAACACTACCACAATATGGATCAAGAGGAAGGGTACGAGAGCCCTCGCGACCTTTTCCATGGGGAGTCCTGCCAGATCCGAAGCGATGAAGAGGCACAATCCCACAGGCGGAGTGATCAACCCGAGGGTAAGGTTCGTGATCATCAGCATCCCAAACTGGATAGAGTGCATCCCCACAGCCTTGGCCAGCGGAACAAGGGTAGGTGCCAGCATGATGATCGCCGCTCCCGGGTCCATGAAACAGCCCACAAGGAGAAGAATAGCATTGATGATCAGGATCACCGCTACTTTACTGTTTCCCGCCACTCCAATGATGGCTTTCTCTACCAGTTGAGGCACCTGGTAGTTCGTCAGAACCATACCGAACAGCCGGGCGGTAGCCAGAAGAAGGAAAATGCTTGCCGTAGTGAGGGCCGCATTATAGAGCACCTTGGGCATTTCCTTCAGGGTGATGGTACGTATCACGAACAAACTGATGAAGAAGGCATACCCTACCGATACAGCCGCCGCTTCGGTAGGGGTAAAAACACCGGTAAACATTCCTCCGAGAATGATGACCGGCATGATCAGGGCTAGCAGTGCCTGGCCGATGACCTCCAGTTTTTCCCTCCAAGTAAGGTTCAGGATAGTCTTGGGAAAGTTCCTTCGTTTTGCCTGGGAGACTACCACGATCATGTCGGAGACGCCAAAGAGAATCCCGATGGGGATTCCTGCCGCAAACAAGGCTCCGATGGATTCCCCCATGGTAGCCCCGTAGATGACGGCCAGGATACTGGGGGGAATGATGGGTCCCTGGAGAGAGGAAGAGGCGGTGACCGCAGCTGTGAAGGCTGGATCGTACCCCTGTTTGATCATGGCGGGAATCAGCATGGCACCGATGGAAGAGGTATCCGCCGCGGCGGAACCGGTGATCCCGCCGAAGAACATGCTGGCAATGATGTTCGCGTGAGCCAGGGCCCCCCGAATCCGTCCCACGATCAGGTCTGCGAACCGGATCAATCGGTCGGTAATTTGACCGCTATTCATGATCTCCCCTGCCAGGATGAAAAAGGGAATGGCCATCAGGGGGAAAGAATCCAGGCCGGTGAACATCCTTTGGGCCACCACGATCATGGGCTGGCCCATGAAAAGAACCCCCACTACTCCCGTGATCCCCAGACAAATCCCTACGGGGATCCCCATGAACAAAGTGATGAAAAATGTAAGGATCGATGCATACAGTCCCATGGTCAGCTCCTGCTTTCTTGCCGGGTTTTCACCCGTTTCAACGCGACGAACACCAGTTCAACTACCGCACAGACACTTCCCACAGGAACAGCAAGGTAGGCAATCCACATGGGAAGATTCATGCTGGGGGATCTCTGGGGTGCTACCATCAGGGTCATGGAGATCCCCGTAACGAATACGAGCAGCCAGAAAAGGGCGGACAGGATGTCTGCAATCGTGTAAACCGTATTCGTCCATTTCCCCCACAGTTTTACCACCAGATCGGAAAGCCCGATATGCTTGTTGTACCGGGAGGCAATCCCCATTCCCAATAGCGCTGCCCATACCATGATGTACCGGGTTAGCTCTTCCGACCAGGTAGGCGCCCTGTTCAGCACGTACCGCATGAACACAGAATAAAGGATAAACAGTGTCATCAAACTGTTCAGTACAATTTGTGCAGGTTTGATCAGCCATTTTTCGTACCAGACGAGGAACCGATCTCCCACCACTAGAAAACGATTCACCATAGGAACTCCTTTGCTTACGAAGCTGAAGCTAAGTATACCAGTACTTTTTTCGGATGTGAAGAAAAGAAAGGACTGCCCCCAATGAGGCAGTCCTCAGTCAGGTCACCTTCAGTCGGCGAATACCATCCCTTTGCCCGCTTCGTTCCCTTTGGGGGCAACTACACCTTTTCTAGCCTCCTGGATGGCCTTCATGAAGTCATCCACCCACTTGGGGTCGATCTGGGTTTTGATCCAGTCGATCACCGGTTTCTGGGTTTTCGCCTGGAACTGCTCCAGTTCCGCTGCGGTGGGCACGTAGATTTCCATTCCCTGTTTTTTCAAGTTCTCCACCGCCACCACGTTGGAAGAGTACGTTTCCGCTGCCACGTGTGCGAGGCCGGACACTTGCGCACCGTCGTACACGATCTGGCGCAGATCCTCGGGCAGATCGTTATAGAACTTGTTGTTCATGAAGGTAAAGTCGATGCTGTAGATGTGTCCATCCAGGGTGTAGTACTTCTGCACTTCGTAGAACTTCATCACGTACACGAGGCTGGGCGGATTCTCCTGCCCGTCCACCACCTTTTGCTGTAACGCGGTGTACAATTCTCCCCATGCAATGGGTACCGGACTGGCACCGAGGGATTCCACCATCTTCATGTGGCCCCGGTGTTCCATCGTTCGGATCTTGAGCCCTTTCAGGTCGTCGGGATTTCGGATGGGCCGTACGTTGTTGGAAAAGTTACGGAACCCGTTTTGGTTCACGTTCAGACACCGGATACCGGTCTTGCGGGTCATCTCCGCCATCAGTTTCTGCATGTAGGGGCTCTTCATCACGGCCCAGGCTTCCGTATAGGTTTTGAAGGCGTAGGGCACTGCGGTTGCCAGGATCTCGGGGAAGAAGGTTCCCACTGTACCCTCGCTCACGTTACACATCTGGGTGGCACCGATCTTCACGCTTTCCAGCTGTTCCCGTTCCGATCCGATGGTGTTGGCGGGGTAGATTTCCACGGCAATCCGGCCTCCGGAACGATCCTCTACGTAGCTCTTGAACAGTACCGCATCCGCATGGGCAGAGCCGTTGAATGGATCCGGCGGATCCCCATGGGCGTACTTGATTACATACTTCGCGGCAGCCGACTTGGCGGAAGGCCCCGTTTCCGTCTTCCCGCCGGCCCACACGAACCCGACTACTGCCAATGCCAGCAGCAGCATCCCTAGTTTCTTCATAGCACACCTCCTGCCGATTGATTCTGCCCCCTTTACAAGGGGGTAATAAAGGTTCTCTCCATTAAGCCGCGCCAATTACGCAGCAGTCCATCCCCCATCGGAGTAGATGATCTGCCCATTGATGTAATCCGAGGCTTTGGACGCGAGGAAAATGGCGAGGCATCCGAGATCCTTTTCGGGATCCGCCAGTCTGCCCATGGGGATCCGTTTCATTACCCATTCCTTCTTTTCCGGATTCTCGAAGAGCTTCCGGGTGAGTTCCGTGGCCACGAACCCCGGTGCCAGGGCATTCACGTTGATGTTGTATTTGGACCATTCCACGCACATTGAACGGGTAAGACCGAGGATCCCCATCTTGGAAGCCACGTAGGGCATGATGTCTGGTACAGCCATGAAGCAGTTCAAGGAGCCGAGGTTGATCACCTTCCCCCCCCCTCGCTGAATGAAGTGAGGGACAAAAGCCTGGGTAACGAGAAAGGTGGCGGTGAGATGGGTATTGAGTACCCGGTACCATTCTTCGATGGTAATCTCCAATGCGGGTTTCCGAACCTGCACCCCCGCATTGTTCACCAGGATATCCACCTTCCCGCAGAGGGAAAGGATGTCTTGTACGTACTCTTTGATCTTTTCCTGCTGCAATAGATCCCCAATATACACCCAAGTCTTCCGTCCCGTGGTTTCCGCGATTTCTTTCGCCGTGGCCTCCGCATTCTCCTTGATGATGTCCCAGATCACCACATCGGCGCCGGCCCGGGCCAGCATCGTGGCAATGGCTTTCCCGATCCCTCTTCCTGAACCGGTAACGACCGCTGTCTTCCCCTTGAGGGAAAAGAACTCTGAAAATACATCCTGCATAGTCTCACTCCTCTGGATGAAAGATAACTTTGTATAAACCCCGTTCCCCCTGGCGGAGCCTTTTGAACCACTCCACCCCTTGGGAAAGGGGAACCACATGTTTCGTAAAGGGACTTACATCGATCCTGCGGGATGCTAGAAATCGGATACAGGCTGGGTACTCGTCACTGCTGATGTATGTGCCAAGCACCTTGAGTTGCCAGGTGGTGATCCGCTGGATGGGAAAGGAGATCTCCTGATCGTACAACCCTACCATCACCAGTTTCCCGTTTTTCTTTAGAAGCTGAAGTCCTGTTCGGGCTGTTTGCGCCTTCCCCACCACATCGAATACGATATCCACCCCCGCAGGGGCGATCCGTTTCACTGCTTCGGAGAGATCCTCTTCCTTCGTGTTGATGGTTACATCTGCCCCCTGCTTCCTGGCCAACTGGAGTTTGTCCCCATCGATATCGGAGGCAATGATCGTTCCCGCCCCTTTCAGCCGGAGGCTCTGCAGGATAAAGGAGCCTATGGTTCCCGCTCCAATCACGAGAACCGTATCGCTTATGCCCAGCTCTGCCACTCGGACCGCGTGGAATCCCACGGAGAAGGGTTCCACCAGGGCGGCTTCCTCATGGGAGAGGGTATCGGGAATGGGGTATAGGATCCGTTCTGGTACCACGATGTACTCCGCAAAGGCCCCGTCTAACTTGTACTCTTCACAGGAAACCCCGAACACCTTTCTAGTATCGCACAGGTTGATCTGTCCATGCAAACAGAAATCACATTTCCCGCAAAACAGTGTGGAATTGAAGACGATCCGGTCTCCCTTCTTGAAAGATTTCACTAAAGGCCCAACCTCTGCCACCACCCCGCTCCCCTCGTGACCCATGATGATGGGGGGGATCCTTCTACCGGTAGACCCATCCATCCCGTGCACATCGCTCCCGCAGACACTCACCGCCTTCACCTTTATCAACACCTCATCGGGAGCTTTTATCTTTGGGGGTGGCACATCCGTATAGACAAGTTTGTTGTATTCTTCCAACACCAACGCTTTCATTACCGTACTCCTTCCTACAGTTCTCCTTCTTTCTTACCTTCTGGATCGATCCGTTTGGGATCGATCGATACACCGAGGGTTTCGAAACCCACTAGAGCCGCCCCCCGTTCGGCGGTTTCGCCGATGGGAACGAACTCGTAATCCGCCATCAACCGTTGCTTCAAGGATGTGTATCCAGCGTTTGCACCTCCTCCTACATGGTAGATCCGTTTTTCCAGGGGACAATTAGCCTCCCACTCGGGAAGCACACTGGAGATGAATCGGATGTTGTAGTAGCAGAGGGCGTAGAGAAAATCATCCCGGTTGGAATCGATGGTGATGTGGGAGAAGGAAGCCTTCAGGGGTTCTACCCGGTGCCGGTCTCCTGTGAGGTAGGGTTCGAACACGAGAGTGGGAGGGTCGGTTCGTTTGAGCACTTCCTCTATATGGACAGAGTAGAAGTGTTCGTAACTCATATCGGGGTAGAAGTTCTTGCGAAACCACTCGATCGATGCTCCCCCCGCTCCCAGAGTCCGCATCAGTAACCATCGGTTTCGATACGCATGGGTGCGGATGAGAAAGTTGGGACTCGTCAGGGGAGTATCGGTACAGAGCACGAGGATCTCCACTGTCCCCGAAGTATTGAGGAGTTTGCCGGGTTCCCGGATTCCTGCCCCTGCCACCGCACAGGTGGTGTCGTTCGCCCCGAGGATCACTGGAATCCCCGAAGGGAGCCCCAAGGCCCTTGCCGCTTCCGGCTGTAAGCGCCCTGCCACCGAAAGAGAATCCAGTACCTGCGGGAGAGAAGTCTTGGGAATTCCAAGAGCTCCCGTCAATTCAGTACTCCAATCCCCGTAAGCTATGGTTTCATAGAGGCCGGTGAAAGAGGCGTTGGATGGATCGATATAGAACTTACCCGTAAGTTTTTTCACCAAATAGGTTTCCACATGACCGAACAAGGCATCCGCCGGCAGGGGGATGTTTTCCTTCAACCAGAGCATGCTCGTTACCGACATGCCCCCGGGTATAGGGGGATTCCCCGTGATGGAGCGGAAGCGATCCATCCCCACAACCTGCAGGATCCATTCTGCCTGTTTCTGGCTTCGCCGATCGAGATGGAGGATCACTGGATGGAGGGGTTCTCCCTCTCTATTCATCACCACCAGGGAAGGACAGAGGGTGGAGAATGCGATTCCCTCGATCCCTTCGGCAGGCAGCCGCTTCGCGACGTTCTGCAGAGCCTCCCAGAAGACCTCAGCCTCGATTTCCACGCAGTTCCCCGAGTGAGTTCGGGGCTGGTAGCGTTCCCTTTCCCGGGCCAAACACTGGAGGTTTTCGTTGTAGATCGAAGCTTTCAGAGATTGAGTTCCCACATCTACGGCCATCAACTTCATACCGGCCCTCACATATTATAATATCTACAATAGATATCTAAAAAGATTACAGCATAGCTTGACAGAGCCCAAATCCTGTATATCATTGGGTTGTGGGGTTGTCAATCGAGAAAATAAGAAAACTGGAAAATAGGGACCGAATCAACCAGATCGTGGAGTTCCTCCATTCCCTGATTCTGGACCAGGGGCTCGCACCCGGCACCGAACTCCCTTCGGAGAAGGAACTGGCGCAGCGCCTGGGGGTAAGTCGATTCAGTCTGCGGGAGGCCTTAAGGATCGCCGAAACCCAGGGGCTCATCAAGATATCCCAGGGAAAACGACCCACTGTAGCCAGTCCCTCCTCCCACACGGTTTCCAACATCCTGCGGATTGCCCTCCAAAGATCCACCAAAAATCTTCTGGACCTAGCCATTGCCCGGGCGGGGCTGGAATGCAAGATCGTGCGGATTGCGGCAGAAAAAATTTCCCCCCAGGATCTATCGGCGCTGGAAGAAAACTTGAAGCTGATGGAGATTCCGAACCGCAAACTGGATTACTACGTGCAAAAGGACCTAGAGTTTCACGAGATCATCCTTCGATCTACCGGAAGCATGGTGTTCGAAATCATGCTTTCCTCCGTCACCCCCCTCCTCTACGAGTCCCGCGCACAGACTCTGGCTACCGGCGGAGTCGAGCGGGCCCTGCAACTCCATCGGGAGATCTACCAGGCGTTGAAAGACCATGACCCCGACCGTGCAGAGGAAAAGATGGAACGCCACATGCAGAATGCCGTGGAGGACATCCTCGCTTCCCGTCTTCCCGAGGAAGGGTAATCATTCCAGGACACGGATATAGAGGCAGGAAATGTTATCCACTCCTCCCACATCGAGCCCTGCTTTCAGAAGGTGGGGAACAGGGTCGTTGGGATACTGCACCAAAAGTTCCTGCAGGCGCCGATGAGGCACATAATCGTGTAGCCCATCACTTGTCAGAAGGAGTGCATCCCGTTCAGGCTGAATAGAGGGAAGGGTCCCCACGTCACAGTATACCCCTTCGCTTCCTCCCCCAAAACAGTTAGCCAGGATATTGGGGGGGATACTCGAGTCTCCCGAAAGTTCTCGGAGGGTGTGATCCCTGGAAATCTGGGTAAGTGTGCTGTCCCGGAATCGATACAATCGGGTATCCCCCACATGCACCCAGTACCAGGCTCCTCGGTAGAACAGTACCCCCGTAAGAGTAGTACCGAGGCCCCAGAGAGACGGATCCTTCCGTCCCATCTGCTGGAGGGTCTTCTGCGTTTTTATCGTCAATTCTCTGAACACTCGTTCTATATCATTCGGCGTACTTTCGACTCCCAAACTCAGAAGCCCTTCCCGAAACACCTGTATGGCCACCTCGCTGGCTACCTCCCCTGCTGCGGCTCCCCCCAGTCCATCCGCTACGGCAAAGAATAATGGTGTTTCCGGGTTTACCGGCAGTTCGTGCTGTGCCTCATCGTCCCGAAGGGTGCGGAGACCGGTAAAGACGAAGTCTTCGTTCCTTTCCCTTTTGTACCCCACGTGTGAGACGGATTGAATCTGTAACCTCATGGAATAGAGTGTATTTCACTCAATCTCAGGTTGCAAGGGAAAATAGCAATCCAGGGAAGATTCATCGAGCCTTTTCCGGCTCCAGTAGGATCTTGATCCCCCGGCGGTCCTCGAACTCCCTGAAGGCACGTTCCCATTCCTCCAGGGGATACACGGCAGTTACGAGAGGAGAGAGGCGGATCTTGCCTTGGGCAACGAGGTCCAAACCCCGCTTCCACGCATTCCAGGTATGGGACATGGAACCCACGATTCGGATTTCCCGCGTTACCACGGCATCCAGATCGATGGGTACTTTCTTTCCGAACAGCCCTACCTGGGTGAAGGTTCCCCGTTTCTTGATGAGGGAAATCCCCGCCGAAACAGCCGCCTGGGAACCGGAACACTCGATCACCACGTCAGCACCCCTGCCCTCGGTTAGCTCTCGCACTACCGATGCCAAATCCTCCCGCTCCACGTCCACTATCCGATCGATCCCCAACTGCCTGGCTACTTCGAACCGCTCCTGATCCGCGGTGGTTCCGGAAAGAATTACGGTTCCCCCTTCCGCTTTGGCTGCCTGGGAAGCCAAAAGTCCCATAGCTCCCGGCCCGGAAACCAGCACCACATCCCCCGCCCCCACCTTCGTTTGATCCAGCACTGCATGTACGGCACACACTAAAGGCTCCGCCAGAGCCGCTTCCTGCAGGCTCACCCCAGAAGGGATAGGGTACACATTCCGTTCTTTACATACAATGTAACGGGCAAAGGCCCCGTCTAGATCCAACCCCTGGGCTCCCCGCTGGATACAGATCGCGTAATGCCCCGTACGACATAGGTAGCAGTCCCCACAGGTACTGCAGACGTTCTCCGCCACCACCCGGTCTCCTACCTTGAACTTCTTTACCCGGGAGCCTATTTGTACCACCGTACCGGAGAACTCATGCCCGATGATCACCGGAGGATGGGTGGGAAACTCATCCTTCAGGATATGGATGTCCGTTCCGCACACCCCACAGTAAGCCACTTCGATTTTAACAGCATCCTCCCCGCAAAGGGGTTCGGGAACATCGAGGATCTTTAGGTTGCCCGGTCCCCTGGCCGTTTTTACAAGAGCTTTCACAGCACCTCCCGGTTCACCACGCTCCGGGGAGTTTGGCCTTCCAGCACCATAGCTGCATAGAGGGCCGCCTTCCGGCGGAGTTCTTCCATCGATTCCTCGGAGTACCATCCCCGATGATCCGACAGGATCACGTTTTCCAGTTCACAGAGCGGATAATTCGAAGGAACAGGTTCCTCCTCATGGACATCGATCCCCGCCCAGGCGATTTTTCCCGTTTTCAAAGCTTTGTAGAGAGCTTCCGTATCCACCAGCCCTCCCCGGGAGGTATTGATGAACACGGCGGTGGGTTTCATCTTAGCGAACTGCTCCCGGCCGAACATGTGGTAGGTCTGCTCCATCAAGGGAGCATGCACGGAAATGTAATCCGATTCCCGTAAAAGGGTGTCTAGATCCACCGGACGAGCCCCATTCGCTTCCACCACCTCCTTTGCAACGAAAGGATCGTACACCAGTACTTCCCTCAGGTCGAACCCTTTGAGCTTGCGGTGTAATACCCGGGGGATGTTCCCGTATCCCACTAGACCGAAGACCTTCCCCGCGATCCTGTGCATGGGCCCCCATTCACGGGTATCCCATTTACCTTTACGCACTGCCCTATCCCGCAGGGGGATCTGTCGTACACAGGCTAAAAACAGAGCGATCGCTTGATCCGAAACCTCTTCCATACAGTAATCGGGGACATTCACCACCCGGATCTTTTTCTCCGTAGCCGCTTTTACGTCCACATTGTCGTACCCGACCCCGTACCGGGAGATGACCTTGCACCGGCCAAGCCCCTCGATCACGGTACGATCTATGCGGGCAAGGTTCACCACAATAGCATCTGCATCCCTGCAGAACCGAAGGATTTCCTCCGCTGACGGATTCACTGTCCGTAGCTCCTGCATTTCGGCTCCAATCCGTTCGAACTCTTTTCGCTCGATCTCGTGATCTGGATACCGATCATCCAAGATTACAGCTTTGAACTGTGCCATGCCACTCCTCCAATGGTTATATATCACATATCAGCAAGTTTGGTGCAAGAACGCTTTTCGCATACAGCCTTCCGAACTGCCGGACGTATGCTCATGCGCGTTGAATACGATTTTCCGGGGAAAGGAGGATCCGTTCCTGGAGACGCTTCTCGTGCCGGTACGGCCGGACCTGACAGCGGAAAGCCAATCCATCCGGCCTGTAGAGGGTTCGTTCGAACCAGAGGGGTACGGAGTTTTCCACGTACCCTACGGCAGTGATGAGAAAGGCGGCTTTTCCCTGTTCCACTTCCAGGAGCCTCGACTCTTCCTCGCCTAGGCTGACTGCCTGGATCGTTTCCTCCGATCCCGTTATGTTCAGTTTGTACTTTTGAATGAACAACTCGTAGAGGGATCCCTCCACCTGTTCCTTTTGCAAATCGGGACAAAACCGGGCTCGCACGAATCGCCGTTCCAATACCATGGGGATGTTGTCGGCAAACCGGAGCCGTTTGAGGAGAAACACCTCTTCCCCTGTTCCAAGTTCCAGTACTTCTGCCACCTCCGCTTCCACCTCGCTTGCCGGTAGGCGATTGAACGCGAGCACCTTGGAGCTAGGAACCATACCCGCAGCCTTCGTGTTGAGAGTGAAACTGGCAATGGAGGGGGTGGGTTCCTCCTTGGGTTTGGAACGAACGAAGGTTCCCACTCCCTTTTTAAACTGCAGGAGTCCCTCCGCCACAAGACTGGACAACGCCTTGTTAGCCGTTACCCGGCTTACGTTATATAGCTCGCAGATCATGCGCTCCGTCATGAACTTGTCTCCCACCTTGTACTTGTCGGAGGCGATGAGTTCACGGAGTATCTTGTTTAGCTGCTGGTAGATAGGATCCGTTACAAGACCCGTTGCCATGCGACCATCATTGCATGTTCACCCCTGCTTGTCAATTGAAGGCCTGTAGCTTTCCTGGAAGTTCGAAAGCTTTCCTACTTCTACTTCTGACCCCGGGCCGCATTGAGGAATCTCCTCTGATAGGTTATAACCAGGTTGGAACTGGTGAACCGGGCCAGGTACTCGGGCTCGGCGGTAATGAGGATCCTATCCCCCATATCGGCAAACTCCGGTTCCGTGAGAAGGCGATCGATGTCCGGATAATTGTAGTCCCCCTCCATACTGCAGATGATCAGGCGCGTATCGGGAAGGTTTGCATGGCGTAATAACCGAAGGTTGTGGCGTACACCATCCAGTCCATCGTACCTTGGCCCCTCTGTTACCTGTCGGTATTCCAGGATCCTCTGTGCCAGTTTCTTCACCTCCAGTAGATCCTTCTCTCGATCCCTGGGAGGCAGGTAATCCTTTTCCACAAGGAAGGCTCGGAGGGTCTTTAGATATCCAGGATCGTCAGTGTTGCGATACAGATCGAGAAGCCTCTGGATCTCGAGGCTCTGGTTTTGACGATGACGGATGAAACTGTTGATGAAGTAGGGTTTAGCCTGTAGGGCAAGGGCTGTCTGGTAGGGCTCGAACATGAGGGTAAAGTTCACCCGATACCCATGCTCCCGGAGAAGAAGGGCCAGGTTATGTCCCCGGAACAGGTCCTTCGTGCTTCCCTCGTTGTACTTCAGACTGAACTGCTTCGACCCTTCCCACAACTCCTGATAGTTTCCCCTGTTGATCGGTCCCGTATGGGGCACTTTGATTACCACCCGGTAGGGAGAAAGGATTTCCCGAAATCGGGCCGCCTCTTCCAGGAGCTTCGAAGTGTCCTCCTCATAGGGATCGTTCAACTCCACACTGATGTCACAACCCGGCCCCAGAATGTTCCCTATCTCGGTCATTACCTCATCCCGGGTTTTGAACTTTGCCCCCACATTCGCCTTAGGGTTGTTGATGAAAAGGTCATAGATGATACCGGGATTGCAGGTAAGGTTCGCGATCAACCCCCTGATCTCTGCCACCTCGTAGGGGTTCGCGCTGTCGGCAGAGAAGAGGAACCGGGTAGGCCGTTTGACCCCGTTCCTGTCGTAGGAGATGTCCCGGACCAGGTCCGCCCTGACGACTCCATCTGTATCCAGGACAAACTCGATTCGGAATCCCGGAGGGGTCTCACCCTGCGGTACCCGGAAGTAGTCGATGACTTCCCGGAAGTTCCGACTCACCCCCAACCGTCTCCCTACAGACCGAATCTGCTGGTACAGAGAAAAGGGGATCTCCACAGCCTGGATTCGACGTATATATTCCTCTTCGCCCGAGACAGGCTGTAATACCGCCCCTTCCCCTGAACCCTGGAACAGAGAGCGGATTGGAACTCTAAGGGAGCCATCTTCGGCCCGCAAGGGAAATCCCTTAAAGAACTGGCTTCCAACCTGATTCATAACAACCTCCTTCCGTCCGTGTGCTAATTGGTCTATACGTCTTGTGGCATAGCCACAATGTGTGTATGGAGAATATACATCACTTCGTTTACACCGTCAAGCCCTGGACGAAGTGTCCAGCCTTCGGGGGGCCGCTCTTCTGGCAAAGGAGCACTTGACAAAAACTTAATCGATTTAAATTAATCTAATTCAACAAAAAACTTGAGATCAAGTCCGGTTGTTGGTATCTTTGAAGGGGTTGCATGACAAAACCAACGATTCTATGCATAGACGATGAAGCCATTATCCTTCTCGCCCTAAAACAGGAACTCAAGTTGCACTTTCGGGATCGATACTCCATTGCCACTGCCCTGAACGTGGAGCAGGCGAAACGAACCCTGGAAAACTTCCAAAAGGAGGGGCGTAAGGTGGAGCTCATCATCTGCGATTGGCTTATGCCCGGTATCAAAGGGGATGCGTTTCTATCGGAACTGCGAACCCAGAACCCCCAGTGGAAACTGCTGGTGATCACGGGTCAGGCTGATCCGGAGGCGATACAGACTTTTCAGTCGAAGGTGCAGGTGCCGGTTTTGTACAAGCCCTGGAAACCGGAGGATCTTATTAAAACGGTTGCCGAGCTCCTGGGAGAGTGATAGGATGCACCGTTTGGTAGGAGGCAGGCCATGTTCAGTAGGAAGGATGCAAAAACAGGGTGGGAACGAGTACAGCCAGAGATCGAAACTACCTTTGTCCAGATAGCGAGGGAATGCTTCGGAGGGGATCTCTATGCCATCCTTCTATACGGAAGCGCGGCACGGGGGATGTACCGGGAAGGAGTCTCCGATATCAACCTGTTGATCCTCTGCCACCGTGCTACTCCCCTACAATTGGCTCAATTCGGGAAAAAGGCCGGCCCCTTGATCCGCAAGCGCCGGATCACTCCCCTTCTGATGAGCCGGGAAGAGTTCCTCCGTTCCGCAGATGTGTTTCCCCTGGAATATATCGATATCCGCAATGCTCATAGGGTTCTGTTTGGCCCTGACGATACTGCCTCTCTGGAACTCACGTTCAAGAACCTCCGGCACCAGACAGAGGAAAGACTCCGGGGAAACCTGAACCAGCTTCGCCAGCTCCTCGTGGCTTCCGGTGGAAACTCCAGACTCCTCACCTCGTACCTTCGGTCGTGGTCCGGGATAAGTAGCGCCCTTTCCCGGGCTCTCCTCCTCCTTCGGGGGAAGGATCCCAACATCCCCAACCCCGAACTCCTCATGCAGGCAGTGGAGAAAGAGTACGAACTACCCTCAGGGGTGTTCAGCGCCTTCCAGCGATTTCGCTGGGGGGAGAAGCAGGATCCCACTGAACTGGCAGGAAAACTCATGCATTCCCTCGAACTTCTTTCCCGGGCTGTGGACAGCCTGCCGGAGGAACCTTCCCAGGGGGGCGTATGAGCCGCCGGCAACTCAGGTTTCCCTTTTACAGGAAAAAGCTATACCTCTTCGTTCTCTTGCTGCTTCTCGGCATAGGATTCCTCTCCGCCCAGATCCCCTACAAGCCTACTGGTTTTGTAAACGACTTCGCGGGTGTGATCGATCCGGAGTCGGCTCAACTGATGGAACAGATTTCCCGCTCGATCCAGGAAAAAACGGGCGCCCAGGTGGCTGTGGTAACGGTGGACTCCATCGCTCCCTTTCCCACCATCGAGGAGTTTTCTATCGAATTGGCTCAGAGTTGGGGGATCGGCCGGAAGGGAAAGGATGACGGTGTCCTCATTGTCCTGGCCATGAAGGAGCGAAAGGTCAGGATCGAGGTGGGCTATGGACTGGAAGGAGCCATTCCCGACTCGGTGGCGGGTAGAATCCTGGATGAACGGGTAATACCCTTCCTGAGGCAGCAGCAGTGGGGGAAAGGTCTTCTCCAGGGACTCATAGGAGTGGGGATACGAATCGCGGAGGAAAAGAAAATCGATCCCAAAGAACTCATGATCCCGTCGACCCAGATTGCAGCCCGTCCGAAAAAAAGTAAAGAAGGAATCGATCTGGGCCCCTTGATCTTCATCCTGATCTTCCTGTTCATCGGGGGCGGACGGTTCCTCTGGCCCCTTCTTTTCCTCGGCAGTGTACGGCCTAGAAGGGGAGGGTTCGGAGGGGGATTTGGATCCGGAGGTTTCGGGGGAGGCGGATTTGGGGGAGGAGGCAGTTTCGGAGGGTTCGGAGGGGGATCCTTTGGGGGAGGCGGATCCTCCCGGGGGTTCTAACAAGGCTAATTCGGGTGAACGAATACTTGCACAAGCATTCTTGATGAATGCTTAACGATAAGATCTTTCAAGAGGAGAGCAGAAACGCACTATGGACACACGGAAAACCAACCTTTTGATCGGACTGGCGATCCTTGTTCTCGTTTTCGTAGGGTACGGGATATTCTCCGTATCGGTAAAGAACGATCTGGTCCGACTGGATGAAAGTGTCAGCGCCGCCTGGTCAGAGATAGACAACCAGTTGAAGCGGCGCTCCGATCTGATTCCCAACCTCGTAGCCACGGTAAAAGGATACGCTAGCCACGAGGAAGAAGTACTGACGAAGATCGCCGACGCCCGATCCCGACTTTCGGGGGCGCGAACGGTGGAAGAGAAGGCGGCGGGATACAACGAACTTCAGTCTGCCCTGGCCCGGCTCCTTGTGGTCGTGGAAAACTATCCTGCCCTGAAAGCCAACGAGAACTTCACTCGACTGATGGACGAACTGGCAGGGACGGAGAACCGGATCGCCGTAGCGAGGAAGAGGTACAACGATGGAGTCAGGGAGTTCAACACCCGCATCCGCACTTTCCCCGGCTCCCTCTTCGCCAAAGGGATGGGATTCTCACCCCGGCCCTACTTCGAAATCGATGCGGCTTCCCGGGAAGCCCCCAAAGTGAAGTTCTAAACTGGAACCTCCTAGGCTGCGACATGTTTTAGAAAAGCCACAGAAGCACCGGTGGTACCGCTCCTAGAAGGTTCACCCACAGGCTGGGGACCAACTGCAGGGCCCCAGCCGCGAGCAGGAGGCCGGAACGCACGATTCCCAACTCCTTCCGCCAATACTTCATCAGTCCAGCCGATAGGAACACGGTAGCCGCGCCTGTTCGAGCAACCACATACAAGATCTCCCCCACCCCGCCTCGCAGGAGCAGGGCCTGATCATACACGAACACGAAGGGGATAAAGAAGGCTGCAAAGCAGAGCCGCATGGACAGAAGAGCCGTCTTGAACCAGTCGGATCCCGCCATCCCGGCTGCGATAAACACGGCCCCGCAGATGGGGGGCGTGATGGCCGAAAGGATGGCAAAGTAGAACACGAAGAGGTGAGCCACAAGAGGTGGGATCCCCAGGTTCACCAGAACGGGTCCCCCAATCACCACCGCCATGATGTAGGCGGCAGTGGTGGGAACCTGCATCCCCAGGACAATGCTTGTGAGAGCGATCAGCACAAGGGACAGGAACAGTTTCCCCTGACTCACCGACACGATGAAAGAACTGATTTTCACACCCAATCCCGTGAGAGCGATCACCGCGATGATGATCTGGGCACAGGCCGAGATGGAGGCAATGACGGCAGCCTGCCGCGCTCCATCGAGTACCGCTTTCTTCAATTGGGTCAGAGCTTCCCAGCCCTTCCATCGAAAGTCCTCGGTGACAAAGGCGAAGACCACCGTTACGAGACTCGCCCAGAAGGCCGCGTACTGGGGGGTGTACCCACCGATCATCCAGGCCAACAGTACCCCGAAGGGAATGAGGAAAAAGAGGCTGGATCGAACTGTTTCCCCCCAGGCAGGAAGTTCCTCCCGGGGCAAGCCCACATATCCCTTCCGTTTCGCATAGAAGTGAATTCCCATACCCACGGCAAGGAAATAGAAAAGAGCCGGCAACAGGGATCGGAAGGCTACCTGCAGATAGGGGGTTTCGGTGAGTTCCGCAAGGACGAAAGCCCCGGCACCCATGATGGGCGGCATGATCTGCCCCCCCGTACTGGCAGCCGCCTCTACCGCTGCCGCTACTTCGGGTGAGTACTTTAGGCGTTTCATCATGGGGATGGTGAAGGCACCGGTGGTAGCGACGTTGGCACTTGCACTCCCCGATATGGAACCGAATAGCGCACTGGCCACCGTGGCCACTTTAGCCGGACCCCCTGAGAACCTTCCCGCCAATCGGATGGAAAGACGCATGAACCCGGTGCCCCCTCCGGTAGCGAACATAAGGGCTCCAAAGAACACGAATATGGCGATTACATCGGCACTGACCCCCACTAGAAGCCCCCAGATCCCTCCGGTAGTGAGGAACATCTGACCAGCTAGGGTGGGAAGGTCATACTGGGGATGACCGAAGGTACCGGGAATCAGATGTCCGAAGAGAGCATACAGGAGAAACAGGAAGGCCAGGATCGGAAGAGCGGGCTGGATTTCCCTGCGGGTAGCCTCGATCACGAGGAGAAGAAAGAGGAAGGCGAGAACCGTCTGTCCCCAGCCCGTGGGCACTCCGTACTGTTCGTTGATCCCTTCGGCGTAGAGGAACACGTAGAGGGATATCCCCACCCCTGCGAGAAACAGGAAAAGATCCCAGAGGATCCTAAGGGCCCTGCTACTATTCTGCGAAAGTGGGACATCCTTCCCCGATCCCCTCCTTTCCGCACCACCTATAACCTTCGCCACCAACCCTCCCCCGAAGATGATCCAGAACATGAAGAGGAGATGCATCGCTCTAGCCTGCAGGGTGGGGAGGAAGGCATAGACGGGAAGGAGAAGCTGGAACAGAGCAAACAGGAGGGACCCCAGCAGGACCCCCCCTTGTAGTAATTTTACCATAGTAGTTTTTATATAAGTACTTTGCTATGCAGTTTTCGCTGCGTAACCCATCGCTCGTCTATCCCCCTACTGGAGGGACGGAGACACCTTGAAACCGATTTCCCGATAGTAGCGAAGGGCTCCCGGATGGAGTTTCGCCTCCATGAAGTTCACATCATCCAGGGTGATGAGTTTCATGGCAGGATGGACCGATTCCCACTTGGAGCGGCTTTCCCAGAAGGTCTTTGTCAGCCTGTAGGCGAGGTCCTCCGAGACGGTATCTACCGTATAGAGAGCTACCGGCTCGCTCAAGGTTTTCACGGCAGTATCCACTCCCGGATACATGCCCGCAGGAATTACGGCCCGGGCATACTTGGTTTTCACCCGTTCGTAGTCCTGATCGGAGAGTTCCAGCAACCGTATGGGTACCGTTGCGGCAATTTCCTGGATCATGGAGGCTGGGGGAGTGCTGGAAGTGGCAAATCCTACCGCCCGTTTGTTCCTCACCGCTTGAACCCCTTCGCTCAAATCTACCCGCACGATGTCCACCTTATCGAGAATTCCCATAGCGCCCAGTACATCCCGGGTAATTCGTTCCCCCGCGGACCCTGCCCCCCCGGGCACGAACTTCTTCCCCGCTAGATCGTACAGGCTCTGTACGCCGCTATCCTGCCGGACTACCCAGTGCATCACCAGCCCCGGGATCGGCCAAAGGGACCGGATCCTTCCATACCCCCCTTCCTTGAACTGCTCCCCGCCCCCCTGGGCCGCCTTCACGAGGGAGGGTGGGGAGGTAAACAGGTACTCGTTGCGGGTACGGGAAAGCTTCACGTTTTCCACGGAACCGGCACTGGTTTCCACGGTAATCTTTACCCCCGGAACCCCTTCCATCAACGCTTTTGCAATCCCCACGGCAAAGGCATAGTAGGTAGAGGTTTCCCGGGCCGACTTCAGGGCAATCTGTGTCTGGGCTATCGCCAGGGTCGAGACGCAGAAGATAGCGATCAATACGAACAATCTTCTTTTCATACCCCACTCCTCGATTCTTTGGATGTTTTCCAGAAGTTTCCATGTTTCCATTCCTCTGTCAAGGGCAACATGCGACTGCAGAGTCGGATATTTTATTTAATTCTTTCGGTTGACAACCCTGGTAGGCCATATTTAAATGGTTCCATGGAAAAAGAGCAAACCCTATCCGATCGGGAACGGGAACTTCTGGAAGAAATACAGGAGTTCAACAGGGAGCGGGACAGGATCCGAAAAGTCATCGGCGAAATCGGGGGAACCCGGTATTCCCGCAGGGACACTATCGTCAATATTGTGTTTCTTACCGTTATATTACTCCTATTTATCAGCGAAGTGCTCACCATGTGGCTCCCCACCTTCATTTCCATCGAAGTGGGGATTCTATTGGTTTCCATCAAGATCGTCTGGATGATCCACGCGCAGCAGAAGTACAACCATTTCGTCTTCTGGGTACTGAACTCGATCGAGTTCCGACAGAACGATATGGCCATGAAACTCCGTTCCATCGAAAAGAGGCTGGAAACCATTCCAGTTCCATCGCAGGAACCTACACCTTCCTCCCGTTCCCCCCTGGGGAACACTCCCCCATGAAAGGGTCTCGAAGAATCATCCCTGAACTGGAATACTTGCGCACCCTTCCCCTCCGCTCCGATCGGGTGATCGGACGTCACAAGTATCCCCATTATGCGGTGTTCGTCCCTTTCCTTTCTGTTGAGGGAGCGACCCACTGGCTCTTCGAAAAACGCTCTGTAAAAATCCGGCAGGGTGGAGAGATCTGTTTCCCCGGGGGGGCCGTAGAAGTGGAAAATGGGGAAAACCCCGAGGAGGCAGCCCGGCGAGAAACTTCAGAGGAGCTGGGGATTCCTGTAGAGGCTGTGGAGATGGAGGGATATCTAGGGCACCTCTTTACCCGCTGGGGAGCCTTGATCGATGTGTTTTATGGCACACTGGCTCCCCTGCACAATACTGCACCGCAGGGCGACAAGTCCGCTGGGGAGGAACCTGCTAGACAAGTCGACGGATCCCTTACCCTTGACCTACACCCCAAAAAGGATGAAGTGGATGCGGTGTTCACCGTCCCTATCTCCTTCTTTCAGAATACCAAACCTGAGGTTCACCTCTTCCGGCAGGTGATTCAACCCCGATTCAAGGATTCCCGGGGAAACCTCCATGATCTTCCCTGGAAGCAGTTGGGCCTACCCCCCCGCTATGGACGAAGCTTCAGCTTTCATACCTACCCTGTGTATTTCTACCGCTACCAGGGCGAGACGATCTGGGGAATCACTGCCGATATCATAAACGAGTTT
>Ga0078972_1005050_pt1 | contig 34444 bp, 29 predicted proteins | sample YelNatPaOPGAMG01_FD_67568 | JGI IMG/M metagenome (GOLD analysis project Ga0078972, IMG submission 67568) | Hot spring thermophilic microbial communities from Obsidian Pool, Yellowstone National Park, USA - OP-RAMG-01 (SPADES assembly) (version 2) | ecosystem: Environmental > Aquatic > Thermal... | reverse complement strand
AGGGTCTGTATTGGTATCGAAAGAAAGGGTATCAGAGCCAGTACTAGTATATTTGACATCGAAGCGAAAGGTATAGGGTATCCCAGGGAGAAACCCATCGGCTAAATTGGAAAGGGGAAAACGGATGTAGTCTGTAGAAGCTGAAATAGTATAGTTGAGAGAGACACCCTGAATTGCTGAACCCGAAATGCTAAAAGTGGAAGAAGTTGCATCTTTAATAAGTTCCCAGCCTGTCAGGCTTCCTGCTTCAAAATCCCCATTGGGGAAAAGATTCTTTGTCCGCAGCCTGAAGGCTTCGCTACCGTTGTAACCTGCTGTAGCTCCTGCGCTTTTGTAGAGCATGTAGGCTTCTCCCCCCAGGTTGGCAGGTGCAGGTGGCGGGACCTCGTTGAAGTCGGGGGTCCAATCGCTTAAGCTTTTCCCTTCCAGAAGGTTCACTCCCCGGTATTCGGAAAACCGGTCGATGGGGGAACAGGAGAAAAAAATTAAGAGGAGGCAGATATACCCTGCGAGGTTTAAGGCCAGGGAAACCGGCTGTTGAGCCAGAAAAAAGTGCGTATGATCATCGCTTCTAAGCCCAAGATCCCTCGGGGGAATCCGTTGATGCGTCCTCACGCTCTACAGTATACCGTGTTTCGAATCGATTTTCATGCCCCCTGGGGAGCCATAGTATATAGGGCTCGCGTATCATACAGGCGACGAGCGGCGAAGGGCGGTGGATTCAAGCACTTCCCAGCGCCTATCCCGGGTGTCTACAGGACCCACTGTCGGGGGCGGTGGATTCAAGCTTTTTCCTGCGCCGCCTTGCCCTCGAACTTCTCAAGGCGCTGGTCTATTTCTTCCAGCCGTTTCATGAGGGAGTGGATCGTCTTTTCGATCCGCCGTTTCTCCTGCCGAAGCCGTTCGAGGGGTTCCTCTTCCTTTCGCTTACGGGAAAACTCTGCCTTTACCCGGTCGGGGCTTTTTCCGCTTCGGAAGGCTTCCTCCGCTTTTTTCCGCTCCTCCTCGGTTTTGAGGGATGCTACGGTACGCATGTTTTCGAACCCGATCTCTGGGTCCACGTTCAGCGCATGGATCCGCATGAGCACCCGGGCCGTGGTCCGATGGACCCCCAGCACCCGATCCACGTAGTCCTCGAACCGGGCATTGTACTTGCGGCAGAGGGCCTCCGCCTCGGTGAGAAGCTTTCCGAACTCCTTCATTAAGTGCCCATTCTTCGCCAGGAAGGAGGTCCGGATTCGGTCGGTCAAAAGGCGAAACTCAGCCTCCTGTTCGAACACGTTGGTGTAGAGGGAGAGCTTTTCGGCCTTTTCCAGGAGACCGTGGAACAGAGCCCAGAACTCCTGTGTGTGAGCCCGATTGGTAATCGGTACGGGAGACCGGGTGAAATGGAGGTGGTGGGCGAACTCGTGGATCGCCGTGTAGACGAGGTCGTTCTCACTCTTGAAATTCCGATTATGGATGATGATTTCCCGCCGCTCGGGGTGGTAGATCCCGTTTACCCGTTTACTCTGTTTGCCGGAGAAGATGACCTGGAACTCCTCCGTGTCCGGTTCCAGCTGTAGAAGAAGCTCTTTGACCTGTTCCTGATTCATTGCGCTACTATACCGATGGAAGGGCAGGGATGCAAGGGAGAGGAGAACCCTTGAATACTAAACAAATGTGTAGTAGTATTTAGGTATGAATGCCTTGGCCTGTGATCTACGGATCGGTACCTCGGGGTTCGACTACCCGGAGTGGCGGGGGGTGCTGTACCCGCCGGATCTTCCCCGGGAACAGTTCCTGCCCACCTATGCGGCGCACTTTTCCACGGTGGAACTGAACTTCTCCTACTACAAAATTCCCAGGGAGGAACAACTAGAGGGAATGCTGGAACGGGGCGGCCCCCGGCTGGACTTTTCCATCAAGGCCCACGAATCCCTCACCCACAAGGTGGATCCTGCTTCCTGGAAGGATGCGGTGGCCCAGTACCGAAGGTCCCTCGGGCCTCTCCTTCGGTCTGGAAGGCTCGTGGCGGTGCTTCTCCAGTTCCCCTACAGCTTCCACTACGATGCGGATCGGCGGAAGTACCTCGATTCCCTCCTCCGGGAACTGGACGGGTTACCCCTCGTGGTGGAGTTCCGGAACGCGGGCTGGCACACTCCCCGGGTACTGGAGGCCCTTCGGGAGCGAAACGTGGGGTTCTGCGCCACCGATATGCCGGATCTAAAGGGGTTGCCGGAGCCGGGGGAGGGTGTTACTTCGACCCTCGCGTACCTGCGGTTCCATGGCCGGAACCGGCAAACCTGGTGGGGTTCCGATGCGGCGGCTCGGTTCGACTACCTCTATACGGAGGAAGAACTCCGTCAGTGGGTACCCAGGATCCAGCGGATGGCTAGTAAGACCTCCCGATTCCGGATCTACTTCAATAACCACAGGAAGGGGCAGGCGGCGGTGAATGCGCGGATGTTGATCCAGCTGCTGGAGGGGCAGGCAGAATGGAAGAGTCCACCATCCTTCATGTGAACGTTACGGATTTCATGGCAGCGGTAGAGGAAGTGCGGGATCCTTCCCTCCGGGGCCGTCCTTTTGTGGTGGGGTGGCAGGGGCGGAGCCGGGCCATTGTCCTCGCCGTATCGGGAACCGCATTCCAGGAGGGCATTCGGCGGGGGATGCTTCTGGAGGCGGCCCGGAAGAAGGTGCGTACTCTGCAGGTTCTCTCCCCTGCCTACGAGGTGTACCGTCGGGCGGATGCCCGCCTGGCCGAGGTGGCTTGCCGCTTTTCCCCCGTGGTGGAACTGAAGGGGGGTGGGCACCTGTACCTAGATCTTTCGGGAACCCGAAGGCTTTTTGGTCCCCCTGTGGATTGCGCGGAGAGGGTGAGAAAAGAAATCATCCAGGCTACCGACCTCATCCCCGCCCTGGGACTCGCCTCGGCAAAGGTCGTATCCAAGGTGGGAACTCGAGTGGTGCGTCCATCGGGGTTCATCGCGGTACCGACGGGGGAGGAACGCTCCTTCCTTGCCCCCCTCGATGTATCCCTTCTGCCCGGCGTGGGGGCCCGGCTCTTGACCCGGTTGCACCTTCTACAGATCCGTACCATCGGCGATCTGGCCTCCCTTGCCGAAGAGGAGGCGGAGGTGCTGGGGCCCTACGGTAGGCTACTGAGAAACCGCGCGCGGGGGGTGGATGACCGAACCCCGAGGATAGGGACGGCCGCGGGCGCTTTCCCGTCGCGCGCAAAAGGGGCATCGAGATTGGATGACCGAACCCAAAGAACAGGGGCCCAGGTCTGGGGTACTTCCTCTTTCCCCGGAGGGTTCGGGAGGCTCGAAGGGTGGGGGAAAGAAGGGGAGGCACTTTCGGCCGGCGCCTCCCTTCCGGAAGATGCGAACGACCCCCAGATTCTTCTTCATGCCCTCCGATCCCTCCTCTTCGAACTGGGCTTTACCCTTCGAACGAGGGGGTTAACCGCCGGTAGTCTACGGGTGCAGGTCGTTTATACCGACGGTCTACAGGCTCAAGGAACGTGGAGGTTCCCTTCTCCTGTCACCTACGATCGGGAGATGCTGGGGGCGGCACAGGCACTCCTCCCCCGGGTCTTGCGCAGGCGGGTCCGGGTACGGAGAATCCGCTGTGAGCTAGGATCCCTTGCACCCGAGGCAGGGCAGCTGGATCTCTACCTTTCCCCGTGGGCAAGGGATTTCTCCTTTCAGAGGGAAACCTACGAAGGGAAAGTTCGAGCCCTGCAGGAAAGCCTCGATCGAATCAGAAGTCGTTTCGGAAAAGAGGGGATTCGCCCCTGCGCGGATCTATTGTCCCCATGTACATTCCTCTCGTAGTTCGATCGGCCTATTCCCTCTTCTATGGAACTCGCATGCCCTGCGAAGTGGTGCGGTATCTTCATGGCCTGGGGTATCGGACGGTGGCCCTGACGGATCGGAACAACCTCTATGGGGTACACGAGTTCCTCGAAACCTGCGAGGAAGTAGGGGTCCGTCCCCTAGTGGGTGCCACGGTCCAGAAGGGAAGGTGGGAGGTGGTGGTGCTGGTAAAGGAAGCGAGGGGATTCTCCAACCTCTGCCGCCTCCTGACCCGACGGATGCGCGGGGAGGATACCTTCGATCTGGCGGAAGAACTTCCCCAGTATGCGGAGGGGAACGCCATCCTCTGCAGGGACCGGGAGCTCCTGGAACAGTGGCGGGGGAAGGTGGAAGACCTATCCGTGTGGATCCAGGGGTTGGAACGATCCCTGTACCAGGCGGCCCAGCGTCTCGGGATCCCTCCCGTTTTAGCGCCGGAAGTTCTTTTCTACGAAGGGGAGGATCCGAAAGTCCATCGGGTGTTGCAGGCGATTGGCCGGCAAGGAACCCTCCCCCGGGGGGAACTATCCGAGCCTCTAAATCAGCCTTTGCATCAGCCTCATTATCAGCCTCATCGCAGAAAAGCTCCCGGGATCGCCGGTTTTTCTTCCGGTGGATTCCCTTCCGCTGGATTCCCTGCCGAAGCGAGGGTAATGGAAGAGAGGTTTTCCCTATTCCCCGAGGCTCTCGCGAACACGGCACGGCTAGCGGAGCGATGCAAGTTCCAGCGTATCTTTCGAGGATTCATCTTCCCTCACCTTCCCGATGAGGGACTGACCCTTCCTGGCGGTACGCCCACGGTGGGGCCGAAATATGAGGCCCAGGAGGTAGGGGCTCAGAAGGGAGAGACCCTGAGCGAAGAAGCGCGGAGTGAAGAGACCCGCAGTATAGTGGTGGCCCAGATGCTTCGAGACCGGGTACTGGCCGGTGCAGAGGAGCGGTACGGCGAGTTACCGGAAGGGGTACTGGATCGGATCGAGTATGAGCTAGAGATCATCCAGCAGAAAGGTTTTTCCGAGTATTTCCTTGTGGTGGCCGATATCGTGCGGAGGAGCCCTCGTACCTGCGGGAGGGGAAGCGCGGCCGCCAGCGTGGTAGCCTACTGCCTGGGCATTACCAACGTGGATCCCATCCGACACAACCTCTACTTCGAACGGTTCCTCAACCTCGATCGGGAAGACCCACCGGACATCGACGTGGATTTTGCCTGGGACGAGCGCGATGCCGTCATCGAGGATGTGTTCCGGCAGTATGGGGAAGCCCACTGCGCCCGGGTGTGTAACCACGTGTTCTATAGGTTCCCCTCGGCCCTGCGGGATACGGCCCGGGTGTTCGGAATCCCCGAAGGGGAAATCACCTCATTCGAACGGGAACTGCGAAGGGGCTGGGGGTCGAAGCGTTCAAAAGGGTTCCCCGGGGAGGAAAAGTTCGCCCCCCCGTCGGCGCAGATAGCTTCACGTTTAGCTTCGGGTGTAGCCGCGGGGGTAATCCCATCCCTAGAAGGGGTAGTCCCACCCCTAGAACGGGAAGCCGAACAGAGTTACCCCTCTCCCTGGCCCGAAATCCTAAAGCTCGCGAAACGGATCACCGGTTTACCCCGCCATTTGAGTGTCCATTCGGGAGGGGTGGTGATCACCCCAGAACCCATCGATCGGTATGCCCCGGTGGAAACCGCAGAGAAGGGAGTCCCCATCCTCACCTGGGAAAAGGACGGGGTGGAGGCGGCCGGCCTGGTAAAGATCGATCTACTGGGAAACCGGTCCCTGGCGGTGATCCGGGACGCGCTGGAAAACCTGAAGCAGAACAGGATTTCCATAGGGGAAGGGTTTCGGGATCCTACTGCCGATCCGGATACCCAGGCGTTGATCGCCCGGGGCGATACGATCGGTGTGTTCTACGTGGAATCCCCTGCCATGCGGCAGCTCCAGGCGAAAACAGGGAAAGGGGATTTCGAACACCTCGTGATCCATTCTTCCATCATTCGGCCCGCCGCAAACCGATTCATCAACCTCTACGTCCGCAGGCTCAAGGGGGAGCCCTACCAACCCCTGCACCAGGATCTGGATCGGATTCTGGGCGAAACCTACGGGATCCTCTGCTACCAGGAGGATGTCTCCAAGACAGCGGTGGTTCTGGCAGGATTTTCCAACGCCGATGCGGATGGGTTACGGAAGATCCTGTCCAAAAAGAACAAGGAGGCCAGGCTGGCCCGCTACAAGGAACAGTTCTACGAGGGGGCCTCGAGGCGGGGTGTTCCGCGGGCTACCATCGATGCGGTGTGGGAAATGATCCTTTCCTTCGAAGGATACTCCTTCTGCAAGGCTCACTCGGCTTCCTACGCAATGGTCTCCTTTCAATCCGCCTACTTGAAGGCCCATCATCCGGCAGAGTTCATGGCAGCGGTTCTGTCCAATCGGGGGGGGTACTATACACCCGCCGCCTATGTCGGCGAAGCCCGACGAATGGGACTCACGGTTCTGGGTCCGGATGTAAACCAGAGCCTGTACCGATACACGGGTCAAGGAAAGGAGATCCGGGTGGGGTTCGTCGAGGTGAAGGGGCTCCACCGGAACACCGTGGAGGCGATTCTCGAAGCACGCTCCCGAGGAGCCTTCCAGAGTGTGGAGGATTTCGGCCTGCGGGTCGACCTTGTGGGAGAGGATGCGGAAGCCCTTGTCTCGGTGGGCGCCCTGGATTCGGTGGCAGGCGGGGTTTCCCGTACGGAGCAGCTCTGGATCCTCTTGAAGACGCAGGCGGCAAAGGAAAGGGGGAAGGGAGTAGGAGCCTCTCTCTTTGAGCGGGGGGAATCGCGGTGGAAGGAGAGCAGCGGCTCTGGGCACAGGCATGTACCCGTTGCCAACGCGGCTAGGGCGCAGGTTCCATGCGAAAGAGGGGTACCGAGGGGGACCCCACGTGCCGATCAAAACCCCCGCACGCAATGGGAGGCAGAGTACGAGAGGCTTGGATTTTTACTGGAGGGGCACGCGCTGAAACTATGGGAACCGATCCCGGAAAGGTTCCGGAAAGTACGGGGTAAGGACCTAAGCCGCTATATCGGCAGGCGGGTAGAAATGGTGGGGTGGCCTGTAACGAGCAAAGAAATCCTTACCCGGGAAGGAAGGCCGATGGAGTTCGTGAGCTTCGAGGATGAAACGGCGATCTTCGAGACGGTTCTCTTCCCCAAAGCGTACGAAAGGTATGCCGGAGTATTGGACGAGCCGCGCCCCGTGATCATCCGGGGAACTGTCCAGGAGGATCTAGGGGCGGTGGCCATCCATGTAGAAGAACTCAGTCCTCTAGCTCGGAAAAATCGGAAGGAACGCTGAGTTTCCGTTCTTTCAGGGCTGCATCGAATTGGAAGATACCAGGGCCTTCTTCTCGGCCCAGGAGCTGGAATTTTTGGAGGATATCCATCGCGTTCTTTTCCTCTTCCACCTGTTCGGTAACGTACCATTGCAGGAAGATTTCTGTGGCCGGATCGTCCTCTTTTTTGGCCAGATCCACCAGGGACTTGATGCTGGCCGTTACGGTTTTTTCATGTTCCAGGGTTTTTTCGAACATCCCTTTGACGGAGGAAAACTTTTCCTTGGGCGCCTCGATGGTCTGCAGTTTCACCGATCCTCCCTGGTCGAGGATGTAGTTGTAGATTTTCATGGCATGGAACATTTCCTCATGGTACTGCACCATGAACCACTTGGCAAACCCATGTAGCGCTTTTTCTGCGCATTGGGCTGACATAGCCATATAGAGGTAGGCGGAATACATTTCCTTGTTGATCTGGAGGTTCAGAGCCTCTTCCATTTTTTTACTGATCATACGGTACTCCTTTCCGTAAAGAATTGTGTACTTTAAGTGTAATATTTAAGCGCCTCAAAGTCAAAGTATTCCTTACTCCAGCCGTTCCTCTGGAAGGACATCCACCATCTGCCGTGCAGAATCGGGCTTACACCCGCAGGACTCCCGAACGATCAGGGGCGCGGGCAGGATCACGTGGGGACTGGCCAGGGGATGCCCCTCGATCAGTTGAATCAACTTCTCCATGGCCAGCGAACCCATCTCGAGGATCGGCTGCCGGACCGTAGTGAGGGAAGGATGGATGTATTGGGAAAAGAAAGTATCGTCGAACCCGGCCAGGGATAGATCATCCGGTATGCGGATCCCCTGATTACGGCAGTACTGGAGGATCCCCAGGGCCATGCGGTCGTTAGCGGCAAAGATCGCTTCAGGCTTGCCAGAGGCAATAATTTCCGGCATTACAGCGGCACCGCTTTCGATCGAATAGTCCCCCCGGACGAAACGGACCCTATCCGGGTCGAACCCGCATTCAGCCAGTCCCAGGCGGAAGCCGTAGTACCGATCGTTGGAATCGATGTTCGTTTCAGGCCCTGCAAGGAAGACGATCTGTTTGAATCCGTGGTGACAGAAGTGATGAGCCATGGCCCGGGCGCCGCCCACGTTGTCGATGTGTATGGAAGGGTACTGGGGGAGGGGGTTCCCGATAAGGATGAAGGGGATTCCCTGCTGTTCCAGCTTACGGAATAGCTTCTTGTGTTCCTCGGGCTGGTCCATGTTACGAATGATGAACCCGTCTACCCGCTTTTCCTGGAGAATTCTCTGGGCTTCGGAAAGATAGTTATAGGAACGGATCAAGAGGTAGTATCCCCTTCGGCCAGAAACTTCATCCATCCCTTTGAGGAGAGGGTTGTAATAATCCCTCCAGGTTCCTGGCAGAAGGACGGCTACTGTCTTCGTGGCGCCGCCGGAAAGAGCCCGGGCGTGGCTATTGGGATTGTACCCCAATTCCTGTATGGCCTTCTCTACTCGGGCGATGGTGGAAGGCTTCACCCTAGGCTCCTTGTTCAATACTCTCGATACGGTGGCCCGGGAAACCCCGCAGTGTCTAGCCACCTCTTCGATGGTGATGATCTGTCGTGTCATGGGAAATCCGATATGACGGGTACTGTATACCACTGCTTTAGGGTTGGGACAATCACCTTCCCCCTGAACTCCTCACTCGCCTCCTCCGCAGCCGCCTCGATTCCCTTCCGGTATGCGATAACCTCGAAATGGCAGAGGAATAGGATACGGCTGCCGCTCTTTTGAGCCGCGATTCCTGCCTGTCGGGCGGAACTGTGGGAGGTGATCGAGGGAAGCCCTTCGTGGGGATAGGTAGCTTCGTGGATTAGAACATCCGCAGGCCCTGCCGGGCTGGATACTTCAGGGCCATGATGATAGTCGGAGGTATAGAGGAACCGGAAGGGCCTGGAAAGAGCCGGGGATCGATAGAGGATTTCTACCATCGAGGTGGGAACTGCGTGTTTCCCCGGCAGAAGGGAAAGGGTGAACCCGTCGCCTTTCGTCTTTCCCTCCCCTTTCTGGTTCCCTTCGTTTTCGGGGCCTCCTGTATCTCGGAATCCCCCCTTCACCAGGGACTCCCCATACTCCAGGGGAAAGGACAGGGAAGCGGGATCCAGGGGAAAGTTCCGAATGAGCCTCTCAGCCGCCTCCTGAGTATCCCGGCCCGCGATGATCTTGAGGGGTTTTTCCCGCTTCATGCAATCGAGGGCCGAAACGAGGGAAGGGAAGGCACCCAGGTGATCGATATGGGTATGGGTCAGAACTACCGCATCCAGAGTCTTCGGATCCTCCCCGCACTCCAGGAGCGCCTTTACCGGGTTATCTCCCGTGTCGATGAGGATCCGGTACCCCTCGATGTCCAGGAGGAAGGAAGTGTACCCGTTACCTGCCGCAGGGATGGCGCTGGATGTGCCGAAGAATACCACTTTCATAGCGGTTCGGCGGGTACGATGGGTAACCGATCAGGATCGATTCGTACGGTTACTTTTTCTCCAGGTTTCAGGATGCGCTTCGTGTCCCCTCGAACTCGGATGAAGGAACCACCCAGCCTGAAATGGTAATCGATCACTTCACCGGTGAAGTAGGAGCTGTCCACCTCGGCCTCGAAGGAGTTTTCTCCCTTTCCTTTCGGGGATGCAGCGAGAGAGTATAGTATCTCCACCGCTTCGGGGCGTACGGCAGCGGATGCCTTCCTACCCGGAATGACTCCTCCGCAGGCGACCCCCCATAGTTCCCACCCCTCAGAGGTTTCAAGTACGCAGGTATCTCCCTGGACGGCTTGCACCCTTCCTTCGAGAAAGGTGGTGGTACCCATGAAGCCTGCCACGAAACGGTTCTTCGGCCTCAGATAGATCTCCTCCGGTTTGCCATCCTGCATCACCTTCCCATCCTTCATGATCACTATCCGATCGGAGATAACCATAGCCTCCGTCTGGTCGTGGGTTACGTAGAGGGTGGTGATCCCCAGCCGTTTATGGATCTGGGCGATCTCGAACCGCATCTGTTCCCGAAGGAGAGCATCGAGGTTGGAAAGGGGTTCGTCCAGAAGAAGGATGTCCGGCTCCAGGATGATGGCCCGTGCCAGGGCTACCCGCTGCTGCTGCCCTCCGGAAAGCTGCCGGGGATACCGATCCTCGTACCCTTCCAGTTTCACCACGGAAAGGACCGTCCTTACCCGTTTTTTGATCTCCTCCAGAGGGACCTTCCGCAGTTCCAGGCCGAAGGCAAGGTTCTGGAACACCGTCATGTGAGGCCACAGGGCGTAGTTCTGGAACACCAGGCCTATCCCCCTCTTCTCCGGCGGGATGTCGGTTATGTTCCGGTTTCCGATGTAGATTTCCCCCTCGTCGGGTTTCAGGAATCCTGAAACCGAGCGTAGGGTGGTGGTTTTCCCGCATCCCGAGGGACCCAGGAGAGTCACCAACTCCCCATCCTTGATGGTGAGGTTCAACCTGTCCAATGCCGTCACTTTTCCGTACCGGGCAACCAGGTTTTCCATTCGTAGTTCTGACATGATCATCCACTCCTTGTCAAAGTTGCATGCAATTATCCCATCCCTCCCACGTACTCCGCCTTCAGTACCCGTTGGATGAGGAACATGAACAGGATACTTGGTACGAGAAGGATCAGGGCGATCACGGAAGCGAACTGCATGTTATAACCGCTGGAAGAATACAGGGTTAGGGGTAAGGTTTGGACAAAGGGGAGACCCACGAAGAAGGTTCCCGTAAACTCGTCCAACGATGTAATGAAGACGAACACGGAGCTGGCCAGTAGACCGGGTGCGGCCAGGGGAAGGGTGATCCGGAAAAAGGCTTTGGGGGCAGTGGCTCCCACGCTTCTAGCCGCTTCCTCCATACTGGGGGGAATGGATCGGAAGGTGGCGCTGGTGATCCATACCCCGAACACCAGTCCCACAAGGATGTGCACGAGGATCACTCCCGGTACCGTTCCTGCCAAACCCATCCGTGTGAACATCTGGAGAACGTTCACGAAGATCGGTTGCTGGGGGAAGGCGTTGGGCATGAGGAAGAGGAACATCACGAGGGTGCCGAAGGGAATTTTGTACTTCGCCAACGCATACCCCGCGGGTATCGCCAGGGCCATCGAGATGATCACCGTCACGAGGGCGATCCCCACGCTGAGAAGGAAAGCGGGAACGATACTCACCGCGCCGATGGCAAGGCTCTTTTCGATCCCCAAAGCCTGTTTCCAGTAGGCGAAGCTGATTTCCTGAGGCAGGGGATTGGGCCAGTACCATTTCTGTGCCACCGACCAGAGGAATAGGCTCATCATGGGTCCGAAAACGATGAGGAAGGAAAGGACGAGAAGGACGAGTTCGAAAGTTTTTATCAGAAGGGGACGATAGTTCAGTTTCATTTGGTTTCTCCCAGTTTCGTTTTCAGGTAGTACCAGGCGGTAAGGAGGACCAGCAGGTAGGAAAATACACCGAGGGCGTTGGCTACCCCGAAGTCTCGGAAGTAGTTGACCCGGTGCGCGATGTCTACGGTGATGGTGGTGGGGATCTTTCCGCCGATCAGCATGTAGGGAAGGGTGAATGTACCCACGATCTGGGAGTACACCAGCACCAGGGAGACTAAAATGCTCGACTTGTTCATGGGGATCAGAACCCGGGTGATGACCTTGCCCATACCGGCTCCTGCGCTTCGGGCTGCTTCGATGTAGCTGTTGTCGATCATCTGGAATCCCCCGTGCATGATCAGAACGGCGAAGGGAACCTGTTTCCAGAGGAATCCGAAAGCAAGACCCGAAAAATTGAACAACTGCAACGGCTGCTCCAGGTTGATCAGCCGTAACTGCGCCAGGGCCACGTTCAGCAGTCCGTGGGGAGCAAGGAAACTGTTCATCATCTGGGCTACCACCACGAAGGGTATGAAAAGGGGAAGTTTGTACAGGGCAGAAAGGATCCGGGTGATGCGGTTCTGCCGAATCCGGAAGTACACTGCCAGCAGAATCGAAAGCACCGCCGTACAGACAGTATTGAAAATTGTCACGGAAAAGGTGAAGGCGATATCTTTCGTATAAAGGTCGAGGGTTTTAAGATAGTTTTCCAGGGAGAACGACCCGCTTTTGTCCAGGAAGCTCCGGATGATGGAGGCAAGAAAGGGATACGCATACATGAGGAGCATGAAGGTTACCGCGGGTGTAAGGAGAAGGATGTAGGAAGGGACTTTGAGTCCCTTCCTAGCGATCGAGGTCGACCTAGTCATTACTTGATCCATTTCTCGTAGGATTCCAGCATGGCATCGAAGTACTGAGCCAGCGGGAAGGAAAGGCCCTTCTTCTGCAGATCCTGGGGGGTCACGTCACGGTAGATTTTGTTGAATACTTCCGCAGGGACGGAATCCTTGATAAAGCTTCCATCGATGCCCGGGTACCAGTTGAACCGTTGCACGATTTCCTTCGCCTGGACCTGCGGACTGGTGACGTACTCTACAAACTTCTTCGCCATCTCCGCATTGCCCGCTTTCTTGGGGATTACGAAGAACATCGGCTGCCCCGGCATCCCCGGTTCGGGAAGGACCAGGCGGGTTTTGGGATCCATCTTTCCCTCGTTCATGAAGGTGAAGAACATGTCCACCCATACGGGACCCATCCAGATTTCTCCCCGGTTCAGGGCGTCCAGGGTACCTACGTTCCCCGCGGTGATAGTTACGTACTTGTTGAACTCCCGTAGCTCGTTATAGACCTTTTCCCAGGTGTTGACCTCTTCCTTGTCAAAGGGGCCCTCTACCGCGTACTTCTTATACTTCCCTGTTTCGGCGTACACCCAGCCTACCACGAAGGAAACCCCGCTCATTCCCCCCTTGATCCCGTTGTACCCGAACTTCCCCGGATTCTTTTTTACCCATTCCTTCAGTTCAGAGAAGTTCTTAGGGGGATTTTTTACCACATCGGGGTTATAGGCGAGGGCGGTCTGGCTGTGGAACATGGGCATCCCGTACCCTTCGATCTTCACCCCTAGGGAAACTTTCGCGAAGGGAGAGGTAACGTACTTCCAAGTTTCCAGATCTTTCGCGTAGGATAGTAAAAGATCCTTCTCCATGGCCCACTTCATGAAGATTTCGTGCACCATCGCCACGTCTACATCCCAGACCTCCTTCTTGGCTTCTGCCTCGGCAAGGATCTTTTCCAGGATCCGTTGGGAACCTGCGTTTCCAGGCCCCGTGTGAATGGTGGCTACACTCACGTTGGGATACTTCTGCTGGAACCCGGGCCCCAGGACATTCTGCCCCAATGCCAGCATGTTGGTGTCCCCTGCGGTCATGTAGATTAGGCGGGTCTTGGCCGATTCCTTCGCTCCCCCTGCAAAGGTTAGGAGTGCCACGCATAGGGCCAGGACTAGAACGAGCCATCTTCGTTTCATAACTCACCTCCAGTTTGATTTTATTACATAGTGAGAGCGTTCACACTATGTAACATTTTTATGATACCATAGATTCACCAGATGTCAATGAGGAATATCCATCCGATGGATGAGAATTATGTGAGGGGTATGTTTGTCTTACGTTAAATTGGTTTTTTGGTATACTGCTCCCATGGAAGTGATGCAAAGTAAGAGTGTTCAATTGGTCGTGCTGGATGTGGATGGGGTGCTTACCGATGGAGAATCGTCCCCCTTCGACCTGGAGTTGTTCCAACAGTTGGCTGCCCTCAACGAGAGATCCAGGTTGGGCGAGCCGGTGCCGGCGGTCACCGTCTGCACGGGAAGGCCGCAGGCTTACGTAGAGGCAGTACTACAGGCTCTCCACGCTTCTGTACCCGGGGTATTCGAAGGAGGCGCGGGGTTGTACGTGCCGGAAGGTCGCCGGATCTTTCCCCATCCCGATATCACGGACCGATCGATCATGCGGACTGTGCGGCGCATATTGGAGGAGGAAGTGGATAGGGATGCAAGCATTTACCTCCAACCGGGTAAAGATTTCACCGTGAGTGTGTTTCCCCGGGGGAAAGCCACCCCAGAAGGTCTCAAAGAACGAGTTGTGGGGCTTCTGGGTGAGAGGGCAGGGGAACTGGAACTCCTGTACTCCGCCTCCTGCCTGAACATCCTGCCCAGGGGAATCCACAAGGGGAAGGGGATAGAGTTCCTTTCTTCCTGGACGGGGATCCCTCTTTCATCGATGCTGGCGGTGGGGGACTCGGAGGTGGACATCCCCATGTTCCAGAAAGCGGGATACCGTGCATGCCCGTCCAATGCCACTCCCGAGGTAAAGGCCCTTTCGGACTACGTTTCCGGTAAAAAAACTTCCGAGGGACTACGAGACATTCTGAATCGATTTAGTGTATACTGATACGCGCGATGAAGAGGTGGTGGAGAAAGCGCTGCCGCCTCGGCGCTTAAAATATCTGCAGACAGAAGAGGTTGAGAGTGTATGAAACGGATCCATATTGGAAAATCGGGAATCGAGGCATCGGTAGTGGGATTGGGCGCCTGGGCGATCGGAGGAGACAGCAACTGGGGCCCTAGCGACGACGCGGAGTCCGTCCGAACGATCCATCGAGCGCTGGATCTGGGAGTGAATCTGGTGGATACAGCCCCGGCCTACGGGTTGGGACACGGGGAAGAAGTGGTGGGAAAGGCACTGAAAGGGAAACGGCAGAGCTATGTCCTTTCCACCAAGTGCGGAATTCGGTGGGATATTACCGAGGGCGCCCTCCTTTTGGAGCGGGATGGGGTGCGGATCCTCCGGAATACCCGCCCTGAAAGTTTGAGGGAAGAATTCCATGCCAGTCTCCGTCGCCTGCAGACGGATTATATCGACATCTACATCGTGCACTGGCAGGAGGTGCCGGAGTTTCCCTGTCCCATCGCGGATACGATGGGTTTCCTGATGGACTTGAAGAAGGAGGGAAAGATTCGGGCCATCGGCGCCAGTAACTTGTCCAGGGAACAGTTCCTGGAGTACACAGCGGCCGGTGAACTGGACTTGATCCAGGAGCGGTACAGCATGCTGTATCGGAAGGCCGAACCGATCTTTTTCCCCCTCTGTAAGGAGCATGGGGTGACGTTCCAGGCTTACTCACCCCTCGAACGGGGGGCTTTGACCGATGCGTTCCTGGAGGGGAAACTGGAGGTGAAGGGACTGGCCCGGAGCAAGATCCCCTGGTTCCACGGCGAAGAGGGGGAAAGACTGAAGAAGGTGCTTGACGGCTTCAAACCCTTGTGCGAGAAGTACTCCTGTACCCTCACCCAACTGGTGATCGCCTGGACAGCCGCTCAGGGAACGGGACACAATGTGAACGTCCTCTGTGGTGCTCGGACGATCGGTCAGATCGAAGAGAATGCGAAGGGGGGCTCCCTTACCCTGGAGAAGGCCGATGTCGAACGAATGCGACGGGATATAGAAGCCCTTGCGCCGGTGTGATGATTTGTGGTTGATTGCTCTCCCACGATGCGTTGGGAGTGTTCGGCAAGTTGCACATCCTACCGATAGGCAGGATCCTGTAAGCGCGCCGTCACATCCTCGATGGTGCCGGTAAAGATGCCGGGTTTTTCCATCTTGAGGCTGGTAAGGGCAGCGGCGTACGAGACAGCCTCCTGGATAGGATGGTGAAGCCTCCAGTACAGGTAGGAGGCAAAGCAGGTATCTCCCCGACCGGTTCGGCCGGTCAGGTTACGCGGGGTGAAGGGCGCCCGGTAGACGGTTCCCTGTTTTAGGACGATCACTTCCGTATTATGGGTTACCATCACTTCCTCGGGCCCGTACTGAGCGAGGATTCTGGCCGCCTTCTCCCGGTCCTTCTCTCCGGTAAGGACTTCCGCTTCTGCCGCATCGGTTTTCAAGTACGTAACGTGGGGCAGGATTTCCTCTTTGTTCTCCAGATCCTGGAAGGCCAGGGTGCCTCCCGTGTTCCGCCGCAGCAGCCCCTGGGCATCCACGGCTACCCTGTATCGGCAGGCAAGTGCCGGGATGAGGGAAACGGGGATTTCCCCATAGAACAGGCCTGCCAGATGGAGTACCGAGGTCTGAAAGGCCGGAATTTCCTCCAGGGTAAAGGGGTCCGCCTGGGATAGGAGGGAAACCTTCCTTCGTTCCCGGTCTTCGGAGAAGTACTCGTTCCGAATCGAGGTGCTTGCCGGGCTAGGGAGGGCGAGGATCTCCACGTTGGGATGCCGCATCACTTCCAGGAGAGGTCGGTCTTGTTCCGCTACTTTGGTGATCACCAACACCTTTGCCCCGGAACGGGCAGCGGCTGCCGAGGAGTACACCACAGCTCCCCCCAGAAGCCGTTCTTCCTTTTCTCCATACACCATGATGTCCTTCGACACATGGCCGATCATGACGATATCGTAGCTTTTCATCCCTTACCCTCCTACCATAAAAAAAAAGATTCGACAATCTGCTTGCGCGTTGACTATAATGGGATTATCATAAAGGGCAAACGTTTGCACTTTAAATAATTTAAGAGGAGGTTTCATATGAAGAGAATGGGATGGTTTGTCGTACTGCTCCTGGCCATGACCCTCATGGTACCTGTTGCCTTTGCCACAGGGGTCAAGGAAGCGGAGACAAAGGAACTGAACGTCCTCATGACACCCCAGGAAGAATGGTGCCAGGGGATGAAGCAGGAGTTCGAAAAGATCACCGGTATCCGAGTGAACTATGTACGAATGTCCTCCGGAGAATCTCTCGCCCGGCTTCGAGCGGAAAAGAACAACCCGCAGTTCGACATCTGGTGGGGTGGTCCCATCGACAGTTTCATCGCAGCGAAACAGGAAGGGCTCCTGGAACCCTACAACTCCCCGAACTACGCGAATCTTCTCGATCAAAAGAAGTATAAGGACGCGGAAAACTATTGGGTGGGGATCTACGTAGGCTCGCTAGGGTTCTGCACCAACAAGAACTGGCTGGCCGCTCATCCGGGAGTGAAGGCTCCCACTTCCTGGCAGGATCTGCTCCGGCCGGAGTTCAAGGGGCAGATCATGGTTGCTCACCCCTCTACCTCGGGAACTTCCTACACGGCCCTGGCAACGATCCTCCAGATCATGGGGGAGGAAAAGGGCTGGGAGTACATCAAGAAGTACGCTGCCCAGGTTCATTCATTCACTAAGAGCGGGGCTGCACCGGCCAAGTTCGTAGGACAGGGCGAAGCGGCCGTGGGTATCGTGTTCTCCCACGACATCGTGAACGAAATCGAGAACAACAAACTCCCTCTGGAGATGACATTCCCCTCCGAGGGTACCGGCTATGAGATTGGCGGAATGGCTCTCATCAAGGGCGGAAAGAACGTGGCCAACGCGAAGAAGTGGTTCGACTGGGCCATTAGTCCTGAGGGACAGGCACTGGGGCCGAAGTACAAGGCCTACCAGGCTCCCACGGTAAAGGGAGTGAAACTCTCCCATCCCGAACTCCTCCAGGTGAAGTTGATCGACTACAATTTCGACTGGGCCGGAAAGAACAAAAAAGCCATCGTGGACAAGTTCACCAACGAAATTGCGGCAGCCACGAAACTCAAATAGGTGCACTAGACGGTTCTCTCGAAAAGAGACCGTGCGCACCGGGAGTATGTACCACGAGAGGGTAGAAATACCCTCTCGACTTTTATTCCTTTTGTGATAGGAGTGCTGCATGCTAGCCATAAAGCGCAGGTTGCAGGAGTTCTCTCTCATCGGGCGAGACCCTGTACTTGCCCTGAGTCTGATCATCAGTGCGCTGTTCCTCTTCGCTTTCATTGTGTTCCCCATCGCCCAGACGGTGTGGAGCGGATTTTTCAACAAGGAGGGGCAGTTCAGTCTGACCTACTTTGCCCGATACTTCGACTCCTACTACGGGCCTGTGTCGAGGCAGATTTTCCTGGATACCCTTACCATGGGAGTGCTTACCGCTGCAGGGGGTACCCTTCTGGGTTTCATCTTTGCCTACACCATCGTCCGGTGCCGGGTACCGGGGAAAAACTTCCTCCATATTCTGGCCCTCGTTCCCACCGTCTCTCCTCCCTTTGCCATCGCTCTGAGTACGATCCTTCTCTTCGGGAGGAACGGCCTGGTTACGAAGGGGATTCTCAACATGAGCTTCCCGCCAGGATCGAACGACGTGTATGGGATGGATGGGCTAGTGTTCGTACAGATCATCACCTTCTTTTCCGTAGCCTACCTGATTCTCCGGGCCATGCTGGAACGGCTAGATCCCTCGATGGAGGAAGCCGCCCGGAGCATGGGAGCGGGGAAAGCTCACATCTTTCGAACCGTCACCCTTCCCCTGTTGATTCCCGGCATCGCGGGGTCTTTCCTTCTTTTATTCGTGGAAGCGCTGGCGGATTTGGGGAACCCCCTGTTCATCGCAGGAAACGTGACAGTCCTCTCGGCCCAGATTTTCCTCGCCATCGCGGGTGAGTACGACTACCAGAAAGCCTCCGCTCTAGCCTTCGTTCTCCTCATTCCTACCCTCGTGGTGTTCCTGGTGCAGCGATACTACGTTTCCCGCAGGTCCTACATTTCCGTAACGGGTAAACCCACGGGAGGGCTAATCGAAGAGAAGGAAGGCTGGATCCGGTGGCCCTTCATCATCGTTACCTACCTGGTTAGCGGTCTCATCGTGATCCTCTATGCGGCGATCATCTATGGTTCCTTCAGTAAGGCCTGGGGCATCGACTACTCCTTCAGCTTGGAATGGTGGAAACAGATGTTCGCGCGAGGGATCGAATCGATCCTGGATACCACCTTCCTCAGCATCCTGGCCACCCCCATCGCGGTACTCCTGGGAATGATCGTGGCCTTCCTGGTGGTGCGCAAGCAATTCTCGGGAAAACAGGCGCTGGATTTCATCTCCAACCTGGGAGGTGCCGTACCGGGGACGATCCTGGGAATAGGATTCGTACTGGCCTTCAGTACTCCTCCCTGGTTCCTGGTGATCTTCATGTATGTGGTTCTATTCATTTTCACCCTGGGGATCCTGAAGGCAACCCTCTGGGAAAAAGTTGCCACAGGGATCGTGGGTACCCTGTTGGGAGTAGGGTTTTTCGTGGCGGGAGCCCGGATCGGGCAGGTTCTCCTTACCTACCTGATTTCGATCCTTTCCCTGGGATTTGGGGTGTACCTCCTTCTCGCACGGCCGAAGAAGAAGAACGGGGTGAAGCTGGTCCTTTTCGGAGTGTATGGGGCCCTGCACACGTTGATCGAGTACGTGGCTCAGCCGTTGATGCGGGCAGCGAATGCGATCCCGGAGGGAGCATGGAAGAACGCGGCGACCCAGTTTCCCGACTACATTCAGGTGTTCTTCAAACTTCCCCATGCCATCCTGGGATCTGTGCTTATAATCCTTGCTGTTACCATCGCCCTTCAGGAGAGGCCTGCATTCCGGCGGATCTTCCTTCCCCTGTTTCTCGGAGGTTCCTTTGCCCTGATCTTCGGGGGAAAGCCGATGGCACTGGTGGGAACACCCTACATTATCCTGGCAGCTTTTGCAGTTCGGAGTCTGCCTGCCTCGGTTCGCTCGGGAGTGGCCTCCCTTCAGCAGATCGATCCTTCCATCGAAGAGGCCTCGGCCATCATGGGAGCCGATGCCCAGTACACCTTTCGGAAGGTAACCCTTCCGTTGATCATGCCTGCCATCCTGGCGGGACTGATCTTCAGCTTCACCCGTCACATGACGAGTCTCTCTGCCATCATTTTCCTGGTGAGCGCCAAGTGGAGGATCGTGACAGCTTCGATCCTGAGCGAGTGGGAGCAGGGGGGAATCAGCATGGCGGCGGCCTATTCCACGATCATCATCGTGTTCGTCCTGATCGCGATCGGTATCCTATACCTGGTCAGCGGGAAGATGCTGAAGCGCAGGGGCGGTATAGATATTACCTGGGGAGCCTAGGAGGAGTACATGTTTCTGGTACTGGAAAATGTGGTAAAACGGTTTCCACCCCGTGGGGGTGCTTCCGAAGTTACGGCGGTGAACGGTGTTTCCCTTTCCATCGAAAAGGGGGAATTGGTTACCCTGTTGGGGCCATCGGGGTGCGGGAAAACCACCACCCTTCGGTTGATCGGCGGGTTCGAAGTGCTGACTTCCGGCCGGATTCTTCTGGATGGGGTGGGAATCGACAATCTTCCCCCCCACAAGCGGGGTATGTCGATGGTGTTCCAGAGTTACGCGATCTTTCCCCACTTGAACGTGTTCGAGAACATCGCCTATGGGTTGCATGTGCAGAAGGTCCCTGAGCCAGAAGTCAAGCGTAGGGTGGGCAAGGTGCTGGAACTGGTGAACCTCGTGGGGTACGAGAATCGAGCCCCCAACCAGCTATCGGGAGGGCAGCAGCAGCGGGTAGCCCTGGCGCGGGCGCTGGTGATGGAACCGAAGGTTCTTCTTCTGGATGAACCCCTTTCGAACCTGGATGCCAAGCTTCGGGAACAGATGCGCTCGGAAATCCGAAGGATTCAGCAGGAACTGGGGATCACCAGCGTGTACGTCACCCATGACCAGATCGAGGCGATGACCCTATCGGACCACATCGTGGTGATGAACCAGGGAGTGATCGAACAGATCGGAACCCCGGAAGAAATCTACCGGCACCCGAGCTCCCAATTCGTGGCGAACTTCATCGGCCGGGCGAACTTCATTCCCGCAAAGGCAAAGAGTGTCCAGGGGGGAGAGGCTATCGTGGAGTGCTACGGCAAGGAGTTCCGGGTAAGTGCCAAAGCGGGTGTCACCCCGGGTACGATGGGGGTTCTAGTACTACGGCCTGAGATGATCTGGATCAGTGAGGGGGAAGGGGTGTTCAGGGGAGTGGTGAAAAGGTCCGTGTACCTGGGGAATGCCATCGAGTACGAGGTGGCGGTGGACGGGGCTTCCCTGATCGTGATGGATTCAAACCCCCGGCGAATGAAACTCTACCCTCCGGGAACAACCGTTACCCTGGATGCCTATATGGATCTAGCCCACTTCCTACTCGCCTAGTTCCCGGAGGTGGTCTTCCAGAATCTCGGGACTGTACGTGTCGAGGTATTTATCCCGGATCGCCTGGATAGTTTCTTCGATGGCTAGAAAAATATCCACAAGTTCAGGATCGAAGAAACGCCCCTTTTGCTCCACCAGGTACCGGAACACCTCCTCCTCTGCCCATGGTTCCTTGTAGGCACGTTTCGATACCAGGGCGTCGAAGGTATCGGTGATAGCTACGATACGGGCAGAGAGGGGGATTTCCGTTCCCTTTTTCCCGGGGCCGAACTCTTTGATCCGGTTCTGGAGGATGTCGGGGATCTTTCCCGGATACCCGGTGCCGTCCCAATGTTCATGGTGGTTCAGCGTAACCTCTGCCGCATAGATATCCCAGGCAGAGTTGCTTCGAAGGAAGAGCCGGGCCCCATGGATCGTGTGAAGTTTGATCTGCCTTCTCTCCTCGTCGGTGAGGGTGGCAGGTTTTTTCAGGATGATGTCGCTGATGGCGACTTTCCCGATGTCGTGGAGGATAGCCGCTGTGCGGAGCATGTCCTTCACTTCGGTCCGTTCTTTCTGGGATACCCCGTGTTTGAGGGCCCACGCCTCGTAGAGTTCCACGGCGAAGGCCCCTACCCTCTTTACGTGAGAGGCGGTTTCGAAGGGGTCCCGCAGTTCCACCACCTCCACTAAACGGAGGACCATCTCCCGGGAAAGCTTGGCCTTTTCGATGGCGTTGGCGGCGCTCTGGGCGAACTGGGAGATATACAGCCGATCCTGCATGGAAAAGGGAACCACCTTTCCCGAAGGATCCTTCGCGTTGATCAGTTGCAGAACCCCCAACAGGGCGTTATCCCGGGTGAGCAAGGGCACTACGAGGATCGATTGGGTTCGGTAGGAGAACTTTTTGTCGAAGGCGGGATTGAAGCTGAAGGATACGTTGCTTTTGATATCGTACACATCGTCGATCAGGAGGGATTCACCCGATAGGGCTGCGTATCCAGCGATGGAGGACCGATCGATGGGGATACTGAGGTTGCTACCGAGGTACTTCTCCTTGCTTCCGTCGGGAAACAGGGTATCGTTTTGAACGTAGCTGAAGTACAGCCTGTCCCCTACCGCAAGGTATATGGTCCCCGCATCGGCATTCACGAACCGTCGGGCTTCTAAAAGGATCGTTTCCAGAAGGGAGTCGAAATCACGGATGTGGTAGATTTTTTCGATGGTGTTGAGTAGGGAATCGAGATCTCGTTTTCGTGGGGGATACCGGTAAGAAGTAGCCTTTGCCAGAAAGGACATGGTAGATTAAAGTATACTGTATTTTTTTAAAAAGTACAGGAAGAAGAGCATATCCAGAAATTTTGCTCGAGCTCGTAATCGTCATGTTTTGACCATACCCGTCTACGTCGCGGGGGCGGTCGAACGTGGGGGTACTGGTGAAAGCTTGTTAGGCCAGCCTACCGATCCCTACTGGCTTTCCCGTTCGAGCCGATTCGGTGATGGCCAGGGCAACTTCCATCGAACGAAGGCCTTCCGGCAGGTCGGGATGGATCGGTTTTCCCTCGGCAAGGGAGCGGCTAAACTGGTGCACTTCTTCCTTGAAGGGATGGTGGGATACAGATCCCGAATCGGGGGTGGCGCAGGGGAGTTCTACCCACCGGTCCTGGGAAGGGAACAAGACCGAAGAGTAGAGTTTATTCCCCCGAACGGCGCCCTGGCTGCCCAGGAGGTCGATGTTGAATTGATAGGGAAAGGAAACCCCATCGAGGGAAGCGGATACTTTACCCACCGTGCCATCCTGGAACCGAAGGGCTGCTACGAGGGTGGTGGGATAGTCGAAATCTTCCCGTTGCCTGCAGGAGTAGGCGAACACCTCATCAACTTCGCCCTTCAGGTAGCGGGCGAGGTCCACTGCGTGACAGCCCCCCGTGATCATCGCTCCCCCGGCATACTCCCCTTTTCGGATCCAGGGGTAGCTTGCGAAAGTCGGTTTGATCCCGTGCCAGTAGTCCATCTCGGTGTAGTAGATGTCGCCGATTGCCCCCCGATCCAGGAGGGTTCTCAAGGTGCGAGGGAGTGGGTGCCAGCGGAGTACGAAACTCACCACCGAGTACACTGGCCTCTGGGAAGACACCCGCTGGTAGGTATCCCAGAGGGTCTCCAGTTCCTCGTAGGAGATGACGGGCGGTTTTTCGAGGATCAGGTGTTTGCCCGCTTCCAGAGCGAGGGCAGCCTCCCGGGCGTGGAGGTAGTTGGGCATGCAGAGGATCACCACCTCGACTTCGGGATCTTGAAGGAGGGCTTCGTAGGAGGGGTAGACTTTGAGGGGTTTGGGGGTTCGATACTGTTCTGCGAATCGGGCCGCGCTTTCTTGGCTGCGGCTCGATACTCCTAGGAGGGTAAGGAGCGGGTCTTCTAGAACGGCAGCGGCGTACTGGTGGGCCACCTGCCCTGCTCCCCGGAGGGCAACCCCAAAGGATCGGCCATTGTGGTGTTCTTTTTCCCTTTCTGCCATGGCGCACCTCCCTGAATCCAACCTCTAGAAAAGCACCCCACGGGCGCACGCTCACTGGAAGAGCCGCCTTCCCTAATTATTCGCCATCCTTTGGACAGCTTCCATCTCTCCTGGGCAGGTTCGAATCAGGTGAGTTCGAGGCACCGGTACACTTCCAGAGAATAGGCACCGAACTCCGGGGAACTGCGGACCTCTATCGTGCGGGGCCGGGGAAGTTCCACATCCAGCGCCTTGATCATGCGGGAAGGACGGGCCGATAGGATGATGACCCGGTCGGAGAGGAAGATCGCTTCCTGGATCCCATGGGTGACGAAGAGGATCGTTTTCTGGGATTCGCTCCAGATCCTGAGGAGTTCGAGGTTCATCCGTTCCCGGGTAAGGGCATCGAGGGCGCCGAAAGGCTCGTCCATCAGAATCAGCTTGGGATCGTGGATCAAGGCCCGGGCAATGGAAACCCGCTGCTGCATGCCCCCCGAGAGCTCATTGGGGTAGTTGTGTTCGAAGCCGGCAAGCCCTACCAGTTCCAGTAGGGCCCTGGCTTTATCGACGTAGCGTTGCCTGTCGAGTTTCAAGATTTCGATGGGAAGGAGGACGTTGTCGATCACTTTCCTCCAGGGGAGGAGGAGGGGTTTCTGGAACACGAACCCTACCTCCCGGGAGGGATCGAACTGGTTTTTATCCACAAAGATTTCGCCGGAAGTCTTGGGCAGGAGACCCGCTATGATCTTGAGCAGGGTGGTCTTCCCGCAGCCGGACGGTCCGACGATGCTCACGAACTCCTGGGGATAGATGTCGAAGGTGACGCTTCCCAGGGCTTCCAGTTCTCCCTCCCGGGTCTTGTACACCTTTTTTAGATTGCGGATGGAAAGTAGGGGAGTATTGCCGTGCACAGGAGTCCTCCTTCCGGAATCGGTGTTATCGGTCCTGCAGCCGCCTACCAATTATACTTGAAGGGCGGAGAGGGCAGGAAGGATGCATCGTACACATCCTCCGGCGGGAAGTTCATCTGCACATTCATGTACTTGGCCACCAGTTCTACCGTTTCCCGCATTCGGGCAGGATCGATGTACCCGATTCCATAGTTCTTGTACCGGTCGGTCTTGAAGAAGTCCATCACCACCTTCAGGTTGGCCAGGTAGTCATCCTTGTTGATGGGATGGTATTTGCCCAGGATGTCGATCGCCTCGGCCGGATTCTTCAGTGTATAGTCCCAGGCTCGATAGGTTACCTTGAGGAACTTCCTAAGCATCTCGGGCCTGCTTTTCAGGGTATCGTCGTGGGTGATGTAGGAATGGGCGTAGGCGTTGAACCCGTAGTCGGACCAGACGAAGTATCCCAGTTGAGCTGGGGGGATCGCTTTTTCCATGAAGGGTTTCCCCGTGTAGAGTTCGAACACCACGTCCGCCTTCTTGGAAGCCAGGGCGGAGACTTTGGCGGCGGGTTCGATGTTGACGAACTTCACGCTGTTGGGGTCCACGCCGATCTGTTTGGCAAAGGCAGGCCACATCACTTTATGCCCATCCGTAGCAGGAACGGCAACCGTTTTCCCCACGATGTCCTGCGGTTTGGTGATCCCCGAGTCCTTCCAGAAATACATGCAGTTGGGGTGCTTGTCGAAGATGATTCCGATGATTTTTACCTTCGCGCCCTTTGCCCGGTTGGTGATGGGGACCGGCGCGTCGGAGATCCCGATGTCCGCCTTCTTCGTGTCGATCACCTGCACCGTGTACCCCGAACCCTGCCCCAGGATGATGTTCACGTCGAGGCCCTCCTCCTTGTACCAGCCTTTCTCGAGGGCTACGTAGTAGGGGGCGTGGTCTCCGGTGATCTTCCAGTTCAGCTGGAAATCCACCTTCTCCAGGGCTTTCGGGGCTTCCTTCGCGGGGGCGGCTTCCTTTGCCCCTCCGGCAAAGAGTAACGAGAAACCAATGAGAAGCAGTACCGCTATGCAGAGAGCTTTACGTGTGTGTGAACCCATAGATTCCCTCCATTTTCTTAAGATTTATGGTTCAGCCTCCAGGGCTGTCCATGGCATGATAATTCGTTCCAATAAAGAAACGATGGTATAGAGCAAGGCTCCCGCCAAGGAGATGAGGATCAGGGAGGAAAAGATCGGCGGGGTGTTCATCGAGTACTGGGCATTGATGATGATGTACCCCAACCCCCGGTCGGAAGCGATGAACTCTCCCACGATGGCTCCCACGATACTCATGGTGGAACAGATCTTCAAACCGGAAAATATGTAAGGCAGGGCGTTGGGGATTCGGATTTTCACGAACACCTGCAGCTTGGAAGCATGTAAGTACTTTACCAGATCTAGAAGATCCTCATCCACCGCTTCCAGCCCCGTGATGGTATTGATCACCACAGGGAAAAATCCCACCAAGAAAGCGATCACCATGTTGGTGAGGACCCCATAACCCATCCAGAGGAGGATGATGGGTGCGATGGCGATGATGGGCAGACTATTGATGAAGACAAAGGCGGGCAGCACGATTTCTTTCAAGCGTTTGGACCAGGCTAACGCAATGGCGATGAGAATACCCACGGCAGAGGTGGCGACGAAACTGAGGCCGATGGCGAGAACGGTGGAGGAGATGTGGTACCACCACCGGTAGTTCGCATCCGTTCGGGGAAGGAAGAGGTGTGAGAGGGCGGTGGACGGGGCGGGAAGGATGAATTGGGGGATACGGAAAGCCCAAACGGCCACTTCCCAAAAGAGAAAGAATCCAAACACGACAACGATAGAGTTGAGGTTTTTCTGTATGTTTCGTTTCACCCATCGAAGGAGGAAAAGGGGACGGGAACGCACGGCTGTACTCATCGTCCACCTCCCGAGGAAGCCTGCGGCATCCAGTATAGAACCTTTGCCTCCAGGAGGGAAAGGATTCCAAACAGGAGAATCCCGAGGAAGGAAATGAGGAGGAGACAGGCAAACATGGTAGGAGTGTCAATGAAGGCCTGCGCGTCCTTCAAGAGATACCCCAACCCTTTGTCCGATGCGATGAACTCCCCCACGATGGATCCAACCACACACATGGTGGCGCTGATCTTGAAGCCGGAGAAGATGTAGGGAAGAGCGTTGGGAATCTTGATCTTCACGAAGATCTGTCCCTTAGTGGCACCCAGGTATCGGACCAGGTCCAGAAGATCCTCGTCCACCTGCTCCAGGCCCGTAGTTGTGTTGATGACAATGGGGAAGAAGGCCACCAGTACGGCGATCAGCGTGTTGGGAAGGAAACCGTACCCGAACCATAGGAGGAACAGGGGGGCCAGGGCGATCTTAGGCAGGGAGTTGAAGAACACGATGATGGGAGTGATGAGGGTCTTGAGGGTTTTAGACCAACTGATCGAGAGGGCAACGAGGTTCCCTGCCACTGCGGTAACGAGAAAACTCAACGATATTTCCAGAAGGGTCGCCCGGATATGGATAGGCCACTGGTACTTGGCTGCTAGGGCAGGATGGAAAATATGGGAGAGGGTTTTCAGGGGAGAAGGGATGATGAACTCCTTGATCCCCAGTACCATTACGGCACCCTGCCAAAAGAGTAGGAAAAGAATGAAGTATCCCACCCTGCGTAACAGCAGTTTCATACCGTTTCTTCCCTGGGCAAGGGCCTGCCGATTTCTTCGACCCTGTATCCAAAACCGGTGGGTCCCAGACTGCCGAGGTCGAGGCACCCATGGCGCCTCTGGTACAGACCCGGATGCACCGCTGCCTCGAGCGTGGAGGCTTCGGGGTAGAACTGCATCGAGTTGGATTCCACTCCCAGAATCGTTCCCGCATGAGATGCGAGCAGCACGTGAGGAATCTGGGCCAGCATGGGATTCGTCAGGTCCTGTACCATCAGCGTCATCCCATGGGCCTTTGCCCAGCAGAGACTCAGGAGGGCTCCTGTCTGGGTCTTGCAGGTTTTCAATGCCACCCCTGTCCAGCCTAGGGCTCGGCCCATCCGAAGGTATCGCCAATCGTGAGCGCTCTCGTCCATGAACAGGGGTTTCCGGGCACTTACCGCGTGAACGTCCCAGGGATGGGCTTCCAGGTCGTAGGGGAAGGGTTGTTCGATGTAGAGGATGGAAGCGTAGATGCGGGGGTATTCCAGGAGAAGCCGGTCCAGGATTTCCGTCACGTAGGCAGGATCCTGCACCGTGCAGTTGAAATCGGCGGTGAGCCAATCGACGTTCTGGGCAAGGGCAATCCGCCCCACCGACACGATTCGTCTGTAATCCCATTGGGGATCCGTTCCCGTGAGTTTGATCTTCAGGGAGGTCAAGCCGTCGGTACGGATCCAGTCGGAAAGGAGGATGGGGTATCCATCCTGAGGTTCACTGCCCGTTAGATCCCGTTCGTCCAGGGGGTCTTTTCCCCCCACCAGATGCCAGGCCTTCAGCCGCTTTTCCGGGGGTGTGCGGAAGAAGTCTGCCGGGTACTTTCTCCGGAACAGGGCAGCATCCTCTTCATCGTAGTAGGATGCAAGATCCCGGTTCATGTACTCTTTCGTATAGGTGCTGTAGGTGGGGACTCGGTGAACCATGCCGTAGGCATCGTGAAGGGCTAGATCGAAAGGACTGGAACAGACCAGGGCAGCGAGCCAGGGTAGCGTACCCATAGGATCCGCCTTGCTTTCCTGGACAAAGTCGCGGTGTAACTCCGGAAGTATTTCCTCGAGAAACCTATGCCCCAGTTCCATCGGGTGTCCCCAACGGTCGAATCTACGATAAGCATCCAGAAGGATCCGGGTGAACTCCTTCAGTTTCGCTTCCCTTGCCAGGTAGGGAGCCTCCGAAGGCCACACCCAGGCTACACTCAAAGGAGTTTCCCCCCACCCCTCGGCGGTTTTCCCGTCCCGGGTTTCCACCACCATGCGGACCCGGGCACAGGTGACCTCGGTAGTGGTTTCGGGTCCGAACTTTAAAGGAATTCGGGTCTTGATAGGCAGGAAATAGAGAGACACTTCCCGTATCCGGACATCCTTCGGGTTGCTCAACTTTCCCATAGGGATAGAATACCATAGATTCATTATTTGTCAAGCAATCGCACAAAATAAAAGTTGCGAAAGATCCAGGTTCGTGTTATCGTACAGGTATGACCAAGTGGGTAAAGACGGACGATCTGGAACGGGTGAACACTCGGAATGTCCTTAAGGCGATCGAACTGGAAAAGGGTCTTTCCCGGGCACAGGTAGCCAGAAGACTTGGGTTGAGCCGGACTACCATATCCACCATCGTATCGAAGCTGATCTCCTTAGGATTCGTGACGGAAGGGCATTCGAAAGCGAAAGGCAGGGGCCGACCGGGCATTCACCTGAGTCTTACCAGGGAACGGTGGCATGCCATCGGAGCGGAGTTCCATTCGAAGAAGTGGGTTGCGGTGGTAACGGACCTGGAGGGCAGGATTCTCAAGATCCTGGAAAATCCCGTGAAAAAGGAAGACGTGGATTCTTTCCTTTCGGGGATGAAGGAAACCATCCAGAAGATTCTACAGGATCTTCCCGGACCCCTGCTTCCCGCCATCGGGGTGGGGGCGCCGGGGCTGGTGGATTGTGACAATGGAGTGATTCTGCGAGCGGATGATTTCGGCTGGAGACAGGTCGAGGTGAGGAAGTACCTGGAGGAAGAGCTACGGTTGAAGACTTTCGTTCTCAACAGGCACCGGGCCGGTGGGCTGGCAGAAGCCCGGTTTGGGGTGGGGAGGAAGGTCCATAACCTGGTCTACATCGGAATCGGAACCGGGATCAGCGCAGCCCTCATTTCCGACGGGATCCTGATCCATGGAGCCAACTACTCTGCGGGGGAGATCGGACACATGATCGTGGAACCAGGGGGGGCTCCGTGTGGATGCGGAAAGAGGGGTTGTCTGCAGGCTTTAGCCTCCGGTTCAGCTCTTGCCCGAATGGCAAAAGAAGCCTTACAGAGGGGTGAAGCATCTTCCCTTCGGGAATCGATGGAGGGGGAAGGAGGTGAGTTATCGGGGGAACAGATTTGCAGAGAGGCGGCCCGGGGGGACTCCCTTTCCCTCCAGTGTGTGGAACAGGCGGCTAGGTTTCTAGGAATCGCGGTGGCCAACATCATCAACACCTTCAACCCCGACATGGTGATCATCGGTGGGCCTTTGGGTCAGACGGGAGACCCCCTTGTACGCATGATTCGGGAAGAGGCGGCGAGATGGGCCATGGAGCATCCCTTTTCCGCAACTCAGATCGTACAGGGGGCTCTGGGCGAAACTGCCGGGGCCCTGGGGGCGGCTTGCCTGGTACTGGATCGAAAGCTGGAACTTGTCAGCATGGAGTGAGAGGTATTCCTTTACGAAATTCCTCGAAAACGGGGTTCTGTAAGATCAGTTGGGTGATCTCCTTCACGATTTGATCGATCTCTTTCCCCTCGGTTTGGTAGCGCAGATCCGCAGAGGCTAGGTATTTGTGGCCGTGTTTCTCCCACAGGAGGCGAAGATCCTCCTCCTGCGAAGTGGAGCCAGGATTCACCCGGGGTCTATGGGCGTTCTGCACCCTGCGGGCCAACTCGGGGATGGAAGCCTCCAGCAGGATCACCGGCCCTGTTCCTGCCAGAATATCCCGGTTCCATTCATAGCGCACCGTGCCCCCTGCCATACTGACGATGGCGGAAGAGTCTCGGGACATACGCGCCAGATCCTTGCAGATGGAGTATTCGATTTCCCGGTAGGGAACCCAGCCCTGTTCCTGGACGAGCCTGTGAAAGGAGTATCCCACCCGCCGGTCTATCTCCTGGTCGATATCGTAGAACGGCAGGGATAACAATTCCGCAATCCGTTTCCCGATGGTGGTTTTTCCCGATCCGATCAATCCGCAGAAATAGAGGTTCACGGGAGGAGTATATCGTATCATGACTCTTACGGCCAATCCCTTGACAATTCACTCCCCTTCGAGAAGGATACTCCCATGCTTTTAGCCATCGATGTCGGAAACACCAACATTGTAGGCGGAGTGTTCAAGGATGCGCAGGTCCTGTCCACTTTTCGTATTCAGACAGTACCCAGCAGGACAGAGGATGAGTATGCCGTCATCTTCGGAACAGTTCTTGCGAATCGCGGCATTGCATGCAACTCGATAGATCGGGTTATTTTGAGTTCGGTGGTTCCACCTCTTACGTCTACCATCGCGGGAATGGCTAAGGAACTGTTCCGGGTCGAACCAATGGTACTGGGGCCTGCCCTATACCCCTATTTACCGGTAAAAGTGATCGCCCCCGCAGAAATGGGAACCGACCTGGTGGCCAACGCGGTAGCCGCCTTCGAACGGGTTCGGGGTGCCTGCATCGTAGTGGATTTCGGTACAGCCCTCACCTTCACGGCCCTGGACGCGTCGGGAAAGATCCGGGGGGTTGCCATCGCTCCTGGGCTCGGATCGGCTGTGGCCGACTTGTCGCGGGATACGGCTCAGCTTCCCCGAGTACCCCTCGAGTGCCCAGCCTCTGTGCTAGGGAAGAATACGGTACAGGCCATTCAAGCCGGGATTGTCTACGGATACATAGGCATGGTGGAGCACCTGGTGCAACGGATGACGCGGGAAATGGCAGAGGAGGTAAAAGTTGTGGCCACGGGAGGGTTATGCAGGGTCGTAAGTCCCCATACAAAGATATTCAATGTGGTGGAACCGAACCTAACACTGTATGGGCTGGAAGCGATTGCAAGGATTATTCGAAATACTGAACGTATAGGTGGTTGAACAACTCATCAACTTGCTTGGCGCTGGACACAATGGCATTGAGAAGGATGGTGAAATCCTTGCGATTATCGTCTTGGGATAAGAGTTCCGCTGCGCTGAGGATGGTTTGAATCGGATTTTTTATGTTATGCAGCATGTCTGCAACGAACTGCCGTTTTGCAGACTCTATTTCAGGAGTTCCCGTGATATTATTGATCTGTATATGTACGTACCCCCGCATGGTATAACAGATTTCTTTCAGTAAATGTTGGAAGGTAACGGATCCGATGTAAGATCCGTTTTTATCTTGAACAGGCAGTACAGAACTTTCGGATTCAAGAAAGGTCGTAAACGCTTTATCAAGGCCTTCTTCCGCTGGTAAGAACGGTTTGGGGGTGTAGCAGTCGATCGCTAACTGGTGATAATTTTTTACCAGATCCTTCACTGTCAGAATCCCGATGAACCTGTTCTGGTCCTTTATAACGACGTACTCCTTCTGCAGAAGTTCGTGTTCTATCGACTGAATACTGGTGTAGGGATCAATGATCAGTTCATCTACCTCTATAAAATCTGATATTTGCATCGATCCCTCTTCTCTCTATTCTAATTACGCAGGGGTACTTCAGGTGTTCAAATCTCCTGAAATGTTGCGGTAGCATATCCGAACGTTGAAATTCACCTTTAGGGATTCCCCTTTGGTTACATAGGGGAACACATATTCTTTTAAAATCTTGATTACCTTATCTTTTGGTAATTTTGATAAGATAGATTTGTTTATTATGACAGCCTCCACATTTTCATGATTACATTCCATTTCATCGATCAACTCAAATACATCTGGAAGGATAAGATCGAAGGAACGAAGGATCCCGTTTTTCCCCTGAGGTACCTTTTTCCCAACTACGAGAATGTCCGTAACGGGCGGCAGTTTGATGACCTCAAAATCCAGGTTCACGTTATAGCTTAGCTCCACGTTTTGCATGCTAAGTTCCTTTTTTATCACTAATAAAGACAATCTGCATTATGACTATAATCCTGGAATTCCAAAAATGCAAGAGGTTAAATTAAATATCTCTAATATAAGGAAATTATTGTTTACTGAGGAAATGATAGATAGGATACAATAACTGCAGTCGGGTAATAGTGCTTGAGGATCTCTTCTGCGGTATATCCCACGGAGGCCATTCCGGCTGCCCCACTCTGGTCCAATCCTACCCCATGTCCCCAACCCCCTCCGTTGAAGATGAAGTATTCGGGGTACCCATCCTTTCCTACCTTTACCCGCAGGGTGAATAAGGTACTGCGGAGCCCTCCGAGTACGATCCGAACCCGGTCGCCCTTTACGCGCAGGGCTCCTCCTTCGGTTCGGATTTCCACTTCTTTCACCCGGCCCGAGATCCCCCGGCCCCGGGTCAGTACCGCTACAACCCTGCCGGGGGGAGCATCCTTTCCCAGGCGGGCCACAATCTCTTCAGGGGTTACCCACCGTTCCCAGCGATAGGCCTCAGGGTAGTGAAAGCCGGGTAGGGAAGCGAAGGAAGGGGGGGCGCTACGGAGCCAGTCGGTCAGTTTCATAAGGGAAAGGTTTTCGGTTCGTTCCGCGGTAAGCACATCGGGCACGGGGGGCAGGGTATCGGTATATCCCCAGACGGACTCGGTTCCCTCCCCGTACCCGCCGTTATTGGCATGGTAGAAGGCGACGAGGGGCCCCTTTTCGGTTCTGAGGTACACGCCACGGGTGGCATCCACTGCAACGGTGGATCGGGGATGCTCGCTTTCCACTCCCCGGTAACTGGCCGATCGTGTGGTCCCATACACATCGAAGGGTTTGCCGCTCGATTGAGCCATCATGGCGAGGCTGTAGGATCTGGCGGCAATGGCTTGGGCTTTCACAGCTTCCAGGGGCCAGGTGGCAGGGATTTCAGAGGGAAGAACGGAGTAGAGGTACTCTTCCAGGTTCACGTGATTGATAAGCTGGAAGCCTTCTTCGGAGGGTAACACCTGAAAGAAACCCCGGTACGAACGATCTGAAATGGTAGCGATGAAGCTTCCTGCCTCGGTTACCAGATCGAAAAATAGTACGGTGGAGTTAAGTTCCGTGGGATAGAGGTAAGCACCAGCGCCTGCTATCGATGTAGGTGATCCCGAAAAGGCTGTTTCTGGAAGAACGAGGGGTTGGATATCCGGATCCAGGGGTTCTTCCCGCAGAAGGAGCCGGTAGATGCCGGGGGATAGAGTTTTCGTTTCCTCCTCGCCGTTGGGCCCCAGCCATTTCGCCACATAGGGAGAGGAGATCTTGAAGGATAGGGAGGAAAGGTTTTGGGCTAGGGCGACCCGTATCGTGGGGGTCTTCGAGGCATCCCCCGAGAAGGGAAGGATCCGCGGAGGATCTTTGCGGAGGAGTTTCCCCTTGGCTACCTCGGAAACCTTAGCTACCAGCTCCGGATGCTGTTCCAGAAGCTGGTTAAGTCGATCTCTAAACTCCCTCTGACGGGGCAGGATCTGCGCCAATCTCGAGAGGAGGGCGTACCCTTCCTGCACCTTTCCCTGAGCCAGGGTCGTTTCGCTCTGGGCGACGAGGGCGGGGAGAAAACTCCCATCCTTCTTCAGGGCAGAACGGAAAGCCGCTTCTCCCTCTGCCATTTGCCCCGTGGCTACGAGGGCTTTTCCCAGAAAGTACCAGGGGGCGGGTCGAGTGTCTTCGATAGAGATAGAGGTACGGAGCAAGGAGATTCCTTTTTCGAAGGATCCTTCTTCCAGGGCAAGGAGACCTTCGTACAGGTAGGATTCCGCGGAAGGAGCCGCAAGGGGAAGTAGGGATCGGGCAGCCTCCCGCTCCCCGGCCAATACGGCCGCAATGAAAAGTTCTCGCCTCATTTCCGGATCCTCTGTATTGACGGATAGGAGAAACTTCCCGAGGGCTTTGAGTGTGGTATGGTACAGAGTAAGGTTCGAAAGGGGTTTGTCGAGTAGGGGTGCCTGCCTCCCGTAGTTTGAGGTGGAATCCGGTTCAGAATGGGGTTCCGCAAGGGGCCCCAGAGGACCTATTTCCTGGTAGAGCCGGAATAGCTCTGCCGCTGCCCTAGGGGATGGCAGGAGATGCGTCCCCAGAGCATCCTGGAGAAGTGCGATACTCTGTTCCAGTTTGCCCTCGTAGTAGGC